>AR_comb_assmDRAFT_10266991_pt1 | contig 12753 bp, 10 predicted proteins | sample ArasoioldDNA_FD_10543 | JGI IMG/M metagenome (IMG submission 10543) | reverse complement strand
AATCACTACAAGTTGTGGCTTGGGTGGCTATAGTGTAATTTGATGGTTTTAGAATCCTTATATTTCTAAATGTTTCAGAATGAGGCAGCAGTTTCCCCACATAAATTACATGTCTGTCATTTTTGATATCGGATGAGGAATAAACCACTTTCCCGTCGAAGGAATCTAAATTTTCTCCTTTTGCGTTTGTTTTATAGTTGTATATTACATTTTCATTTACTGGAATTGGTAAAGACTGCGTAGTTTTCCCAATCTCAGCGATTTTAACACCGTCAACCTTCATGGACTCTGTGTTGAGTATTAATTGCGGGTATTCTGAGTTTGGATTTTGAAATATATCTTGAAAAGTATAAGATGGTAAATTGGTAGTTTGAGTAATCTTAATATCATCTATCAAAAAGATGCTTGCCTTTTCAGGATTGGTTCGAAACCAAAATTGAAGATTTATGTATTTTGTTCCTTCCGGAGTAATATGAGATTTCGAAAATCTTCCATTTGGACCAAGTTCCCCCAAATAAGCCACATTTATAAAATTTTTCTTTTCATCGTAATAGTAGACCTTCGCGTTAAGTTGGTCTTCATCAAGCGAAGATACCGAGAACTGATAATTTACATTAACATTTTCAGCCACCGGAATAAGTTCAGTTAAATTTATTACGTTCCAGAATATTCCTCTATCGGCTTTTGCAACATCAACACGCAAACTTTTATTTCCTGATATTGGATTTATTGTCTCGCTTGATATATACTGGAAGTTAGGGTTATTATTGTTCCATTTTTCAAAATCTTCTGGAGTCTCAAAACCAGAAGCAAAGATACTTTGATTAAGTATTGGGGTAATTTCTAGTCCATTTATTTGATAGTAATTAGTCCAATCAGGATAAAATTGAAGTGACAATTGAGTACCATTAATAGGAACTTTGTCGAAGGTGCCAGTGCTTTTGTTTGCAATTATATTATGCTCACTTATTTCATGATTAATGTTATAAAAACTAGAGTTTCCATCGAGGACATAAATTACTCTTTTATTATTTACATAAGTATCTGCTTGCTCTAGCAATTTCGAATTTGACAATGATGGAATGAGGGTAAGGATATTTACTGCATTAAAGCCGTAGGTATTTTCTAATGTTAATGTGTATTTTCCTTTCGTGAGATTGTAGGTTCCAATATTTTGCCAGACAAATTTGGTCAATTGATCTGCGGTGCTGATTTCTTTAATCTCGTAGTTGTTCAAATATATAGTAAGTTTTCCACCAACTGGATTCTGCATGTATCTAATATACAGGTCGTATAGACCATCGGCTTTAGGTTGTAAAGGAATATTTAATTTATCTTGCGCCCAAGTCAGAACTAACCCTTTTCCATAATCAAAATCTTTGTTAGTCATTCTAAATTGATCCAAATATTCATGGAATTGGCCATTTAACGGATCATAAGTCCTTGCCTTGGACCAAACCAAATCCGGATTATGCACCATAGTCGCATCAAATGGTGCCAAGACGCTTGAGTTTTCGTCCAAAAAATGAATAAATGACCCAGAACCATCATCAGATATGATGCCGTTGACAGCTGAATCGTTCGCGCTTGTCGCGTGCATATTCATGTTGTCACTGAAGAATAAAGAAGACAACTTTGGATCAATTAAGCCTGAATCATTAAGAGAATCAGCTTTATCTGAACCACCAATGATAGCTATCGTTTCTTTGGATACACTTAGATTTTTATCCTCAGCGATAATGTTCGAAATGCCTTTTTGAATTTTCTCACCTTTATAGATACCTCCTAAATCACCAGTAAACATGGGCCAAGAAAGCACAGCTATAGAAGTTATGAATACCAATATCGGAATAATTTTCAAAAGCGAATTTATTTTAGTCTTGCTAGGTTTCAGCAGATTGTAAAAACTGAAGCTTAAAATCATCATGACGAAAAAAGGTAAAAACATTCCGTTCGATTCTGGTGCTCTGAACATCCATCCTATAACAGGCACATATACCAGCAGCGAGTAGAACCAACCATCTGGTGGTTGTATTCCTTTATAAAAGAACAGAATGAACAAAAGAATCAAAAAGAAAGATACTGTATAAAATTTCAATATCGATTGTCTATTCGCCAAGTATAATAGCGAGGAAACAACACCAATCGGGATTACAAAAGTTAAGAAAATCCACAATGATTGATCAATAATTGGGTTTAATTCGACATAAGGCCACCATATGCCCATGAGTCTAACTACATTTAACAAACTGGTAGTTGAACTAAGGCTATTCAGCATTGACTCTGTTATGACATAAGCAGGTTTCGGTACTCCACTTACGATACTTATAGAAATGCCCATTAAAATCCAATAAAAAGAAATTAAAGTGAAGAAAAATAAAATGAGCAGTGAATTTCTGATTGCATTCCATATCGGTTTTTTTAAACTTATTCGTTTAATGACTACCATACCAAGCCAAGGAACAAGCAAAAAGAGTGGGAGCCACACTATATACTGCATGGTCGCAGCAATAGCAATGGAAATCAGGATACTCGTAATTAAGACATTGTAGAAACCTTTTTCATTAAGTGCCTTATCAAAATAATAAAAAATTAAGGGAATTAAAGCGTATGAAACTGGAAACCCATGTACACCTGCGCCCATCTTCTCGGTAACAAATGGATTGTAGGCATAAAAGAACCCTGCAAAAAGTGAGATTATGAAAATTTTATTTTTACTTATGGTGGTGTCAAATTTTGCTGATAGAAATTTGTATGTTGCTATATACGGTAAAAAACCAATAATGAATCTGGTAAATAGAAACAGTGATTTTTCTGCTAGAAGCGAAGAATGTCCTAGGATATCGCCTAGAGCTAAAAAGGGAGCAAGATAAATAAGTCGTCGTGTTGCTTCAATGTTAAATGTATTTACTGCATCAGATATCACGCTTCCAAGATTGGTTGACCAAATATCATCTCTATAATTAAATAAAGCATCGCCAACTAAAAATGATCTTAGAGTAATTATAGCAAAAATTAGAAATACGATGCAAGAAATAATGTGAAGAATCCTGGGGCTGAACTTAGGCATCACAGTAAACTTGATAGATTTCTTCCATATATTCAGACTGGCCAATTTTTCTCACAAATATTTCTCGTAAACTTTTCTTCGCACATATATCCAAGCTTTCCGTTCCTGCAGATGGTTCCAGGAGCCTTAAAAACCTTTTAATTTACGAATGGTAGATTTATTAATTCTAATCTTGAACCAAAATTGTGTTATTGAGAGTAAGTATTGCTAGCCATATACCGCAACCTATACTTAACAAAATACTGCTAGTCTTTCCCTTCTTATATCGAGTAAAATTCATCAGTTATGAAAGTTATATAATAGAAAATAATGGTGTTGACGATCTACTCACTTATTTAGACAAAGTATTGAGTCTGGATGGTGATATAATCGAATGTGGAAGTGGTCGATGTGGTAGTAGTATAATTATGGCTAATTATTTGAAAAAGAGGGGAATTAATAAGAAAGTTTATGCTTGCGACACATTTGCAGGCTTCGACCCTGAAGAACTTCAAGCGGAAAGAGAAAATAGCTTAACTCAAGCTGCGGATAATTCCTTGCGTCATACTTCTTATGAATATGTAAAGAAAAAAATTCAAAGGCTTGGGCTTTCTGATTATGTAATCCCTGTCAGGGGTCTATTTCGAGACACACTTTCTCTCATAACTTGCAAATTCAGCTTTGGCTTTGTTGACTGCGATCTCAAGGAAAGCATTATTTATGCAACTGAAACTATATGGCCAAAATTATCAAAGAATGGCATTATTTTATTTGATGATTATACTACAGATGGATTTAAGGGAGCTAAAGAAGCTATAAATTTTTTAGTCAACAAGTACGGAGATGAGATCTCTGGCAGGGGGCTGCTTCATCGTCTCTACTTTATACAAAAAAAATAAAGATTTAACAATTTGTAGATGTGTACCAATTATTACCAGTGGTGTATTTATCGTAGAACTGAACTGCTTATTCCTTCGGATTTAACGAGTTATTTGAGATTGACGGAACATTTAGAGTAAATGCAATACAAATTTTTTTAACACTGCATATTTCTAATACAAATCATTGACATCGAATGCTTACCAGGACTATGCGAACGAATCATTTGAGAGGAATATTACAGCCCATGTAAAAAGTAAGAATCTGTCAGATTTAATTGTGAAAGCTGCAATGTACATGATAAAATCCTTTAATGAAGGTGGAAAATTGTTGATCATAGGTAACGGAGGAAGTGCTTCGGACGCTTCCCATATGGCAGCTGAGTTTGTGGGACGTTTTCAAAGAGAACGAATGCCCCTCCCTGCTATTGCTCTTACAACTGATACGTCATTAATTACAGCAATTGCAAATGACTATGGCTATGACCGTGTCTTCGCACGTCAGTGTGCCGCCCTAATTAAACCAGGAGATATATTAATGGCGATATCCACCAGCGGAAACTCCAAAAATATAATTGAGGCGATCCTTGAGTGTGAAAAGTTTGAGAAAGTTATAAAAATAGCCATGACTGGAAATTCAGGTGGCGAACTCGCCAATATAACGGATATATCCATCAGGGTACCCTCGGATGTTACGGCAACTATTCAAGAAGTGCACAGAACTATTATCCACATAATTTGCGGCATAGTTGATGATTATTATGCACAAAAATAAGGCATTTTTCCTCGATAGAGACGGAGTAATAATAAAGAATATACCATATTTGAATACGATTGAAGAACTAGAATTTCTTCCTGGAATTGAAAATGCCATACGATTAATCAATGAGAGCGGTTACAAATGCATTGTTATTACGAATCAATCTGGTGTGGCTCGAGGTCTTGTTTCATTAGATGAACTAGAATTGATACATAAATATATTAATAAATCTCTTCGAAAACATGGTGCGATAATAGATGCCTTTTATTTTTGCCCTCACTATCCATCAGCTAAAATAGCAAGATATGCCGTAAATTGTGATTGCAGAAAGCCTAGAGCAGGAATGTTTTATCAAGCAGCAAAGGATCATAAGGTGGACCTTTCTAATTCAGTAATGGTTGGTGACAAGAGTATCGATATCGCTGCTGGTGTAAATGCGGGTTGTGAAACCTACCAGATTAGCAACAGTGGTGTATTTGAGGGCAATAAGCCCGTTTATACGAGCCTGAAGCAAGTTGTAGATTTTGTATTAACCCGTAAACAAGCCTCAAAAATGGTAACGGCTGAGGATCAGTGATTGGAATGATAAAAGCAATAGAAATTGAAAAACTTTTCAAAGAAGCAAAAATAGCGGTACTCGGTGATGTCATGTTAGACAGATATTTTAGCGGAGACGCGGAAAGAATATCACCCGAAGCACCTATCCCCGTCGTTGATGTAAATAATGTTTGGCACATACCAGGAGGGGCTGCAAATGTCATGAGTAATCTAGCATCCTTAGGAGCGAAAGTATGGGGTTTTGGTGTAACGGGTAGCGATGCTGAAGGTAAGTTACTGAAGGACATTCTTGTTCAAAGAAACATAGATGTGGTTAACATAACAGCAGATATTCACAGACCAACGACTGTTAAATGTAGGGTAATAGTTGGGCACCATCAAATGTTAAGATATGACTTTGAAAGTCGCGAGCATTTACCAAACCATATTGCATCGAAACTAATTAAAGGTCTTGAGCAAATTGCGACAGAAATTGATATGTTGGTTATCTCTGACTATGACAAGGGTGTAATGAGCCATGAAGCTATTTCGTCAATACTAGAGATCGCTCGCAATCACAAAATCGAAGTATTGGTAGATCCTAAGGTGAATAGTACAAGAAGTTATGTGTCGGTAGAATATCTTAAGATCAACATTAGCAACGCAAAAAAAGTCACAGGTATGGACTTTGTTACTCCATCTAAGGCCACTAAACAGATATGTCAGACTCTTGCTAAAATCACCCGGTGCAATAATCTGATTATGACTATGGGCAAGGAGGGTCTTTTGGTTTTCTCCGAAGGAAAAATGACTCGAATTCCCACTCTTGCAAAAGACGTTTATGATGTCACCGGTGCTGGTGACGTAATGACTGCCGTGCTTAGTTTGGCTTTAATCAACGGATACGACATTACCACGGCATGTGAAATTGCTACAATAGCAGCTTCGCTGAAGGTAACCAAAATTGGTACATACAGTATCTCAAGAGAGGAATTAATAAGTGAAATTAAGATACGGGCAAGTTCGATGTCATGAGAACAGAACATACAGTGATCTCTAGAGAAAAAGGCAGAAAGTTATCTAAATCACTTCACATTAACGGTCAAAAATTAGTTTTTACGAATGGTGTTTTTGATATATTACACATTGGACATGTAACCTACTTAAAAGAAGCAAAAGCACTGGGCGATGTTCTTATTGTGGGTATCAACAGTGATTCCTCAACTAAAATTTTAAAAGGAGATGGTAGACCCCTGATGAATCAGAATGAAAGAGCAAAAATTATTTCCTCACTATATTTTGTGGATTATGCAATAATCTTTCATGATGAGACCCCTGAAAGATTGATATTAGAACTCATGCCTGATATTTACGTTAAAGGTGGAGACTATAGGCTTGAAGATTTGCCTGAGGTGAAAACTGTAACGGAATACGGAGGTAAAGTTCGAATTTTATCTCATGAATCAAATAAATCTACGACAAATATAATAAGGAAAATTATGAAAACCTATCGAGGGGAAGCCAGACGAAGCAAAAGAAGATAGTGATATATGGGTTTGTCGGTCTGGGAGACATGGTAGAATTTTCACCATGTTTTAAAATTCTGAGTGAGGGGTTTTCCAATTCCCATATCGCTCTAGTAACTGTTTGGGATGCTGTTCAAACTTTGTTTCAGAAAAGTCCTTTTCTGGATGAGGTCATTTACTTTGACTTCTTCAAAGCAAGATTACTTGAAAAGCTCAAATTTATAAATTCACTTAGGAGAAGACACTTTGACATCAGTATTCTTCCATTTCCCTCATATAGACGGGAGTTTAATGTATTTAGTGGAATAGTTAACGCAAAAGAGAGGTATTCATTCAAGTTCGATAAAGGAAGGTTTAGTGAATGTACTTTTCTGAATAATCGTCTAGTACTGGCGGATCCAACCGTGCATAACGTTGAAAATAATCTTAATCTTATGAGAAAATTAGGATTCGAAATCGGGGGCAAAGAAAAATATGAAATACCAGTGATACCCTCAAATTCATTTATACAGAGTTTTCTTTCTAGTAACAGTATTACCGAATCTGAATTCAAGATAGGAATTCATCCCGGTTCTGACAAAAGAGGGAGGGACAGACGATTAGCAATTTCCAAGTATGCAGAGATCAGTGATTATCTATCACAGAAGTATAAAGCTCGGGTAATTATATTTTTGGGGCCGCACGAAGACGAATTGAAGAACGAATTCCTAAGCTCGTCAAAAAAGCAACATATACTTGCTGAAAAGATGGGTATTGACAAGATTACACAAATTATTTCCGTATGCAATTTATTCATAAGCGGTGACTCTGGACTTATGCATATCGCTTCTGCAATGAATGTTCCAACTGTTGCTATCTTTGGACCCACAAATCCTGCTTTCGTGCGACCATGGGGAATACCTCATGAAATAGTTAGCCTAGGACTAGATTGCAGTCCATGTTTCTTGTTTACGGATAAACACTCCCTAAACAAACCATTAATTGAATGTAAAATAGATGAAAAGTTTGATTGCATCAAGCGGATTGAGTCAAGAGATGTCTTAGATAAGGTTGACAAAATTATCAGTCTATTATACGGTAAACAATTACCCAAGTAGGTAATCTACGATTATTTGAGCTAAAGGCTGCTGCTTTAGATGATATTAAAACACATTTTTTAGATTGCGATAATGAACTATGATTATCATTTAAAATAAAATAGCGATTCAATTTGAACATTGGCAATTCAAAAGAACTCAATTTGGACAAACGTTGCTCTGAACAGCTACGGTCGTTAGTTTGACAACCACTACAGGTTAAAGTAAGGTAGAAGTGTAATATTGAATCTTGACATTTTCGAATTTGTCTTACTCCTGCTTTTCCACTGATAAGTAACTTATCTACAATACAAGAATTTTTTACGATTCTGCTATCCTCAATCTTACGGGCTAGAAACTTCACCCTAAAGTTTTGATCTAAAATACAATCAATAATAATGATAAAATACAACTTCACGTGTTTTTAATATAACTTCCCACTAGCAGTTCATTATTTTTTGTAATTTCAAAACCCTTCATAGCTTTGTAGATAATCTGCGGCTTCAAAGCATAAGCTTTAAAATAATTTGTACGATAAAGAATCAGGCCCCTGATGGCTTTTTTGAAAATGTAACCCATCGTAATAGGATTAAATGAGAAACCGTAATGAGGTAGAATTTTATCTATCGAATGTTTAGTATTGTGACACTCTAAGGAAATAACGCTGGCCTCCTTAATCGTCGCGATACTCTTGCTGATGACTTCTGCCTCAAAGCCCTCTATGTCCATTTTTATAAAATTTATTTTATCTTTTATCTTTAAATTCGCAACAATATTCTCTAGAGTATCAACTTGAAATCTACATCCTGTACTAGAACCAGATTGCGTTACTAAATCACGCGTTCCAGGAACGCCTGCTATACCCAAATTGAGAGGAATGACATTTTGACATTGATTTTTATGTATATTGAACTGTAGTAATTGATAATTCTCAGCATCTGGTTCAATCGCAACTACTTTTCCATTTTTTCCGACCTTTTTTGACGCAAGAACAGCAAAATCTCCAATACCAGCACCTAGATCAAATACCAAGTCATTTTCATTTATAAGGTCCGTTCTATAGACGTCTAATATGTAGACTTCTAGAATAGCCTCGTACCATGACTGAGGGCAAGTTATGTTAATGTTATTATGTTTAAACTCCTTCATTTGATTATTTTTATTTTTGAAATCGTTCATTTTACCGCCTTTCCCCCCAATCTTTGAGCACCAAAGCTATGTAATATGCCTTCAAATCATCACGTATATTTGAAATTATAAATCCGTTCAGTTTCAGCAACATAGGAATAACTGCAAATACCATCGAATGCATGTAGCAATAAAAGGAAGGTGACAATTCCTAACCTATGAGGAGTTATTTCACTTATATTTAATCATATCTACCCATATCATGATTTTTTAAATAGTCGAAGACGGTTTTGAGTTGGTACGGTAACAGCTATTAGTACAGTTTTGGTAAATCGATACTATCTACGGCTACAGGAACAAGGCTGAGACCGTATTTCCGAATTATACACCTATCAATAATGTCACTTTAATCTACACGATATTGCAGCATAAAGCTTAAATCTAATGTAATATTTGAGTATATCCGGAATGGAGGTAACACTGCACTTCGATTTTAAGAGTTCCAAAATTTTTCTTGATTGCAAAAATATTTACTTTCCGGCATTTGAGATTGTCAAATAATGGAATTAGTTTCCGTGATCATCCCCACAAAAAATTCGTATTCTACCCTAGCCTCATGCCTTGATTCTGTGAAGAATCAGACTTATTTAAATCTGGAAATAGTGGTAATTGATGGTAACAGCGTTGACGGAACAAGGGAATATTGTGAAAAAAATAATGTCAAAATTTTCAGTTCTGATTGGAAGTTACTTGGAGCAAGATACATAGGATTACAGAATTCTGTCGGTGAATATATTCTGATGATGGATTCTGATCAGATCCTTGAGAAGACGTGCATCCAAACCTGTGTCGATATGATTCGCAGAGGATTAGATATGCTCTGTTTAGAGGAGATGAGTCTCCATCCTAAAACATTCATTGAGAAGATGTATGCAGCCGATCGGCTACTAATGAATCAATACGCAGAGCTTCAATTGGATCCTCTATACGGAACAGCCGCGCCGCGATTTTATAGAAGATCGATTCTAGAAATTGTCTTTAGAGCAATTCCTGAAGAGATCTTCCCTTTTGCAGCAGCGTATGAAGATGCTATAGTCTATTTCGAAGCTTCCAAGATATCTTCAAATGTAGGGATCGTCCGTAAGGCTATGCGGCACCAAGAACCCAAAAGCTTGAAAGAAGTTTGGAACAAGAACAAAGGATATGGCAAATCAGCACGTCAGTTAGTAAGGACAGGTCATTACAAGGTGCTACTATCGAATAAGATAAGATTCAGGAGATCCAGGGGTATTTCTAAAAATAGAATCTTATCTTCCATTCTTCTGATGTTAAAGGGGCCAGCGTATATGACGGGATATTATTTGCAGTAATTAGTTTTTATCAAAGTCCGCGTCATACCTGAGTAAATTTCATATTTATGACATTGTCTTGGATACTCTTGATAATTGTTCAATGTCCGATTGATATAACTAATGTTTAAAACAGGATCTCTTCCTTTTAGAATAGGACTTGGCACTAGGTTCAATATCTGCATCATATACTAATATAAAAAAAGCTCTTGGCTATGGTTGCCCAGTTCCGTCGATAATAAGTTCTGCGATACTAGCTGTAGTTTCTTTCTTCTATGTCTATACTCTGGCTTCATTCTTAAAAGTCAATATCTACGTTCTGCAAAATCGAGTAAGTTATAACACATATTTCGATTTTTTTATCATTAACAAATACGTAGATCATATATTAATCACAAGTGGGATAATCCTGTGGATAGCTCTATCTTTGCGTGGAAAAGCCAGAATTATTATATCTTTAACATACGGAGCAGCAGCTTTATTTGCAATAACAAGTGGATTTTCGATACTTTTAGATATCGCTGCAATAATGGCAATTCCTGTTGTAATTTGCTCTATGATCTACAACAAATTAGCATCTAGAAAGATCCTCAAGACGCGTCCAAATTTATGGATTAACTATGTCGTTGTAATCGTTATTGCTCTAAGTATCATCGGTATTTCAGTATCGTTAATAGCGATATATAATATTCCAGTAAGTCTAATACTTCCAATCACCAATTATGTGCATGAAATATTCTTACCGCTTTCGAGTATTTCTCCTATTCTTGTTCTCTTACTTGTCAGTTGTTTACCTGTAAAGATACTCATGAATGAATTCATGCGTGCCATAGGACGAGTTAAAGACACCGTTTCTTCAACAGATTTTTCGGATCTTAATTTGATAAGTTCAAGAACTAGAATAATATTTCTAATACTTTTCATGCTCCTCTCAATCACGCTGGCACTTATTCCGCATCAGCCAGTAATCAATATTGACAAACAGCATATAGGAGTAGATACACATTATTATGTCGACTGGGTAACCGCACTGATCAATTCCAGTTCACCCCAAGAGTTTGTTCATCAGGCATTTGTTACTCAGAGCTCGGGTGACAGGCCCATTACTTTAATAATTTTATTTGCATTTTCTAAAATCGTTCCTACCGACCTTGCTGACACAATTGAATATATGCCTCTAGTACTAGGACCTTCACTTATTTTTGTCGTATATCTTTTAACACGCGAGTTTACCTCAAACGATCTAACCTCTCTTTTCGCAGCATTTCTAACTGCAGTATCATTTCAAACACTGATTGGAATTTACGCAGGATTTTACTCAAATTGGTTTGCACTAATAATCGGTTATTTGTCTTTCGTATTTCTTCTTAGGTTCTTAAAAAAATCAAGTACCTTGAGTTTAGTGCTGTACTCAATGTCAATGATAATTTTGGTATTTGCTCATGTATACACCTGGAGTATATTTTTGATAGCGTCGGCGATATTTCTTGTGGTTATACTTAAACTAAATTATTATGGCAAAAGAAATATAATTTTACTATTGTTGGTACTACTTGCCTCTGTGATTGTGGATGTTGCAAAATTTGCATTGACTGGTTCTTCAAGCGGAACAGTCCAAGACATGGTTATTGCTAGCAAGGGCGGATTGGGTCTGGAGCAATTCGCTCTCAGATGGAGTAACCTTATTGATATTGTCCAGAATTGGTACGGTGTCCAATTCAGCAATTTCATAATTCTAATGCTTGGATTATATTGGCTATGGATCTCCAATCTTAGAAAACATGTGAATATTTTCATAGTAATTTTTCTGTCATTAGGTCTTGCTACCGCTTTTTTAGGGACTCCAGCCGTGCAGGGTAGAATACTGTATGATATTCCCTTCCAGATTGCAGCTGCGTTGTCTTTGACTCGTATAAAAAATCACACGAGTGGTCGACTAATAACATTAGGCATTTGTGTATGGCTTGTAGCAATTTCTGTTAGATCGGTCTTGAATTTTGACTTTCAATAGTTCCCAAGAGAAAAGAATGAAAAAGCTTAAATAATGCTGAATGAGCGTCTTGGTTAATAGATTTTTATTTTCTATGCATAAATCTATTTATATATGGCTACTTAATAAAGAACGTTAAATTCATGATTAGCTTTTTAAATGTCGTAAAGAGACGACAGCGTTTAATAGCCGCAGTTGCAGCGGCGACTGTTTTAGCATTCTACATTGTGCCATTTGGTCAGATATCGTTTGCGCCAGGCAATGGTAATGATAACGCATATGGGCCGAAAGGAAATGGGCCTCCGGAATTTGTCCCTCGTGGTGAAAATCCAAATCCAGGGGTACCTCGAGGACCACCGGAAGGCGTACCTCCAACTGGTACCGGAACGCCGCCAGGACAAGAGAATAAGGACACTAACACTAACAATAAGGACACTAACACTAACAATAAGGACACTAA
>AR_comb_assmDRAFT_10435638_pt1 | contig 12755 bp, 13 predicted proteins | sample ArasoioldDNA_FD_10543 | JGI IMG/M metagenome (IMG submission 10543) | reverse complement strand
GGGGGAGAAAAAGCACGAATGAGGCCAATCGGTATTTTACGCGAAGTTTCTAAGTGCTTGAAACTTTTAACTTTGGACTTTCGGATACGTACATTCGGGTAGACCGGGCCACCAAGGGCAAAAGTTTACACCTTCTGGGTAGGATTCTCGCACCCCAAATCCGAGTCGGCCGTGTCAACCTCGCTTCCCGCTCCGGCTATTATTTGCCTAGCAGCGGACGATTTTCTCGGACTGGATCCCCTTCGTGGCGTTCCTGGTGTCAACAACCAGCTGCGCTTCCTGGACGATCCGCTGATAGTCATAATCGGAGTGGTCGGTCACGATCAGCACGCAGTCGTATTGCCCGAGGTTCTCAAGGGGCGTGCACTTCATGTTCAGGTCGTACTTACGGCCTCGCCCTACGGTGGGGAAGTAGGGGTCGTTATACCGGATGTCGGCACCCTCTTTTTGTAAAAGCTCGATGATCGTCAGGGAGGGGGACTCGCGAAGGTCGTCGATGTCCTTCTTGTAGGCGAGACCAAGCACGAGAATTTTGGAGCCGTTCACTGCTTTTTTCTTCTGATTGAGCGCAGCCGCCACCGATGCGATGACGTGATACGGCATAGCCACGTTTACTTCTCCCGCCAGTTCAATGAAGCGGGTGCGGAAATCCCACTCCTTCGCTTTCCACGAAAGATAAAAAGGATCGACCGGAATGCAATGTCCGCCGAGCCCGGGTCCCGGGTAGAAAGGATGGAAGCCGAACGGCTTGGTCGAAGCGGCATCGATGACTTCCCAGATATCGAGTCCCATGCGCAGGCTCAGCAACTTCAGTTCATTCACGAGTGCAATGTTCACGCAACGGTAGATGTTTTCCAGCAACTTGGTCATCTCCGCTGCCGCCGGAGACGAAACTTGTACAGTGCGGTTGAAGATTGCGCCATAGAGCGCGGCCGCTACTTCCGACGCCTGCGGATCGAGTCCGCCGACAACCTTCGGAATGTCGCGCCGCGCCACCGACGTGTTCCCCGGATCTTCGCGCTCGGGAGAGAACGCCACCAGGAAATCCGATTCCGTAGCCTGATCTTTACGCGCGGCTTTCAGCCCGCTTTTGTTTTCTTTCTCGAGAATCGGAACGAGGACTTCCTCCGTCGTTCCTGGATAGGTCGTACTCTCCAAGACAACCAGTTGGCCTGAGCGAAGGTGCGGCGCAATGGCGTGAGCGGTCGCGGTGATGAAACTCAGATCAGGCTCGTGATATTCATTCAACGGGGTCGGAACGCAGATGATGACTGCGTCCATCTCGGTCAGCTTCGCGTAGTCGGCGGTGGCCTTGAATCCGAACTCGCGGGCGCCCGCAATCTCCTCGGGGGTGATGCGGAAGATGTAGGAACCGCCGGTATTCAGGGTGTCGACCTTGCGCTGGTCGATATCGAAGCCGGTTACGCGGAACTTCTGCTCGCTGTACAACAGTGCCAGGGGCAGGCCCACGTAGCCCAACCCAATGATTCCGACTTGCGCTTGTCTTTTTTCAATTTTGGATTTGAAGTCGGTTGCGAGGCTGGCAGAAAGAATCCGAGTATTCATCGTTTTGTTAACACATCAATTAACGCTTCCAGCGATTGTAGCATGCGAGCATGCGCCTGGCCGGACGTAGTCGCCGGGACGGCATCGGCCGTGAAACCGTTTAGGGGCGCGGCCTTTCGCCGAATATTGAATTCTTGCCGTCAGGATCATGATGAAAAAGTTCGTTGTACTGGTTGTGATTGTCGTGTTGCTCTCGGCCACATTACACTTCGCCCGCCATTTGGTGATTGACCAGCCGCAACGTGCGGACGCCATCCTGGTGCTGGCCGGGGAAACGGACCGCCGACCAGCCCGAGCGCTGGAACTTCATGCCCAAGGCCTTGCCCCGCTGGTGATCGTCGACGTTCCGGATGGAGCCCGCATCTACAATCGCACGCAGCTGCAAATTGCGCAGGATTGGGTGAACAGCCGGCCGGAGAGGGACGCCATCCGCTTATGCTCGACGTATGGTCTCTCGACCCGGGACGAGTCGCACGATGCCATGGCCTGTCTCGACCAGGCGGGTGCGCATTCGGTCTTGCTGGTGACCTCCGACTACCACACGAGGCGGGCGCTGGCGATCTTCCGTCGGGAGCTTCCGTCCCGCACTTTTTCGGTCGCCGCCGCACGGGATCCCGCCCAGTTCGGCGACAATTGGTGGCAACATCGGCAATGGGCCAAGGTCACCCTGGATGAATGGTTGCGCCTGATCTGGTGGAAGGCGGTCGACCAATGGCGGTGAAAAACGCGCGCCCAACCATACGGAAAAGCTCGTTCGCCGCATCAACTGGCAGGTGCCTAGAGTAACTTCCGGGTATTGACGGGCAAGGGTTTAGAGGCTACGATACGCCCTACGGACCGGGAGAGCAGCCAAGGACCATGTTGACCTTACGCAAACTCGTGAGTTGTGTTTTGGTGTTGCTGGTGCCGGCGTCGCTGTTTGCCGCCGATTCGGCAGCTGCCATGCTCTACACGAATGGGACGGCCTGGTTGAATGGCGCGAATGTTCCCAAGTCTTCCGCCATCTTCGTCGGAGATCTGGTCCAAACTCGCACCGATTCGGTGGCGAACATCAAAGCGCCCGGAACGAGCGTGATGGTAGCGTCGGATTCGCTGGTCCAGCTCAAAGAGAATGCGGTCAAACTCGAGCATGGGAGTTTGAGCGTAGGCACTTCCAAGAATCTAGCGGCGCAGGTGGGCGGCTTGAAGATTTCACCCGCCTCGGCTGCCTGGACCGAGTTTCAGGTCACCGACACCGACGGAACCGTCAAGATCATTGCGAAAAAAGGTGATCTGACGTTGAGCGACGGGACCACTCTTCCCCAAGGTCAGCAAACCACGCGCGACGAGACGGATGAGAATAATAAGAAGAAGAAAGGTGGCGGAGCCGCTCCCGCCGCAGGCGGCGGAATCCTGAACTCGCCGGTAGCCATCGGCGTAGGCTCGTTCGTGATCGGCGGGCTGACGGCGTGGGTACTGGTGCAGGGCGACGATCCACTTAGCCCGTCATCCCCGCGGTAGTTCCTACAATCAAAGTTCATTTTTAGGGATGAACTTCCTTCGGCGGACGAGGACGTCCGCCGCTCCAACAAAACTGGATACAGGAATGGAGTGTTGAGAGTCGCGGCCGAACTACTTGCCGCCGACGGCCTTCACGCGCGCGGATAGGCGGGACTTGTATCGGGCGGCGGTATTCTTGTGAATGACGCCCTTCTGGATTGCCTTATCCAGAGCGGAAACGGTCTCGCGATAGGCCTTGCTGGCGCCTTCCTTGTCAGCTTTTGCGATTGCGGTGCGAAGCTCCCGCAGCGAGCTGCGCAGGCGCGAGGTATTCGCCCGGTTGACGGCGGTTCGTTTCGATGTTTGACGGGCGCGCTTCAGCGCCGAGAAATGATTAGCCATTCTGCTTCGTTACCTTCGTTTCTACGAGAGAGATGTTCGGGTAGGTCCGAATTCATTATTCTACGAGAGTAAGTCCAAAGTGGTCAAACGGATAAGGCGTTGCGCGGAGCACATCGGGCGGTCCGCACCAGGCGCCGAGGTCGCGACGGATGGAAACTCTTGAGCGTTTAAAAGTTCTCATCGACTCATCCACACCCATTGTGGTGATGGAGACGGTCGAGGAGATGCGGGCCGTCCGCCTCGTTCGCACGGCATGCTCCTCGCTCAATCTGGCTGCTTTTGAGTGGACGATTGCGAGCGGTTTGGTGCGATGCGGGAGCGACACGTCCGACCATGGATTTGACACCGGAACTCTGCCGCCCGGCGGATATGTGGCGCACGCTGCGGAGTCGGAGAACGCCAAGGCGATTTACAACAGTCGCGAGCCGGCGCAGATGCTGGCGAACCTTGAAGCCATATCCGTCGAAGCGGCATTCATCCTGAAGGACCTGCATCGCCACATGGACGATCCAGTGGTGGTGCGAAGGCTCCGCGATGTGGGGCAGAAGTTCGCCACGAACCGGCGGACTCTAGTGCTGACTGCACCGAAGATTTCGATCCCGCCGGAGCTAGCCAGCCTGGTCGAGTATCTTGCCCTGCCTCTGCCGGATCGGCGACGCCTGCGCCAGATCATCGATGAGGTGCTGGTGCGAGTTTCGCGGGCGCATACGCTGCAACGGCGGCTTGAGGCAAGCGACATCGACGCAATCGCGGAAAACCTTCGAGGCCTCACCGAGGAAGAGGCGGAGCGTGCGATTTCCCAGGCGCTCGTTGCCCGGTATGCGCTGTGCGCTGAGACTGCAAGCGACGTGCTCGAAGCCAAGAAGGCGATGTTGAAGCGGCAAGAGATGCTCGATTTTGTCGAGGTGTCAGACACGATGAGCAGCGTCGGCGGGCTCGACAATCTCAAGCGATGGCTGGCTCAGCGCAAGGGCGCGTGGGAGGACAAGGCGCGTGAGTTTGGCCTGGACGCTCCAAAGGGAATGATTATCCTCGGTGTGCAGGGTTGCGGCAAAAGCCTGTGCGCGCGCGCGGTCGCGGGGGAGTGGCGCTTGCCGCTGGTGAAGTTTGATACTGCTGCGGTTTACGACAAGTACGTCGGCGAAACCGAGAAGCGGATCCAGAAGGTGTTTCAGGTGGCGGAAGGGCTCGCGCCTTGCGTCCTTTGGATCGACGAGCTGGAAAAAGTTTTTGCTGGCAGTGGCCCTGATTCGGCCTCGGCGGATGCGGGCGTTTCGTCACGGCTGTTGGCGTCGTTTTTGTCCTGGATGCAGGATCGCAAAGCCCCGGTGTTCGTCGCGGCGACGTGCAACAACGTCACCGTGCTTCCGCCGGAATTAATTCGCAAAGGACGATTCGACGAACTCTTCTTTGTGGATTTGCCTAGCCAGGCAGAGCGAAAACTAATCTTCGGTATTCAGTTAAGTAAGAGGAAGCGCAATCCTGCCGAATTCGCTGTCGATCAGATCGCCGCCGCGGCGCACGGATTTTCTGGAGCGGAAATTGAGTCGGTTGTGCAGACCGCCCTATACGCGGCCTACTCGCAAAAGCAATCGCTAGCGAGTTCGCACATCTTCGAAGCCATCAAGGGTACCGTACCTTTATCAACGACTCGCGCGGAAGAGATAGCCGCGCTGCGAGAATGGGCCGCGCAGCGTGCCGTTCCCGCCTCAGATAGTGCGGTGGCACGAGGAGAAAGCGCCTAAGCAGATTTTCCTTACGAGTAGGTTGTGGCGTTTCGCTGCAATTCGATGAAAGCCGCAATGGGATGGGAGTGCGGCGGTGGCTATCTTCTGGCGGACTCCGTGCCAGTCTTTGGGACGGTTGCGTCAGGATCGGCTTCGAGGGTCACTTCTACCTTCGCACCTTGCTTGAGCTTGACCTCCTGACCATTTTCATCGACAAGGGTATTTTCAACGCGGATTTCCTTATACAAATCGTCGGCACCATCGACGGCGATTTGCGCCTTTTCCGGCTGTGTGGGAACTACAGGTTTGATGATCTTCTCTACCGTGCCCTTAAGGTTAACACTGGGTTTTTCAGCCATAACGCCGATAATTATACCGCTGAGTCTGTAGAGTTGAGCTTTGCTTTTGGTGTATTTCCGGTACGTCCACTAGGTTTTCTCCAAGAGAGCCCTGCAATTTTTAAGCGTCCGGCAACTACAAGGCGCAAAACTGTAGGAACTCTTCCAACGAAGCGGATTGAGCCGATGTATTTCCCGGCATTGACTCCGAAACCTGAGCGGGGTACGCTAAAGGCAATGGTAGTCGCTTGCGCCTCAGGGGCGAGCATTCCGGCCGGTTCCAACTCACTGCAGAACAATCGTTTGTTTTATGGCAGGAAGAGTGCGGCAGTTCCTCGCCTGGAAAGGCTGCACACGCCCTATGCTCGATCAAAGGGCCTTAGCGTGGGCCCATGGAGGAGAGTTCCCCCTTCCGAATGAAGAAAAGCATTGAGATCGCTCCAAATATCGAAACTTTGTTCGGCACGCGCGATGAGAATTTGCGAGTGCTGGAAGACGGCCTGAATATCTCAATTGACCTGCGCTCCAACGGAATCGAACTGGAGGGTGCGCCCGGCGACGTGGCTCGCGCCGAGCAGGTCTTCACCGACTACGAACAGTTGCAGCGCTCCGGACATACCTTCAACAACGGCGATTTGAACAGCATGCTGCGCGTGCTGACCTCCGACCCAAAAGTGACCTTGCGCAGCCTCGTGGATGCCGGGCGGCAACGCTCCTTCGGTAGGCGCACCGTGCAGCCGAAAAGCAGCAACCAGCGCCGCTACCTGGAGGCCATCGAAACCCACGACATGGTGTTTGGGATCGGACCGGCGGGCACGGGGAAAACCTACCTCGCGGTCGCCATGGCGATTTCCGCGCTGATCTCTAAACGCGTCAATCGGATCATCCTGGCGCGTCCGGCGGTGGAAGCGGGCGAGCGATTAGGATTCTTGCCAGGCACGTTACAAGACAAGATCGACCCATACCTCCGCCCGCTCTACGACGCGTTGTACGACATGCTTGATCCGGAAAAGGTCGACCGATATCTCGAGAAGAACGTGATCGAAATTGCGCCTATCGCCTTCATGCGTGGGCGAACTTTGAATGACTCGTTCGTGATCCTCGACGAGGCACAGAACACGACTTCCGAGCAGATGAAGATGTTTGTTACGCGTCTGGGATTCAATTCGAAAGCGGTGATCACAGGCGACGTGACACAAATCGACCTGCCAAACGCCCGCCGAAGCGGCTTGCTCGAGGCCATCGACGTGCTAAAGCCGGTGCAAGGACTTTCTTTTGTGTATTTCGACGAGGGCGACGTGGTGCGGCATCATCTGGTGCAGCGCATCATTCGCGCTTACGATGAGCACAAGAATCGCATAGCCGAAGATCAGATGTCTCTTACGCTGGAGGCAAAAACCGCCAGCGAAGGCAAGGCTGCGGAAGCAAGAGTTTTGGAACAGCGCGCCGCTGCGACGGGCACGTCAGCCGCGGGGAGTGTGGCTCCTGGCTTCACCACGGACGCCATGCCCGGAACCCGCAGCGAAGAGTAAACTTAGAATCGGATTTGGGAGGGCGGCCCACGCAGCCCTCCATTTTTCTTTTAGGTGTGGCAGTTGGCGCGCACCACGAACGATGATCATTCTGCAAAAGTCCATGGCCGGAGTAAGTGAAACCTCGTTGGCACGATTTCTTTCCCGCGCTAAACGGGCGGCGGGTCTAAGCGGAACCGTAAATGTCTTGGTTACCAGCAGTCGCGAGCTTCGCTTACTGAACCGGCAATTTCGCCATAAAGACAAGCCCACGGATGTGCTGTCATTTCCGTCGAACTTCGCGACACGTGATTTTGCTGGAGACGTTGCCATCTCGCTCGAAATCGCGCGTGACAATGCCCTTCGCCTGGGACACACGGTGGCCGACGAGTTGAAAATTCTGATGCTGCACGGAGTATTGCACCTCGCGGGGCACGACCACGAAACTGACAACGGCAAAATGGCGCGCTTAGAAGGTTCACTTCGAACGAAGCTCGGTTTGCCCGGAGCGCTGATCGAACGCGCGCAGGGACGAAAAAGCAATAGGGCGGGCGGCGTCCCACCTCGACCCATCACTCGAGGGAGGAGGCCTAAGCGATGAACGTCGCCATCGGCTTTGTGCTCCTGGTCCTCGTCGGCTTACTGGTTCTGGTGTCGTATGTCGACCGGCTCTATACCGAGATCGGCAAGTTTCTGTCGCGAGAATTTCAGGACAACATCGATTCATTCGAAGGCCTGGTGGAGCAGCGCCTGAAGGTAAGCCGCACGCGCGCGTCATTGTCCATGGCGATCCTGGTGCCATTGCTCATGGCGGCGATTGCGATGCTCATCGGATTCACCATCTTCAATGATCACTCGTGGAGCGCCCCTGAAATTCTGCAGGCCACGCTGAGCCTGGTCATCATCGTCATCTTCGCCAATCGGTTTTTGCCCTTTGTGTTTTTTGCCCGCACCAATGGGAAGTGGCTTGTGCGCTGGACTCTGCTTCTGCGAGGCCTCATTTATCTGGTTTTGCCGATCACTCTGGTACTGGGCTTCTTGCAATCGGTGACAGCGCTTACCAAACAACAGACCGAGAGCCAGCCCGAGAGTCCGGCGGAAGCGGTTGATGCGCTAATCGAAGCCGGACAGGAAGAAGGCATCATTCAGGAGAGCGACCGCGACCTCATTCAATCGGTGGTCGAATTCAGCGGAAAAACCGTGCGCGAAGCTATGAAGCCGCGTCCCGACATGACCGCCGTGCCCGTGAACATGACGGTGGAACAGTTCATCGACCTGCTGCGTTCGAAGCCGTTTTCGCGGGTGCCGGTGTATCGCGATTCGATCCACAACATCGTGGGAACGTTGCACGCACAAGACGTGCTGCAGGTGCCGGATACGGAGGCTCACGCGCGAACGGTCGAGTCCCTCATGCGCCGGGACGTCTATTTCGTTCCCGAAAGCAAGCTGGGCAGCGACTTACTGCGCGAAATGCGCAAGAACAACATCCGCATGGCGATTGTCGTAGATGAGTACGGCGGCGTCGCCGGCCTGGTCACGATCGAAGATCTGGTGGAAGAAATTGTCGGCGAGATCAGCGACGAACACGACAAACAGGTAGTGAAAGAAAACGATCATTCTTACATCGTGCCCGGCAACATGGATGTCGACCACCTCGACGAGTTGTTTGGCATCCGGCCGGAAGGCAAAGAAGCCGCCACGGTGGCTGGGCTAGTGAGCGAACTGGCAGGCCGAATTCCGCAGCGCGGGGAAGTGATTCAAGAGGACGGGCTGCGGTTTGAAGTGCTCGACTCGACGGATCGCCGCGTAGAACGCGTCCGCATCACAAGCGTCGAGCCTCAACAGATGAAGCTGATCGAGTAGTTGCGTCACCGGAGAGGGTTGCAATACCATCGGCACCGACATGGCGGGCCACTCTGGCTGGAGCAAGAGCGCACTGCTGATCCTTTGGATGGCAAATTTCTGCTGTGTGCTTTGGGCGCAAAGCAAGCCGTTTGACGGCGACTGGTGGATGGCGAGCACCGCTGCCGAACAGGAAGGCTTCATTCTTGGATATGGTGATTGCTTTGCAGATCCGGACAGCATGCGAGTCCGCATGCTGATGGACGACGCGACATTGCGCATCGCTATCAGTGATTACTATCAAAGCCATGCCGCCCAGCGTGCCCGGCCCGCGGCTGAGGTCCTTAAAGACATCTGGAGTGGACACACACTGGTACGGGGCTCCGAAAAAGCGCAGCCCGGCCAGGGCTGGCGGGCACGTCACGGTTTCTTCGACGGCGGTTGGTGGAAGGGTTCCAATGCCGCGGAACGCCTCGGATTTGTTGAGGGGTACACCAGTTGCGTCAACAGCGGAAAAAATAAGGCGGCGCACTTGCAACTGTCGCCGGCGGCATACGTCCAATGGGTGGACGTCTGGTATGCCGGGGAGGGCGACCAGGAGGTGTCCGCAGAGCGGCAAGGCGTGAAGATAACAGACGTCTTACTGCGAGTGGGAAATCACCCAGTCCCGGGAGCGCACTGAAATGGCATTTCACTCCGGTTTCGTCTGCATCTTGGGCCGTCCGAACGCTGGAAAATCCACCCTGCTCAATGCACTGGTTGGCGAGAAGCTCGCGATCATCAGTTCCAAACCTCAAACCACGCGCAATCGCATCCTCGGTATCGTCCATCTCCCCGCGAAAGGGAAAAAGGGGGGTGGACAGATCGTCTTGATCGATACGCCGGGCGTCCATAAGCCCGACAGCTCACTTGGCCGCAAGATGATGATCGAAGTGAAGGAAGCTCTAGAAGGCTGCGACCTGGTGTTGTTGATCACCGACGCGAATCACTCCATCAACGCTGGTGATCAGTTTGTACTCGATATGGCCAAGTACACCAAAACGCCGGTGTTTCTGCTGCTCAACAAGATCGATTTACTCAAGGACAAAGCCAAGTTGCTGCCGATGATGGAGGCCTATCGAAAACTGCATGAGTTCAAGGAAATCATCCCCCTCTCCGCACTGAAGAAAAAAGGCGTGGACACATTGTTAGAGAAAGTGGCCGAAGCGCTGCCGAGTGGACCAAAATACTTTCCGGAAGATCAGGTTACCGACCAGCCAGCCCGGTTTATGGTGGCCGAAACGATCCGTGAGCAGATTCTGAATGCCACGCATAAAGAAGTGCCACACTCGGTGACCGTGATTGTCGATCGTTTCGAAGAAGGCAAAAAGCTCACGAAAATCTCCGCCACGATCTATTGCGAACGCGACGGCCAAAAAGCGATTTTGGTGGGCCGCGGTGGACAAATGTTGAAACGAGTGGGAACGGGCGCTCGCATTCACATTGAGAAGATGTTGGGCAGCAAGGTGTTTCTGGAATTATTCGTAAAAGTGCAGCCCGGCTGGCGGGATTCGCGGGCCTTTGTCGATGAACTAGATTGGCGGAGACAGTTGGAAGGACTCACGGGAACGGGTACTGAGCAGTAGCACGAACGTAACTCGAGCATTGCCGCGCGAACCGGGTATAGATAGAATCGCTAGGCCCGGCGCGGCATCTAACGCACCGGATAGGAAATTCGACTCTTATGGCAGATGACGGGGCTCCGGGGTGCCGGTTCGAACCGGAAAAGCTGGTTCTCAAACTAAGAGTAACTTTGGCGGCAGACCGCAACGCCATCGACCCCGTCGTGCAAAGCATTATGGACGTTGTGCGTACTACGCAGTGCGCCCTCGGTAAGGAAGACGCCATAGAGTTGGCCCTCAGCGAAGCCTTGGCCAACGCCGTGGTTCACGGCGCCCAGGCGGATCCCAAGAAAATCGTAGAGTGTGATGTTGCCTGCGACGAAACTCGCGGCATGCTGATTGTAGTGCGCGACCCTGGTCCCGGCTTTAATCCAACCAGCATTCCGAATCCGGTGATTGGGGAGAATATCTACTCAAGCCACGGCCGTGGCATTTTTCTGATTAACCAGTTGATGGATGCCGTCGAGTTTCATAACAACGGTAAAGAGATTCACATGCTGAAGAAGTAGCGTGCCCCGTTAGTCTTTCACGGCAATCCCCAAAGTCTTCATCTTGCGGTAAAGATGGCTGCGCTCCAGCCCTAGCATTTCTGCCGTGCGCGTAACATTGCCGTGATTCTCGTCTAATTTCTTCAAGATGTAATCACGCTCGTAGGCATCCCGTGCCTGGTGCAGCGTCGAGAACTCTGTCCCCACAGGTCGACGATGCCCATCGCGATAAATCAAGGGCGGAAGGTTCTTCCGTTCAAAACGCGTCGTCGTAGGATTCATGATGACGATGCGCTCAATGACATTCCGAAGCTCGCGCACATTGCCCGGCCAGGCGTAGCGCATCAGTGCATCAATAGCATCATCAGTAATTTCGCGAGGACGTCGCCCGTATGCCGCTGCAAATTCCTTGAGGAAGTGTCGCGCGAGGAGCGGCACATCTTCTTTCCGCTCGCGCAATGGGGGCACGAAGAAGGGAATCACGTTCAGGCGATAAAACAAGTCTTCGCGAAAGTTTCCTTTCGAGATCTCTTCTTCTAAGTCTTTGTTGGTAGACGCGATTACCCGGGCATCGACCGTTACCGGGTCGGAACTGCCCACCGGCGTGAAGCGCTGCTCGTCCAGGGTGCGCAGCACCTTGGCCTGCGTCTTCAAACTCATGTCGCCGACTTCGTCAAGGAACAGTGTGCCCCCGTTGGCCTTCTGAAATTTGCCTACCTTGTCGGAGGTAGCACCCGCGAATGATCCTTTCTCGTGTCCGAACAGTTCGCTCTCGATAAGGTCTTCAGGAATGGCAGCGCAGTTCAGTTCGACGAACGTTTCATCGCGACGCAGGCTCTGCGCGTGGATCGCGTGGGCGACCAGTTCTTTGCCCGTACCCGACTCACCGTAGATGAGGACGCGCCCGTTGGTCGGCGCCATGATGCCGATCTGCTGGCGAAGCGCTTTCATCGGTACGCTGTCCCCGACGATCACGCTCTTGGATTGAAGTTGCTTCTTGAGGTCGCGATTTTCCTGCCGCAGTCGCCGGTTATCGATGGCGTTCTTGACGAGGATCAGCGTGCGATCGATGGAAAGCGGCTTTTCCAGGAAATCGTAAGCACCTAGTTTTGTCGCCCGCACCGCGGTCTCGATCGTTCCGTGACCCGAGATCATTAGCACCTCAGGCGGGTTGTCCATCTCTCGAACTTTCTGCAATGTGTCGAGGCCGTCCATGCCGGGCAGCCACACATCGAGCAGGACCAGATCTGCGGTATCTTTTTCGAGGAAATCCAGACAGGCCTCGCCGGTCGCGACCTCCAGGGCAGCGTATCCTTCGTCTTCGAGCACCCCGCGCAGCGACTCGCGAACTCCCGAATCGTCGTCAACGATGAGAATTTTATGCATGTTGCGGAGTGGCGGGCGTCGCCGCAGCCTCGGATGCGAGCGGTAGCTCAACGATAAAGCGTGTGCCGACTGGTTCATTCTCTTCAACGCGGATCGAGCCGTGGTGATCCTCCACAATGCGGCTCACGATCGCCAGTCCCAGACCGGTGCCACGATTCTTCGTGCTGAAGTATGGCAGGAATAAGCGTTCCTTTACTTCTCGCGTCACCCCGTGACCAGTATCTGCAACCACGATTTCAACTGCGTCGTGGCTGGTGACCAATCCAGTAGAGATTTGGACCTCCCGCATCATCGAACCTTCCATGGCTTCGGCCGCATTATCGATCAGGTTGGCGAGTGCCCTTCGGATTGCATC
>AR_comb_assmDRAFT_10573777_pt1 | contig 12760 bp, 10 predicted proteins | sample ArasoioldDNA_FD_10543 | JGI IMG/M metagenome (IMG submission 10543) | reverse complement strand
GAAGGTGGCAGCCGCCGATGATTCGGTCAGGATCGTGGTTGGAATGGCCCAGAAGACAGGATAGAACGCGAAGAAGAGGCCGCTGCCGAGCAATAAGAAAAACATGATCAAGGGTACATTGTGGCCTGCACAAAGCAGGAGGCCATACATCAGCCCGGATGCCAGAAGCGGCAACGCACAGTGCCAGCGTCGTTCTCCGGTTTTGTCGGCGTGCCACCCGTTAACAAGGATTCCCGCGATACCGATTACCGCAGGCAGTACCAACAGAGTCGTCACACTTCGAACTGGCAGTCCCGAGACACGCTTTGTAAAGGTGGGCAGCCAGTAGAGATTGCCGAGTGCCGCCGACAGAGTCAGAAACCACGCAGTCATGAGCCACAAAACTCGGCGATCACAAAACGCTTCGAGAATCGTGTACTCCCGAAGTCGTTTCTTCGCTTGCAGTTCAGCTTCGAGTTCACGAGTCAGCCAGTCCCGTTGCTCCTGCGGAAGCCAGTTGGCCTGTGCTGGCCGGTCGGTCAGATAAAAAACAGTAATCACGCCGAAGACGATCGCAGGAATTCCTTCCAGAATAAAAAGCCAGCGCCACCCCGCCAGTTGAAACCAGCGAACCCCGAGCAGCCAGCCTGCGATGGGAGACCCAACCAGCGATGCCGTTGGAACCGCAGCATACAGACATGCGATGGCACGACAGCGCTCGCCCAAGCGAAACCAGTGCGTAAGGAAAACGATCATGCCGGGAAAAAAGCTGGCTTCGGCTAGTCCTAGAAAAAATCGGGCAGCATAGAACTCTCCGGCGTTGTGTATGAACCCGGTGAGGATGGTTACCACTCCCCAGGAAATCATGATGCGCGCAATCCATTTCCGCGCACTCCACCGCTCCACAATAATGGCACCAGGAATTTCAAACAAAACGTACGTCACATAGAAGACACCCACGCCGAGACCGTAAACGCGGTCGCTGAAGCCCAGATCGGCGCTCATGCGGAGGTTGGCGAAAGATACATTTACGCGATCGATGTAGTTGACGATGTAGATCAGGAAGACAAACGGCAGCAGGCGGTAGGCAACCCGCCGTCGGGCGCGAGCCCCCACATCCGGTGTGCTCGATATCGAGGTCGTTGTCATTACGCCGACAAGTCTATTCAACCCGGAAGGCGACTATCTCCCGATCCGAATCGTCGCGAATCGCCAGCGCACGAACTTTGCCATTGCCATCGGAAGCGAATGTGAACTCCCAATTATCTTTCGTAAAGAATGTAGTCTCTGAAACAGGAAACAGGTCGGCCTTCTCCCCGCGCATGTCGTAGGAGAGGCCGTCGTCCCTGCGAGTAATCGTGATTGGAAAGTTGGGCCCGCTGTAGGAGCCAACATAGCTGTCGAGCTTCGCGAGGGCAATCTTCTCTTGCAGTTTCATTGGAGGATAGCAACTGTCAGGCGCCTCCCCGGGCACGTGATTGCCTCCATTCACAGGAAGCAGGATGGCTGAAGGTTGTGTGGCCGAGTGGTACACGCGCTGTGTGGCCTTCTGATAATCGGAAGCCGTGGCTTTGAAGATGTTGCGCACATAGCGCTGTGGGTTGCGATCGTAAACCGGGAACCATGTGCTTTGTACCTGAATGCCAATGCGGTGCTTTTTACGGAAGACGTGATCATTCGAATGCAGATCAATGGTGTATTTCACGGCTTCATTGGCGGGCACGGCTTTTGGATCGCTCAGACTGTCGCGGAAACGGCCGCGCAAAATCTCAGAATTGACCATCAACTGAAACGCCGCCATCGGTTGCCGGGTAGCAGGGTTGTAGGTGGCGTCGGCAGGGCATACGTCGATCAACTTGACAATCCAATCGCTGTCCGTGCCAGAGGTGGATGCGAACAGCTCGGCTACAACGTTTCCGGTGATGGTGACATCCTCCGTCAGTGGTTCGGTGGTAAAAGTCAGCACGTCGTGTCGGCCATCGACGAAGACCTGGTCTTGCACCAGCCAAACTGGCCACTCCGGTCCCGGATACGTGGGCATCACAGGGCGTGGCCGGTACGGGACCGGGTGAACCGGATCGCTGACGTATTCGTCGTATCCCTTGGTTGCGCTCGTCGGTGCATCGAAGGAAAGCTTACCTGACGGTTGCAGATAGAGGTGTCTCGTCGCAATGCCGTTTCGCGGAGGCCACGCGTCGTAGCTTTCCCACCGGTTCGAGCCTGTCTGAAAAACTTGCGCCTCGGGAAAACCGGACGAGCCCTTGCCGTGTAACCAGTACGCTAGCCACTTCCGGTAGATCTTTTGGCGATAGTATTCCGACGTGTCTGAGCCAAACTGGATGGGGCCGAGACTCAACCCAGTGCCACTCCACTGCCCGTGGTTCCACGGACCCGCAACGAAGAAGTTGCGGTGGTTTGGATCCCGTTCTTCCATGGCCCTGTATAGGGTCTGTGGACCAACCATGTCTTCCTGATCCCACCAGCCCGAGACGTGCAGAATGGGAAGCTTCGGTTCGCCCACGTACGTCGTCAGTGCGCGTTCCCGCCAGAAGGCATCCCGGTTGGGATGCTTTACGAAATTGTCCCAGGTGGGAATCGAGCCGTGGAAATAGTTGGCGTCAATGTTCGAGAGTGCTCCCAGCGTCAGGTACCAATCGTAGGTGTCACCGCGATCAAACTTGAAATCATGATTCTCAGTCTTTGAGGTTTCCAGAAGCGCGGAATACTCAAATCCGTAGCTTAGGCGGAATGCTCCGTTGTGATGGAAGTCGTCATTCGCAAACATGTCCTCTGGAGATGCCTGCTCGACCGCCGCCTTGAGCGCTGGGTGAGGATTGAGAGTGGCTTCCATCACCAGCCAGCCATCGTAGGAAGTCCCTGCGATACCGACGCAGCCGTTGTTGTTGGGGACATTCTTTACCAGCCAGTCGATTGTGTCCCAGGCATCGGTGACTTCGTCGGTAGCTTTTGGATTACTCAAGGACCGTGGCGGTCGAACCATTTCAAATTCACCTTCCGATTCGAACCGGCCGCGGATGTTCTGGACCACCCGAATGTAGCCGTCGGCGTACACGCTGGTCGCATCCGGATGAAATCCCGCGAAGGCGTCTCCCTTGGGTACTCCATAAGGCGTGCGGCTGAAGTAGATGGGCAAAGCTTCCTTCTGATCTCTCGGCGTAAGAATCACCGTCTCCAACTTCACTCCGTCACGCATCGGGATCATGACCTTCTCATACTTGAAATAACCCTGCGATGGAGGCTGGGACTGCGCGAATGCGCAGACCTGTAACAGGAGCGCAAGTAGTCCAACAGAAGACAGAATTCCGGATCGTTTGATTGGAATCATCTCTTTAATCTCTTGGTCTCGGCTAAACAGGCTGCGGAAAAATCCTGTCGTGAGTCGCTGCGAGAAGGGCACAAGTTCACTCGTGCCGCCATGTCACAACGATAGCGTCGCTTTAGCGACTGAGGTTTGCTCTCTTTCGAAGAGAATGTTCGCAATCCGTAATCAAAGTTTGACTGAGGTTTGAAACGAACGGCTCACCTCAGGCGCTCAAGCGCCGCGACGACGACCTTTTCTGGCACGACTGAAGTCGTGCCCTTCCCGGATTTAGTCCCCAAAGAGTTTTTCGCAGCCTGTAAAGGGGTGCTTCATCTTACAGCAGGCGACCGCAGACCGCTCAACAAGACATCGACCAGAGAGAACTCGGCTGACGTTAAAGTGCCTTCTCTGTGACTCTGTAGCTCTGTGGTGAAACCCTGGTCTGCCCCTACCGAACGCCTCTGTGGTCGCCACTTTCAGGGCAACCCTCTTTGACGCGACCGACGCTCAGACCTATACTTCGTCGGTCCCAAAAGATCAACGGAGGAACTCATGCCTCGCTGCCTAATTGCCGCTATTGCATTCATCGCTCTCGGGACTTCGAACCCAAGTTTTTCGCAATCGCTTCGTGCCGGTTTCGCTCCGCACGGACCCAGGCTTATCCCGCAGAGCAGCGGCACAACCAATCGTCTGCAGGCGATTAGTCCTGTCAGTGAGCGCGTCGTGTGGGCAAGCGGTGTTGCCGGTACATGGGCCATCACCAAAAACGGAGGAAGGACCTGGGAGTCGCATGTGATGGCGGGCGCGGAGACGCTGCAATTCCGCGATGTGCAAGGAATCAGCGACAAAGTCGCCTACCTTTTGTCGGCCGGGGTCGGGACAGATTCTCGCATCTATAAAACAGAAGACGGTGGGCAATCATGGACGCTGCAATTTCAGAATCAGGACCCAAATGGGTTTTACGATTGCTTGGCGTTCTGGACTCCGCAGCGCGGTGTGACCATGGGCGACGCGGTCAGCGGACGGTTCCCGGTGCTACGCACAAAGGATGGAGAATTCTGGGAAGACATCGGCAACAATCTTCCCACCGCACAGGATGGAGAAGCTGCATTTGCGGCCAGCGGCACCTGCATTGCCAAGCAAGGAAAACGGCGAGCCTGGATCGGCACAGGCGGCGCCGCTAAGGCCAGGATCATCGCCACGACCGATGGCGGAGACTCATGGACAGCGTACGATACTCCGATTGTGCAAGGCACCAGCACATCTGGTGTGATCAGTGTCGACTTCCGTGATGCGCGTCACGGAATCCTCGGTGGCGGAGAGTTGTTGACTCCAACGGTGTTTTCCGACACGGTGGCGCGCTCCCGCGATGGCGGCAAAACTTGGAAGCTCGGCGGTCGCACAACCTTTCCTGGAGCGATCTACGGCCTCAGTTACGTGCGCACAATTCGACATGGCGACGACCACGAAACCAAAGAGGACCGGCGGGTAGTAGCCACAGGACCGAGCGGTGCTTCGTGGTCTCCAGATGAAGGTCGAACCTGGTACAGCCTCGATGGACTGGAGAACTTCTGGGCAGTCGCATTCGCAAGCCCGCGTGGCGGCTGGTTGGTAGGCACCGAAGGTCGCATTGTCAAAATCAGCTTCTAATACGTCTGCCCGGGAATTATTTTGTCACTCTGACCCACGGGAGGAATCTGCTTTCGCCTGCCAGCAAGTAGATTCCTCCCCATCCACCTCACAGATAGCTTTCACCGTTTCTGCTACCCTCCCGCAATGAACACCGAGAGAAAAGAACCCACATATCTCTTCACGGACCGACAGGTGGCTGACAAAAGCGAGATCGCAAGGCGCTTCCTGGAAACCCGCGCCCGCCTGAACGAAAATGTCGACCAAGCTGACAACTACCTCGTCAAGCGCTTCTACAACATCGACCACAACACTTATCTTGAAGGTGCGATTCCTGCAAAGTACAAGGAGTTGATGGGGCTAGTGGTTTCGGCAGGCTTGCGTTGCGATGACTGCATCAACTACCACATCATCCAATCCTTCCGCCTGGGAGTAACGCGGCCCGAGCAGGAGGAGGCGCTTAATGTCGCCCTGGTCGTGGGCGGCAGCATTGTGATTCCGCATCTGCGCCGGGCGTATGAATTGCTAAAAGAGCTGTACGGGTGAGTCAAAAGGATGGCGCAACTTGGTTTGAACGCGGAATCAGTCGCCCAGCCAGTCACCCAAGGGTTGGAGAGGTTCGATGTAGTCGCAGATGATTTTAGTAGTCCCCATCAGCGGAATGGCGAGGATCAGCCCAAAGGCGCCCCAGATCCAGGCCCAAAACAGCAGCGATATGGCCACCGCCAGCGGGTTCAACCGCAACCGTCGGCCAATTACCTTCGGGTACAAGACGTTCATGCTGAGTATATGCAAGACGATGACCGCCACAAAGACGACACCCAGTTCTGTTTTCGTGAGCACACCCATCCCCGCCGCGACAGGCGCCAGCAGGGCGAAGAATAGTCCGAGGTAAGGAACAAGCCCCACAAAGGCACTGATGACACCGAGAAAATAAAAGTAAGGCAGATGCACATACCAGAAGACCGCCGTCGTGGCGATGGCATTCAACAATCCCACAAAAAGGTTTCCCACAATAAAGCTGCGCACCATCTCCGAGATTCGGCCGATCGTGCGAAAGGCCACTAACCGCTTTTCCTTGGGGAAAATATGCAGAGTCGCCGAGTGCACATGCGCCTTCCACGTGAGCATGAAGTAGATCAGAAACGGGGCAAATCCGATGGCCAATGCTATGTCGCCGAACTGGCTGGCGCCGGATGTGATCAGCTTAGCCAGGCCGGGTGCCTGCTGTACCTGCACCGGAATTGGCTTTCTTCCTTTGTCGTCAGGCAGCAGTGACTTGGTGCTATTTTCGAACTTATCCGCCTGAGCTCGTAGTTTCCCCAAATCCTCGCGAATCGTGGCTGAAAAGCGCGGGAGTTCGTCCATGAAATCTACGGCTCGGTTGTAGAAGAAAAATGTGACGGCGATCGACAGGCAGAGCAGGCCGAACAGCGCGATGCCAGCTCCTACGGGTCGCGGAATTCGTGCTCGAGCGAGTAAGACCACAAATGGATCCAGTGCGAATGCCAGCAGCGCTGCGACGAGAATGGTGATCCAAACCAGTTTCAGCAAATAAAGCAGTCCGACTGCTGCGGCGATCGCTATCACAAACTGCGCGACCATCCCGGTCTGGACAGGACCGCGTAAGAGTTCGACTTGTTCCTCTGGCAGCGGTCGTTCGGGTGGCGAAGAAGATTTCTCGGGCTTGGAAGGCGGTTCCGCTGGCTCAGCGCCCGGTTTGTAGAGGTGAAGTCGCATTGAAGGGCGATGGGAACCAAGCGATTGCCAACCACTTGATCCGAAGCCTCAATGAAGCTAGTGGGATTCACAATTTCGGTAAATAGGGTCAAGACTCTAGAATCGGCTTGGAACCGTTCTAGCGGTCAGAGCAGGAACGTTGAGTTGGCATCCAGTCGCTTCTCAGAATCCCGTAAGATTCCAGGTCGTAAAACGTTTCCCCTTTGCAGACGTGATCGCGCTGTCGGCCTTCCAGGCGCATGCGACTTTCAGCAAAACACGGGCAGACGCAAGATTTCCTGCAAAGACCGATGCATGGATGCGATGGAGATTCAATGTACCGAATCCGTACTGGAGAAGTGCGGCCGCGGCCTCCGTCGCGTAGCCTCGCCCCCAATAAGGCACACCAATCCAGTATCCCAGTTCTGCATGGTTGTGACTCCGCTCAATCTGTAGTCCCGTCCCCCCGCACAGTTCGTTGTTGTCACGAAGCGTGATCGCAAATCGAGCGCCCAAACCCTGATCGAACTCAGGCTGGCACGACGATATGAAGTTGATGGCATCCTCTTCGCGGTAGGGATGCGGAATCCGCACGGTGGTGGCGGCTACATGGCGATCTCCGGCCAACCGAATCAGGTCCCCAACATCCCGCAGAGAAAACGGTCGCAGGAGCAGGCGAGCGGTTTGGAGCGAAGGCTGGTTCCACGGGGATCGCTCTCAGAGCCTCGCGCGAGTACAGACAGCATCAGTGCAGCCATCCCGCCTGGGGCACTCGCTTGCTGTGCACCCACTCCCGCAGTTCATTGAAGCCGTGCTCAGTCTCCTCGGGAGTGATTTTGCAGTGGCCGTCGTGCTTCACATACTGCTGAACAAACATATCGCCATTGCCGGCTTCCCGCGTGAGCAGCGAGTAATCATTCGGAATCGAAGGCCTTACCAGCGGATCATAAGTGGTGTGGATAGCAAGCACCGGACGTGTCAGATGCCCACTCAAGGTTTGATGCTGCTGCAGATAGGCGAGGGCGCCTGCTTCTGCGGTATATCGTTTCACGCCATCGTTCAGAGCGTTGTCGTCGGCCGTTCCGGTGTAGATCGTGTCGCGATTGTCAAAAGGATTGCCGCCCGCCCGTGCCTGAATGTCCTTCAGTACATAGGTGCCGAAGACAAAGCCCGAGGCGAGGTCCTGATTGTTATGTACGCCTGCTAGCTTCCGCATGGCTGCTGCCGCTTGAGGCCTTGCAACCAGCCGGTCGTAGATCTGTTTCGTCAACTTCTGGGTTACCGCGTAGTCCTGCGGAACCTTCGTTGGAGGTGGAAGAGCCCCTGGAAAAAAGTAATCAAAGAGTACGCGCATATCGAACGCATGGCTCAGAACAGTCGTGGCATTGCCAACTACGCCGCACAGATCCAGTCCGGCAAGATATGGGTCCGGCGATTTCTCCAGGATCGCAACTGTAAGCAGGCCTCCAAGCGAGTGGCCCGTGATGTACGTTTCCTTCGGTTGTCCGTACTTATCCGCAAAGTACTTTCGCAGAGCTTCGATATCAGGAATTGCCTGCTCAAGAGCCCATCCCCCGGTGGAGTACCCCGACTGGGCAAGGGCATAACCCCCCTTCACGAATACGCCGAGTTCCGGCGGCAATGGCTTCACTGGGTCATAACTGACACCGGCGATGTGCGGATCGTACCCATGACAGTACATGACCAGCCCGTGATTCCAATTCTCGGGAATGTCAATCCGAAATTCAGCGCCTTGCAGTTTTCCGAACTCGGTCTTTGCGTGTGCTGAGATGATGGGACTGAAGAAGAGAATTGATACAAGTAGTCTGTGGAGCATAAGCCGCACGTACCTCAGGAAGGTTTCGAGGATACCATCCCGAGGAAGACTTGCGGCTTGTGCGGGCACTTTACGGTAGTTGGACGATCCGCTGACTTACCTCATCTTCAACCTGCTGCACGTGAGCGAGTCTTCCCAGATCCCGCCAGTAATACTCATCAGCTCGGAAAGCCCTGATCGTTTCGCCTTGTCCCGCCAAGCGCAAGTAAGAGGTAATGATCGAGAATGCGCCGTCTTCACTCAGTTGCCTCAGCAGCCTTGTTGAAATGACATGAATTCCGGAAAAAGCAAACGGCTGTGGTTGAGAACATGTCCGCACGGTTTCATTTTTCCCATCACTGCCTACCCCGCGGCCGCAGAGCTGAAGGTGGTCATCGAAAAGCAGGGGGCGTGACGTTTCCCGCTGCTGCACCGCGAGAGTCGCAAGGGCCTCCGTTTCCTTGTGCGCCCGAAGCATGCGATTCAGGTCGATCGTGCTGATTACGTCCACGTTGTGCACAAGAAATGGCTGGTCGGCAGGGCCAGAGTCTTCCAGGAAAAAATACGCTGCCCTCTTCAAACCCCCACCCGTATCGAGCAGTTCCCCTTCGCGCGAAATTACAATCCGCATGCCATAGTTATCGTGAGCCTGCAAGAAATCCACAACCATGTCCGCGAAGTGATGCACGTTGAGGATGACGTCGCGAATTCCGACAGAACGTAGCCGAGCGAGCGTGATATCCAGGAGAGTCCGCCCAGAAATCTTTACCAGGGCCTTCGGCCGATCGTCGGTGAGAGGCCGCAGACGTGTGCCCAGACCGGCGGCCAGCACCATGGCTTTCATTCTGCCCGGTTCTCCAACTCCCGATGGCGCACAATCACCTCGACTCCGTTTCTTCCGCGCAAACGTTTCGCCAGTTGCTCAGCCAGATACACGGACCTGTGCTGGCCCCCCGTACAACCAAACGACACCATCAGGTTTTTGAAACCGCGCCTTTGATATTCCGCGATGCTGGCGTCCACCAACGAGAGAGCGCTAGCGAAGAACTGGTGGACACTCTCCTGCTGGTTCAGATAGTCGATGACGGGGGCGTCCCTGCCAGTCAGAGCCTTGAAACGCTCCTCGCGCCCAGGATTGGGCAAGCTGCGCCCATCAAAAACGAACCCGCCGCCGTTTCCGCTTTCATCTTTGGGCCAACCGCGGTGGAACGAGAAACTGAATATACGCACCACCAGGTTGTCTGCGTCGGACGCGATTCCCTGCAGCTTCTCCGAGGCCAGCATGCTGTTGAACGCGTCGAGCAGGGTGGGTACTGCAATCGGCAGCCTGACGTTGTGCAAAAGCCAGCGCAGGTTCTTTAGCGCATAGGGAACGCTCTGCAGGAAGTGCGCCTTACGCTCATAAAAGCCCCGGAAGCCGTATGCGCCCAGTGCTTGCAAAATGCGCACGTAGACGTACGCGTAGTAGTGCTGCATAAACGCAGCGCGATCGAGTGGAATGTAGCCTGCCAGCGCATCGAGGTAGTGGTCCAGAAGTTGCTGACGCAACTCTGGCGGGAGATCGGCCTTGGCATCGTAGAGCAGGGAAGCGATGTCGTACTGCAACGCGCCCTTTCGCCCACCCTGATAATCAACGAAGTAGGGCTCGCCCCCCGGCAGCATCACATTGCGAGATTGAAAGTCGCGATAGAGAAAGTAATCGTGAGGCGCACTGAGCAGGAACTTCGTCAGCCGGCTGAAGTCATCTTCCAGGGCCTGTTCATTGAAGGGGATTCCTGCCAACCGAAGAAAATAATACTTGAAGTAGTTCAGGTCCCAATTGATCGACTGGCGATCGAAGCTCTCGCGCGGGTAGCATACCTTGTAATTCAAGTCGCGACCCGCTTCCACCTGAAAGCGCGGCAGGATGGCCACCACTTTCCGATACGCTTCCACCGCCGGGCCGGAAATACTCTCTCCTGTGCGATGCTTCGAAAGAAACTCGAATAGCGTAGTGTCGCCCAGGTCCTGTTCCAGGTAAGCACCCTGCGCCAAGTCTTCCGCATAGATTTCGGGAACCGGCAGACCGTGACGGCGGAAATGCCGCGAAAACTCCAGAAATGCGGTGTTCTCCTCGCGCACCCCATAGAGAATGCCGATCGCGCTGTTCTTCCCGCCAGCAAGACGAATGATCTTGCGTCCCGATCCTCCCAACTCGCCCTGTAGCGGGATGATGTGCTCGACCGGTGTTCCGAAATGCTTCTCAAAAAGTTTCTGGAGAACGTCCATGAAGGTGAGTTTTCGCGACTCTGCCTGCTCTTGTCAAAATCCGGAAGAACAGCGACTCCTGACCCGCGCCCCTACCGCGCTTCGCGAGGATTCGGCCCCACGAGTGAATCCCATCTCAGCGTGGCAAGACCAGCGATTAGAATGCGTCGATCCCAGTAACACTCTGCCCAATGATCAACGTGTGTATATCGTGTGTGCCCTCGTAGGTCTTTACTGACTCCAGATTCATCAGGTGACGCATGATCGGGTAGTCGTCGGCCACGCCGTTCGCTCCCAGAATGTCGCGAGAGAGTCGGGCAGACTCGAGCGCCATCCACACGTTGTTTCGCTTCGCCATCGAGATGTGCTGATGACCAACCTTCCCGGCGTCTTTCAGACGGCCCACCTGCAACACCAGAAGCTGCCCCTTGGTGATTTCGTTGATCATCCAGGTGAGCTTCTCCTGAATAAGTTGGTGCGAGGCGATGGGCTGATCGCGGAACTGCTTGCGGAGCAGGGAATATTGCAAGGCGCAGTCATAGCACGACATCGCGGCTCCGATCGCGCCCCACGCGATCCCGTAACGGGCCTGGTTCAGGCACATCAGCGGAGACTTCAGGCCATCGCTGCCGGGGAGAAGATTACACTCGGGTACCCGCACATCTTGAAGTGAGAGCCCCGAGGTGACGGAGGCCCGCAGCGACCACTTGCCGTGAATGTCGTCGGCCTTGAAGCCGGAACGATCCGTCTCGACCAGGAATCCGCGCACCTTGTCGCCTTCGTCTTCCACCTTGGCCCAGATCACAGCGACATCGGCGATGGTGCCGGAGGTAATCCACATCTTTTCGCCGTTTAGAACATATTCCTTGCCGGATTTCTTCGCGCGCGTTCGCATCCCTCCCGGATTCGAACCAAAATCAGGCTCGGTGAGACCAAAGCAACCGAGTTTCTCCCCTTTTTGCAGAGCGGGAAGCCAGGTTTTCTTTTGCTCTTCGGACCCAAATGTATAAATGGGATACATGACAAGCGCAGACTGTACGCTCACAAAGCTGCGCACGCCCGAATCGCCCCGTTCGAGCTCCTGCGTGACCAGGCCGTACTCCACATTCGACATGCCCGCGCAGCCATACTCCTTGAGATTCGCTCCAAAGAATCCCAGGTCGGCCATGGGCTTCACGAGTTCGCGCGGAAAACGGCCCGCGCGATTGCACTCTTCAATGATCGGGATAAGGTTGTCTTCAATAAACTTGCGCGCGGTGTCGCGGACCAGTCGCTCGTCGTCGGAGAGCAGAGAATCGAATTCGATGAAATCGACGCCGCGGAATTTGATGGCTGGCATGAGTGTAGACCTCTAGATGAAAACGGAATCTGCGCGAAAACTTCTTAGATTAGCAAAATCTCGAGCGTGCAGCAAAGAACGGGACCGTTCCAACGAGAGAACGACAACAACGTGCTATGGGTCCGGATCACGCTTCATATAAAACTTGCGATCGTCCTCTTCTATGACTCGGAAGCCGAGTCGCTCGTAGAGGCGCACGCAGGGATTGATTTTTACGACATTCAAACGGATGGCCTGGCCGCACTCTTGAGCCGCGCTCATGAAGCGCCTCATAACCTCGGTACCGATGCCCCTCCGCTGAAAGTCACGATCCACGAAGAGTTGGGCGAGGAAGACCTCCGTATGCTGCGCTATTGTCTGCAACCAGCCAACATCGGCGCCGTCAAGCGTAATGATACGCACCTGTGTCGGATCCCAGTACTGGCGAAATGTGGCAGTTTGAGAGGCTCGATTCAGCTGCAATTTCTCAATGATCCACTCCATTTCGGCGAAGTAGATCCGTCTGCAATATTCAAAATCGTCGCTGAGTGCTGGGCGCAGTGCGATTAACACCAATCTATCTTCCAGCAAGAGGGGAATGGTTTCAAACACCCTGCCGGCGACCTGCACGTGACAGCGATGAATTCTTTGACGGGTGGAGACAGTGGGAGAGTTGCAGAGCCGTTGGCGTTGTGAATACGAGGCTCTGGTGGGTCAATGAGCCGTAACC
>AR_comb_assmDRAFT_10177183_pt1 | contig 12762 bp, 27 predicted proteins | sample ArasoioldDNA_FD_10543 | JGI IMG/M metagenome (IMG submission 10543) | reverse complement strand
TGGCGAACCTTGCGGGTCGCACGTATGCGATGTGGTCGAAGCGAAGCTCAAGCATCGGCGTCTCCCAGCACACCAGCAACCCCCTCAACGAGCCTTACCAGAATAGGCCGCACATGGCAGTAGCCGTGAGGATCACGCTCGTAGTCCCACTCCTCGATCAGTTCTCGCGCGTGCTGAACGGCGTCCTCGATGGTCATGCGGTCGTAGTACGGGCGTGTCTGCTCGATGATTTCGACGGTCACTTTTCCTCCGTTTCGTTCAGCACACCAGCAACCCCAGACAAAGCAGCGAGCATCCGCTCCTTTTCGCATTCGACCGAAGCAAGGAGCGCCTTCGTGTCCAGGTCGTCAATGTCGTGCAGGAACACGTCTCCCGCCAAGTTCTCGGCGGATTCCTCTAGTGCGGCTAGTGCTAGTTCAAGACCTTCGGCCAATTCCTTGAGGGCAGCGCGTGCCCGGTTGCGGTTCATGAACGCGAACTCACGGCCCTCGAACAACAGCTCGATGGCGGTCTCTGCTCGTTCTCTTGCTTGTCTGATAGCAGCCTCCATGACGGCCCTTCCGGATTTCGACAGGCTTGCCTGCTTGCTGAAATCGACGTGGTTGGATTTGCTCATGCTTGGGCCTGTCCCGTGTAACCCCGCATCACGCCACCCACGCCAACGGCTCCGGGATCGGCTGCGCACCAAACAACGGCTTGTACCTGGCCGCATCGGTCGCGCCCTGATCGTCGTCAGCCGTCCAGTACCACAGCCCCCGCGTGCCGGTTCCGGTGAGTTGGTTGACGAAGTAGGCGGCGTTCCCCTGGCTGACAATCGGAATGATCCTGCGCGCACCGACACCCTGGAACCGACCGGCAGCCTCGTTGTACCAAGTCATTATCCTGCCGATACACCTTTTCGGCGGCACCACCACATCGTTGGTTTTGCCGTAGCACTCAACGAGGATGAACCCGCCGTTGTCCACGATCGCCCCGTAGTCGATGCTGTCCTTCAACGGTGGGGCGAACACACCCAGCGGGGCGTTGAGTTCCGGGCCGAGTGTCTTGCGTAGCGCGACCATCACCGGCCCCTGCATCTCGAACGGCATCAGCCCGCCCGACCACTCCAACTCGACCGTGACCGCCCATGCGCCCGTCGCGGTGCGGCTGCTCTTGACGCGGTTCACGAAGCTATCGACGGTGCTCTCGCCCTGGTAGTCCACCGAGATGACCCATGACTTCTTCGCGGCCACCGTCGCGTTGATCGCCTCTTTGATGAGCGGGTCGTGAGCTTTGAAGCAGAACGTGTCGAAGCCCGCCGCACCCCACTTGTCGAAGTCCGGGTGGTTGCCGGGGAAACTCGCGCACGAACGCACAAAAGCGGTGGGCCTTCGGAAAATATGAGTCACTTGTCCTGCTCCTCGTTGATAGACAACAGCGCCGCCAGAGCGTTCTGCAACTCGCCGTATGGGTCATGCCGCGCATCGGACAACATGGCGATCACGTCATCGAAGACGGAGTAGGCGTCTATGACTCGTTGCTGGGCAGCCACCCGAAACCGGAAAGCCTCGCCGCGCTCGTTCTCCAGGTCGGCCTCGTCGCGCGCCTCGATGGCCTCGTCCCGCCAGTAACGCTTCCTCGCCTGCTCCCGCGCCAGTTTTCGCCGCAGCTTGTCTATTGCGTCTTGTTGGGCAAGCCACCCCTCACAGAGCGCACGAACCTTCGGCAACGTCAGCTCCAGTTGACCCACGCGCTCCGACTCGTCCACGTGCGCCAGCAACCGCTCCACCTGTCCGCGTTCAAGCCTCACGACTGGTTCCCAATCAGCCGCTCGAAATCGAGGGCGTCCGCCAACTCCTGTCGCCGCTGCTCCTGCGCTGTCGCCACAGAGACAACAAGGTGCCACCCGTCGCAACCAGACGGGCAACCGTCCCAGAGGCCGCTGGCGTCAATGGTGGCCGCGAACCACGTCGGGTGGCCGCAATCGAGCAAGTACATGCGCGGCTCGCTTATTTCGTCTCCTTGCTGGTTACAGGGGTCAAACTCCAGTTCTCCTCAGTGCCACAGCCCTCGTTGTGGCAGCGGAACCATGTGAGAGAACACGGAGGAGTGGGACATCGGAATCCAAGCGCCGACCAATCGTGCGCTGCTTCCGGTGCGCCGCAGACATGACACGCAGTCACGCGGCCAGCCTCATCCGTCGCCACTTGTGATCCTCGGAGACGACGACCGGGGCCGTGCGCGGCTTACCGACAAGCAGCAGGTTCGCGCAGGGGCGGCACCGCAAGAACCGCGCACCCCGCGTCTTCGGACCACCGCAGTCCGGGCAGGTGCGAGACGCCCAGAACGATTCGCCACGAAGCACATTGTCCCGCCAACACGGGCGGCAGCGGGTCGCGTTCTCAGCCTTCGGTCCGCCGCAGTCGATACAGGTCGGCCCGTACTGCCACTCAGCAGCGCGGCGACGATAACGAGCATCAGGCACCGGCTTCCTGCTCCTTGGGTTGGGGGGAAACAACGGCCCCTCGACCTGACTCGTTACCTTCGCCAGACGCCTCCGCCTCGACAGAGGACGCTTTAAAACGAGGGGCCATCCTTTGCGCCACGAGACGCAGCAGAGCCAAGTCGATCATGCGTGTCCAGAGCGCCGTCTCCGCCGCGCGTTCGTCGGCCCTGCTCATTCGTCGCCTTCCGGTTGGGGGGAAACAGAAGAAGCAACAGAGACGAGAGACAGCGAACGAATCTCGATGTCCAGGCAACCCGCTTCGGCACGCTTCACGAACCGGAACTGCACCGGCAGCGACCAGTCCGTCTGCTCGTCAACCAGCGCGGCCGAGACGCAAGCGACGTAGGTGTCGTTGAGAGCCAGCATCTCCCTCGCTGCGGCTTCAAAGCGTTCTATGACATCGGCCCGTGTCATGGGTGTGGTGTCTCCTTCTGTGGGGAAACAGGGGTCACGACGCACCCTCAGCCAACAACGACAACTGCGACAACCTGCGCGCCGCCATCGTCGCATACCCCTGGTTGAGCTCTATCCCGATGCTGCGCCGGCCAAGCCGCCTCGAGACCAAGGCTGTCGTACCGCTGCCCATGAACGGATCCAGAACAACACAGGGAACGGGCTGGTGGTCGTGGTCGCAGGTGGGACGCCAGCCAAGCTCCCGGTCGGGATTCTCAGCCTTCCATCGCGCGATCTCCTGGCCGCTAAGACGTGTCGCGCGGAAACCCATGTTACCCGCGCCAACGTTCCCCGCCTGTCCCGGCTCAAGCCGCTTCGGAGGCTGGCGGTGCTCGGGTTCAGGCGGTTGACCCGCGCTCTCGACAACGCGCTCCCACGCTGCCCCACACACCGGGCAACACCCCCGCTCCGACGTGCCCGCCTTCACACACCGCTCAACAAGCGCCTGCGGGAACGTCGCGAAATGCGCCTCACTGAACGGTTGGGTGGGGATCTCCCACACGCTGCGAAGATTGCGACCTCCTTCAGCAAACGCCCTGAAGCTGCCGGTCGTGTTTCCCTTGCCCTCAACGGGAGCGCCGGGAGCGCCGCCGTTCTTGCTCCGATCACCAAGCCGCGTCTCCCCGACGTGCTCCCACTTGTGCGGTTCCCGCACCGCGTCCGCGTCATAGTGGTAAGCGTTCGGCACCCACCGTCCCGTTCGGATCGGCTCGAACCACAAGTCGACCTCACCGCCACGGTTGAGCGTGGAGCACGCCTCAGCAGCACGCCGCTTCTCGGCTAGATCCGCAGCCGTTGTCCGATCGCCTCGCCCCTTGTGCTTCTGGTTCAACTTGTGGACGTACAACGCGAGCTCTGCCTGCCGCGTCTTGGCGATGAGATGGGGACGGATCGCCGCGATGATCCGCGCCGCCTTCGCGTTCGTCACTTGCCAAGCAAAGACTGGTCGCCCCTGCTCGCCGTTGCTCCTCGTGCGCGGCGACGGAGTTTCGTTCCCGTCTACGTTCGTGATCTCGGTGATGCGCTCGAGCAACTCGCGGTTCGTGTTCACGACCGACAGGCGTGGCCCGATGTTTGGGGCCATCGTGGCGTTCGCTCGCTCCTGGAAACAGATCGACCCCTCGCCGTCGACCAGCGCGGCCAGCCATATCGCCTGTTCGCGTGACATAGGCCACGGCTCGATGTCGCCTCCTTTCCAGTCGCACTTCGTCAAGAGGAAAAGCTGTTCGTGCGCCTTCGTAGGACGATCGGTGACTGACTCTGGCATGGGATTCGGTTTGCTCCACACGATCTCGCTTCGCAGGCACCAGCCGTCTTGTTGGAGGGCGAACGCGAGCCGCCACGGCACACCCACCAGATCCTTCGGCTTCAACCCAGCACGTCGTCGCTCGTCTGGTCGATCACCACGACCAACGCTGCCATCAGATGAGCCTTTCCTGTCGTCGCCGCCGCTCGCCGCGTAGCTGTCCCCGATGTTCAGCCACAACGTCCCATCCCGCCGCAACACCCGGCGCACCTCACGGAACACCCCCACCATGTTCTCCACATACAACTCCGGGGTAGGTTCGAGGCCCAACTGGCGGTCGACACGCCGAGCACCACACTTCGTACACACGTCGCGCATCGGGCCGCCACGAATCGCACCCGCGCTCGTGTCGTTCTTCTTGTCATAGACAACGTGGTTCGTGTGGTCGCAGTCTGGTTTGCCGCCCTCCCACAACCCCGTCCCGTAATCCCTCAAACCGCAGGCGTCGTCACCAGTAGGGAGGACTGGTAACAACGGTGTGAACTGACTCGTCGGGAAGATCCCGAAGCACTTCACGCACGTCGCCCACATACAGCGTGAAATCTGGATCGCTGATGTACGGCTCCCTACTGATGACAAACCTCCTTCCTGTGTTCGGCGCGATGACAGTCCGCGCAAAGGGTGGTCAGGTTTCCGGGATGCAACCCGTCTGTCGATCCGCAGCGTTGGCACTGGCGCTTGTCTCGAGCGAGAACCGTGAGCCGAGATGACTGGGGGAGGACACCTACTGACCTATCCCAGCCACCCGGCTCACACTTTGACCGCCAACTGATCACAGCAGCCCACACGCCCGGGCGGTGGACGGCCACGGATAGAACCCCCGCGTCCGGTACGCCGCTATCGCGACCTGGATCTGCACCGCCGGCGGCCACACGTTCGCGAACCCCCCATACCTGCGGATCGCCCACGCCCCGTAGGTCGCCATGAAGCCGCGGTCCATCTGCAACCCACCCCAGTACGGGTCGCCAGAGTCGTTCCATGCCCCCTCATGGGAGTGGATGCAGAGGAACGCCCGCACCAGCCACGACGGACCCAGCGTGACCGCGTCGAGTCGACGCTCGAGGCGGCGCATGTGACGGACGTCCCTCCGCAACCACACCTTGTGAACCAACACCCGGCCAGGCAGCGGGTACAGCAACAGCCACCGCTTCGTCGCCGGCGGAGCCATCATCCTGCGGTCGTGCGCGACCTGGCGCTTCGCGAGCTCCAGCTTCCCCCGAAGCGTCTTCGGGTTGCCTGACAGGCGGTGCGCCTCCGCGTTGACCGCCAACCCCAACAGGATCATCACGACAGCCAGCATCACGGCGAGGCCGAGGAACACCTTGTCCGTTCTCGTCACGCTGCCACCCGGTAACGGCCCCGACCGACACGCTCAATCAGTCCGTGTCGCATGAGACGGTTGAGAAGCTGCGACGTGTAGCCGCTCGAGACGCCGAGCAGATCACGTAGTTCCCCGTAGCGCCGCTCGACCCGAAGGAGACCAAGCGCCTTCTGCTGCATAGGACCGGTGCCGCGCTGCCTCGGACCCTTCTCTTTGTTGGCGCAAGGCACACAGCGTGTAGACGCGGAGCCAGGGCCGTTCGAGCCGTTCGTCGGAGCACCGCAGTCCTCGCAGATGCCACGGTACGTCTCTTTCCGTGCGCGGTTCGCCTCAAGCTCGTTCAGATACCCCGGCATACGACGGGCGCGATACGACCGCGAGTAAGTCGACTCAGCCTCGCAGCAAACATCACAGCGGCAACCCAGGTAGCAATATGCGTATCTGGTGCCGTGCCTCATGGCCCTGGCTTGTCGAGGATCGCGATCAGCCGTGCCTCCCAGTCGTCGCGCCACACCATAGACGGCACCCCGGCCGGTTTCGACGCCAGCCACGCCTCGCCGTTCAGTTCCGCCGCCCGACGGTGCGCGTCGTCCATCGACTCGCAACTGTCCACAACCTCCGCGCCCAACCTGTCCCCGTCGGTGATCCGCACAACGAGGTTTCCCTTCGGGAACTCAACAGCCTCATACGTCTCCATCAGGCTGCCCTCGCGAGCCGGCACACATCATCGACCTGCCGCTCGAGCCACTCGACAGGACTGAGATCGCGATCAGCGCGAAGGTCTCTTTCGTCGTACGGGTTCGCGACAGGCTGGAGCGGCACATACGGATACACAGCCGTGCCTGCCGACGTGAACACAGGGAACGTCACCGACGTCGCGTTCGTCGACCCCTGCCACTGTGGGAAGTAGTCGCCGCTCGTTGGCATCAGTCGTCACCGTTCCCGTTGCCAACACCGACCTTCTGGGCGTGGTTCCAGTCGACGTTGAACTTCGGCAACCGCTCAAGAATCTCCGACGTCAGCCCGTTCAACCGCTCCATCTCCGTCTCCATCCGCTTCGTCATGAACTTCATCTGCTCCTCGAACCGGTCACGATCCGCCTTCAAGTTCTCCTCGCGCACCGTGATCGTCTGCTCCCGCCTCGCCAGGTCGATTTCCTGCTTCACCCGGTCCTTGTGCAGCCCCACCATGTGCTCGATGTCGCGCTTCTCCCGCTCATGCTGCTCCTTCACCCGGTCGAGCTCGATCTCCTTCGCCGTCTTCTCCCGCTCAAGCGAAGCGATCCGCGCCGACAAACCGAGTTCCTCCGACACCTGGTCGCGCTCGCCCTTCAACTCCGCGACCCGCTTCGACAACTTCCGGATCTCCTCCGCCAACGCCTCGACCTTCGCGTCCGTCGTGGTACGAAACATCACTCCTCCTCCTTCAGTTTCAACATCGCTTGTGCCGCATGAGCAGCACAGGTAGGGCACCGCCCAACTAGTTTCCCGTCCGCGGTCAGGCCGACCCGGTACCCGTGCGCCAAACACCGTGTCCACCGGATCCGCATCGTGGTCGGCTCCACAGGAAGCTCCGTGTACGCCCTCACCAGTACCCCTGGTTGTCGTGACCGTTGTTCGTGTGGCACGCGAGCCCGGCCACCCCCGCCAAGACGCAGACGACAACGAGGACGACGGTCACCGCCGGGGGAACCACCTCGAACGTCCCACCCGCCAGGATCGCCGTTACGAACCAAACCAGGCCGCAGATGAATCCGAGTCCCTCGAGCGTCCTGTTAATGCCGTACTTGTCGCGTTTACCGATCACAGATGACCTCGCTTCTCGTCTGAGCGCATCCGGTTCGCCTGCCACCTCGGGATCCCCAGCCTGAGTCTCGACCGGTAGTTACACGCGATCAGGTTGCGGCAGAAGAACAGGCCGGACTCCTGGCCGAACACCAAACCCTGTGCGTGGCCGCAGAGATGGCAGCACCTCACCGCCGCCACCCCTTCACGCCGTGGCAGTCACGGATCTGGTGGCGGAGCAGCAGCCCCTCGCTAGGGCATCTGGCACCGCACCCCGGGCAATGACGGTGCTCTGCGCGAACCGCTCCGGATAGGCGGTCGAGCCAGGCGGAGGTTTCAGACCGCAAAGACTGAACAGCAGGTTGTTCGCTCACTACGAACCCCCTTCTCCTAAAGCCGTATCTCACTACGCCCCCCTCTATCCCCCCGCGAGCGGGACCGGACGGTGGTTCCTATGGGGCGGGGCATCAGTGCCGGAAGGTCTGAGGGACTCTGCGTGCTTCCGAGAGCACGCTCTCGGTCGCTTATCCGGTCTGGCTGCGGTGTCCGCTTTTGGTCTTGCGGTGTTTGGCCGCCTGTTGGAGGCGGTGCAAACGGTCGTTCTCTTCTACGAGTCGTTGTCGCCGGCGGTCGAAGAACTCCCCGGAGACGGGGTCTACCGCGAGCGACCAGCGGACGCGCTTCAAAGGGATCTCTCACTTGTAACCGACACGGCGACGAGCATACCCCACCTGTCGTCCGCCTGTCTAGGTTAGGATGCATCTGCGTTTGTAGCCGACACAGCACATACGTAGAGAGCGTCCTCACGGGCGCTCTCTCTCTTTGAAGGCGATGTTCCAGCACCGGTCGCACGCGAGCAGCCCGCTCCCACGCACCAGCGACATCCAGCAGAACCCGTGGACAGCCGGCCGCTCGTCCTGTTTCGGCTGGCGTTTCACGTCTTGCCCCGGAGGTGCTTTGACGGGCCGACCTGTACCAGCGTGACCCGGTACGGCAACGCCAGACGCTTCAACTCCAACCCGAGCTTCCGCAACTCCTGCTTCGTGTCGTGCGGGATCGGGTCGCAACTCTCGACTTCCATCACGTCGCCGTCGCCCAACATGATCCTGGTGGTCACGTCGCTCATTGGCCCTTCGCCGCCATCAGTTCGCTGCGGATGTCCTTCTCGAACTCCGCGAGCTCGTCAGCTAGGCCGTTAGCGAGAACCCACGTCTCCCCCGGAACATGCTTCGTGAGCGGCTGGAGTTCCTTCGCCAAAGTGTCGGCCATCTCAGCCCACCGCTTCACCTTCTCGAACAGAGGCTCGTCGATCATGCGGCCGAGCACCACTCGCACAACTCGCCTCGAGGGACAGGCCGCTCGACCAGCACCGTCTGGTACGTGTCGAACCCACACAGCGTCAACCCAAGGTTGTCGGCCCGGACGATGTGCACCTTGTCGCCCCCCACCGTTTTCGCGTAGAGCAGGGTGGCGGGAGCAGGGCACGCCCCGGTGTAAGGAGCGGCTGCCGCCCCGCCTCTTTTAGCCCGGTGAAACCATGCCCTTAACCACTTCCCAATGTCGAGCGCTGGCGGCATTGTGGCTTTGACTCCCGCACCCACAGCTACGAAATCTCGATCCTTGTCGTCTGCTTCTTCTTCGCCGTGACAGGCTTGAACGAGCGCGCCGGCACCTGAACGTACTGGCCGTCGCCGCCCTTGTCCGCAGCCTCCCTGACCGTCGTTCCGGGCACGACCTTCCAATGCGCCTCAGACGCCTCGCCCATCTGCTTCAACACGATGTACTCGGTCATTCGTCCACCTCCCGTTCGATCAGTTTCCACACCTTGATCTCGGTGCGCGGGTTCTCGCGGTCCAACTCCTTCCACCCATGCCACTCGACGATCTGCTCGTCGTCCCACCACGCAACCTCGTTCAACGCGTCCCACACCAGCTTCTGCATGTTGTCGCCGTCCTTGCGGCGCAACGTCTCCGTGAAGAACACAAGCTCGACCGCGACCCGACCTTCGGCCGGTGACTGGACACGGCCGCGGGCGAGCAGACCGATCCGTTCCATCTCCGCGCGACACCGCGCCGTCACATACGGACGCTGGCCCTGCCGTCCTCGGCTGCGCGCCAACGGGACAGGGTCACCCGGCACCGTCAGGTCGAGGATCAGGCTGCGGCCGGCGACCGGGAGCACCTTGACGGTCACGAGTCAGGCCCATGCTGCACCGGGTACCCGGCCGAGCTCAACCCGGCACGGGCGAGATACTCGATCACCGACGCCGCATGAGCGTGGATCGCGCGTGCGACCCCGTCCTCTTCCTCATAGGTTGACCCGTAGACGACCTCGATCTCCGCGACCTTGATCACGGTTCGCAACTCGATGCGGCTCACAGCGGGATCTCGTATTCGGCCAGATAGGCGGCGGTCTCCTGGATCTGTTGCGGCGACAGGTCCGTCCGCCACTTCGACCCGTCAATCTCGTATTTCCCCTCGATGTACCACTTCAGGTACTCGGCCCAGTTCTCGTGGCCCGGAGGCAGCGACCCGTGCTCCTCAATCCGCTTGAACGTTGACGAGAGCAGGTTGATCGCGCTTCTGCGCGCCTCCCTGTCCAACCCCTCCAGAACGTGCACAGCGGTCCGCTGCGCCAGCAGGCTCATCTCGTCGTCAGCCACGAACGGATCTGTCCCCTCATGCGGTTCACGACCCGCCAGCCACAGCAGATACTCGTACGGCAGATCCCCTATCCGGGTGCCCTTATACGCACCGAACGTGATCTCGAGGTCGGGGGACGGCTCATCCCGCTGCGGCACCGGAGAGCCGTCCCCCTCCGGGGCGTCACCCTCCGCCCCGGCGTCTGCGGCCGGCACGGGGGGACCGTCGGCCGCAGGCTCATCAGCATCATCAAGATCCTGCGTGAAGATGTCGGAGGCTGCTGTGCCGTTCAACACCGCCGCGATCAGCGCGCGCTTGCACGCCATCTTCAACACCGTGTTGTAGGTGTCGGCGAGCCTGTCGTTCGGCTTCTTCCCAACCTCCTGGCTGTCGAGCTCGTTCGCCTTGTCCGAGTCGAACGCGAACCGGTTGCCGCAGCCGCCTTTGTCTCGGATGCAGAAGTAGGCGGACTTCTTGACCGACCTCACGATCGCGGCCTGCTGACAATCGGGGCAGGTTCGTTCGGCGTTCCGGAGCCCGTACTTCTCCTCCTTCGTCGAGCACAACCCCAACCCCGACGCGATCCGTTTCCCCGAGTCGATGTGGTACAGCACACACGTCGCGGTCACGATGTAGTTCCCGTCCGGCAACCACACCTCCCGCAGCTTCTCCTCCGGATACTCCGGATCCAACCTGAACATGAAACACAGCTTCTCCGCACCCGGCTTCAACAACGTCGGCTTCGAGTTCGTCCCGGGGATCACCCCGTAATGCTCGCCGTCCTGCAACGCCTCCTTCATCAAGTGCTGGATCATCTGCACCTGTGCTTTCACGTCCTCAACCGAGAGCGCCTCCAACTTCGCCGGCGGCTTCCGGATCTCGAGCTCCATGCTCATGTGTCGTACCCCTCTCTCAACATCGGGTCCGGATAGCTGTACCGGGTCAGGTCACCGATCGCGAGGAACGGCGGCACCGGGTACATCCGGTCGAACCCCTCCACCCCCAGATTGTCGATCACGTAGAACGTGCGGGAAGCGCGGCCCATCACGAACATCCGCACATGCGCCGCGACACGTTCCCACCCGTTCCGATGCTCCTGCAACACAACGTGGCAGCCGTTCGGCCGCACCTCGGTGTAGCCGCACAACACCACAAGGTTCTCCAGCACGTCAGCGCCGCCCTGGTCACGCCCAACGATGTGGTGGACAGACAGCGCCGGCGCGTAGTCCTCGCCGCATGCGACGCAGCGCCACCCACAGTTCACCATGCAGTCGTGTCGCAGCGTCTTCCACTCGTCCGCGGACGCCCGGTACGGCTTCACGGGTTTCGGGTCAGGCTGTCCGGCCATACCGCCTCAACACGACCCCGGCAGAGAACAACGCCAGCCCGGTGAGCATCCACACCCACACCGGCACCCCGGTGTATGGCAGGTCGCCCTGTGTGTGCGCGAGCTTCGGCTGAACAAGGAACCCCTTCTCCATGTCGGGCTTCGGCCCGGTGCCGCTCGCTCCCTGTGGCGGTGACGAACTAGGCGGGGGCGCAGCCGGGGGCGTAGTAGTGGGCGTCCCGGTCGACGTGGTAGACGTGGACGGCGTTGCCGTCGATGTCGTCGGTGACGAAGTAGTTGCCGGGGCGGTTGATGTGGACGGAGCCGTCGTCGTTGAACTCGACGTCGGGACGGTTGAGGTGGTGCTGCTTGTCGATTCCCCCGGACTCGTCGATGTCGTCGACGGAACACTCGTAGTGGTGGAGGCCACGGTCGAGGTCGTAGCTGGCGTTGTCTCCGCGGAAGTAACGGTTGTGGTCGGAACGGTTGTGCTCGTCGAGCTCGTTGTGCTCGACGTCGACGATCCGGTCGACGTACCTGCCGTGCTGGTCGTCGTGCTCGTTGTAGGGGATGTCGTAGAAGTCGCTAGGCAATGGTCCTCGTTCCCTCGAGCGTTGCCGTGGTCGTCACAGTCCTGCCCGTTCGTGTTCGGATCAGGCCGACACGCCACCGTATTAGAGCCGTGCGAGCAGTCGTCCCCCGGAGACCCGGGGTTGCCGGGAGGCGGGTCAGCGATAGCCGCCGCCGAGAAACAGCCGGCCGCAAGCACCATCGCGAGCAGCGACACCCTCACCATGTCTTTCCACGTCATCCGATCCCCTTCCACATGTAGTAGCCACAGACGATCAGCCCCACCCACACCGCCAGGCTGAACGACACCGCAAACCAAACTCCCCGCACCGGTTTTCCCTCCTTACAGTCGGTCTGCTTCACGCACGAACAAGAACAGCAGCAGGGTGAACCCCGCCAGCGCCGGCCACCTCACGAGCCCTTCGAGGTGCGGCAGCCACGAGGCGACCGCGATCACACACACGAACAAGCCGAACGCTCTCACAGCCGAACCTCTTCCCCAGCGTCGAGCAACGCGACAACCGTGCGGCCTCGGCTGTTGACCGCCCACACGATCCCGTCGCGGTGCGTGACCGGGTCGCGTCTCGTCCCAGCCTGTTCGATCAGGTCGGCGTTCTTCAAGTCCGACACGCGCTTCCAGATCCCCCGCCTGCCCGTTGACCGTTCAACCTCGAGCGCGGTCGCAGACGAGCGGCAAAGTTCGGCGAGCGCCACATGCTTCGCGCTCCCCGGCCGGATCCGTGAGGTGGTGCCCTCCTCAGCCTCGGTCGCCCTCGCCGACGCCCACGACGTCAAAGGGTCATCCGTGCGGGCGTGGGGGACATCCTCGACCAGGGGCTCGAACAGCGACGGCTGGTCGCTCACGATGCCCTCC
>AR_comb_assmDRAFT_10121619_pt1 | contig 12764 bp, 9 predicted proteins | sample ArasoioldDNA_FD_10543 | JGI IMG/M metagenome (IMG submission 10543) | reverse complement strand
CCGAAGTTTCCCTGCATGTAATGGATGCGACGTTCGAACCACTCCCATAGATCCGGCTCGAGCGGAGACGTAGCGAACTCCTTCATTTCTTCAGACAGCCTGGCGCGGAACGCTTCGGTGGTAAGTGGGCTGCGGGCGATTCCGACGACGGCAAATTCGCGTGAAAGCAGCTGGTAACGCGCCAAATTGTAGAGGGCGGGGATAAGCTTGCGCCGTGTCAAATCCCCCGCCGCTCCGAAGATCACCATGATGCAAGGATCGCCCGGCTTCCCAATCACTTGGGTGGTTGTGGCGGGCATCGCGTCTGTCACAGCCATGGCCTCATTTCCTTTCGAGTGCTCGCGGCGGATCTAAGCAGTTTTCTGCTTCAGTTCAATGTGCCCGCCGAATTGCTGGCGCATCGCCGAAAGCATCTTCTCTGCGAAAGTATGCTGCTGGCGCGAGCGGAAGCGCACAAAGAGCGCCGCCGAAAGCACATCCACTGGAACCGCCTCGTCGATTGCCGCTTGAATGGTCCAACGGCCCTCACCCGAATCCTCGACGAAGCCGGTGTATTCGGACAAGTTCGGACTCTTTGCGAGTGCGATGGAACTGAGGTCCAGCAACCACGAACTCACCACCGAACCCCGCCGCCAAACTTCCGCAACGTCCGGCAGGTTCAGGTCGTAGCGGATGTCTTCCGGTAGTTCTTTGCTGTTCGCATTCTTGAAGATGTCGAAGCCTTCCGCGTAAGCCTGCATGATGCCGTACTCAATTCCGTTGTGCACCATCTTCACGAAGTGGCCTGCTCCGGAAGGTCCGCAGTGCAAGTAACCTTCTTCCGAAGTGCCGCCTAACTTTTCGCGACCCGGTGTCTTCGGGATATCGCCGACCCCTGGCGCCAGGGTCTTGAAGATTGGATCCAAGTGCTGCATGGCTTCCTTCGGCCCGCCAATCATCATGCAGTAGCCGCGTTCCAGGCCCCACACGCCGCCACTCGTGCCGACATCCATGTAATGGATGCCTTTTTCCTTGAGCATCTTCGCGCGCCGCACATCGTCCTTAAAGTTAGAGTTGCCACCATCGATGATGATGTCGCCCGATTGCATGAAGCCGGCGAGAGACTGCACCGTTTGCTCCGTCGGGCCGCCTGCGGGAACCATGATCCATACCGCGCGCGGTGCTTTTAAGCGGCTGACCATGTCCTGTAGCGAGGAAGAACCTACAGCACCTTCGCCGACCAGTCCTTTTACGGCGTCGGCACTCAAGTCCGAAACGACCAGTTGGTGACCGCCGCGCATGAGTCGGCGCGTCATGTTGGCGCCCATTTTTCCCAAACCTACCATTCCCAGTTGCATGCTGGTTCTCCTCGCGCAGGGTAGCTGCGCAGAAGCGGGCGAGGGCTCGTCCCTCGCCGCTTGTTGTGTGTGTCTGACTTCCTAGTTCGCTTTTCGGTTGGAAACTACGCTAATGCTTGCTTGATGGCTGCCGCCAACGAGCTCAAACCGGCGTTTACGTCGGGCCCTAAATGCACACGCAGCGCGCGTCGTCCGCGCTCTGCCAATACCTGAAAATCTCCACGAGCCTGTGCCGCTTTCACGATCCCGAAGGTGTACTTCTGTCCAGGAACGGGTAGGTCCTGCGCATCGTCGCACGTGATCTGCAGGAAGACTCCCGAATTTGGGCCACCCTTGTAGGCCTGACCGGTGGAGTGCAAGAAGCGCGGGCCGAAGCCCATAGCCGTCGCCACATGTTTCTTGTCGCGAACGCTCGTCCGAATGGCATCGAGCGCTTTCTCGTGCGCCTCGTCCATTTGGATATAGGCAAGCAGCGCAAAATAATCGCCCGCCTTGATCCGTGAAAGATGCGCCTTCAGAAATCCGGCTAGGCTCTTGTCACTACCGGCGGCCTTGACCAGTTCGCTTTCGTTCTTTGGATCGGTGAAGAGCTTGATGCCCTTGTCCTCGAAGAACGGTTTCTCGGCAGGCAAGGATCCGGTCTTCTCGCACTCGGTAGTCAGGTTTCGAGTTGCAACTTTGCTCGCCTCGACATCCGGTTGGTTGAACGCATCAATCCCGATGATGGAGCCCGCGACGGCCGTCGCAATCTCCCAGCGGAAGAATTCCTGTCCGAGATCGTACGTATCGTTAACCGCAATGCGCACTACCGGCTGGCCGGCTTTTTCGATCGCCGCGACCTTTGCATCCTGATCTGCGCTAGCTGCCGACTCCAAGCGCAGGTAGGCAAATACGCGGTCATTCCCATAAACGTCGGGACTGCCCAGCGCCTCGCGGTCGACCGGGATGATGCCTTTCCCTTGCTTCCCGGTCGACTCGGCAAGCAATTGCTCGAGCCATGCGCCGAGATCCGAGATGGCAGGTGAAGCGATGATGGTGACCTTGTCACGCCCCATCTTCGCCGCGGTGCCCAATATGACGCCGAGCACTGCGCCAGGATTCTCCTCGATAGGAACGCAGGAGGCGCACGCTTCCACCATCTCCTCGGTGCGAGAGAGGAATTTCTTTATGTCGAGACCCATTGCGGCGCCCGGCACCATGCCGAAGTTTGACAGTGCCGAGTAGCGTCCGCCAATGCTGGGTACGCCGAAGAAGGTGTGACGAAACTTGTCGCCTTCAGCGACCTGTTGCAGTTTGGACTTCGGGTCGGTGATCGCCACGAAGCGGCTACCTGCCTTATCCGCGCCGATCGCTTTCTTCACCTGCTCAAAAAAGTACTGCTTGAAAATATTCGGCTCGAGCGTCGATCCGGATTTGCTGGAGACGATGAACAACGTCTTCCCCAAATCAATCTTCTTCTCGAACGCGCGAATCTGGGCAGGATCCGTTGAGTCGAGCACGTGCAATTCCGGGAAGCCTTGCACCTTGCCGTACGTCATGCGAAGCACTTCGGGCGCAAGACTCGAACCACCCATTCCCAATAGGAGAATGTGGGCGAACCCACCTTTCTTGGCATCGTCGGCGACGGCCTGCAGTTGTTCGCTCTGGGCAATCTGCTCGTCCGCAATGCCCAGCCACCCAAGCCAGTTCGACTCGTCAGTGTTCGTCCACAGGGATGCATCACGTTGCCACAAACGACGCACTTTGCCGTTGGCGCGCCAGTCGTCAATACCGCGCTCCACCGCAGCCTTAAGATCGGTGGGTAGTGAATAACTCTGCCGGCTTACCTGTGGCGTGGTTTCGGAGCGGCTCGCCTTTTCGACGGCCTCGAGCAACTGGTCAAATGCATCCGCAAACAGCTTCACGCCATCGTCCGTCAACTTGTCAGTGACCTGCTTCATCGAAATGCCGGCCTTGGGCAGATTGTCCATCGTCGCCTTAGCGGCATCCACGTCTTCGGTCAGGCTCGTACGGACCTGTCCGTGATCCCGGAAAGCGTCGAGCGTAGCGGGTGGAATCGTGTCTACCGTGTCCGGTCCGATGAGTTCCTCGACGTACAGCACATCGCGATAGTGCGGATTCTTCGTGCTGGTGCTGGCCCACAAAACTCGCTGGACCTGAGCGCCCTTTTTCGCTAGTGCCTCCCAGCGAGAGCCGCTGAAGATCTTGAGAAATTTCTGATACGTGAGCTTGCCATTCGCGATCGCGACCTTGCCCTGCAATCCCTTGATCAGGTTTTGCTGTGCCGGATCGGTCGTTGCCTTCAACTTGTCGGACAGCTGCGAGTCGATCAGAGTGTCGATGCGGCTGATGAAGAAGCTGGCGACGCTGGCGACGCGGCTCGGGTCTCCACCACCAGCCACGAACTTCTCCAGCCCTTTGATGTAGGCCTCCGCCACCTGCTCATAGACTTCCTGGGCGAAGAGCAGCGTGATGTTGATATTCAACCCTTCGCTGACCAGTTGCTGAATCGCCGGAATTCCTTCAGCAGTTCCCGGCACCTTGATCATGACGTTGGGGCGGTCCACCGCTTTCCATAGGCGGCGCGCCTCGGCAAGCGTGCCCTGCGTGTCGCGCGCCAGATAAGGCGAGACCTCAAGGCTCACGAAGCCATCTTTCCAGTTCGAGCTGTCATAGACCGGGCGGAGCATATCGGCGGCGTCCTGGATATCCCGGAGCGCGAGCAATTCATACCGGGCCTTGGCATCCAGATCCGTCCGATCTTTGAGCGAGTTCAAAAAGTCGGTGTAGTCCGTGCTGCCTGCGATGGCTTTTTCGAAAATCGAAGGATTGGATGTCATGCCGCGCAAGCCGTCGTCTTCGATGAGGCGTTTCAGTTCGCCGCTGGTCAGCAGGTTGCGCCGGATGTAATCCAGCCACACAGATTGGCCAAACTTCAGCAATTCTTTCAGGGGGTTCGTGGCCTTGGCAGTTTCAAGAGTTCCGGCGGGATTCATGTAAGCCTCCATGAAGAAACTTGTTAACGGATGGCCCTATTGGGCGCCAGCACTGCGCCCATACCATCCAGTGAGACCTTGTGCGCCGCGCAACGCGTGGCGACGCTATTTCGAATTTGCGATCGCGCGCCGTGCTGCTTCGACGACTGCATCCGCAGTAAAGCCAAATTTTTTCAGCAGATCTTTCAGCGGCGCCGACGCGCCGAAGCGATGCATCCCGATCATTTCCCCATTCATGCCGACATAGCGCTCCCATCCAAGGGTTGCAGCCATTTCGACGGAAACGCGCGCTTTCACCGCGGGTGGAAGGACGCTCTTCTTGTAAGCCTCGTCCTGTGCATCGAAGAGTTCCCACGACGGCATGCTCACAACACGCGCATTTACACCTTGAGTCTTTAGGGTCTCGTAAGCCTCGACGCAAAGATGTACTTCGCTGCCCGTGGCGAGCAGCAGAACATCAGGCTTGCCGCCGGGAGCATCCGCAAGGATGTACGCGCCCTTTTCCACTCCTGCCGCGGAACCGTACTTCGTGCGGTCGAATGTGGGCAAGGCTTGGCGCGTGAGTACCATGGCCACCGGCGTGTGCTTTTGCCGCATCGTGACCTTCCACGCCTCCACGACTTCGTTCGCGTCCGCGGGACGCATCACGAGGAGGTTCGGAACTGCGCGCAGAGTTGGCAGTTGTTCGATTGGCTGATGGGTCGGCCCATCTTCACCGAGCCCGATCGAATCGTGGGTATAGATAAAGATGACTGGAAGCTCCATTAATGCGGCGAGCCGAATCGTGGGCTTCATGTAGTCACTGAAGTTGAAGAACGTCCCACCAAATGGGCGCACGTCGGTGGCCGACATGCCGTTCAAGGCTGCACCCATTTCATGTTCGCGAACGCCGAAATGCAGGTTGCGCCCGTTATATGAGCCCGCTTGGAAATCGCCGGCGCCTTCGAACTTTAATGCGGTTTTGTTGGAGTTGCCGAGGTCGGCCGAACCGCCGATGAGCCAGGGAATATTCTGCGCCAGCACATTGAGTACTTTGCCGGAGCTCTCGCGGCTGGCGACTCCCTTCGGGTCGGCAGGAAATGTCGGCAGATTCTTGTCCCACCCATTCGGCAAATCCCGCTTCTGCATCAGGTTAATCTGCCCGGCGAGGTCCGGGAATTGCTTCCCGTAATCGGCGTAGAGCTTTGCCCACTGCGCGTGCAGGTCGCGTCCACGTTTCCCGATACCCTCTTTGAAATGATCGAGTACGCCTTCGGGAACCAGGAACTGCGCGTCCTCCGGCCAGCCGTAGTTCTTCTTCGTGAGACGAACTTCTTCGGCACCGAGCGGCTCGCCGTGGGCTTCGCTGCTGTCCTGCTTGTGCGGTGAGCCGTATCCGATGTGACTATCGACGACGATCAGCGTAGGTTGATCCTTGGTCTTCAGGAAAACGTCATAGGCGCGTGCAAGGGCGTCAAAGTCGTTGGCATCGCTGACGCGGGTGACGTTCCACCCGTACCCTACGAAGCGCGTCATCACATCTTCGCTGAATGACCAGCTTGCCGGCCCATCCAGCGTGACCCGATTGTTGTCGTAGATCCAGCACAAATTTGACAGCTTCAAATGGCCCGCGAGGGATGCCGCTTCGCCGGAGATGCCTTCCATCATGTCGCCATCGCCGCACATCGCGTACACATTGAAGTTGAAGATCTCGAATCCAGGACGGTTGTAGGTCGCGGCCAGCCATCTTTCCGCAATTGCGATACCGACACTGTTTCCGACACCCTGGCCGAGCGGCCCGGTGGTAATTTCTACGCCGGTAGTGATGTGCGATTCCGGATGTCCGGGAGTGCGGCTGTCAATTTGACGGAAGCGCTTGATCTCGTCCATGGATACGGAGAGATCCCGCGTGACCTTGCCGTCCTCTACCTTTCGAACCCCCGTCAAATAAAGGAGGGAATAGAGCAGCATGGAAGCGTGACCGGCAGAAAGGACGAAGCGGTCGCGGTTCGGCCAAATTGGATCTTCGGGGTCGTATTTAAGAAATTGTTGCCACAACGTGTAAGCGACGGGAGCGAGACCCATCGGCGCGCCCGGATGCCCCGAATTCGCTTTTTGCACGGCGTCGATCGATAGCGTGCGGATCGTGTTTACGCACAGAGTATCAAGTTGTTTTCCGCTAATGATTGTCTGTTCACTGACCGCCATGAGGGAGGATCCTCCGGTCGGGCGGGTTGACCCGCTCCAACGTCCTGTTTTATCTGTTCAACCTGTTAGAGTTCAAACCGTCAGTGGAGGTTTCAAGAGACTTATGGCCCCGCGTCCCTTCCACGAGTGTACCAATTTCCCCTGAGCCGTGGGCGCAAGCGGGATCCAGGGCAGCGATCGGCTGTCGTGGATTTTACCCGGCGGAATTGTACCTCAGATGCTTTGCGGAGTTGGGGTGGGGAGGACGAGGACCTTTACTTGCGCAGCTTCGACAAGTAGCTGCGCTCGTTGGCTTCCATGCGGGAGGAATTCTCCACGAACTTCAGGAACTGGCGCAGATTTTCCTTTTGCACGCCTTGCAGATCGAATCGAATTCGCATTCCGAAGCTCGGATTGCTCTTGATCACGATGCCATTCAAAATCATGCCTTTGACCCAGATCTTGCCATTGGCGACCCACAAGCCGATCTCCACGTCGGAGCCGCTCTTCACAGGGGTCGCCGTTTCGATATAGCAGCCGCCCATGCTCGTGTTGGAAAGATTTCCCCAGACCGGCGTGTCGGTACTATCGACCTTCACCTCTACCGCGACAAAGCACTTGATGCGCGGATAGCGGCGCCGGTCCTGCCCCCATGAAGGAGTAAAGATATCGGGTTCAAATGGCGGCGTATCCGACATCGTGACCGGCACTGGATGCGGCAAAGGCGCTTCCGGAGAGTTCGGGGACTGCGTGCTCGTGGGCGCCGTCTTGTTTTCGGACGGTTGGCTCTTGATTTCGCGCATCGCGGCAAGCAAAGCCTCTTCGCGTTTTTCGGGCGCGGCCTCACGGTAAATTTGCAGCAGCTTGCCGAGATGTCCGACCAGATCGGGGTCGGTCAACAGGTGCGTCCAATCTGTGCCAGGTGCCGAGGGCGTTTTGACTTCGCTCATAAATGCTTTGGAAACCAGACTCGCCAGCCCGAACAGGCAAGCTTCGCGGTCAGGTTACAGGGTGCGACAGGAGACCGTCCTCGTACAAGATGACTGGGGTTACGCTCGTAAGTAACTTTGCAGTGGTTACCCTACGAGAGCGACGCTAGTCCACTTCACCGGCCGCTTCGCAGAGCTGCAGCACTACCTGGCGCTGGCTCTCGCTGATGCCCAGGAACTCCAGCCCGTGCAACAATCCCTTGCGGTAGCGAACAATGCCGCGCACTTGCAGGAGGCCGCCTGAGGGAAGCTGCATCTCGAGGGCAACGACCTCTCCTTGAGATATTTCCGATACGAAAATCGCTCCCAGCCCGCCTTCTCCTAAGTCGCCCGATCTCCCGTGCACGTCGTAGTAGCCGTTCGCGCCCAGTACGGTGGCCTTCAAAGGCAAATCGATGCGATATCGCGGATACCGCCGCTTCCATTCGCGACCGCTGGGTTTCTTTGCTGCTCCCTGGGAGGAAAAGCTCACGACCACATTCCCTGACTAACAGAGCCTAGGCGCCCTGTCGCTGAAGTAGACTTTCCGAGCCGTCAAATCTGAAATCTTTGACCGTTTGCCTTGGTGAACACGTCGCAAAGCGACTCCCAGAGCCTGAGCACGTCGCTTCCACTATCCAACATCGTCACGCTGCACGGATTCTTCACTGGCCCAGGCTAGACTATCGCCGCGCAGGTCATCGTCGAAAGTGCCGAAAGTAATGGATAGAATTGTGTTTAGCCTGTCTTCGGACCGGGACTTTCGATTGCGTCACGCCCCGCGACCTCGTCAAAAGGCCCAGTCGCTTCAAACCTTCTTGGCAGCTGTGGCATCATGAATCGTTTGCATCAAAGTCGTCGGCGCTTGAATCAACATACTGTTCATGCCGTGCCCGCCGACGGAAGCTTTCTAGCGATTGATCTCTTCCCGGTCCAGCTTGAAAGAAACATGTCAGCATTGAAACGATCACCTCTCCTCGCATTTCTGTGTGTTCTGGGATTGTTCGTCTTCAGCCTGCCACTGGCGTGGCCGCAAGCCTCCTCGGTGTCAACAGGCACTCCGCCTGGAGGCGTTTCGGTCTCGATTCCTGCTTCCATTCAACAAGGCGGGTTTACGGGTAGCGTCCCTTCGGGGCCCGCGACTTCAGAGGTCTTGAAGCTTTCCTTTTCCGAAGCAATTGATCGTGGCCTGAAACAAAATCTCGGTTTGCTGCTGTCTTCCGATAACACCCTCACCGCCCGAGGGGCAAAGTGGAAGGAACTCAGCAATCTTCTTCCTAATCTTGAAGCCCAGGGCCAGGAAGTTTCGCAGCAAGTCAGTCTGGCCGAGTTCGGTTTCCGCATCCCCGGTGTTCCTACCGTGATTGGACCCTTCAACTACCTGGATGTGCGAGCGTCTGTTACCCAATCTGTTTTGAACTGGAGCTACATCCAGCGGGAGCGTTCAGCTGCCCAGAATTTGAAGGCCGCGGAGTTCAGCTATAAGGATGCGCGTGAGCTGGTGGTACTTGCCGTGGGGAATTCCTATCTGCAAGCCATCGCCGGCGGCGCTCGAGTCGAAACTGCCCAGGCGCAAGTTGCCACAGCACAAACCTTGTTCGACCGCGCGGTTGACCAGCAAAAAGCAGGCACGATTCCCGCCATTGACCGCCTCCGCGCTCAAGTGGAATTACAGAGTCGAAAACAGCAGTTGATCGCCGCGCGCAATGACTTTGCCAAGCAAAAGCTCACGTTGTCGCGGGTCATAGGATTACCTCTCGGGCAGGAATTCGAAATCATCGACAAAGCTCCTTACGAAGCCTTTACACCACCCGGCTTGGACGAATGCCTGAAGCGCGCGTATGCGTCCCGAGGTGACTATCAGGCGGCCTTGGCGCAAGCCCGTTCGAGCGAGTATTCACGGCAGGCTGCCAAAGCGGAATATTATCCAACCTTTGGAGTGGAGGCCGACTACGGTGTTGTCGGTGTAAATCCCAGCAACTCCAATGGGACTTATCACGTAGCCGGCACCGTCAATGTGCCGATTTTTAATGGTGGCAAAACGCACGGGAATGTCTTGCAAGCGGAATCAAGCCTGCGCCAGGCCCGTTCCCGACTGGACGACCTGCGCGGCCAGATCGATAACGACGTGCGAAATGCCTTACTTGACTTGCAGGCGGCTGCCGATCAGGTGGAGGTTGCGCGCAGCAATGTTGACCTGGCCGAACAAACCCTGACCCAGGCCCAGGACCGCTTTTCCGCGGGTGTTACCGATAATCTCGAAGTGGTGCAGGCACAGGAATCTGTCGCCACCGCTCACGAAAGCTACATCTCGAGTCTCTACGCTCACAATCTTTCGAAGGTGGAGTTGGCGCGCTCAATTGGCGACGCCGAGCAAGGTGTGAAGCGCTATCTGAAAGGGAAGTAGACATGGAGAGCACAAGAACCATGCCGGAAAATGAAGCCAAACCGCTCATCGCCGAGAAGCCCGCGGCACCCTTGCCGGCCTCGGAACAGGATCTTCATCGGGCGCCGGCGCGCACGCGCAATCCGAAGTTCCGGCTGGCCATCATCCTTGGCGCAATCGTGCTCGCCATTGTCGGCTTCTTTCTCTGGCGCTACTTCTCGAGCTACGAGTCCACCGATGACGCGCAAGTCGACGGCCATATCAACTCCATCAGCGCTCGCGTTTCCGGCCACGTGCTCAAGCTCAATGTAAGAGACAACCAGATGGTGCAGGCAGGCACCGTGCTCGTTGAAATCGACCCGGCGGACTACCAACTTGCAGTGGATCGCGCACGCGCAGCTTACAACGACGCCAAAGCAACGGCTGATGCCGCTGGTGTCGATGTCCCGCTTACGTCGGTAAATACCAGCAGCGCACTTTCCTCGGCAAACGCCGACATCATTAACGCTCAGGCTGGGATTAAGGGGGCCAAGCAGCAGTTTGCGGCAGCTAAGGCGAACCTCGCCCAAGCCGAAGCTAACGATGTGAAAGCCCAGCACGATCTGGAACGCTATCGACAGTTAGTAGAGAAGCAGGAGATCTCGCAGCAGCAGTACGATCAGGCGGTGGCCGCAGCAAAAGCGAGTGCCGCCGCCGTCGTCGCCGCAAGTGCCAGCGCAGATGCCTCCGAATCCCAGGTGACGCAAGCCCAAAGCAAACTGTCGCAGGCGCAGGCAAACCAGAGATACGCCAACACCGCTCCCAAGCAGATTGCGGTCACGCGTGCGCGCGCCGAATCTGCCCTTGCCGCCGCTCAACTGCGAAAAGCAGAGCTCGATCAGGCGGAACTGAATCTTCAGTACACCAAGATCCTTGCTCCGGTGAATGGCATCGTGAGCGACCGGACCGTAGAGGTCGGCCAGAACGTGCAGTCCGGGCAGGAGCTCCTGAAGGTGATCCCTCTCGACGATATCTGGGTGACGGCCAATTTCAAGGAGACTCAACTGCGTGATATGCGGCCCGGACAGCGTGCCACGATCTACGTCGACTCAACCGGCGAGAAATATAAGGGACACGTTGATAGCATCGCCGGAGCCAGCGGCGCGCGCTTCAGCCTGCTGCCTCCCGAGAACGCAACCGGCAACTACGTGAAGGTCGTGCAGCGCATTCCGGTGAAGATCACGTTCGATCCTGGCGAGACCCGTGAGCACAAACTCCGGCCAGGTATGTCCGTGGAACCCAAAGTCTGGGTTCGCGAATGAGTGCTCCGGCCAACAACATGAACGGTGCGAATGCCAGCAGAATCGCAGTAGACTAAACATTGAGGAGGGCCCATGTTCCGCATCATCACCGTCGAGCGTGAATACGGTTGTGGTGGTGGAGCAATTGCAGCCGAGATTGCCAAGCGTCTGGGCTGGAGGCTCTGGGACCACGATCTGACGCAGGAGATTGCGAATCTTGCCAATGTGGATTGCCGTACCGTCGAGCAACACGACGAGCGCTGCGACAATGCCTTTTATCGTCTCGCGAAGGCTTTCTGGCGCGGTAGCCACGAGCGCAGCATACCGCTTGACGACGAACAGGCATTCGATGCCGATTGCATGGTCGCGATGATGCAGAAGATTGCCAATCGAATTGCCGACGAAGGCAACGCGGTCATCGTAGGCCGCGGTGCGCCGTACTTTCTGCGCGAGCGGCCGGACGCTTTTCACGTCTTCCTCTACGCGCCGCGTGCAGAAAAAATCCGCCGCCTGAGAGAATCTGGAAAATCTCGCGCTGAGGCTGAGGAACTTGTCGATACCGTCGATCGCGAACGCATGACCTTTATCAAGCACTACTTCAACGCCGACTGGCCCACGCGATCTCTTTATCACCTGATGCTCAACACGGCCGTGGGAAACGAGAAGGTGCTCGCCGTCATTCAGGACACGATGCGCGTGCTTCAAGAAAAACCCGTCATGGCTGAAACAACTCTGCGCGGAATTCGCTAGGCTGCTCCAGCCTTTCGCGGATCCTAAAATCTAATACATTGTGCCGACGGCGCTAGTAGATGCGCCGAAATATGGAATACCGCAGGCGTCGACTGAGGTATTTATACAGACTCATCGGCCGGTACTGGATGTTATCCGAACCCGACCTTCCTATCACGATTGGCGGTACAGCCAGCGTGAATCCGCGCAACCCGATCTCGCGGAACCGATCCAGATAGCTGTGCTCGAGGAAGTATCGTCGAGGGTCGTTAACCCTCTCATGCGCGTCGGCAAGATTCGCCAGCCAGAAGCGCCGCGACGCGAAGTACAACCGTAAATCGAGTGACTCGATCTCGCGTTTGCCATTCACTGCGCACTGAAAGTCGTTGTCGAACGATGCCAGGCAACGCGCGTAGTTTTGCACGTAGAGTTTCCCCGTGCATTTTGCGAAGTGCTCCGAGGCTTGCAGGAGGCGCGAGTTCGTCAAGGCATAGCGCACGATCTCTCCTTCGCCATAGCCTTTGCCCTGCACTTGCACGCGCGCAATATTGTTCCGGAACCGGAGGAACTCCACATTCTTCGCGGTTCCACGGTTCAACTCGTCGACCTGGGAAGAAAAGTCGTAATCCGATCCATCGGCAATCACCAGCGATTCGACCGCCGGATTTTTCAGCCACTTCGCGATTGCTTCGAGCGTGACCGCAAGCCGCTCGGAAGGATCCGAGAGCTTCACAGCACTGGCAGAAACCTCAATGCAAGTTGTGATCAGGAGGGGAAGCTTGTTCTTCATACCCGCTCAACGGGTTTTACGGTGAACTGCGATCGGAGTGAACAAGCAATCAGAAGATGGCGCGCCCGGAGAGATTCGAACTCCCGACCTACAGCTCCGGAGGCTGCCGCTC
>AR_comb_assmDRAFT_10023247_pt1 | contig 12765 bp, 11 predicted proteins | sample ArasoioldDNA_FD_10543 | JGI IMG/M metagenome (IMG submission 10543) | reverse complement strand
GAAAACCTGAAAGCCTGAAAGCCTGAAAGCCTGAAAGCCTGAAAGCCTGAAAGCCCGAAAGTCTGAAAGCCGAAAAGCCGAAAAAGATCAAGGCCAAGAGCTGAACCGGAAGTCAAAACACTGAAACGCTCGTGCTAGGATCGGCCGGCTTTCTCATGACAAAACCTCGAGTGCTTGTTGGCGTCGCGGCATTCGTGCTCTGCCTCGGGCTCACGGCGTCGCCGCGCGCCGTGGCGGTGGCGACCGACTCGCTGCCATCCCGGCTGAGCGACGAGGAATTCTGGAAGATCGTCGAAGATTTCTCCGAGCCGAACGGATACTTCCAGTCGGACAATCTGCTCTCGAACGAGATCTGGTTCCAGTACGTCATTCCCGATCTGCTCGCGCGGACCAAGCCGGGCGGCGTGTACCTCGGCGTTGGCCCCGAGCAGAACTTTACGTACATCGCGGCCATCAAGCCGAAGATCGTGTTCATCACCGACATCCGGCGCGGGAATCTGTGGATGCACCTGATGTATAAGGCGCTCTTCGAGCTGTCCGCGAATCGCAACGAGTTCATGTCGCGGCTGTTCACCAAGCCGCTGCAGCCGAAGATCGGTCCGGAGTCCACGGCGGAGGAGCTTCAGAACGCCTACTGGGACGCGCATACCAGCAGCAGCGCCGTCTACGACGCGAACGTCAAGGCGATCGACGACCTCCTCGTGAAGAAGCACAAGCTGCCGCTCGTCTCGCAGGATCTTCAGGGGATCCACGACGCGGCGTATTACAACTTCTACTGGTTTGGACCGAGCATCAACTACAGCTCATCGCAGGGCCGCGGCCCCGGCACCTACATCTCGTACGGTGACCTGATGATGGCGAGAGACGGCAACGGCGCCTTCCGGAGCTATCTTGCGAGCGAGGAGAATTTCCGCGTCCTGAAAGATCTGCACGAGCGCAACCTGATCATCCCGCTCGTCGGGGACTTCGCGGGTCCGAAGGCGCTCCGCGCGGTGGGGCGCTACCTGAAAGAAAAGGGCGCGACCGTCACCGCGTTCTATCTCTCCAACGTCGAGCAGTACCTCCAGCGCAACGGCGTGTGGCAGTACTTCTGCGGAAACGTCGCGAGCATGCCGCTCGATTCGCAGAGCACCTTCATTCGTTCGGTCCAGGGCGGCGGCGGCGGTCCGGGCGGCGGCCTGGTGAACCAGCTCGGCTCGATGCAGGCGGACACTCGCGGCTGCGCCGACAGCCAGCCGCAGGTCGCCGGCGTCAGAAGAATGCCATGACACGCCGCGCCTCGGCGCTGACGCTCGCCGTTGTCTTCGCGCTCGCGGGCTGGTCGTCCGGGCCGGCCGCGTTTCGAGGCGGCGACGTCCCGGAGCGGCTGAGCGACCACGAGTTCTGGCGGATGACGGAAGATCTCTCCGAGCCGAACGGCTACTTCCGATCCGACAACCTGTTGTCGAACGAGCAGGTCTTCGCCCGGGTGATTCCGGATCTGGTGTCCGTAGCGAAGCCCGGCGGCGTGTACCTGGGCGTCGGCCCCGAACAGAACTTCACGTACATTGCCGCCATCAAGCCGAAGATCGCGTTCGTCATCGACATCCGCCGCGGCAATCTGCTCCTGCACCTGATGTACAAGGCCCTCTTCGAGATCTCGCCGGATCGCGCCGATTTTCTCGCGCGCCTGTTCACGAGAAAGCGGCCGGACGGTCTGACGACGTCTTCGACGGTTGCGGACTTGTTCCAGGCGTACTGGGATGCGCCGGCCGGATCGGAGGAGATGTATCAGGAGAATCTCCACGCGACGCTGGAGGTGCTTACGAAGAAGCACGCGCTGCCGCTCTCGTCCGATGATGTGTCGGGGATCGACGCCATCTACAAGGCGTTCTACGTCGCCGGTCCCGCGATCACGTGGTCGACGAATGCCGGCGGCGGCCTCGGCCGAGGGGGCCGCGGCGTCTCGTATGCCACTCTGATGACGCAGGCGGACCGCGAGGGCGAGGGGCTGAGCTATCTCGCCAGCGAGGACAAGTACCTGCTGCTGAAGGATCTCGAATCGCGCAACCTCATCGTCCCGGTGGTCGGCGACTTCGGCGGCCCCAAAGCCATCCGCGCCGTCGGCAGCTACCTCAAGCAGCGCACGGCGACGGTCACCGCGTTCTACCTTTCGAACGTCGAGCAGTATCTGCGGCAGGATGGCAAGACGACGGCGTTCTGCCGGAACGTGGCGACGCTGCCGCTGGATGAATCGAGCGTGTTCATCCGGCCGAGCGGCGCCGGCATTGCCATGAGCCGCCCGATTCCGTACATCGTCGTTCCGCAGCCCGTACCGCCGGGCGCGGCGCCGCCGCGCCCGTACACGGTGCCCGCCATTCCAGATCCCCGCTCGGCCCTCTACCCGATGGCCGACGAAGTCAAGAACTGCGGCGCGCCCGCGCCCGTATATTTTTTGCACTAACGCATGACCACTCGGCGCCGGTTGCTCTCCCCCCTGACGTTGACGTTTGCGCTGGCGGTCTGTCTGGCCGCTTACGCCGTCGGTCTCGCCCGCGACACGCAGAGCGGGCGTCTGCCTCTGAAGCTCACGGACCGCGAGTTCTGGCGGCTCATTGTGGAGTTCTCCGAGCCGGGCGGCTACTTCCAGTCGGACAACCTCGTGTCGAACGAGCGTCCGTTTCAGAACGTCGTGCCGGCGCTGCGACAGTTCCCGCGCGGCGGCGTGTACCTCGGCGTCGCGCCTGAACAGAACTTCACCTACATCGCGGCTCTCGAGCCGCGAATGGCGTTCATCCTGGACATCCGACGGGGCAACCTGGTCGCGCACCTGATGTACAAAGCGATCATCGAGCTCTCGGCCGACCGCGCGGAGTTCGTCTCACGGCTGTTTTCCCGGAAGCGTGCGCCGTCGTTGTCGAAGACGTCCACGGTCGAAGAGCTGTTTGCCGCGTATGCCGATCCCGACGTTGAACCGGACCTCGCCATGTACAAGGACAGCCAGCGGGCGATCTGGGAGCATCTGACGAAAGTCCATGGGTTCGACCTCACGAGCGACGACCAGCTGCAATTTCAGGCAATTTTCGGGATGTTCTTTCAGTACGGTCCCAGCCTGACGTACGCCTCGAGCCAGGGCCGCGGCGGCCGGAACATGCCGACGTACGCCGAGCTCCAGGCGGCGGTGGATCTGGACGGGCAGCACCGCGCGTTCCTGGCGTCCGAGGAGAACTACGGCGTCGTGCGCGCGCTCGAGCAGAAGAACCTGATCGTCCCGGTCGTGGGCGATTTCGCGGGTCCGAAGGCATTGAGAGCCATCGGCCGGTACGTGGCCGACCAGGGCGCCGTCGTCACCGCGTATTACACCTCGAACGTCGAGCAGTACCTCTTTCAAAACGGTGTGTGGCAGGCCTTTTACACGAATGTGGCGGCGCTGCCGACGGACGAGCGCAGCACGTTTATCCGGTCGGCCCGCGGGCAGAACGTCCTCGATCCAATCCAGCTGCTCCTGAAAGACGTCAGCGAGGGTAAAATCCAGACGTACGCGAGCATTACGAGCCGCGGCAACGTGCGGTGACAGTTCTCACGCGTCGGGTCATCGTTCCCGTACTGGTCCTGGCCGCCAGCTTTGCGGGACTGTCGGTTGCGCCGGACCCTCAGCGGGGCACGGCGCCGCTCCCTGCGCGGCTCACGGATCAGGAATTCTGGCGCCTCAGCAGTGAGCTCTCCGAGCCAAACGGCTTTTTCCGATCCGAGAATCTGGTCTCGAACGAGCATACGTTCCAGTACGTCGTCCCCTCGCTCAAGCGCTCGGTCCGCCCCGGCGGCGTGTACCTCGGCGTGGCGCCCGATCAGAATTTCACGTACATCCTCGCGGTCCGGCCGCGCATGGCGTTCATCGTCGACATCCGTCGCGGCAATCTGCTCGAGCACCTGATGTACAAGGCGCTGATCGAGCTCTCGGCCGATCGCGCCGAGTTCCTGTCCCGGCTCTTCTCCAAACCGCGCCCGGCCAGTCTCAGCGCGCGCTCAACCGTCACCGAGCTCTTCAGCGCCTACGATCGCGTGGAAACGAGCAAGGAGTACTACGCAGAAAATCTGAACGCGGTCGAACATCACCTCATGAAGCGGCACGGCTTCACCATGTCGACGGGCGACATCGAGCAGCTCGAAAACATCTACTGGGCCTTTTTCTGGGAAGGTCCGGGGCTCCGGTACTCGACCTCGCCGAACGGGCTCGGCGGCCGCGGCTACGGCGGCAACTTTCCGACGTATGAAGAGCTGATGCTGCAGACGGACTGGGACGGCGAGAACCATGGCTATCTCGCGTCCGAGGACAACTTCCGCTTACTGAAAAGCCTTCAGGAGCGGAACCTCATCGTGCCGATCGTCGGCAACTTCGCGGGTCCGAAGGCGCTGCGCGCGGTGGGCCGGTACATCCGCGAACGCGGCGCCACCGTCGCCGCGTTTTACGTGTCGAACGTCGAGCAGTATCTGTTCCAGGACAACCTGTTCGATCACTTCGCGCGCAACGTGGCCACGCTGCCCCTCGACGACTCGAGCACGTTCATCCGCTCTGTCTCCAGCCGATTCGGCTACATGGGCCCGTTTCAATGGACGGACGGGCGCGCCAGTGCCCTCGATCGGATCCGTCCGTTCGTCCGCGATTTCGAATCCGGCAAGATCAGAAGCTACTACGACGTCAACGTCAGATCCCGATAAGAGGCGCGTCAGTACCGCCAGCTTTTCAGATCCGCGCCGGGCGGCGCGTATTTGTCGATGTGCGCGACGATCTTGCTGAGGAGTTCCTGATTGCGTGGACCCCAGCAGTGCGGCGCCATCGGCTGAAAGATGATCTCGCCCGTGAAGGGTGGATCCTTGGCGCGCTGCTTCAGGAACTCGTCGAGCATCCGGACACCCATGTTCAGGTAGTACGAATCCATGTCGCCGATGTAGACGTTGATCTTGTGAGCGACCTTCGGGCCCAGCATCGTCCAGTTCGTTTCGAGGATGCTCCGGAGGTCGTAGTGTTGCTTCCAGTACTCCGCCACGGTCTTGTCGATGGCGCCCGTCGTCTTGTCCCAGATCCGCTTCGGATAGCCGTCATCGCCCACGGGACCGTACGTCGCTTCCCAGATGTCCCACTGCCCGCCGGATCGTGACTTGTCGCCGACGACGAGCTCGTACCAGTTCTCGTCTTTCATCATCGACTGGATGTTGCCGTCCGGCCGGCGCTGGTTCGGCCGCTCGACGCGCATCCATCCACGCTCGAGCCAGTAGGCGTTGGCGTCGTCGTAGATGTTGACGATCTGGTGATAGCGGAAGTCGACCGAGTCAGGACAGAGCGCGAACGTCCCGCCGTAGAAATCGGGATAGAAGACCTGATGCGCGAGCGCGATCCAGCCGCCGGTCGACCCGCCCGTGAGACGGCGCGCCCAGGGCTCGCGGATGGCGCGAAACTGCGTCTCCACCGCGGGAATCAGCTCCTGCATGATCGCGTCCCCGAACGGGCCGTTGTTCGCCGAATTCACCCCGTACGAATCGTCGTAATACGGCGACGGGTGCTGCAGCGTCACGTAGATTGCGCGCGGTGTGCCGTCAGCCAGCCAATAGTTGCGAAATGCCGCGTCGCGTCCCTCGAATCCTCCCGGCGCCGACAGGGAAAAGTGGCCCTGGGAGTACACGACCGGATACTTCACGGTGGGGTGGGCGTCGTAGCCTTTCGGCAGGAGCACGACGGCACCGAGAAAAATCGGATGGCCCCACCACTTGGTGAGAATCTGACTTTGAATCTTGATGCGCTGGACGTATTCGGTGTCGGCCGGCACCTGCACGGATGAAATGACCTTGTCGGCGGTCAGGCGGATCGGCGTCGATGATGCCGGATCGAACTGGATGCGGACGGGGTCGCCGAAGAGATTGCCGGCCGATCGCTTCCAGTCCTGTCCTTCCCATTGGTCCATGTGCAGCCAGACGGTCTTGCCGTCGGCGCGAGCGAACTTCGTATACACGTTGACGAACGGCTGGACCCAGTATTCGCCTGCCGGCACGTCCCGCAGGCTCTTGACCGGATGACCCAGGTCGCTGGCTCCGATGACCGCCGGCTGGTCGGGGGCCTGCGCCTCGACCGCCCGGGAGAACAGCGGAGCGCCAGTCGGGCTCGCCTGGACGATTGGGGTCGGGCTGTTGGTGCGGCTGATCGCGACATACACCCGTCCGGTGACGGGCTCGGCGCGCGCCGCGCGGGTGAACGTGATTTCGAATCTGGGGCCGGAGGCGGCGACTTGCTGCCGGGCCACGGCCGCCGGCACCGCCGCCGTCACAGCCAGCAAAACGGCGGCGAACCTTCTCCGGCCGGACAGGGTCAGTAACGTCATTGCGTCACATTACAATGTCCTGCGTGAAGGTGGTGCAGATGAAACGGCAGTGGATGGTCAGGATCAGCGTCGCGGCGGTGCTGGCCGGCGCGCTAACGGTGCCGTCGCCTCGGGTAGCGGCGACCGGTGTGGACATCCCCGCGCGGCTGACCGATCAGGACTTCTGGCGGCTCGTCACCGACTTGTCCGAACCGAACGGGTACTTCCGATCCGACAACCTGCTCTCGAACGAGATGTGGTTCCAGTACATCGTTCCGGATCTGGTCGGCTATTTGAAGCCGGGCGGCGTCTATCTCGGCGTGGGACCGGAGCAGAACTTCACGTACATCGCCGCGCTCAAGCCGAAGATGGTCTTCATCATCGACATTCGCCGCGGCAATCTGCACACCCAGCTCATGTACAAAGCGTTGTTCGAGCTCTCGAACGACCGCGCCGACTTCGTCTCGATGCTGTTTTCCCGCAAGCGCCCGGACGGCCTCACCGCGTCGTCGAGCGTGCAGGACATCTTCACGGCTGTTTCCGCGGCGCCGCGGCCGGACGCGGTCTACACCGAAAACTTCAAGAAGCTGACCGAGCACCTCACGAAGAAGCACAACTTCGCGCTTTCCAAGGAAGATCTCGACGGGATCGACTACGTCTACGGCAACTTCTTCACGCACGGCCCGTCGATCAACTACAACTCCAGCCAGGGCGGCGGCGGCCGCGGCGGCAACATGAGCACCTACGCGTCGCTGATGACGACAACGGATGCGGCGGGACAGACGAGAAGCTATCTGGCCACCGACGCGCTGTTCCACGTGATGAAGGACCTCGAGACCAGAAACCTGCTCATCCCGCTGGTCGGCGACTTTGCCGGACCGAAAGCGATTCGCGCCGTCGGCAAGTACCTGAAAGAGCAGGGCGCGACGGTCACGGCGTTCTACCTGTCGAACGTGGAGCAGTACCTGACGCAGAGCGGGGTCTGGCAATCGTTCTGCAACAACATCGCGAGCCTGCCATTGACCGACGACAGCACCTTTATTTACAGCCAGCAGAACCGTGGCGGGGGCGGCGGCGGATTAGGATCGTACTATCGGCCGATGCTGGCCGACGTGAAGACGTTCAGCTGCGCGAGCGGCGGACCTGCGCTGACGAGGTGATCTCGTGATGTTCCAGCCCACGCTGCCGGACTGGGTTCCCGAATCGGTGCGCTTCCGGCGCCTGTTGGCGCTCGCGCTGGCGCTCTCCCTCACCGCGGTGTCGATTGCCGCCGCGACCAGCCAGGCTTCGAGCGCGACGCGCGAGCTGCCGGCCCGGCTCGGCGACCAGGAGTTCTGGAAGCTCAGCGAGGAGCTGTCCGAGCCGGGCGGGACGTTCCGCTCCGACAATCTGCTGTCGAACGAAATCGGCTTTCCGGCGGTCATCCCCGATCTCATCGCCCGCACCAAGCCCGGCGGCGTCTACATGGGGGTCGGACCCGAGCAGAACTTCCACTACATCGCGGCGATCAAGCCGAAGATGGTGTTCATCACCGACATCCGCCGCGGCAACCTGCAGCTTCAGCTGATGTACAAAGCGCTCTTCGAGCTGTCGGCGGATCGCGCCGAGTTCGTGTCCCGTCTGTTCACGAAGCCGCGACCATCCGGCCTGGATCCCAAGACGAGCGCGACCGACTTGATGAACGCCTTCTGGGACCTCAAGACCAGCGAAGAATCGCTTTACAAGGCCAACCTGCAAGCCATTCTCGATCATCTCGAGAAGAAGCACGGGTTTCCGCTTTCTGCGGACGATCGCCTCGGAATCGAGACCGTCTACTACAACTTCTACTGGTTCGGCCCGGCCATCACCTACTCGTCGAGCATGTCCGGGCAGCCCGGCGGTCGAGCGACGTACCATTCGCTCATGACGGCGCCCGACGGCAGCGGCGCCTATCGCAGCTATCTGGCGTCCGAAGAGAGCTTTCTCTTCCTCAAGGACTTGCAGTCGCGCAACCTGATCGTGCCGGTCGTCGGAAATTTCGGCGGACCGAAGGCGCTTCGTGCCGTCGGCAAATACATTCGCGACCATGGCGCGACGGTCACCGCGTTCTATCTCTCCAACGTGGAGCAGTACCTGACGCAGGACGGGTTGTGGGGGACCTTCTGCTCGAACGTCGCGTCCCTGCCGCTCGATGACTCGAGCACGTTCATCCGATCGCGCAGCGGGATGTGGCTGGGCCCGATGGCCAGCGAAGTCAAAGGCTGCGCGGCGCCCTGGAGCATCGCAATCCGGCGATGATCGGCGTCGGGGACGGGGGTCCGATTGTGGAAAACTCCAGGCGTATTGGCCTGCAGGGGCACAGCGGGCGCGCCTGGAGTTTTCCACATCGGACCCCCGTCCCCTTGATCGCCCTCATTCTGGCGGTCTGCCTGATCGCCGGGGCAGCCCCCGCGCTCACCGCTCGCGACACCCTCGAGCTGCCGGCGCGGCTGACCGACCAGGAATTCTGGGCGCTCATCGTCGAGTCATCCGAGCCGGACGGCTATTTCCGATCCGACAACCTCACGTCGAACGAGCTGGGATTCCAGGCGGTCATTCCCGATCTGCTCGGGCGGACGAAGCCGGGCCGCGCGTATCTGGGCGTCGGACCGGAGCAGAACTTCACGTACATCACGGCGGTCCGGCCGTCCATCGCGATCATCTTCGACATCCGCCGCGGCAACATGCTCGTCCAGCTGATGTACAAGGCCCTTTTCGAGCTGGCGCGCGACCGCGCCGACTTCATGTCGATGCTGTTTGCCCGGCCCCGGCCTGCGGGTCTGGGCCCCGAGTCGTCGGCGGCGGAGCTTTTCGCCGCATTCGGCAGCGTGTCGCCGAATGAGGCGCTCTACAAGAAGACGCTCGACGCGATTCGCGTGCACCTCACCAGCACCCGCCACCTGCCGATCGCGCCGGCGGACATCTCGGGCATCGAGTACGTGCTGTCGACGTTCTATTACCGCGGCTATGGCGTCCGGTCGTGGCCGACGTATGCCGACCTGATGACCGCGACCGACACCCGCGGCGCGAACCGCAGCTATCTTGCGACCGAGTCGGGATTTGCGTTCCTCAAGGGGCTGCAATCCCGCAACCTGGTCGTGCCGGTCGTCGGCGACTTCGGAGGGCCCAAAGCGATCCGGGTGATCGGTAGATTCCTCAAGGGGCACGGCGCCATCGTCAGCACCTTCTATCTCTCGAACGTCGAGCAATACCTCGTGGGCGATGGCAAGTGGCAGACGTTCTGCGGCAATGTGGCGTCGCTGCCCCTAGACCAGAGCAGCACCTTCATCCGGTCATCGTCAGCGGCCGACCGGACCGGACGCGGGTTCGTGTCCAGCCTGGGGATAATGGCTGAGGAGGTGAAAGGGTGCGGAACCGGGTATTGAGCGGGGCCTTACCCTTTGCCCCGGTTCTTGCCGTCGGATCGCGTCGCGTCAATGCGCGCTAGCAGCGCGGCAAAGCGTGTATCGCTGTGCAGTGGCGCAAGCTCCGGCGTGACTTGAAGCCAGACGAGGCTGGGAATATGGGCGGCGACCGCTTCATCGAGACATTGAAACGCCGCGTCGACGTCGCCGATCGCGACAAAAGCCGCTGCCTCGCCGATCGAGTTCTTTGGCCGCGAACGGCCGTCGCGCTCTGATTCGAGAACCGCGCGGGCCTCGGCCGGCCGGCTCTGACGGGCCAGCAGGTACGCTCGCCACGCCGCCGTGTTTTGTGGTGAAAAGCGGAACTGCGCGTCAAACGCCTCGCTCGCCTCCTGCATGCGGCCGAGTTGGCTGTTCGCGCGAAGCAGCGTGTTGTAGGCGAGCGGAAAGTGCCGGTCGATGTCGAGGGTCCGCTGGGCTTGCGCGAGCGCAGCATCGAAGCGGCCGGTCTGCAGGTAGACCTGAGCGAGTGAGTAATTGATGACGCCGGAGACCGGAGCAAGAGCGACCGCCCGGCGAGCATGCTCAATCGCCTCGTTCGATCGTCCGACCGACGCCAGATACAGCCCGAACAACTGGTGAACGACGGCGACGTTATCGCCGCCCCGCATCGCCAGCCGGAATTCCTCCTCTGCCTCACTCCTTCTCCACTGGTGCCAGTAGCTGTGGCCGAGAGCCGCATGTGCTACGGCGAGCGACCCATCGACTTCGATCGCATGCCGGGCGTGGGTTTCTGAGTCGGCAAGTGACTGCGCCGGTTGTGGTCCCATGAAGGTGAGCACCACGTCGGCGTTGGCAAGACCGGCCCACGCACGCGCGAAGTTTGGCTCCAGTCGCAGCACCTCCTCGTAACGCTTCACCGCTTCACTGACCTTGTTCGTTTCCCACGTGCCGGCGAGGGACTCCGCTTCCTGGAAGAGCCGGTCGGCTTCCGGGCTGATCGCCGGCGGTGCGGAGCGGTACGCGAAGACCAGGCCTGCAACTGCCGTGATGCATGCCGCCGTCATGATCACGGCAATGTAGCGCCGCAGGGAACGTCGGGCGTCTGCAGCCGGAGGAGGCGTCGCGTTGGCGGCAGGAATCGCGCGTACCAGCAGCCGATACCCGCGCTTCGGAACCGTCTCGATATAGATGGGTCTGCGAGCGTCATCGTTGAGGGCGATTCGGATCTGCCGAATGCAGTAGTTCAAGCCTTGATCAAATTCGACGGTCGTTCCCTCCGCTGCCCACACGGCGTCACGGAGTTGCTCACGCGTCACCAGCGAGCCGCCGGCCCGAACGATCAGCGCCAGCACCAGGAACGGTTGGGGCGCCAGCTTCACAGCACGACCCGAATCCAGGAGCTCTCCAGTGTCCGGCCTGATTTCAAATGGGCCGAATCTCCAGGGTTCGCTGACGCCCTGCATAAACGGTCGGCAGTATACCGCGGCGTTTCCCAAGGAAGAGCGCTCTCATGACTCCTCAGATCTTCCTCAGAAGAATCTCGCTTGCACCTGTGAGTGGAGCGCGGCGACTCTGGGCGGCGCACGCGGCCGACATGCTCGTTCTTTGCGATCTGCTGTTGCCGCAGGAGTCGAAAGCATGTTGATCCAAATCAACGACGAGAGCGGGTCGATCGCGCGGCGTCTCCGCGACTGGCGCCGGACCATGACGAGTGCGATGGCCATCGCCACAGCAATTGCAGCAATGGTCCTCGGCGCGGGTTGCGGAGGACCATCGTCGCCCTCTCCAGCGATCCCGACAGTACCGCCAGCCCCCGCATCGGGTACGCCTGCGGCCGTGCTCGAGATCTCTACCTTCGAACTCGTCCTGTATTCGGATGAAGACGGCCACCGCTGGTATGAGCCGAGGATCGTGCTCACCGAGAAGTCCGGGACGAGCGCCGCGCTGTTGCAACAATTGGCATTCGTCGTACCGGGCCGCGACACAGAGATTTTTCGCGCCGATGGCTGCCTGTTCGGAGATTCGCGAAGGGTACCGGCCGGCGGGACCTGGAAACAGAGTCAAGCGTATTACTACTGCCTTCCTGCCTATGATGAGTCCATCGTCGGATCGACGGTCGTCCTGACGGTCGCGTTCACCGATGAAAACGGGGTCGGCGGACGGGTGACGGGCTCGGCGACAGCCCTGCCGCCAGGGGTCTGGAGCCTTGATCGAAGGTAAATGTGCATGGCCGGACCGCAGGTTCAGTCCCTGGAAGGGTTGACCCCCCCTCGAATACCGTGGTAAATTCGCAAGGTTATTCGGGTCTAGGACACCCTATCTAGGCCCGCGTCCAGTCGAAGCCGTCGCTTCCTGGCTGATTCCGCGCGATCGACGCGGTGCGCATTCCGCCACCGCCCCACGGTCGCCATGGCTGAAGAAACAGCAATAGGGGATTGTCTCGGGTGCCGAGCCTCGGCTCCCAGGCCCGAGACGCAGACACCTGGCTCTGTGGTGCGCCGCGATCCGGCTTGGATCTGGCGGCGAGGCCCTGCGCCAGATTCGGTTGGAGTCTTCATGCCGACGATCAGTCAGCTCGTGCGGAACGGCCGCGAAAAGGTGCTCACGAAGACGAAGAGCCCGGCGCTGCAGAGCAGCCCCCAAAAGCGCGGCGTCTGCGTCCGCGTGTTCACCCAGACGCCGAAAAAGCCGAACTCGGCGCTGCGCAAGGTGGCGCGCGTCCGGCTGACCAACGGCATCGAGGTGACGACGTACATTCCGGGCGTCGGCCACAACCTCCAGGAGCACTCGCTCGTGCTCATCCGGGGCGGCCGCGTGAAGGATCTCCCCGGTGTCCGCTATCACGTCGTCCGTGGCACGCTCGATGCGGTCGGCGTCGCGGGGCGGATGCAGGGACGGTCGAAATATGGGGCCAAGCGGCCCAAGAAGGCCTGAGGCCCGAGCGAAGCGAGTAACAGATGCCGCGTAGACGAGAGATTCCGAAGCGTGAGATTCCGGCGGACCCGATTTACAACAGTCCGCTCGTGACGAAGTTCATCAGCACGATC
>AR_comb_assmDRAFT_10155587_pt1 | contig 12766 bp, 9 predicted proteins | sample ArasoioldDNA_FD_10543 | JGI IMG/M metagenome (IMG submission 10543) | reverse complement strand
CCGCCAGACCACATCTTCGTGGGCCAGGATGGGCTGACCCAGCGGGCGGCCGCTGGCGACGTCCCATTGCCTGATGGTCCGGTCATCACCGGCGCTGACTAGGCGCCGGCCGTCCGGGCTGAAGGCCACACTCCAGACCTGGTCGGTATGTCCCACCAGCACCCGCACAGGTGCCCGGGTCGCGACGTCCCAGAGCCGCACCGTGCGGTCCGCCATGCCGGTGGCGACCAGCCGGCCGTCCGGGCTGAACGCCACCGCGTTGATGACTTCGATGTTCGGTAGGGGTTCCCCGATCTCAACGCCCGACGGAACCCGCCAGAACCGGAGGTTCGTCGCATCGTCACCGGTGGCGATCATGGTGCCGTCCGGGCTGAAGGCGACGTCCTGGACAACGTTCGCATCAGGGACGTGGATCGTCACCCTGGGTCGTGCGGTCACGACATCCCAAATGGTGACGGTGCCACCCTCCGCCGCCGCGGTCGCCATCAGTCGGCCGTCCCGGGTGAAAGCGATCCGCTGGGGGTACGTGTCGCGCCGGAGGGGCGCCCCGTGCGGGGACCCACCGGGCAGGTTCCAGAGCCGCACGGTGTCGTCGATGCCAGAGGTGGCCACCAGGCCTGCGGTCGGAGAGAACGCGATGCCGTTCACGGCGCCGCTGTGGCCAGTAAGCGCCCGGCTCACCGACGGCGACTCGGCCACTTGCCAGACGCGCACCGTCGTATCCCAGCTGGCACTCGCCACTGATCTGCCGTCAGGGCTGAATGCCACGTCCTGCACCTGGGAAGTGTGTCCGACCAGAGGCGTACCCCGGGCTGTCTGGGTGGTCACATCCCAGAGTCGCACCTGCCGGTCCACGCTGCCGGTAGCCATCGTCCGGCCGTCCGGACTGAACGCGATGCACCAGATGTCGTCGGTGCTCCCGGTGAACGGGCGGCCCACGGGGCGGCCGGTGTCCGGATTCCAGAGCCGCACCGATCTCCCGTCCGCCACCGCCAGCAGCCCATCGCCAGGGCGAAACGCCAGCGCCCGTCCGGTCCCGTTGACCGTCAGCGGCCGACGCGATGGCGCGCCACTTGGAATCCGCCACAGGTGCACCCTGCCGGTGTTCTCGTCCGTCCACACAGAAGCGGCCAGGACCGTGCCGGTCGGGTTGAACGCCACCCGCGTCACCGACGCACCGACCCGACCGATCGGGCGTCCAAACAGGGACTTGCCGCTGGTCACGTTCCAGACCCCGACGGCGCCGTCATCGGAGCCGGCCGCCACCAGCGAGCCGTCCGGACTGAACGCCACACTGAAGATCCAACTCCCGGTCTTCATCGTCACGCCGGTAGGTCGCCGGGTGCTGGCATCCCAGATCCGGACAACGCCATCCTGACCGCCGGTTACCAGAAGCCGTCCACTCCGGCTATAGGCAAGGCTGTTCACCGGCGACGGCGACCGGATCACGGCACCGACCGGCGCGTACGTCCGCGAGTCCCAGAAGCGCACAGTCGAGTCCCACCCACCGGTGGCCAACACGGCGCCGTCCGGCCGGTACGCCACCGCATGCACCTGGCCGGTGTGACCGTTGATCAGCTTGTTCGCATGGTCCAGGAGCGCCAGCCCGGTGATCAACCCGGCGGATGGCGGTGGCCGGTCGGCGTCCGACGCAGCTGCTCGTAGCGCCTCCAACCCCACCAGGACACCTGTATCCGGTTCTTTGGGGGCGATGCTGGCAGCCTCCAGGCCCAGCCGCTCGGCAAGCGTGACACGCGCCTGTGCCCGTGTGAGCTGTTCAGTCCGGACAGCCACCACCGTGCTGACCGTGGCAACCAGGAGGAACGCGACAAGCCCGGCCACGGTGGACCGCAGCCGCCGCACCGAGCGCTTAAGCCGCAGTTGTTCCCGCTGAGCCAGTTCCCGGCTTGCCGCGAGGAACTGTTGCTCATGCGGCTCCAGGTCGGTGGCCACCCCTGCCCACTCTTCGAACGCGGCCAGCCGGGAGCCGCGCAGCAGGTATGACTCGTCCTGGGCGCGCCGCCAGTCGTCCGCCAGCCGCTCGAGTTCCGTGCGCATCTGCAGCCGGGAACGGGCCCGCTCGATCGCCTCTGCCAGCGGGGGCCACTGCCGCAGCAGCGCTTCGTGTGCGACCTCGACAATGCCGCCGGCGTCCGGGTCGTGCCGGGAGGTGAGCAGCCGGGCATCGACGAACGCATCCATGATGGCCGCTTCGGCTGGATCCAGCCGCTCGCGCCTAACGCGGCGCCGGGTCGGCTCACCCGAACCCTCGACCGTCGCCAGGCGCATCAGGGTGGGGAGCACGGCATCGGCCCTGCCGCGGCGCTGGAGTTCGGACATGACCTGGTCGGCCCTGCGGCGCAATGCTCCGACGACACCGCCGAGACTGTCGTAGTCCTCCTGGCGGACCGTCCGGTTCGGCCCAACCCGCAGGTACAGCTCTCGTAGCGTGTATGCCAGCAGCGGCAAACCATCGCCTTGATCGGTGTCCTGAACCATGCGTTGGACGAGCCCTGGTGCGAATCGAAGGTCTGCCAGCACGGCCGGCCCCTCGATCACCTCCGGCAGCCGATCCGGGCTCAGCGGCTCCACCAGGACCGGGTCGTCGACCGCTTCGGCAAGCCCGGAGCGTTCCGGCGTCGTGCTGAGGAACTCCGAACGGACCGTTCCCACAATCCAGAGGGGGAGGTCCTCGTCCAAGCAACCGCGCAGCAACGAGACAAAGGCGCGCCGTTCCTGGGTTCCGGTCCGGGTCGCCAGCTCTTCCGCCTGGTCGATCACGATCAGCAGCCGCAAGCGATCGCCGGCCCGGTCGAGCAGATCCCCGACCACCTCCCGGAGCGCATGATCGCCGCGGTCGAACGCCGCCTCCAGGTCCTCCCGCTCCCGGTGAACCCCGAGTTGCCGGTAGGCCTGCGCCAGGCTCCTGGCCAGGCCCGCCGTCGGATTGCGACCGGGGACCATGGTGGGCGTGACCAGCCAGGGGCTGTCCGGCCGGGTGAGCCGAGGCAGCAATCCGGCGTTGAGCAACGAGGACTTGCCACTGCCGGAAGGACCGACGATGGCCACCACCCGACCCGGCTGGCGCTGCAGGGTCGGATGCAGCAGGTCGACCAAGTGGTCGATCTCCTGCTGCCGGCCGAAGAACACGGCCGCCTCGTCCGGCTGGAACGGTCTCAGCCCGGGGTATACCGGCTGATCAGTCGGGAATGCGAAGGAGTCGTCCGGGCGAAGCCCCGCCGCTGCCAGTCCCCGCCACAGTCGCACATACGCGGTGTCGCCCTTGCGGGTGTCGACCACCTGCTCCGCGGCCAGGAGGGGCAGGCTGGACGCGCCGTCGAGACTGAGCTGGAACACCGGCCGGTCCAGCGACCGGGCCAGGCTCACCTCGGCGAAACACCAGGCAGATGCCACCGACGCCGGACTGGCCAGGAACACCACCGCGCCGCACCGTCGCAGCTGCGAGTACAGCTCCCGCTCCCACGACCGCCCGGCGGGAATCCCGCGCTCCGGGTCGAAATCCAGGAACAGCGCGTCGTAGCCCTCAGCCGCCAGCCTAGCCTTCAGCTCCAGCGCCGCCGCATTGTCGGCGCTGCTGTGGCTGATGAACAGCGAAGGCACGAGAGCTCACCGGCTCAACGTCACCGGCGCACAGGCCGCGGCAAGTACCAAGTGTCGTAGTTCACCTGCGGGTCCTTGGTATCCGTAACCGTGAAGGACAATGCCTCGTTCAGCGTGAAGTGAAAGGTCCTCGTACCTTGCCGGTACCGGTAGGCACACGAGTAGTCCGCAGGGTCCGTCTGGTTACTTCCAGTCAGATCACACCGGAAACTTCCAGGAGTCGCGAACTCATCGTCTCCCCTGGGAGATTCGGGGTTCCCGCTCATCGGAAGGGCTTGGTTCAAGAAGAAGGCGCTGACGCTGCGGTCAACGCCTTCAGTAAGATCGTCGCAGCCGTACTGATGCAAAGGCTCGATCCAGTAGCACTTGAAGTTCGCTGGACCCAGAAAGTTCACCGGAGAGGACTTCCGGGTCTTGACTCGCACGGCATCCGCCGAGTCCGCGATACTGGCTATCAGCACGACTGCCACCACCGCAGCTGTCATTGCTGTCAGGAGTCCTCGTCCGAGCCAGTGGACGTGCATGAAGGACCGCATCAGAGCCCCGCCACCTCTCTGTCCCCATGGTGGGCGGATCCGTCCCACCCCTGTGATCGACTCAGAGTATCCCCGTATCGAACTAGTAGTCCAGCCCGGGATCGTTATGTAGATCAACGCTGGTGGAATCGTTATGTAGATTAACGCTGGTGGATCGGTGGATGGCTGCGGCGTGTCGACGGGTGGTGGAGGGGCCGCCGCGTGATCATCCGCGGTCGTGGAAATGATCTCGGATGGGATGGCGGCCGGGCCGGTCAGGACCAATCACTGAGAATTGCGAAGACTGACTGAAAGGACCGCACAAGACTGCTAAGCAGCAGTATGCCTTTATCAGCGGTTCCGAGCGAAGGTCTACCAATGACTCTGACTTCGCATAGCCCGCCATGCCGATTGTGAGCAGGTGAGACCGATTGTCGGCCGCCCAGTCGCCTGTCTCGTCTCCCGGCCGGACTACCTCCGGGTACGTCGCCAGCAGGATCGAAGGTTCTAGCTCGCCAGCGTTCATGTCCTTTGTGTCCACCGCGCCGCCACGGCCCTCGACCGAACCGATCCGGGTGCAGCGGCGGGCCTCCAACACCGGGGTCATCATGGTCGCCGGGCAGAAGGTCGCCCTCGGCCAGATCCACCAGCACCAGACGGTCACCGTGCTGGTCTGTGACACCACTCTGGCCATCGAGTTCCCGGACGGCGACACCAAGGTCGTCCGGCGCACCACCAGCCAGCCGGTGCATAGCATCAAGGGCCAGCGACCGCGGATCGCTGCCTCAATTCCTAGATCACATGTCGCGCAAGGCGTGGGCGACTCTTTACACAACCACCTCCAGACCATTCGAGAGACCGCAGACCGGGCGGATAGCGGTAAAGGTAATCAATGACTACGGGGATGAGGTGATGAAGGTTTTCACAGTGTAAGTCTGCGCGGCGTGGCTCCGCATGCAAGGCATGAGAACCCGTTCGGTGGGCGGCCGTTGCAGTTCTCGCACCGTGTTGTGAGCTGCCGGGGTGTAATGCCGAAGATGGCGGCCAGTTGCCGGACTTCCCCGGTGGTGAATCCGCGCTGCCGTCCGTTGCGGTGGCCTTCGGCGGCGCATACGGTCGAGGCGGTTGGCCACCCCATCAGTTCGCCAAGCTCTGCTTGGGTCCATCCTTTGCGCTGGCGCAGGGTGCGGATGTTCACGATTCTACTCCCCGGGCTACGACATTTCGGCTAATCGCCACGGCGATCCGCCGAATCGGTACGCATGAGTGAAAAGAGGCTCATGATGTCACGACATGTCTAAGTGAGCGTCTGATGAGGTGCCCGTGAATGGACGCGGCACTTGAGGACGTGACCAGGAACAAGCCGGAAACACCGATGAACACCAAGGTGTCGTGGCCGGGGAAGTGGCTGTAGATGTTATCCGGCGAGTGGTTGGACCCGTGCGAGGCCAGTTCGCCCCGCTCGCCGCCGACTTCCAGGGTGTAGCTGTCGGAGAAGGTCACGTCCGGGACGGGGCGGGCGGGGTCATCGTCGCGCAGCAGCAGTCGCCGGGTCTCCTCGTGGCCGATGCGGACGATGTCCCCGCCGAACAGCGAGGACGCTCCCTGGTGGTCTGCGTGGTGGTGCGAGTAGACCATGTGGGTGACCTGGTTGGTAAGGCCGTCGGCGGTGGTGATCTCGTCCACGATACGCCGGATGTTGTGGCCGATGTTCGGGGGCTGCAGGGTAGGCCGGTGTCTGGAGTGCGGGTCGCGGATGAGGTACTGGTGATGGCAGCTGCGCCTGCTCGCGCCGTCACGGGGAGCGGTGTCGTTGGCGGTCATCAGGGTGAGCGGGTGTCCCTGGATTCCAGTGATTCTCCGTGCGGCTCGACCCGGCGGACCTCAACCAGGACCAGGCCGAGGGCCTCCATCTCAGCGAGCACGCCGTACAGTGCTGACTGGTCCAGCCAGCCGGTGAACACCGTGTGCTTGCCCCTCTGCTGAGGCGTCATCCCCGGAAACGCGGACAGCGTCATGGCGCCGAGTTGCCCGTCGACCCGGATCACATACAGGGCAGGTGCCCAGTCCATGGCCACATGGTCACGGGCGGGTAGGTGAAACCGCATCACGTGGATCCGGTGAGCGCGGGCCTGCCTGCGCGGCACGCCAGCTCGATCCCTCGCGTGTCAGGGCGTGACCACGAGTTTGCGTGCTGCCCCGGCCTTGAGGTGCTCCCAGGTCCCGCTGATGTCTTCCAGCCGGGTCTGCTCCAGGTCCATGGTGAACTTGCCGTCGATCGCGTGGCCCGCGAGTTGCACGTAGGCGGACCGGCGCAGCTCGGCGGGCGTGGCGAACAGGCTGTGACCCACGAGCGTCAGCAGCTTGTTGCGCAGGACAAGGCCGGGGATCGTGGACGCGGCCCCCGCGGCGTTTCCGACCTGGATGTACCTGGCACCGCGTTTGGCGTGGTTCATCGCGTGAGGGGCGACCCCGCCCCACAGGAAGTCAACGATCACGTCGTAGCCGCCGGGCGCTGCGGCCGCCAGCCCGGCGTCGATGGCCTGCTCATCTGCGAGGTCGACAACCGCGTCGGCGCCGAAGTCAGCGGCTTGCGAGGAATCCTTTCCCCGGGCGGCCCCGACGACCAGGCTGGCGCCGAGGGCGCGAGCCGATTGCATCGCCAGACGGCCCGCCGAGCCGCCTGCCCCGAGCACCAGGACGGTCTCACCGGGCTGGAGATGAGCACGGTAGTCAAGAGCCAGCCATCCGGCCATGCCGGCTACCCCGAGGGCGGCCGCCAGAGCGGGGTCAAGGCCGGCGGGAACCGGGAAGCGGTCCGAATCCGCGACGGGTACCAGCTCAGCCAGGGTGCCGTACGGAGATGGCGGGGCTGTCACGTACCAGCGGGTGCCGTCGGCGAGCTGCACGACTGCCTCGTAGCCTGCGATGCAGGGGGGCTGCAGCCGGCGAAGCGGGAACTGGTCGTTCACGAACGCCACGTCCAGCGGATTCAGGGTCGCCGCGACCAGGGCACCGACCGAGACGCCCGGGCCGGGCTGCGGATCGGTGAACTGTTCAAGGACTGGGGTGGCGCCAGGCTGATGGACTACTGCCGCTCGCATGTGTTCCTCCGCTCGATGATCGGGCACCTTACTGATTCAGGCCGCCGTCGGGGACCGTGCGGTCATGCGGCCTGCGCTGGCGAGGTGACCTGCCCTGTGCCTCCTGCTGGGGCACGGGCCTCTACCAGGCTGGCCGTCGGCGAGGTGAGCAGGCATCACTTGATCACAGTGATTTGCGTGCGTGAGCACATCGACCCGTTCCATCCCCGGCAGTGGCTGTGAGGTTCCGGGCCGCGCCGGGCTGGTAAAGGCCGGCGTTCAGGTGCGGCCGACGGACAGCAGCCGCAGTTCGCGGCCTCGCTCCACCGCCGCGGTCCGATCGGTGGCGCCGAGCTTGGCGTAGATCCGGCGGATGTGGCTGTCGACGGTGTGCACCGATACCGACAGCTCGCCGGCGATCTCGCGGCGGGTGAGGTTCGTCGGCAGGTAGCGCAGTACACGCAGCTCACTTCGGCTGAGTTCCTCGACCGGCATCATGGCCGGGTGGTTCGGCCCGCCCCGCCCAGATCCGCGGGTGGCGTCGAGGATGTCGGTGACCAGCGCCGCGTGTGATGTGCCGTGCCGCGGCAGGGTTTCGAGGAGCTGCCATGCGCCGGTCATCGCGAATGGCAGGATCAGCCGGTCCGGCTCGGCGAGGTTCAGCGCCTGCTCGGCCGCATCTTGGGAGGCGCGCTCATCACCCAGGTCGCGGCAGGCGAACGCGTCCAGCAGGTGCGCCTCGACCCGGGTGAAGTACGAAAGAACCGGGACGTCGCCGTCGAGGACGACGCGGAGTTCGCGGCGGGCGGCGGCGGGATCCTGCTCGGCCAGGAGGATCACCGCGGCCGCGTTGAGGATTTCGCCGGCGGTGGCCTGCCGGCCGTCGAGGACGGCCTGAGCAGCCCGCGCCTGCCCGGCCATCCCGAGCCGGGCCTGGGTGGCGATCGTCCACGCATTCACGCGGGTAGTCAGCCCATGCTCGCCGATCATGAGCGCCTGTATCCGCCCGGCGGCGGCGAACTCCTCCAGCGCCCGGCGCCAGTGGCCGCGCGCCGCAAGCACCATGGCGGAGGTAAGGCACACCAGCAGCCGGACGCCGGGCTCGCCGTCGGCCTGTGTGGCGCGCTTGGCGCGGTCTTGCCAGTGTTCCGCGAGGTCGAACTGGCCCGTCCAGACCAGCGCGTTGGCGAGCGCCGCCAGCGCTGGGGCGGCCACCGGCTCAGCGTCCCAGCCGTGCCGGGCTGCCAGCGCTATTGCTTCCTCGCAGCGCTGCAGGGCCACCGCGAAGGAGTGGCCCGTGGTGGCGAACCCCAGGTGGGCCAGGCAGGCCACCTCCAGGTAGGGCCGGCCGATGCGGCGGGCGAGGGCGGCGCCTTCGACGAGGTGCCGTTCGCTGTCGGCCAGCCGCAGCGTCCATGCCTCGGTGACGCCCAGGTTCAGGAGCGCGACGGCTTTCAGGTCACTGCCGAGCGCGGCGTCGGTGCTCGCTTGACTGTCGCCCGGGCACAGCAGAGCTTCTGCCTGCTCGAAGATGTTGTCGAAGTGCCCGCGTAGCCGCGCCGACAGCAAGTCCACGGAGGCGATAGCCATTTGCAGCCGGTGCCGGGGGGCCGGCGGCATGATGGCTGCGTACGCCCTGACTTCGCGCAGGTGCGCATCGGTCTGGTCGAGGCGGAGCTGGTTCTGGTCGGCGATGGCCCGGACCAGGGTCAGGTCAGGGGAGTCCGCGCCGACCCGGGCCGGGAAGGAGCGCAGCAGCGCCACCACGGTGCCCGCTTGCCCGTCAAGGGTGAGGCTGAGGGCATGGTCGGTGAGCATGCGGGCCGCCTCGTCCCAGTCGCCGGCCGCCTGCAGGTGGCCGATGGCGTCCGCGGCCTGGCCGCGCTCGGCCAGCCAGCGCGCGGCGAGCTGGTGCAGTCCCGCGATGTCCGCGGGCATCGTGCGGCGCAGTTCCAGCCGGAGTAGGCCGCTGAACATGCGGTGGTAGCGGAACCAGGTACGGCCGGGGTCGAGGGACACGACGAACGCGTTGGCGTCCTCAAGGTCCAGCAGGATCCGTTCCGACCCTGTGGCTCCGGTAAGCAGGTCGGCGAGCTCGCCGTTGACCCGGTCCAGCACGGAGGTGCGCAGCAGCAGGCCCTGGACCTCCGGCGGCTGCCGCTCCAGCATCTCGGCCATCAGGTACTCGGCGACCGTGCGGTCGCTGCCGGAGAACTCGGCGACGAACCGTTCGGGGTCGGGGTGCACGGCGAGGGATAGTACGGCGAGGCGCAGCCCGGCCGCCCAGCCCTCGGTCCGCTGATGCAGCATCGCGGCTATGTGCTCGGGCAGCGCGATTCCGGCGGCTGCGAGGAGCTGGCGGGTCTCGTGCTCGGTGAAGCGCAGTTGCGCGGCGCGGATCTCAGCCAGGTCACCGGCTAGCCGCAGCTTGTGCAGGCGCAGCGGCAGGTCGCGGCGGGTGGCCACGATCGCGCGGACTCCCGGAGGTAGGCGCGTCAGTAGCGTCGTGAGCTGCCCGGCGGCCTCGGGTGAGCTGAGCTCGTGCAGGTCATCGATGACCAGGACGAAACGATCGCAGGACTCCTCGAGCTCGGACAGCACCTTGTCCACCATGGCGCTACCGTTTGAGTCAGGTGTCACCGGCGGCAGCTGCGCACCGTCTCCGCCGGTGCCTGCCGTAGCCCGGACCGCGTCCAGCATGGTGAGCCAGAAGAGCTGCATATCGTGCTGGCTCGGCCGTACGGTCATGAAGGCGATACGGCCATCTTGACCCGGCTGGTCCGCCCACGCGCGCAACAGCGACGTCTTCCCGGTGCCAGCGGGCGACGAGATAATCGTGACCCGCTTCTGGGCTGCCCGGTTCAAGGTGGCCATCAGCTCGTCACGGTGGATCGGCCCAGGTTCTGCCCTGCCCGGCGCGCGGCCTGAGCCCGCTGCGGGCATGTCGGTCATCGCGCACTCCCCGCATTTTCGGGCCGGCTGATAGAGCCGCGGTCGAGAGAAGTTCAGGCTATAAACTATCGACCTGCGAACATTATCCAGGTCACTGGCGCTCGAGCACAGCTACAGGGCGGAACGGCCGTTACTTAGCCGGGCTGGCTGCTGTCCTTCAGCGCACCCCAGCCGTGCCAGCCGTCCACGGCGATCCAGGCGCTGATCCGGCGGCGCTCGCGCTGCGGGTACGGCTTGCCCGTGTATTGCCGGGCCAGGCGGTCGATGTCGGCCAGGTCGGCGTCGTCCTGCATCTCATCGATGTGTCCGATGATGCTGAGGTGGGTGTACCAGCCGCTTTCATCGAGGACGTCGAGGGCGACCCGGGGATCGCTGCGCATGTGCTCCAGTCGCTTGCGGTCCTCGTCCATGTTCACCAGCACCTGGCCGTCGTCCCACAGATACCAGGTGGCCGTGGATACCGGCTGGCCGTCAGGTCGCAGGGTCGTGATGACCGCTGGATTCGGCTTGCGCAGCATGGCCACCGCAGCCTCGGGAAGCGGTGGTTTCGACATGTGGCCTCCAAAGTGAGCCGTCGTGGCGCGTTCAGCTGGCACTCTGCCCGCGTCGCTGAGTTGTATGCCCACCGCGTGCGCGCTGATCAGCGGGCATGTCCGCCAGCGGGGCGTGCGCCTGCTCGGGGACCATATCCGGGCCTTTGGCAGATGATCGCAGCAATTGCAGTGAGATGACGGGGAAGAGGATGACGCTGAAAAGCCCTGCGGCGACGAGTGCGGCCGCGTTGGCCGGTCCGATGGCGTGCACCTGAAGCCCGATGGTGGTGGCGGCGACGATGAAGGGCAGCGACGTCGCTTGGAGCAGCCCCACGGCGGTGACATCTCGGATGCTGGCTAGGGCGGGCCGGTAGAGGACGGCGGGCAGTCCGCGCACGACCAGGAGGGCCAGCAGGAAGAGCGGCACCCGCAGCACGGTAGAGGCGCTCGAGAACAGCACCGACAGGTTGAATGTGAGCCCGCTGGTGACGAAGAAGACCGGGACGAGGAATCCATAGCCGACGGCATCGAGTTTCGGGTGGAACAGCGGGTGCTTGTGTTCGGCATCCGGGTCCACCAGGCCAAGGATCGCCCCGGCGATGAATGCGCCGAGGATCGCCTCGAACCCCAGGTGTGTAGCCAGGGCGCCTAGGCCGACCACGAGCAGCAGCGACAGTCGTATGCGGATTTGGGCTGAGGTGTCGGCCAGCTTGTCAATCATCCTCGTGATCCACATTGAGCGCTCGATGCGGAGCGTTCCGATTACGACGAGGACAATCAGGACGCCAAGCAGCGTCAGTAGCAGCAGTTTGGAAGTTATGGCGGTCGTGCGGCCCGAGAAGAAGAGGGAGAGCAGAACGACCGGGGTGAGTTCGCCGAGCGAGGCGCCGGCGATCGCGAACTGGCCGACTGGACGGTCGGCCACACCTGCGTCCTCCAGGATGGGGATGATCAAGCCCAGTGACGTGGCCATGAGGATGATCGCAACGAGCAGCGGGCTTTCGACAACGCCCGCGGAGTAAAGCACGATACTGATGATCAGGGCGAGCAGGGCGCTCAGACCGAGCGCCAGTCCGGCCAGGCGGGCGCGAGGCCCGCGAAAGTGGCGGACGTCGATCTCCAGGCCAGCGAGGAAGAGCAGGAACGCCAGTCCGATCGTCGACACCAGCCGTACCGCCTGGTCAGGTTGCACCAGGTCCAGTACTGCGGGGCCAAGCACGATCCCGGCGACGATCTCCAGCACCGGCCCGGGGACACGCACCCGCGGCACGGCCGCGAGGATCAACGGGACCGCCGCCGCGACAGCAAGCACGGCGACGAGATTGTCGAAGTTCATCGCGCGACGGAGAGGTCGTTCATGTCGGCACCTTCGTGTACGGCCCATGTGAGCTGCGGTGTGGTCTTGCCTCAGCGTCGCGCTCCAGGGGGCGCGTCGCACCCGTAAAGTCACTGGCCCGGGCGATCCGGGGCCAGGCCGGTAGCCGCTCGGAACCATCAGCGCCGGGCCTCCGGGTTGCCTTGGGTAGGCTGGCGGGCGGGGGTTGGTGGTGTGCGGCTGGGAGGCCGTAATGAGCGCTCATGCCTGGCCGGGCGACCACAGCGCGGTGCTCCGGTGTCGCCGTGCCGCAGGAGGCGGTGCCGCCGCCACGGTTGCTGTGTAGCGTCGGCCGATGACTGCGCATTCCGGTATCGGAGGTCCCGCGGCTGGGCTAACGGGCCGGCTCAGCGAACGTGAGGTACTTGACCGGTTCGTGGCTGGCGTGCGGGCCGGTGAGGGCCGGGCCCTGGTGGTACGAGGTGAGCCCGGCGTGGGCAAGACCGCTCTGCTTGACTACCTGGCCGGGCGGGCCTCGGGATGCCTGGTCGCGCGGGCGGCGGGCGTCCAGTCGGAAATGGAGCTGGCCTTCGCGGGGCTGCATCAGCTGTGCGCGCCGATGCTGGGTCATGCTGAGTCTCTCCCAGGCCCGCAGCACGAGGCGCTGCGGACCGCGTTCGGCCTCAGCGCCGGCCCGCCGCCGGACCGGTTCCTGGTGGGCCTGGCCGTGCTGGGCTTGCTGTCGGA
>AR_comb_assmDRAFT_10200551_pt1 | contig 12768 bp, 11 predicted proteins | sample ArasoioldDNA_FD_10543 | JGI IMG/M metagenome (IMG submission 10543) | reverse complement strand
CACGTGGTGAAGAACGGATTCATCGTAGGCGAGGCCAAGATGGTCGACGAGGGTGGACACCAGTTGGCGCACATCCAGTACCCGGGGCTGCCGGCGGATGACATCCTTTCCGCCGTGCACCGGTTTTATGACGAATATTATTTCCGGCCGAAGGCCGTGTACCGCATCTTGAGGAAAGCGGTTTTTGACAACTACGAGCGCAAGCGTCTGTATAAAGAAGCGAAGAGCTTCTGGAAGCTGCGTTCGGCGCGCAATAAGCTGGTGAAGCAGCACGCTCAGGCCGCCGCCGCGGCCAGACCGGCGAGCGCGGTCGGGATGACGGATTGATTCCAGATTGACGGTTGTCAGTTGCAGACTTCAAATTTAGTGAGTTTGCGATCTGGAATCTGCGCTCGATTTTCTTCGTAACAGAGAACGTGTTTTGACTTTCCGCAAGTATCTTGTCCTGGCTGGAATTACCGTCCTTGCAGCGGCGGGGGACTCTATGCTCTCGCATGGGATGAAGCAGACGGGAAACATTTCCATCCATCACCTGCAAGGCGTGGTCCTGGCGATTCTGAACCCTTGGGTCGCCGTGGGGATTCTGCTGCTGCTGGCTTTCTTTGCTTCCTACATGAATGCGCTCTCGTGGGCGGATCTGACGTACGTTTTGCCGGCGACTTCTCTGGGCTACGTATTGCTGGCGCTAGTGGCGAAATTCGCGCTGCATGAGCAGGTGAGCCCGCTACGCTGGCTGGGGATCGCACTGATCTCCGGGGGAGTGGGGTTTGTGGCCGGAGGTCCGGAATTGACAGCGCAGGAATATGAGGTGAGTTCGAAAGACCCACTTCTCCCAAAACCGGGAAGAAGTGGGGCACCCGCGATGGGGGCTGAACCGTGAGACACCTCTACACGTGGAGCGGGATACTGGTCGTCGTCTTCTTCTCGGTTGTGGGTGACATTCTGATTGCGCGAGCGATGAAGCAAGTGGGCGACGTGCACGCGATCGTGCGGCAATCTGGAGTTTGGACAGTGGTTGGGCGTGTGCTGTCGAACTCCAACTTCTTTCTCGGCGTGGCCGCGATGGCAGTGGCATTCTTCAGCCTGCTGTTCGCCTTGTCGTGGGGAGATGTGAGCCTGGTGGCTCCGGCCGCGGCCTCGCTGACGTTTATCGGGAATGCGTTCGCGGCGAAAATCTTCCTGCACGAGAGAGTTGATCGGAGGCGCTGGATTGCCGCGGTGCTGGTAGCGGCGGGGGTAGCGCTGCTGGCAGGGTAGGAGTCTGCAGCGGAAAATCCTGTCAAGACCCTTCTGAAGAGGTTTTTGAGGTAAGTTGTTCATTTCAGGCCAGAATATTTTCTGAAACTTTGCCGGTTGAATGCCCTCGATTTGATATTCTGAAAATAGAGAGAGAAATTAGTGGCGCAGGCCTCTGGGCTTAGCGCCATTTGTGTTTTGGGCCGATTGTGCATTCTGATTCGAAAAGCTATAACCACCAACGGCTTTAGGTTTACGAAGGAAGACGTGGGCCGTCTAAGCGGACAGCCGCGCTTTAAGCTCGGCGGATAGCCGAAGGCGGCTGTTCCCACAGATACACTCATCCCTGGCAGGAGTGAGCCATGCAGATCTTGCTACAGGATATTCGCTATTCACTGCGGCAATTCATCAAGAATCCGGGATTCACACTGACCGCGCTGATTTCGCTCGCGTTAGGGATTGGTGCGACTACGGCGGTGTTCAGCGTGATCTATGCGGCATTGGTAAATCCGTATCCGTATCCCAACGCGGACCGGATTGTGCGGCTTACGCTGGCGAGCAAGTCGGGCGATGAGGACTGGGGCAACCTGAATGGACCGCAGATCCGGCAACTGCGGCAGTTGAGTGTTGTCGAAAACGTCCTGGCGATGGACTTTCACGCGATGACTCTGACCGGGCCCGATGTTCCGGAGAACGTGAACGTGGTGGGATTGATCTCGAGCGGGTTTACCGATCTCGGTGTGCCTGCGTTGCTAGGGCGCGGATTGCTACCTTCGGATGCGGCTGACGGGGAGGATCCGCAGCCGGTGGTCGTGATTGGGTACAAATTCTGGCAAAAGCATTTCCTGGGGAATCCGGATGCGGTGGGGAAGACGCTGCAACTGGATCGGAAGGATTATCTGATCGTGGGCGTGGCGGCGCCGCGATTTACCTGGTACAGCGCCGATGTCTACCGGCCGTTGAAGTTGTCGGCGGATCCGGGGCTGAATTGCGTTGTCAACCTGCGACTGAAGCCCGGAGTGACGCACGAAATGGCGAACGCAGCGCTGCAACCAGTCCTTGAGCAGTTCGCGCGTGACATGCCGAAACATTTTCCCGAGCACTTCAAGGTACAGGTGGAAGACTTGAATGCATGGGTGCGCCGGGGGATCAGCGGAACGCTGTATTTGCTATTCGGCGCAGTGGCGTTGCTGCTGGCGATCGGGTGCGGCAATGTGTCGATTCTGCTGCTGGCACGCGGAACGGCGCGGCAGCATGAATTGGCAGTGAGAACAGCAATCGGGGCGCAGCGGCGCCGCATCGTGCGGCAACTGCTAACCGAGTCGCTGCTGCTTGCGACCATGGGAGCAGCACTGGGAGTCGCGGCTGCGTATGGAATTCTGGCGGGCATGAAGACGGTACTGCCGCGGTATGCGTTTGCGCCGGAGGTGGTGATCAACATCAATGTGCCGGTGCTTTTCTTCTGCATCGCAGTGGCGCTTGGCACGGGAGTGCTCTTCGGCCTGGGGCCGGCGCTGCGGCTGTCGCGAACCAAGGTCGGGGAGATGATGCAATCGAGCGCTCGCCGCGTGTTGGGGAATGTGCATGGGCGCAAGACTTACGACGTGCTGATCGGGGGACAGATTGCGCTGACTATGTTGCTGCTTGCCGGGGCGGGTTCGGCGATGGAAGGTTTTGTACGGCTTCTGCATATGCGGCTCGGATACGATCCGCATAACGTGATGTCGGTGGGGATTCCGCTGCATGAGAACACGTACACGACGTGGGATGCCCGGTCGGCGTACTTCGAGCAACTACGGGCAAAGGTGGCGGAGACTCCGGGTGTGACGATCACGGGGATCTCCACCAACGCTACGCCTCCGAGGAATGGGGATACGATGCGCTTTGAAATTCTCGGACAGCCGGCGGTGGAAGAGCAGATGGGATCGTTCAACCTGGTCGATCCGGAATATTTTGCGGCGCTGCGGATGCAGCTGCTTGAGGGAAGAGTGTGGGACGCGGCTGAGAATCAACGGGGCGCGTTTGTGGCGGTCATCAACCGGACGCTGGCGCAACGGTATTTTCCCAACGGCGGTGCGGTGGGACATTCGGTGAAGGTGCCGGGAATTGAGGATCGTCCGCCTGCCCGTCTATCCGCGCCGAAGGCGGCGGAGTCGTGGCTGCAGATTGTGGGCGTGGTGGGAGACGCGAAGAATGATGGGTTGCAGGAGCCGATCAGACCGGCGATTTTCGTCCCCTACACGTTGAACATGAGGCAGTGGACGCAGATTCTGGTGAGGTCGGAGGCGGCGCCGCTGACACTGCTGCACTCGATCCAGAAGCAGCTGGCGGCGGTAAATCCGGAGCAGCAGACGTTCAGCCAGGTGCAGGGTCTGGAATCGTGGATCGCGGATGATCAGGCGTGGCAGCAGGAGCATTTGGCGGCCTGGATCTTCGCGGTATTTGCGGGGCTGGCGTTGGCTCTGGCTGCGGTAGGGCTTTACAGCGTGGTGTCGTACAGCGTGGTGCAGCGCACGAATGAGTTTGGCATTCGCATGGCGCTGGGTGCGGGACGTTCGCATGTGCTGCGGATCGTGTTCGCATCGACGGTGGTGAGCGTGGGGAGCGGGATCGTGGTGGGGTTGGCGTTGGCGATCGCGCTGAACGCCGTGGTGCAGAAGTGGGCGCAGGGAAACGCGCGCGATCCGCTGATTCTGCTGGCAGGAACAGGTTTGCTGCTGGTAGTGTCCGCGGTCGCATGTGGGCTGCCGGCGAGGTATGCAGCGCGGGTGGATCCTATGACCGCGCTGCGGTACGAGTAAGCTGTGGTGAAGATCGATGCCGTCCGAAGGTGCGAGCGGAAGTCAACATCCCCACCCTGTCGCCAAAAACGCGACAAGGGTGGGGCACCGGGGCTATCGACCAGTATCGACCACCGCCACCTTGTTCACTCCGCTGCAGGCGAGATAAAGCCGCCGATCCGGCGTGGCTACCATGTTGCGCACGGTGCCGCCGCCGGAAGGAATCTGCTGGGCACCGAACGTCTCTGATTTCGGATCGAAGCGGACCAGCGTATTCGGCGTGACGCCAGATTCGCTGTACCAGACATCGCCATCACGGGTGACGGCGATTCCGTAAGGCTCCGAGCCCGATCCTCCGGGCGAGGGCCATTCCTTGAGCAATTTTCCGGATGCGGGATCGAAGTGGCCCAGGTATCCACGGGCATAGTCGCTATAGAAGATCGATCCATCCGGGGCCAGCGCGAGACGCCGCGGACGCGCGCCGGCATTGGGCAGCGTGTACTCGCGGATGGTCATGGTCTTCGGATCTACGGCAGCCAGTTTGTTGGTGCCGAACTCGCAAAAGAACGGCGCGTTGTTCTCGAGGATGACGATGCCGTAAGGCACGGCGTGCGCTGTCGGCACTTTCACGAGCGTCATCTTGCCGGTCTTGGGATCGAGACGGCCGATGTAATTCGTGTCCTGGTTGGTGAACCAGAGAATGCCATCGTGATCGATGGTGGGTGTGTGCGGATCGATCTCGGTGCTGTTGGGTGGGCGATACTCGGTAATCTCTCCGGACTTAGGATCGAGTTTGCCCACGTATCCGCCAGAGATCGCCGTGAACCAGATGTTGCCGTCCTTGTCGGCAACCAGACCGTGCGGGCCGGAACCGGCGGTCTTCAGCGGGTATTCCTTGAACGCGCCGGTCTTGGGGTCGAGGCGTCCGAGTTTATTGGCTCCCTGACCCGTGTACCATAGCGAGCCGTCGGGTGCGAGCGCGGGATCATGCGGCCGCGACTTCGGGGTGGGCACGTCAAATTCCTTGATCTGCACATTCAGCGTTGACGACGCGGCCCACGCGAGGATGGACGTGGCGAGTACGAACCACGGAAATCTACGAGGATGCATGGGAGACCTCCTGGGGAAATTGTAGCCCGGAGAGAACAGGGGAGCAGCCATCGATTGGCTAGGCGGCCTCGGTCTGCTGTTCCTTGGGGGCGCTGTTTTTGTTCTGGCCGGATGTTTCCTCATTGACTGCGGTGGGACCTTCGGGAGGCGGCTCCGCCGGTTGCTGGTCTTTCTGCTGTCGGCCGGAGGCGGCGTCAGGCGCTTGCGATTTGGCTGGCTGCTCCTGCCGCTGGGGCTCCTTTTCGTGAGCTTTCATTGCCGATGAGATCAGAGCAGCGGTTCTGAGGCGGAAGGCGCGCCAGCGGACGTTGCTAGCGTTTGTCGCTTGTTCTACAAAGGGGGCAAGGTCCTCGTCGGTAGCGATGCCTTTGGCTTTGAGGAAATGGAGAATCGCGGTGTTTTGAGCTTCAAGCGGTTCGAGCGACGAGATAACCTCGTCGAGAATTTCGTTCACGGTGGATTCGTCCATGGGAACGCCCTCACAGTAGCTGCGGGTTCGATTCGCGGTTGGGGAGTGGTGTTGCTTGAAAATCGTGAAATGGCTCTGGCCCGCGGAGATGCGATTAGGGAGGACCTGTGATGCTAGAGTCAAACTGTGGACAGTGCAATCCTTCTATACGACGGCGTTTGCGGGCTGTGCAATCGAGGTGTGCAGTTCGTCCTGCGGCATGATGCGAAGGGGAGGTTTCGGTTTGCGTCGCTGCAGAGCGAGTTCGCGAAAGGTGTGCTGGCCCGGCACGGAGTGAAGGTCGACTATCTCGATACCGTCTACGTGGTTGTGAACGGCGCTAGCGCAGATGAGTCACTGCTGGCGAGGTCGGACGCGGTTTTGTTTGTGCTGCGAGAGATTGGTGGATTATGGCGGGCTGGGGCTTGGTTCCTAAAGTGGCTGCCGCGGCGGGTTCGGGACTGGGGTTACAACTGGATCGCGCGGCATCGCTATCGCATGTTTGGGCGGTATGAGACGTGTCCTATCCCAAGTGAGCGCGAACGGGCGCGATTTCTTGACCTGTAGCCGAGGAACTACCATTCCAGCAATTCCGTACTAACTATCAGAATGCGCCATCGTCGCCGATTGCGTTGGGTTGTTGTCGGGTTTGCCCTTTACATCGCACTGTGCACGGTGGGCGGCATTTATCTGGCGGATGGCACTCTTCATCCGGGACGGCGAGGTTTAACAGACGAAGATGTCGCGGCTTTCGAACACACGCTTCAGACGGTGCATTCGGAACTGCAAGAGGTTTCGGTTACGACCGCCGATCATATCGTTTTGCGAGCCTGGCTCTTAAAACCGTCGATACCGAATGGGAATGCTGCACTGGTGCTTCATGGCCTGGCCGACAATCGCTTAGGGATGAGTGGGTACGCGCAGCTTCTGCTGGCGCACGGGTACACGGTGCTGCTTCCGGATGCCCGAGCACACGGTGTGAGTGGGGGAGAACTCGCTACGTATGGACTGCTCGAACGATCTGACATTCACAGGTGGGTTGATCTCTTGTTAGAGCTGGTACATCCGCGATGCGTTTACGGAATGGGCGAGTCGATGGGGGCGGCCGAATTGTTGCAATCCTTGCAGGAGGAGACGCGCTTCTGTGCGGTCGTGGCGGAGTCTCCATTTTCCTCGTTTCGAGAAATTGCCTACGACCGGATGGGACAGCCATTTCATCTCGGACCGTGGGTGGGAATAGTTGCGCTGCGGCCTATGGTGGAGATTGCCTTCCTGCGAGTGCGCTGGAAGTACGGACTGGATATGCAGCGAGTGTCCCCGGAGGATGCAGTTGCCGGATCGCAGACTCCGGTTCTTCTGATTCATGGGCAGATCGATGGCAATATACCGGTGCGCCATTCGTGGGCGATCCATGTGCGAACTCCGCAGGCTGTGCTTTGGGAGGTGCCGGGCGCCGATCATTGCGGAGCGCTCGCCGTGGCGCCGCAGGAATTCGAAAAGAGAGTGATGGGGTGGTTCGAGAGCGCGGTGGCCGCTAAGGCAAATGCTTCATCCACGCAGAACACGACATTCCACTAAGGAGAACCCATCCCATTGGAGTTCGGCGGTCGCGATGCTGAATCCACGTACTTGACGAGCAGCACTTCGTTACCGATTTCGTTGTAGATCAACTCATCCACAGTTCCGGCAGCCAGAAGAAGACCGTATCCGCCGGGGCGCATTCCTTCTGCTTCGCGCTGCGCGATGTGGGCCGCAGGATCGTCCGCCGGATTTGCAACAGCGGCGTGGGTAAGTGATTCACGGCGGAAGCCTGCCCCCGGATCACGTACGTAAAACACCATCGCTCTTCCCGTACGAACGGCCGTGACCTCAACCACCTGTTCGGGATTAAACGCCGCTCCGTGCTCCATTGCGTTCAACAAAATCTCTCGAAACGCCTGCATCAAGTCCTCCCGCGTGTCCTCAGGTAGTTGAGCACTCAACTCTTTCGCAAAAGTCAGGAGGCGCTCAGCCGTGATGAGGCGGCAATTTACACGGACCGATACCCAGCCGGGCTTGGCCGACAGCACTTGTATGTCGTCTCGCCATTGGCTGTCGGATGCTGCGCTACAGGCTAGGTTTGCGATCTCGTCAGGGTTAAACGGGGGTGTGAAGCAGGCGAACACACGGGCACGCAGGGCAGCAATTACTTGGTCCGGGGTGCTGTGACGGGCCAGGACGACGCTCTTTACCCCAGGCCTGATAGCGCGCATTTCCTCCAGCAGGGCCAAGTCCTCCTCGACAGTGCTGTCGGGACTTGTGATTACGACGCCAAACGAGCGCATGCGCAACCGCTGCAAGGCGTCGGCGTACCCTGCCGAATACTCCATAGGAAAATCGGCGGAAGAGATTGCATCGCCGATCTTCTGGCTCACTTGAGTGTCTCCAATGACTAAGACCCGGCTCATGTCGTGCTCCGCGGAAACGAACTCAGTAGTTGTAACGGAAAACGCTATGGACAGATCATAGATCAAGGGCTCGCATTGCGCTTGAGGGCGATTTCCTTCGGAGTGACGGACGACTCGGAAACAATAGCTCCTTAAGGTCGCGCTTGTGGGGAACCCCGGGCACGCTCCCGTGATAGCCGCGCAGGAGGCGGCGCTACGCGGGCGCTGCGTGTGCGATTCCGATAACATCATGGGTTTCCGTGTGTAGAATAAACTCCTGCGAAATTCGTGCCTGATTTTGAAGCACGATGAAAATTCCTCCGCGCTGAGGTTCTGTCTCATGGCCGATAAAGCAATTATTGATCCCCAATCAACAAACATTGATTCCATCCTGCAGGAGCAGCGGAAGTTCGAGCCGCCAGCGGAGTTCGCACGGCAGGCGCACGTTAAGAATCTGAGCGAATATGAGCGGCTCTATAAGGAGTCGGTGGACGATCCGGACAAGTTCTGGTCGCGCGTGGCCAATGAGCTGCACTGGTTCAAGAAATGGGACAAGGTGCTGGAGTGGAATTGTCCGTGGGCGAAGTGGTTTGTGGGCGGGGAGATCAACCTGTCGTACAACTGCCTGGACCGGCACGTGTCGACGTGGCGGAAGAACAAAGCAGCGATCGTCTGGGAGAGTGAGCCGGGTGAAGTGCGGGTGCTGACCTATCAGCAACTACACAGCGAGGTGCAGAAGTTCGCCAACGTGCTGAAGTCGCTGGGCGTGAAAAAGGGCGACCGGGTGGCGATCTATATGGGGATGACGCCGGAGCTGCCCGTGGCGATGCTGGCATGCGCGCGGATTGGGGCACCGCATACCGTTATATTTGGAGGATTCTCGTCGAATGCACTGATTGATCGCATTCATGATTCGCAGGCCTCCGCGGTGATCACTCAGGATGGGTCGTACCGGCGCGGGGCGGAGGTGAAACTGTTCCCGGCGGTGGAGGAGGCGTTGAAGTCGTGTCCGTCGGTGAAGCATGCGATTGTGTACAGGCGCACGGGAAGTGCGATCAATATGCAGGCGGGGCGGGATCACTGGTGGCACGAGCTGATGGCGAAGGCGTCGGACGTGTGTCCGGCGGAGCCGCTGGATGCGGAGCATCCGCTGTACATTTTGTACACCTCTGGAACCACTGGGAAGCCGAAGGGCGTGGTGCATACGACTGGCGGGTATTCGGTGGGAACGTATCTGACCACGAAGTTAGTTTTTGATTTGAAGGACGAGGACACGTTCTGGTGCACGGCTGACATTGGATGGGTTACGGGGCACAGCTACATCGTGTATGGGCCGCTGCAGAATGGCGCGACGAGCTTGATGTATGAAGGCGCTCCGAATTTCCCTGAACAAGACCGGTTTTGGTCGATCATCGCGCGGCACACGGTGAATGTGTTCTATACAGCGCCGACGGCGATTCGGACGTTCATCAAATGGGGCGATGAGTGGCCGAAGAGGCATGACATGTCAAGCCTGCGGCTGCTGGGCACGGTCGGTGAGCCGATCAATCCTGAAGCGTGGATGTGGTATCGGGAGACGATTGGCGGGAATCGCTGCCCGATCGTGGATACGTGGTGGCAGACGGAGACGGGGCACATCATGCTGACGCCGCTTCCGGGGGCGATTGCGACGAAGCCAGGATCCGCGACGCGTCCGTTCCCGGGCGTAGTGCCGGAGATCGTCACCATGGAAGGCAAGCCGGTGCCGGATGGCTCGGGAGGATTCCTTGTTCTCAAGAGGCCGTGGCCGGGAATGCTGCGGACGGTGTACGGCGATCCGGACCGTTATGTAAAGAATTACTGGTCGCAGATTCCGGGTATGTACTTCACGGGCGACGGCGCGCGTAAGGACAAGGACGGATATTTCTGGATCATGGGGCGCGTGGATGACGTGCTGAATGTCAGTGGGCACCGGCTGAGCACGATGGAAGTAGAATCGGCGCTGGTGGCGCATGATGCCGTGGCGGAAGCGGCGGTTGTGGGGCGTCCGGATGAACTGAAGGGCCAGGCGATTTCGGCGTTCGTGACGCTCGAGCAGGGAAGACAGCCTACGAACGAGTTGAAAGAAGAGTTGCGGAAGTGGGTGGCGAAAGAGATCGGGGCTCTGGCGAAGCCGGATGATATCCGCTTCACCGATACTCTACCGAAGACACGGAGCGGGAAGATCATGCGGCGGTTGCTGCGGGAGTTGGCGACCAACGGTGACGTGAAGGGCGACACGACTACGCTGGAAGATTTCAGCGTGATCGCGAGATTGAAGGAGCAGGACGAGGTTTAGAAGAATCCCCACTTCCCGAAAACCCGGCCGGAAGTGTTGCACCCATTTAGCCTTCGGACGTCGGTTGCCCAAAGTTCATTCGGTCCCAACCCTGGAACTCGGTCAATCTTGAAAATTACGCGAGACGTTTACAGCTGGGTAAGAAAGTTAGATAGCGACCGTCGGATATCTACTTCTTGGCAGCCTGTAGCTCTTTGAAGGCGGGATTTGTCCTAAGGTGCTTGGGAAACTCCTTCTCGTAGTGAGCCAGAGTGGGACAGATTACGCGGTGAATCCCTACGAAGCCGAAGAGTTCCATTTCTTTCATGGCGTCATCGGCGGACCATCCTTGTTGCGCCATGCGGTAAGAGGCGATGGCCATGCCAGTTCGGTCGTCACCCAACCGGCAGTGCACGAAGGCCTTCTTGGCGGGATTCTCCTCGATCACTTTCAGGAACTTCACGAAGGGCTCGTCTGAGGGGAAGGGGCAATGCCACGGGATGGAAACGTATTCCATGCCGAGTTCCTCGACGGCCCGCTTCTCGTGCTCACTGTGGCCTCCGCGCATATCGACAATGATCGATACTCCCATTTTCTTCAGGGCTTTTAGACCGTCGGCGCCGGGCTGGCCTCCGCGATAAAGGTTCGGCGTGACTTCCCCGAAATTGGGCAGGCCGACATAATGCTTGCGGCTTCCCATGGACTGTTGTGTGGGAGGGGAAGTGTCTTGAGCAGACTGCCGAGACGCGAGGGGCGCGAGGGCCAATAGGAGGGCGAGAATGGAAGAGCGGCCACGGAGCATGTAGTTCCAGTGTAGAGCGGACTTAATGTAAAGATCGAGAAGCTTGGTGCTGCTAATCGCGGCAGACAGGCGGGAGACATTCACCTCACATCAACGTCAGCAGGTGCTGTCAACCTTCATTCTGAGTCTGGTGGTCATTATCAGCGGGATGGTTCCGGGCCGTTCAGGCTGCCCGCCTCGACCCCATCGAAAGCCTGCGATACGAATAAGGTTGCGGAAAACCAGGGGCATGGCAGCGCGCCCGGCTGGGCACGCTCCCCTTCGCTGCGCTCAGGGTCGCGGGACGGACGAAGGCGCCCGTCCCTACAAAAAATCCTTCTGCTGCTCGGACTACTGGGTTAGTTTGATGGCCAGCTGGCGTTCCGGCTGCGTCATCTCTCCCCACAGCTTCTTCAAATCCGCTTGAACCGCCGTGTTTTCTGGGTCTTTGCGCAGCGCGAGCGCGAACCAGCGATACGCGGTCGGAAGATCGTGCGGGGTACATAGGCCGGCCGAATAGAGCGCCCCCATTTCGATCATGGCTTTCGGGTTGCCTTGATTCGCAGCCGGCCTCAACAGGCGGAGGCCCCGCTCGCAATCCTGAGGAGAACCCCGTCCGTAGAGATACTTCTGAGCTTCGGTTACGGAATCGTAGGCCGCGGCCGGCTTGCTTGCCGCACTCGGCTTTGGAGCCGGGGCTTTGGGCGCAGGCTTCGGCTTTTCCACAGGCTTGGTTGATGCAGCGGGAGTATCGGGCGACGTCTCTCTTGCGGTGGGCGAATCCTTGTCTGCCGAGGAATCTTTGTCCGGGGGCGAAGCGGCTTTGTCAGAGGCCTTATCCGCGTTTGCGGCTGGAGGGGCAGCGTCTGTCGGCTTCGGAGTATCTGTCGACGGGGGATTGTCCGGGCTCGTGGTCAATGGCGCAGGACTCGTTGCCGTGCCTGTCGATGCAGTGGGGGGAGCCGCTGTTGCAGGCTGCGGCGGCGAGGCTGCAGTCTGCTGCGACGCGGGTTGAGGGTCTGGCGTGATGCTGGGAGATGAGGCGGGTGCGGTTGCCGCATCGGGCGCGGGCGCGGGCTCACTCTGCGTCACTGGCGGTTTCTTCGACGGATTCAGCCACGCGAGTCCCTGATTCTTAAAGCGCAAATATCCGAAGCCAGCAGCCAGCCCCAACGCGATCAGGATCAGCAGGATTTTGCCTATGCCCCAGTGGTGGGTCGGCTCTCCTTCCTCGAGCAGGTAGTCGAGGTTGGTACCGGCCGCGGAGTGCGGGTCAATGCTCAAACTGGCGCGTTTGCGCGGAGCAGATCTGCTGGCACCTTGGTCGTTCAAACCCAGAAAAGACGGTCCACTGATCGAAGACGGTCTTTCCACAACGGAGCGAGGTGAGTCCTGAGTGGGTCGGGCGACAACTTGGGCGTTGCTCGGTGAAGCGGCAACTGGGACGGGCTGGGATTCCGCAGGCTTGGGTGCGGAAGCCGCCAGCAGCGACGCGCCGCACATGCCGCAGAAGCGGTTCTGTTCCGAGTTCTCATTGCCGCAGCGAGCGCAGCGCACGAATCTCTCCTTAAGCTATAGCTTACGATATCTTACAGGTTCGATGCTTGGGGGCGCGGGTCTGTTTGGGGGATTCCTGCATCAGCACTAGTGCTTTTGCAGTTTTTGCGATAAACCCTTTGGCCGCTAAGGCC
>AR_comb_assmDRAFT_10354763_pt1 | contig 12773 bp, 11 predicted proteins | sample ArasoioldDNA_FD_10543 | JGI IMG/M metagenome (IMG submission 10543) | reverse complement strand
GAGCTCGTCGATGAACTGCTGATCGAGCCATGGCTTGTAGATCTTCAGATTCGGATTCGCGAGCAGCCCGTAGCGATAGAACCGTTCGATGTCGTTTCCCTTGAACGTGCTCCCGTCGCCCCAAATGTTGACCTCGTCCTCCTTCATCGAGACGACGAGCATCGTGCCCGTGACCGCGCGGCCAATTGGCGTCGTGTTGAAGTAGGGGACGCCGGCTGTGGAGATGTGGAACGCGCCCGCCTGCAGCGCGGCGAGTCCTTCCGACACGAGCTGTGTCCGGCAATCGATCAGCCGCGCCTTCTCGGCGCCGTACTCGAGCGCCCGTCTCGGAATGCTGTCGTAATCGGTTTCGTCAGGCTGTCCGAGATTGGCGGTGTAGGCGTAGGGAATCGCACCCTTGGCGCGCATCCAGTGCAGCGCGGCGCTGGTATCCAGTCCGCCCGAAAACGCGATGCCGACTCTTTGACCTGAGGGAACACGCTGAAGAATCGTAGACACGGGAACCCCAATGTTAACTCCCAACCTGCCAGGAAGTTGGAAGTTGGAAGTTCGTAGTTGGAAGTTGGAAGTTCGCGGAGCTATCATCGCGCCGCCACGGAGGGTGACATGGCAACTCGATCCATCTGGCGCGGCGTGGTCCTGGCCGTCGGCGCCATTGGCCTCGCGCTAGCGGTCAGCAGCATCCGCACCACCGGCGAGTCCTCCACGCGCGAAGCGCGGATGTCCGATGGCCGTCCGAATCTGAACGGCATCTGGCAGGCGAACAACACGGCGAACTGGGATCTGCTGCCGCATGCAGTGCGTCCCGCGGTGTCCCAGGCCGGTGTGTACGGGAATCACCCGGTGCTTGCGGCGCCGGTTCTCGCGCTTGGCTCGGTCGGGCTCGTGCCTGCGGGTGCAGGCGTCGTTGAAGGCGACGACATCCCTTACACCGCTGAAGCCGCTGCACGGAAGAAGGACAACGGCGAACACTGGCTCGATCGCGATCCGGAAGTCCGCTGCTACATGCCCGGCATCCCGCGCGCGATGTACATGCCGTACCCGTTTCAAATCACGCAGAGCGCGAACAAGATTCAGATGGTGTTCGCCTACGCCAACGCCAGCCGAACGATCTTTCTCGATGACGCACCGCCGCCGCCGGCCGACAAGTGGATGGGGCATTCGGTCGGTCATTGGGAGGGCAATACGCTCGTCGTGCACGTGACGAATTTCAATGACCGCACGTGGCTGTCGCGCGCCGGCGACTTCCACAGCGACGCCCTCGACGTCGTGGAGCGGCTCACACCTATTACTCCTGACGCGCTGCGCTACGAGGTGACGCTCACCGATCCCAATGTCTATATGCGTCCGTGGAAGATGAGCATGGTGCTCTACCGTCAACTCGAGGAGAACGCGACGCTGATGGATTTCCGCTGCCTCGAATTCGTCGAGGAAACGTTCCTCGGACACCTGCGGAAGAATCAGCTCGTCAAGCACTGGGAAGGCGACACGATCGTGCTCGACGTGACGCGCCGTGTGCCTGAAGGCGACAAGAAGTACGAACGGTGAGGTGCTGACATGAGGATCGCAATCCGCGTACTGCCGATCGCCGCGCTCGTCGGCGCCGTCACCATCGCTATGAGTGCGCAATCGTCGAAGGCCCCGCGCACGCCGTGGGGCGCGCCCGATCTGCAGGGCATCTGGAACACGAACACCTTCCTGCCGCTCGAGCGTCCGGCGAAATACGGGACGCGCCAGAGGATGACAGACGAAGAGCACGCGCAGGAGCTTGCCGCGCTCCAGGAGCGGAACAAGCGGCCGGGTCGCGACAGCCGCGACGTCGGAGGGAAGCCGGGCGTCGGCACCGAGAAAGACGTCGCGCGCGCGTACAACGAGTTCTGGTTCGGCGACAAGCCGACGAAACTCAGCTACCGCACGTCGATGGTCATCGATCCGCCCGACGGCCGCGTTCCCGCGTTGACGCCCGAAGCGGCGAAGCGCATCGCGGATAAGAAGGAATTTCTCGCCGCGCTGCTGCAGGGCACGTCAGGCGGACGGCCGGGTCCGATTTCTCCGCGGCGCAAGGACCCCTCCCCCGACTACAACCTGGATCGCATCAACCGCGCGGATGGGCCCGAAGATCGCGGCGGTCCGGAGCGATGCTTCGGCAACGGGCTGCCGGTCGTGATGGGGACCGGCACCTTCGGCGGCGTCATGCAGCTGGTGCAGTCTCCCGACTCGGTGTCGTTGTATTACGACATCGGCCAGGGTTCCGGATTCGCGTATGTCATCCCGATAAGCAAGCGGCCGCATCTGCCAAAGAACGTCCAACTCTATCGCGGCGATCCGATCGGCCATTGGGAAGGCGACGAGCTGGTGGCCGACGTGACGAACTTCAGCGACGAGACGGATTTCCACGGCGCGCGCCAGAACCTGCATCTCGTGATGCGTTTCAAACGCGTCGATGCGAACACGCTGTCGGTGCAGTTCACTGCCGACGATCCGACAACGTGGACGAAACCGTGGACGGCGGTGCAGGACCTCGAGCGCGCCGACGAAAAGACGACGCTGATTCTCGAACCGGGGTGCCACGAGGGCAACTACGGGCTGATGGGAATGTTGATCAACACGCGCGCGGCGGAGAAGGCGTTCCGTGAAGGCAAAGGGCCCGATCCGGCAACGCAGGACAACGCGACGGGCGGAGGCGACAACTAAGGAGAGCACGATGGGTAGATACGTCATTGCGGTGGCGTTGGTAATCGCAGCGAGCGCGTCGACCGCGCGTGCGCATCACGCGTTCGCGGCCGAGTTCGATGCCAAGAAGCCGGTGAAGTTCGAGAAAGCGGTCGTCACCAAAGTGGAATGGACGAACCCGCATTCCTGGATTCATGTCGACGTGCCGATGCCGAACGGAATGAAAGAAGCGTGGGCGATCGAGGCGGGCACGCCGAACGTGCTGTTCCGCCGCGGCTTCACCAAGGACGCGTTGAAGCCGGGCACGGTCATCGTCATCGACGGCTACCGCGCGAAGGATGGATCGCATCGTGCCAACGGACGCAACCTGACGCTGCCGAACGGACAGACGCTGTTCCTCGGTTCGTCGGGCACGGGCGCCCCCGCCAGCTAAGCGGCCCGGGGATGCTGATCCACAACCTGATGCAGTGGATGGCCGATACCGAATGGAGCGTCGGCCTCCATGAATCGCGGTACGCCTATTCGATCGTCGAGTCGGTCCACGTCTGGACGCTGTGCCTTTTTGTCGGCTTCGCCGTTTTCCTCGATTTGCGGCTGCTCGGCCTGACGCTGAAGCGCGTGCCCATTTCGCAGATCACCACGCGCATCCTGCCGTGGACGAAGGTTGCGTTCGTCTTGATGGTGATCAGCGGCATCCTGCTGTTCTTCGCAATCCCGCTGCGGACGTATCACAACGTGTTCTTCAGGCTGAAGGCGGTGCTGCTGATTCTCGCAGCGCTGAACGCCTGGGTGTTTCACAACGGCGGCATGTACCGGCGCCTGGCTGAATGGGATACCGTGGCCGCCACGCCGCGCGCGGCGAAGCTGGCCGGCGCGTTTTCGCTCGCCCTCTGGGTGGCGATCATCTTCTCGGGCCGGATGATTGCCTACAACTGGTTCGATTGCGACAAGCCCGAACCTGCCGTTGTCGACCTCGTCGCGGGCTGCGTCCGGTAACCTGTCGCGTGGTGTCGACTGATGCACAGCGGATTACGACAGCCTCTTGATGAAGATCTTGCCGGCCGCGACAACGGAGCGGCCGGTACAGCGCGGGAAGCACGATACCAGTAGATGCTTCTTCCGTATTTCCAGGCGATCGAGAACGGGCCGATCGGCGAAGCAATCCGCGATTCGACATGGCTATTCCCGTTCATCGAGGCGTTTCACCTCGTCGGCCTGGCGGTGATCGGCGGCGCGGTGCTGCTGGTGGATTTCAGGCTGCTCGGACTCGGCCTGAAGCGTCAACCAGTGTCGGAGCTCGCGCGCGACGCGCAGCCATGGATCATCGGCGGATTGGTGTTCATGTTCTCCTCGGGGGTGCTGCTCTTCCTCGCGGAATCGGTGAAGTGCTATTACAGCTTCGCGTTCTGGATAAAGATGACGGCGTTGCTGCTGGCGATCATCTTCACCTTCACCATTCGCCGGCGCATCACGATGGCGGATGAGTCACGTGTCAGTCCATTCGTCATGCGCGTCGTCGGCGCCACATCGATTCTCCTGTGGGCGACGGTCGGCTGGGGCGGCCGCTGGATCGGCTTTTCTTAAGCCGCAGGCGATCGAACGTGCTCCGGCCGAATGCCGAGGCCGACGAATCGTGCGGGGATGCGGCGCAGCCACGGATACCTGTTCAGCAGCCGCACGACCGTCGGTAGCTTCGTTGGCACGCCGCCACCTTTGATCGTTTTGAACAGCACGTTTTTCTGCACGAACACCTGCACCGCCTGCGTGACGCGTGTCGGCAACTCGCGCCGTCGTTGCACGGCCTGGAGATCGGCGGCTGATGGCGTGCCGCGTTGCAGCGGCCGCCACAGAATGTTGGCTGCTGCAACCGCATCCTGAATCGCCAGATTGATGCCAACGCCTCCCACGGGCGACATCGCGTGTGCCGCGTCGCCGATGCACAGCAGTCCCGGCCGGTGCCATTGCGGTAACCTGTCGACCTTCACGGTCAACAGCTTTACCTCTGACCACGACGTGATCTCCCGCACTCGATTGCCCAGCCAGGGGACGATGCCGACAATCTGCGCGCGGAAGGCATCGAGACCGGCGCGTCGCAAGTCGTCATAGCCGCCCTTCGGAATCACGAACGCGCACTGCCAGTAGTCGCCGCGGTCGAGCATCACGAAGATGTGTCCGTTGCGGATGTTGCCGAGCGCTGCCTCCGCTGAGTCTTCAGGATGCTTCGACAGGCGCATCCACAGCACGTCGATCGGCGCGCCAATGTCGTCGACTCGCATGCGCGCGAGGCTGCGAACGGTCGACGTTCGGCCATCGGCGCCGACGATGAGGTTCGCATCGATCTGCATCGGGCCGTGGGGCGTCTGCGCGCGAACGCCGACGACGCGCGCATCGCGTTCGACCAGCTCGAATACCTCCGCCTGCAGCATCAGCGTGAACGTCGGATAGCGTCGGCCGTGCTCGGCCAGGAAATCGAGAAAATGCCACTGCGGCACCATGGCGATGAACGGCGCGTGCACCGGCAGATGCGAGAAGTCAGCGAGCGTGACGCGCTCGTCGCCGACGACGCCTCGCGCTTCGCGGAGCTCGGAATGCGGCCGCGCGAGAAACTCGTCGAGCACACCCAGTTCGTGGATCACTTCCATCGTCGAGGGATGGACCGTGTCGCCGCGAAAGTCGCGCAGAAAGTCGGCGTGCTTCTCGAGCACGACGACGGGGATGCCGGCGCGCGCGAGGAGCACGCCGAGCATCATGCCCGCGGGCCCGCCGCCCGCAATACAGCAACTGGTCGTCATGGGGTCGGGACTCATTTCCGATCTGGTAATGAGTCCCGACCCCGTTTAACCGCCTGCAGCGTGCGCTCCAGGTAGCCGGAGGCGTCGTTGTGGTCCGGTTGAATCGCCAGCGACCGCCGGAATTCAGCGATCGCGTCGTCGATCTTCTCGTCGCCGATCAGTGCCAGGCCGAGCAGGTTGTGGGCGGCAGGGTCGGTTGGCGTCAGGCGCACCGCCTCGCGGGCATGCGCGACGGCGTTGACGAAATCATTCTGCTGGAGGAAATGCAGCGCCAGGTTGCGCTGCGCAAAGCCGTTGTGTGGATCGACATCCACAGCGCGCTGATACGCCCGCAACGCTTCGTCGCTGCGCCCGAGCGCGGAAAGCGCATTGCCGAGATTGGCCCACGCATCGGCGTCGCGGGGATTGTCGCGGAGGTAAGTCTGCAACTCGTTGGCTGCTTCGTCGTTGCGGCCGAGCGCGAGCAGCTCGAGCCCGAGCACATTGCGAATCTCAGGCAAGTCCCTGACCGCCGCGCGAAGGTGGTCGATCTCTTCGTTCGGGCGATTGGCGAGCTTCAGTTCGGCGGCAAGATTGCGATGCGCGCGTGCATGCGGCGGCCAGCGGTCGAGCACGGTCTGCCAGAGCGTCAGGCCGGACCGGTATTCACTATTCCGCTGATAGGTCGCCACACAAAGCAGAACCACCGAACCCGCGAACAGCAGCCCGCGGACCGTCGAACCGACGAACCTGCGAACCACCACCGCCACGGCGATGACGACGGCAATGAGCGGGAGATACATACGCCGCTCCGCACCGACCTCGGTCGAGATCGGCATGATGCTCGATGTCGGGGCGAGCGTGAGGAAGAACCAGGCGCCCAGGAAGCCGATTGCGGGGTTGCGAATCCATGCGATCACCGTCGCCACCGCAAGGCCGGCGACGATGCAGAAGTAGGGTGCGACCGCGCCAAACGTGACAGGCGATGGCTCGCCGTAGTCGAGCACCAGGTCACGCGGCCAGAATGCCAGCCGCAGATACCTGACGATCATCGCCGATTGATTCAGCAGGTACTCCCATGGCGATACCGACGCGCCGACAAAACCTGCTGAATCGCCGCGCGGGGCAGACGATAGCAGCACGGCGAGCACCGCCCAGGTCGCGCAAAGCGCCACGTAATAGCGGCCGCGCTCTCGAAAGGCGGCACGGAATGAGTCGAAGCGGAAGGCACGGTCGTAAACGATAACGACAATCGGCGCCACTACCATCGTCTCCTTGCACGCCATCCCCAGCGCGCAGCAGAGCACGGACAGAGCAGGGCGGGTTGCGCCGACGCTCCGGTGTCCCGCGCCGGTGGACCCGCCGAACAAAAGCGTCGCGAGCAAGAACGCGCCCATCATCACCTCGGTGCGCTGCGAGATGTAATCGATCGGCTCGCTGACGAGCGGATGCACCATCCAGATCAGGGCGATTGCGAAGGCGACACTGTCGTTGAAGTGTTTGCGAGCGATGCCGAAAAGCAGCAGCGCGCAGATGACGTGGATCGCGACGTTGACGATCCGATAACCACGCGGATCGAGGCCGCCAAGCGCGTAGTTGATCGCGAACGTCAGGCTGACGAGCGGTCGTCCCGCGAGCGGCGATCCCTGCTCCGTTGCCGAGAGCGACGTAGAGATATGGCGAATCTGTTGGTTGATGAGGATCGCATGGTCATCGTCGAAGACGAACGGCGCCGACAGGGCGTTCGAGTAGACCACAAGAGCGATCAGCGCCAGGGCAAGCTCCAAGCTCCAAGTTCCAAGTTCCAAATTCCAACGATTGTTCGAAGTTCTTGGAGCTTGGATCTTGGAACTTGGATCTTGGAACTTAGTCCGTGCCGCCGCGCTGGTCGAGGATCTGATAGATGCGCGCGACGGTCGCTTCCTGGACACCTGGATTCGCGTAGTTGCGATAGTGATCGTGGTGCTTCGTCAGATCGATCCGCTTGGCGGCATCGGCAACCGGCACCTTCTGATCGTGCAGCGTCTTCGCCTGGTTCCACAGGTCGCGAAGAAACGCCTGGAAGTAGGCGATCTGTTCCTTGCCCTTGAACGGTTCACCGTGGCCGGGGACGACGGTCTCGAAGTCCAGCGCTTTCAGCTTTTCGAGATTGACCGCCCACTCATCATGGAAGCCGAAGTTGAGTGCGCCGGTGCCCGGCCCCTCGAAGAAGTCGCCGGTTGCGACGATCTTTTCCTTGGGCAGGTAAACCATCAAGTCCGTGTCGCTGTGCCCGCGTCCGAGATACACAATCCGAATCTCGCGCTCGCCGCGGAACAGCGTCAGGTGATCCGCGACCGTCAGCGTCGGCGGCGTCGGAACGGTTTCCTTGAGTTGCTCCTGATACGACTCCAGCACCTTCAATCGATCGCCGCCCTGCTTCCGCGCATTCTCGATCTGGGCGGGCAGGTTCTGGAACTCCTGGCTGAGCCGATTCTTCAGCACGCCCTGCAGAATCTCGCTCCGCTCGTTCTCGTGGCCAATGATCGTCACCTCGGGGCCGAACACCTGATTGCCATCCGTGTGGTCGTAGTGCCAGTGCGTGTTGATGACGTACCGAATCGGTTTGTCGGTGAGCGTCTTGATGTCGTTGACGAGCCGCCGCGTCGCTTCAGGCGTGATGTTCGTATCGACGAGCACCACATCATCGGCGTTGACGATGACCATGTTCGACGAACGGGTTTCGATGGTGCCATTGCCAACGGCGGAGTAGACGCCCGGCGCCACCTGGATGAAACGATGCGCCATCGGTGTCTGCGCGAACGCGGACGCGGACGCGCTCAACGCAACCGCACCCACGATGGCCGGGATGAGGTGTTTCATGCGGAAATCCTATCACTGTAGTATCTTGCGGCCGCATGAACGTCCACTCGGTTGCCGCTGAAGTCGCGTCGCCCGCCACGCATGCACGCACTCGCCAATCCGCAGTGCTGAGGGCGATCGCGCCGTTCATCATTGGCGGCGCCGTGCTGCTCACGCCGACGCCGGAAGGGCTGACGGCAAACGCGTGGCACTTCTTCGCCCTCTTCATTGCGACCATCACGGCAATCATCACCGAACCGATTCCGGGCGCCGCTGCCGGCCTGCTCGGCGTGCTCGTCGCGTGTGTGCTCGGGCTCGTTCGTCCGGCGCCGGCACAGGCGACAGCGTGGGCGCTGAGCGGCTTCTCGAATTCGACCGTGTGGCTGATTTTCGCCGCCTACATGTTCGCGTGTGGCTACTCGAAGACGGGCCTGGGCAAACGCATAGCGCTGCTGCTCATCCGTGCGCTCGGACACCGCACGCTCGGTCTCGGCTATGCCGTGACGTTTGCCGATTGCGCGCTCGCCCCCGTGACTCCGTCCGCGACGGCGCGTTCTGCCGGCACGATCTATCCGATCGTCAGCAGCATTCCGGAGCTGTACGAGTCGCACGCCAACGATGCGACGGCCAAGCGCATCGGCTCGTATCTCCTCTACACCGCGCTGGCGGCGACGATGGTCACGAGCAGCATGTTCCTGACCGGCCTGGCGCCGAACACGATGGCGATTGCCATCATCGCAAAGGCGATCGGCATCACGATTCCGTGGATGGTGTGGTTCAAGGGTTTCCTGCCGGTCGGCATCATCCTCCTGCTCGTGCAGCCGCTGTTGCTCTACTGGATTTATCCGCCGCAGATCAAACAGGCGCCCGAGGCACCGCGCTGGGCGGCCGCACAGCTGCGTGAGATGGGACCGATGACACGCCAGGAGATCACGATGCTCGTGCTCGTGATCGCCGCGCTCGGCGTCTGGATCGGCGGCGCCGACTTCGTCGATCCGGCGATCGTTGCCGGCTTCGTCATTCTCGGCATGGTGATCTTCGGCGTGGTGCCGTGGGATCAGATCGTCAGTCACTCGCAGGCGTGGAACACGCTGATCTGGTTTGCAACGCTGGTGACTTTGGCCGGCGGGCTGGCGGAGACGAAGTTTCTCGACTGGCTGGCAGCATCGATGGTGCCGATGCTGTCCGGCCTCGGTGCGTATGCCACGATCGCCGGAGTGGTGCTGACGTTCTTCTTCCTCCACTATTTCTTTGCCAGCATCACCGCACACACCGCCACGTTGTTTCCGCTGTTTCTCGCCGTCGCCGTGAAGATCCCCGTGGTCACGCCAGTGGCATGGGCGCTTCTGCTCGCGTATCCGCTCGGAATGATTGGCGTGCTGACGCCGTACGCCTCGGGACAGAACGCGGTGTATTACGGCAGCGGCTATATCAAGCGCAAAGACTTCTGGGTGCTCGGCCTGATTCTGGGCGTGGTCTACATGACGGTGTATCTTGCGATCATCGTGAAGTGGCTGGAGTACCTGGGTGTCTAGCGAGGGCGGCGCGGACCTTTCAGGTCCGGTGACACGTATTCTCGCCGAGGTCCTCGCGCGGACGCGCTACGACGACCTTCCGACGGACGTCATCCATCACGCACAGCGATCCGTGACCGACTGGCTCGGATCCGCGCTGGGCGGCTCAATCGAGACGCCTGCGCGTCTGGCACAGCAGATCGCGGCGCGTTTCGGCACGTCGAACGAGGCGACCATCTTCAGCGCGGGGCGTGCGTCAGCACCGGTCGCCGCGTTTGCCAACGGCGTGGCGTCGCACATTCTCGAGCTCGACGACATTCACAAGGGATCGACCGTACACGCGGCGGCTCCGATCATCCCGGCGGCCCTTGCGGTTGCCGAGCGCGAGCATGCTGATGGTCGTGCCTTTCTCACCGCCGTGACCGTAGGCTACGAAGCCGCGTTCCGCATCGGCGAAGCGGTGAATCCGAGCCACTACTATTTCTTTCATCCGACAGGGACGGTGGCCACCTTCGGCTCGGCCGCGGCTGCTGGATCGCTGCTTCGCCTCAGCGCCAGGCAGATGGTCGATGCGCTCGGCAGCGCCGGCACACAGGCGGCGGCGCTGTGGGAGTTCAACGCCGACGGCGCGATGAGCAAGCATCTCCATCCGGGCAAGGCGGCCATGAACGGGATTCTCGCGGCCGACCTGGGGAAGGTTGGCTTTACAGGGGCGACCCGCATCCTCGAAGGCAAGCGCGGATTCTTCCGTGCCATGAGCGAGTCATTTGATGCGTCGCGTGTCACCGACCGGCTCGGCGCGCGATGGAAGATCTCTGAGAACGGCTACAAGCTGTATGCGTGCTGCGGCCATACGCATACGGCCGTGGACTGTGCGCTGGAGATTCGCGCGCGCCGGAGCTGGTCGAACAACGATGTGCTGCGCGATGTGCGCGGGATCACCATCGAGACCTACGGCCCTGGCTACGAGATCGTCAAAGAGATGAATCCGCCCACGCCGTATCGGGCGAAGTTCAGTCTCGCGTACTGCGTCGCGGCCGCGCTGCTTGAAGGCGAGCTCGGACTGGAGCAATTCAGTGCCGATCGTTTCAGCGACGACGGGGTGCGCGATCGCGCGATTGCGGAACTGTTGCGCCGGGTGCGCGTCAGCGTTGCCGACGACCTCACGGCGAAGTATCCGGCCGCCTGGCCGGTGCGTCTCACCGTCGAAACCGCGAACGGGGTCGAGCGCGCCGCGGGCGACTATCCAAAAGGGCACGCGGAGAATCCGGTTTCCACCGCGGATCTCGAGCGGAAGTTCTCCGCGCTTGTCGGCTCGCGCTTCGGGAGGCCGACGGCTGATGCCATGCTGAGCGCGCTGCATTCGATCGACCGCTGTCCTGACGTGTCCGATCTGTTCCGCCTTCGCCAAGGCTTCGGCGAGACTAGCATTGCGCCCGCTCTCGTTTCTTAATGGCTGACATCAATCCCAGGGCACACGAGCACCAGGAATACCGGTCCGCGGTGCGCGAACTCTGCGCCCAATTCGACAGCAAGTACTGGCAGGAAGTCGAAGAACGCGCCGGCTATCCCGAAGAGTTCGTCAAAGCGCTGACCGATGCCGGGTGGCTGGCCGCGTTAATCCCCGAGCAGTACGGCGGCGGCGGCCTGACGGTCACGGAAGCATCGGTCATCCTCGAAGAGATCAACAGGTCGGGTGCAAATTCGGGTGCGTGCCACGCGCAGATGTACATCATGGGCACCCTGTTGCGGCACGGCTCCGACGAGCAGAAGCGCAGCTACCTGCCGGGCATCGCATCCGGCGAGCTGCGGCTTCAATCATTCGCGGTCACCGAGCCGACTACCGGTACCGACACGACGAAGACCCGCACGACGGCCGTCCGCGACGGCGACCGCTACATCGTCAACGGTCAGAAGGTATGGATCTCGCGCATCCAGCATTCCGATCTGATGCTGCTGCTCGCGCGCACGACGCCGCTGCCGGAGGTGAAGAAGAAGACCGAAGGGATGTCGATCTTTCTCGTCGATCTTCGCGGCGCCGAGCAGAACGGGATGACCGTCCGGCCGATCCGCAACATGGTGAATCACGAGACGAACGAGGTCTGGTTCGAAGACTTCGCGGTGCCGGCGGAGAATCTCATCGGCCAGGAAGGCATGGGGTTCCGCTACATCCTCGACGGCATGAACGCGGAGCGGATTCTCATCGCCGCCGAATGCATCGGCGATGGCTATTGGTTCATCGACAAGGCGCGCACCTATGCCAACGAGCGGATCGTGTTCGATCGTCCCATCGGCAGGAACCAGGGCGTGCAGTTTCCGATCGCCCGCGCGTATGCGAACGTGCGCGCGGCGGATCTGATGCGCTACGAAGCGGCGCGATTGTTTGACGCCGGGCGTCCGGCGGGCGCGGAAGCCAACATGGCGAAGATGCTGGCGGCCGATGCGTCGTGGGAAGCGGCCAATGCCTGTCTGCAGACATTTGGCGGGTTCGGCTTCGCCGCGGAATACGACGTCGAGCGCAAGTTCCGTGAGACGCGGCTCTATCAGGTCGCGCCCATCTCGACGAATCTGATCCTCTCGTACCTCGGCGAACACGTACTTGGCATGCCGCGCTCCTTCTGAAGGGGTCGGGACTCATTACGGGAATCGAAATATGCTTGGTGCCACATGAACGATTTCGATTCCCGTAATGAGTCCCGACCCCAGGATCGCCTCGAACGTTCGATGCTCTACGTGCCCGCCTCGCGCTGGAACATGATCGAAAAGGCGGCGGCGAGCGAGGCGGATGCCGTCTGCATCGATCTCGAAGACGCCGTTGCCGCCGACGAGAAGCCGGCCAGCCGCGCCAACGTCGTGCGGGCGTTCCGTGAGCTCGACTTCGGCCGCAAGATCAAAGCCTTCCGTATCAACGGCATCGACACGCCGTTCGGCTACCGCGACTTGATCGAAGTCGTCGAGGAGATCGGCGACCGCC
>AR_comb_assmDRAFT_10010969_pt1 | contig 12778 bp, 7 predicted proteins | sample ArasoioldDNA_FD_10543 | JGI IMG/M metagenome (IMG submission 10543) | reverse complement strand
ACGTACTCGAGGATGTCGTTCATCCAGCCCATGTTCCACTTGTAGGTGAAACCCAGCCCGCCGAGATAGGTGGGCCGGCTGACTGACGGCCACGCGGTGGACTCTTCCGCGATGGTGATGGATCCCGGCTGTTCCGCGTGTGTGAACGTGTTCAACTCACGCAGGAACGCGATCGCGTCGATGTTCTCGCGACCGCCAAACCGGTTCGGAACCCACTCCCCTTCTTTACGCGAGTAGTCGAGATACAGCATCGACGCGACGGCATCGACGCGGAGCCCGTCCACGTGATATTCGTGCAGCCAGAACAAGGCGTTCGACAGGAGAAAATTCCGCACCTCGTTGCGGCCGTAATTGAAAATCAGGGTTCCCCAGTCGCGATGCTCACCCTGTCGCGGATCCTCGTGCTCGAAGAGCGCGGTCCCGTCGAATTGCGCGAGCCCATGCCCATCCTTCGGGAAATGGCCGGGCACCCAATCAAGAATGACCCCGATTCCGTTGAGGTGACAGGCATCCACGAACGCCTTGAACTCCTCGGGTTTGCCAAACCGGCTCGTCGGAGCAAAGAACCCGATCACCTGGTAGCCCCAAGACCCCGAGAACGGGTGCTCCATCACTGGAAGCAACTCGATGTGCGAGTAGCCCATCTCCTTGACATACGGGATCAGCCGTTCACCAAGCTCGCCGTAGGTCAGGTATCGGTTCGCATCCTCTGGAATCCGTGCCCACGATCCAAGGTGCACCTCATAGACCGCCATCGGCTGGGAAAACCAGGAATCGGCCGATTCTCGCGATCGCATCCACTCGATGTCCTTCCATGCGTAGGCCGGTTCGGCGACGATGGAGGCGTTCAGCGGAGGGATCTCGAAGGCAAATCCGAAAGGATCGGATTTCAGAACCACTTCACCGTATCGGGTGAGGATCTCGAACTTGTATTTGTCCCCCAGTCGAATGCCGGGGATGAAAATCTCCCAGATACCGCTCGCACCGAGCGATCGCATCGGGTGCCGCCGGCCGTCCCACGCGTTGAAGTCTCCGACCACGCTCACGCGCTTCGCGTTGGGCGCCCACACGGCAAAGTGGACGCCGGTGGCGGCGCCGATCGTCATCGGGTGCGCGCCGAGCTTTTCGTAGATTCGGGTGTGCTTGCCCTCGCCGAACAGATACAAATCGTAATCGGAGAGCACGCGGCCGTATCGATAGGGATCGTCGACCTCCGTCGCCGCTCCCCCGTGATACTGCACGCGGAGACGGTAGTCAGGAATTTCCCCCGTGTCGGTCAGGACCGCTTCGAAGATGCCGGCCGGATGCCGGCGCGCCATCTCCACTGATCCTGATCCGTTACGCATGACGCTGATGCGCTCGGCCGTCGGCACCAGCGCGCGAATGACGACGCCGTTTGGATCCTGGTGCGGGCCAAGCACGCCGAATGGATCCGCGTGACGCGCCTCGGCAAGCGCCTGCAGCGCCGAATCTCTTTTCACGGTGTCGCTCTCGAGCCGGTCCCAGACGGTGAATTGGACCAGTCTGCCGACAGGTGTATCGTTCGTGGCGCCAGCCACGTGGCTCGCCGTCCTTCATCCGGACGATCGCCCGGACCGTCAAGCGAGGTCACACCGGCCGCATGATAGGCAGGGCACCACCCGGTGAGGCCTGACAGCGTGGCGACCGCGCCGGTCAAGACGAACGGCGCTCTCACCGGTCGAGGCACGGCCCGGCTCAAGAGCAGCAACGCCGCACCCGCAAGCGTTCGCAGCACACGCTCGAAGTCGCCAACGTTCTGAATCGCAAGCCGCTCGACAACGTCCTCCTGCGCCAGCATCTCCCGCTCGACGAGCGCGCCAGTCAGCGAGTCGTTGTCCGGTTCGACCAGCGGCGGACCTCCGAGGCCCAGATCGATCACCGGCGTCCGGCGCAAGCCATTGTTCAGCGCCTTCGCTCGGTGAAGCGCATCGAGGTCTTCGTCGATGTTGAGATATTCGTGCGGCACACCCAGCCTGCGAAGGTGACGCAGCGAGCGTCTCGTATCCTCACACCAGTCGGCGCCGTAGATAGTCACCATATCGATCACTAATTGTTGATTGCCGATTGTTCTGATTGCCGATTGTTGACTGAGACTTTCGATTGCTGATTTGTTGATTGTTGATCACAACGCCGCCAGCAGGCTGGCCCCGGTGCTGGCCAGAGCCAGGAGCAGGAGCCATGGCGCCGCCGCGGCGACTCCGCCGGCGGGCGGAACCGAGTTGATCGGCGCGCTCGTCCACGCCGCTATCGCCTGCGAACCGGCAAACGTGCAGCCGAGCGCCGCGAACGACAGCGCCCAGCCGGTGCCGAGCAAACCGCGGGGCAGGCCGGCACGCATTCCCGGCAGCCAGACCGCGAGCGCGGCCGAGAGCATCCACATGCCGATGGCCATGATGGCCAGCAGCTTGAGCTGACCAAGCGACTGTTCCGCGGCCTGCCGTCTCAGTTCAGCGGCGAGCGCTTCCTCCGCTCGTCGACGTTCCGCCTCGAGCTGCGAGCGCTCCAGTTCCATGCGGGCGCGATCGCGATCGAACGCTTCCTTCAACGCGGCCACGACGACGCCGGCGAGCCGCGTCTCGAGCCCGCGGGCAGCAGTCTCTGGGACTTGCGGGTAGGTGGGATCGAGCGTCGCGCGGAGCCGTCCGCCCATGCGCGCCAGGCCGGTCACCGTATCGAGCACGCGCATCCAATTGGCGATACCCATTACGTCAGCTTATGAACAGCGCCAGGGAGACGCAAGCCCATCGGCGGGCATCCAGCAAGCGGAGGCGCAATGGGCGAGGCCGCCTTGGTTTGTGAATCGCGAATCCCTGATCGCGAATCGCTGCATCGCTGAATCACAGCCGACGATTCAACGAGTAGACAGATTCACGATCAGGGATTTCGGCGATTCACAGGCCAAGCAAGTCAATGATTAGGGATGGTTCTTCGCGGGTCGGCAATTTGCGCGAGGATGGCGTCGATGTAGGCACTGACCAGGCCGGGAAGATCGTCGGCCGGCCCATTCAGCGTGAAGATCTTCCGGAACCTCGGACCGGAAATCGCAAGGTCCCAGCCATTGCCGGACTGGGACTTGAACAGCGACAGCTTCCAGTTCTCAAACGCCGGCCGCCAGCGCTTCACCACCGTCTGCACGGCCGCCGTGAGTTGCGCACGCAAGCCCGCATCGCCAAGCTGCGGACAACTAACTGACACAGACATGTGCGTATGTGTTACCAGTCGTCCGCGAGTGTTTCAAGCTAAGCCGTTTCCGTGCTCAGCCGTTTCGAGACCGATCCGATCTCACGATCGTAATGGCGCCGGCGAAAAGTCTCGGGAGTCATGCGATACCAGCGCTTGAACGCACGATGAAACGGGGCCGGCTCCGAGTAGCCGATGAGATACGCGACTTCGCTGATCGCGAGCGTCGACTCGGCGAGATAGCGGGCCGCGGCTTCCTTGCGTGCGGCGTCGAGCAGTTGGTGGAAAGACACGCCTTCGTCGGTGAGACGGCGCTGGAGCGTCCGGCCCGACATCGCCAGCTGCCGCGCGAAGCTGTCGATGCGGGTGGCTTCCGCACTGAGATTCGCGGTGAGCGCTCGTTGTACCTGCTCCGCGACACCGGAGCGCTGCGGCAGCCGTGCCAAGATCTGGTCCGCTTGTGTTTCGAGGAGTTGTCGCAGCAATGAGTCTCGTCGCCGCAGCGGAAGGCGCCACGAGTCCATCGGCACGATCAAGCCGTTCCATGACGCCTCGCCGCTGACGCCGCAGCCCAGTACGCGCGTGAAAGCACCCGAATCATCCGGACGATGGCAAAGACTGAGGCTCGAAGCCGTGAACCTCCCCTCGGTTTCCGTCCGGAAGTGCAGCACGATCAGGGCGGCCGAGTATTCGACGCTGAACGGAGCGTTGGTGCCGCCGATCTCGATTCGCACCGAGGCCCTCTGCTGACGCGTCGCGATCTCCGTGGGATTCCCAATCACTCGCAAGTAACGAGCGAGCTGCGCCACGCCGTTTTCAACCGTCTCCGACGTGGCCACCAGGTAATCGAGCAGCGGATAGGCTCCGAGCGGCGTGCGCTGCGCGAGCTCGAGCCCGATGTTGGGTGTAAAGCGCTCGCGCTGCGCCAGCGATACCATCTGGCCCAGCGCTTCGCACGACACACGCGTATCAGGATTCGCAAGATCGCACTCGCCGGCGGCTGACGCCAGCAGCGTCTCCGCGTCATATCCGAGCCGACGAAGTGCCGACAGGAAGGCGCGGACGTCGTTCATCGCCATACTCCATCGCCCCTCGGCGGGAGCCGACGACGGTTTGGCGCGTCTGGTCAATGCATTGGCGCGAGCGGTCATGGGAGCGGTCCTGCCGGCCAGTCATGATTGTGCCATCTCCAGGCTGGAGTTGTTACCGGAGGTGAGGTCATGTTGCTAACCGCGTCCGCCCTGTCACTGACCGTGGGCTCGTTGTTACTTGCGCTCGTCACCCGCGTAGCCGTCCCGCCTGCCACCTGGCTGGCCTTCGCGCTTCTCCTGCACGCGACCCGCTCGATGCCGCCGGGACCCGGTCTCGCGTCGCTGCTTATCGCGACCTACGTGGCGCTCGCCATCGGCAACCGGGGCGTGTTTCCATTCACCGGCCCCCCGTACTTCGGCGTCATCGCGTCGATCTCGATTGTGATGACCGTGCCGTTCGCTCTCGACCGATTCTTCATGGAACGCCTCAACGGTGTCGGCTTCACGCTGATTTTCCCAGCGGCGTTCGTGGCGGTGGAGTTTCTCCGATCTCGGTTCACTCCGGCCGCCACGTGGGGCTCGATCGCTTACACCCAGTACGGGTATTTGCCGGTCATGCAGATCGCGGCGCTTACCGGAATCTGGGGCATCACCTTCGCGATTACCTGGTTCGCCTCGACGGCCGAATGGGCCTGGAGCCGCCACTTCGAGTGGAACACGGTCCGCGGACCGTTGCTCACCTGCCTGTCCGTTTTTGGCGGTCTCGTCCTGGCCGGAGCAGTTCGAGTGGCGCTCGCGGGCACCGACGCGTCCGCACTGAGAATCGCCACGTTGAATCGGCCCGTCGATCTCTTCGTGCCCGGAGAGATGACGCGAATTACCGAAGGCCGGGTACGCGCCGATGAAGTGGCGCAGGTCAAAGCGAAGTTGACCGAGCTCCACACGTGGTTCCTCGATGGCAGCCGTCGAGAGTCCCGTGCCGGCGCCCGGCTCATCGCGTGGCCGGAGGCCAACCTGCTGGTGTTTCGCGAGGACGAGCCGGCATTTCTCGAACGCGCGAAGCGCCTTGCCGCTGAAGAGAAGATCTATCTTGCAATGGGGATCGCCAGCATTCAGCTCGGTGCGGCGCTGCCGTTCGAGAACAAGCTGGTGATCGTCGATCCCTCCGGCAGCGTCGTCGTGAACTACTTGAAGAGTCACCCCGTGGCTGGCTGGGAAGCGAGCATCATGAAGCCTGGTGACGGAGTGCTGCCGGTCGTCGCGACGCCAGTGGGGCGAGTCGCGTCGGCGATCTGCTTTGACGCCGACTTTCCAGCATTCATGCGGCAGGCCGGTCAGGGACGCGCCGACCTGATGATCGTCGTCGCGAACGAATGGAAAGCGATCAAGGACCTGCATGTGCAGATGGCCGCGTTCCGCGCGATCGAGAACGGCGTGCCGCTCATTCGACCGGCGGCGTCAGGAATCTCCAGCGCCATCGATCCGTGGGGACGAATGCTCGCCGTCGGCGACTTCTTCGCTCGCGGAGATCGCACCATGACCGCACAGGTTCCACTCGGGCACGCGTGGACGCTCTATCCGCGAATCGGTGATCTGTTCGCATGGTCTTGCCTCATCGCGCTCGTCGTCACGATGGGGCTGGCGGTGGTTGCGAGGGTGCCCGCGAGCCTCACGGCAGCGCGGCATACATGGGCCGCGATGCACATTCCGAAATGAATGGCCCGGCTTTGCCCAATCAGCGTTCAAACGGGCGACCTGTATGCCCGTCACCTATGGCTTGATAGTGAGAATGACCCGCCGATACGAAGTCAGACTTGGATTGCCGGAGTCTTCAACCGCCAGAATCATATGTGCGGTGCCCGGGATGCGTGGAACGACGGTCGCCTTCGCACTGGTCGAATTCTCGACAACAACACGGGCAGGCGGCTGGCGCGGACCGCCCGAGGGCGCTGACGGAATGTTGCCGGCACCCGCTTCGCCTCCGCCCCCGACCGGCGGCAGTCCGCGGGTGACTACGGGTCGACTCGGAACACCAGTCCCGGCCTCCGGATAGAAAAACCAGTTGTAGGTGAGTGACTGCCCGTCTGGATCGCGTGTCCCGCTGGCATCGAGCGTGACCGACGTGCCCGCCACCGCGTCGATGACGATTGGCGCCTTGCCTGGTTGTCCGTTCACCACCACTTCCGGGTTGTGGTTCGCGTCGCGGACATTCTTGATCGTCCAATCCATCCGCGCTGCGAAGTCGTGTTGAAAGGCAGTGCGCCATCGCCAGATCGTCGCCTGATCGGAAGTGTAGGTCTTGCCGTCCACGCCAACCACGGTGTCTTTCGAATTGTCGCGGCCAGGAAACGAGTCTCCGCCCTGGGTCCACGACGGGTGGGTCTCGCCGTAGAATTGCCGCCACACGTAGCGTCCACCCCACCCGCCAAAAGTGGGACTCATGAAGCTCGCGAGGCCGTTGTTGATAAGCCCGAGGAACGATGGCGTGTCGCCTTCGTGAATACAGCACGGCATCGGATACAACTTGCCGAGCGGTCCCTTGCTTCTGATGTGCTCGTTGACCCAGGCATCTTCAAACGTCGTGAAGTCCGCCCCCGGTGCGTTCTTGTAGAACCGATCACCGCTGATGCCGGTCCAGGTTGCGAGATAGTACTGGTCGCCATCCGGCGGTGACGGCATCGCAATGTAGTGCAACGCCGGAAACTCCTTCCGAATCCACGGACCGGCATCGTCCTGATCGGAAATGGCATAGACGCGGAGCTTGGAAATGAGCGCGTCGAGTTGCTGCGGCGTGCGACTTGACCTCGCCTGCAGCAGCGCCTGGGCGAGCGTGTTGGCACCGCCCCACGCGAGCACCCACAGCGGCCTGGGGTCCCTCCTTTCGGCTGCGGCAATGATCAAGTCGGCGCCGGCGGATCCCTTGCCCGCTCCGACTGCCGCCATCCCAAATCCCGGTTGACCTGAGACGACCACTTTCTTCAGCGAGTCAGCGGACGGGAATCCCGGCTCGTGCCTGGTCAGGTTTGGCTGCACCTGACCATAGGCATCGAGCACCGCATTGATGACATCCGGTCGAACCTTGTTCCGCATCCAGGTCGAGGTCGACGCGATCAGTCCTTCAACATCGAACTGATTGGAGTAGACGAGGAAGCGGACCATCGACATTTGATCGTCGGGCTCGTTTGCGATGTCGGTCATCACGACGACGCGTGACTTCTCGACGTACGGATCGATTCGAGTCGACACGGCGTCCGGCGACGGTGACGACTGCGCGGAAAGCGAGACACCAAGCGCAATCAGCAAAACGAGTCGGACGACCATCAGTACTGGCATAAGTGTTTGACCAGGAGCCGATGCGATCGGGAGTGGACGTCCCTATGCGAGGCCGGCCTGGCGGCATTATCTTCTACTCGCGAATTCTGCCTGCCGCCGTCGAGCCGACGGTCGGAGCCCGGACGGGCGAAGACTGACCGAAACGCGCTGTGTCGGAGTAGCCTCGGCGCGGTCGTTGCTCTGTTTCTCCCGTTCTGCGAAATTAGGTGGCCGGGCGTCCTGATTCAATACAGGTTCGATGAAACGCTGGCGAAGGACGGACATTATCAATACTGGTTCGGGGAAAGCAAAGCTGATGTCAATCGACCATTCCCGGGTTCGGACCAGTGAGAGATCGAACCAGCCCTGGCTTCAGGGCGGGGGCGAGATGGGCGAATTGATTCGCTCGCTCGACTGGGCCGCGACGCCAGTCGGGCCGATGAATTCGTGGTCTCCGGCCCTCCGGACGATGGTGCAGTTCCTTCTCGCGAACCGGTTTCCGATGCTGCTTTGGTGGGGGCCGCAGTACGTTTCCATCTACAACGATCCGTACCGGCCCGTGCTTGGAAACAAGCATCCGTGGGCGCTCGGCCAGCCGGTGAGCAACGTCTGGAGTGAGATCTGGCACATCCTGCAGCCGCTCATCGACACGCCGTTCCACGGCGGGCCGGCGACGTGGAATGAAGACATCAGTCTCGAGATCAACCGGCACGGGTTCGTCGAAGAGACGCATTTCACCATCGCCTACAGCCCGGTGCCGGACGAAACCGTGGCCTCGGGCATTGGCGGCGTGATCGCGACGGTGCACGAGATCACCGGCAAGATCATCGGCGAGCGGCGCGTCGTCGCGCTTCGCGATCTTGGTGCTCGCGTGGGGGACGCAAAGAGCGCGGAGGAGGCGTGTGCTCTTGCCGCGCGAACGCTCTCGGGACACGGCAAGGACGTGCCGTTCGTTCTCTTATACCTGCTCGACGAGAGTCGTCGTCATGCGCGTCTGGCGGGCGCCAGCGGTATCGACGAAAACACAGACGTCTGCTCCGCCACGATCGATCTCGACGATCCTGCACGGGAAGGATGGCCGTTGGCCGAGGCGATACGGGCCGATGCCATGCAGATCGTCACCGGGCTGAACGCGCGGTTCGCGTCACTCCCCCAAGGCCCGTGGACCGATCCACCGAACACCGCCGTCGTCATGGCGATTCCGTCGAACCGGGCCGACGAGCCGGTCGGCGTGATGGTGGCTGGCGTCAGCGCGCGTCTGCAACTCGACGAGTACTACAAAGATTTTCTCGAACTCGTTCGCACGCAGATTGCCACCGCCATCGGCCACGCCCGTGCCTATGACGAAGAACGCAAGCGCGCCGAGGAGCTTGCCGAAATCGATCGCGCGAAAACAACGTTCTTCAGCAACGTCAGTCATGAGTTCCGGACCCCTCTGACGCTCTTGGTCGGACCGATTGAGGACGGGCTGGGGGATCAACACGCACCGTTGCCGCCCGCTCAACGCGAGCGGCAGGAGATCGCGCATCGCAACGCGTTGCGACTGCTGCGTCTCGTCAACACGCTGCTCGATTTCTCGCGCATCGAGGCCGGGCGGCTCGACGCCAGCTATGAACCGACCGACCTGGCAACCTTGACGTGCGAGCTCGCCAGCGTGTTCCGATCAGCAGTGGAAAAGGCGAGTCTCGAGCTGATTGTCGACTGCCCGCCGCTGCCGGAACCGGTTTACGTCGACCACGACATGTGGGAGAAGATCGTCCTTAATCTTCTCTCGAACGCGTTCAAGTTCACCTTCGATGGCCACATTCGCGTCGAACTTCGATCGCATGATGGCCGAGTCGATCTGCGCGTCTCTGACACCGGCGTCGGGATTGCCGCCGCCGACCTGCCACGCATGTTCGAGCGGTTCCATCGCGTCAGGCACGCGCGGGCCCGGACACACGAGGGCACGGGAATCGGGCTGGCCCTGGTGCAGGAGCTGGCGCGACTGCACGGGGGAACGGTATCGGTGTCGAGTCAAGAAGGACGCGGGACGACCTTCACCGTAAGCATCCCGACTGGCACGTCGCACCTTCCAGCCAATCGAATCTTGGCAAAGCCTCAGCTGACCTCCACGAGCACCGGGGCCGTTCCCTACGTGGAAGAAGCGCTTCGGTGGCTGCCGGTCGCAGACGAACCCACAAGCCTTGGTGCTGATGCGAGTATGGCGACGACCGACGTACATGTCTTGATCGTTGACGACAACGCTGACATGCGCGAATACGTCAGCCACATCCTCGGCCAGCGGTATCGTGTCGAAGCGGTCGCCGACGGCCAGACGGCCCTCGATCGAATACGCGATCGCCAGCCGGATCTCGTCGTTGCCGATGTCATGATGCCCAAGCTGGATGGCTTCGGGCTGCTCCGCGAAATTCGCGCGGACGAGCGGCTCCGCGCGCTTCCTGTGCTGCTTCTTTCGGCGCGCGCGGGCGAAGAGGCGCGCATCGAGGGACTTCAGGCCGGAGCCGACGAATACCTCGTGAAGCCATTCAGCGCTCGCGAGCTTCTGGCCTGTGTCGCGTCTCAGCTGCACCTCACCCGGCTTCGTCGTGAGTCGGAGCGCGCGCTCAGGTACCGCGGCGAGCAGTACCTCACCCTCTTGAACCAGGCGCCGATCGGCGTGTACCTGGTTGACGCCGATTTCCGGATCCGCGAGGTGAACCCGGTTGCGATGCCGATGTTCGATGATGTTCCTGGCGGCGTCATCGGACGTGATTTCGCCGAAGTCATGCACCTTATCCGGGAACCGAAGCGGGCCGACGAGGTCGTCCGCATCTTCCGCAAGACACTCGAGACCGGCGAGTCATACATCACGCCAGAACCCGTGGAACTCCGGCTGGATGGTGCAAAGACCGGGTACTACGAGTGGCAGCTCAATCGCATCACGCAGCCTGACGGCCGCTTCGCCCTGGTGTGCTATTTCCGCGACATCACCGAACAGCGGAAAGCCTCTGCGGCCAAGGCCCACCTTGCCGCGATCATCGAGTCGGCCGACGATGCGATCATTGCGAAGAATCTGGATGGAATTATTCAGTCTTGCAATGACGCCGCCGAGCGGCTCTTCGGATACCCGGCCGCAGAGCTCGTCGGCCGGAACGTTCGAATCCTGATTCCGCCCGAAAGACAATTCGAGGAAGATGACATTCTCGCCCGTCTTCGTCGTGGCGAGCGGATCGAACACTTCGAAACAATCCGCATCAGAAAGGACGGCCGGCCGATCGAGATTTCGCTGACCGTCTCTCCGGTGCGCGATGAGTCGGGAAGGATTGTCGGCGCTTCGAAGATCGCGCGGGACATTACCGGGATCAAACATGCGGAAGCAGAACGCATGCGGATCCTGCAGGAAAACGCGGCGGTCATGGAAACGCTCAACAGCGTCGGGGCGATCGTCGCGTCCGATCTCGATCAGGCGCGTGTCGTCCAGGCCGTCACCGATGCGGCGACGGAGCTGACGACCGCCGAATTCGGGGCGTTCTTCTACAACCTGGTCAACGAGGCGGGTGAGTCGTACACGCTGTACACGATTTCAGGCGTTCCGCGTGAAGCGTTCTCGAAGTTTCCCATGCCTCGCAATACCGAGGTGTTCGAGGCGACGTTCAAGGGAATCGGTATCGTTCGCAGCGCCGACATTACCAAGGATCCGCGCTACGGGCACAACCCGCCCTATCACGGGATGCCGCCGGGGCACCTGCCCGTCAGAAGCTATCTTGCGGTCCCGGTCAAAGGACGCTCCGGCGACGTCATTGGCGGCTTGTTCTTCGGACACTCGGCAGTTGGGCGCTTCGACGAACAGCACGAGCGCCTGGCCGCCGGCATCGCATCGTGGGCATCCGTCGCGCTCGAGAACGCGCGGATGTACATGAGCGTCCAGGACGCCAGCAGAATCAAAGACGAGTTTCTCGCCAGCCTCTCGCATGAATTGCGGACGCCGCTCAACGCGATCCTGGGGTACGCGCGGATGCTGCGGACCGGCATGATTGCTCCGGACAAGAGAGAAAAGGCGGTCGACACGATCGAGCGCAACGCGACGTCCCTGACCCAGATCGTCGAGGACGTGCTCGACATCTCCCGTATCGTGTCGGGGAAGATCCGGTTGAACGTCCAGTCGGTCGATTTCCCCGACATCATTCGGTCGGCCATCGACGCCGTAGGACCGGCGGCCGATGCCAAAGGAGTCCGTCTCGAACAGGTGCTCGATCCACAGGCCACACCTGTTTCTGGAGACCCGGAACGGCTGCAGCAAGTGCTCTGGAATCTCCTGTCGAACGCGGTGAAGTTCACCAACCGTGGCGGCCGGGTCCAGGTGCGGCTCGAGCGCGTCAACTCTCACGTCGAAGCGACCGTCTCCGACACTGGCATCGGGATCTCGGCCGAGTTCCTGCCGCACGTGTTCGAGCGGTTTCGACAAGCTGATGCCGGTATCGCGCGGGAACGAGGCGGCCTCGGCCTGGGCCTGTCGATTGCGCGACAGCTGATTGAGATGCACGGCGGAACGATCGAAGCCTCGAGCGGCGGGGCCGGACAGGGTGCCACGTTCCGGGTGAAGATGCCGCTGATGATTCTCAGTCCCATGCCTGAACCGAGTCCGCGGGTGCATCCTCGATCCGGGTCGATCGCGCGGAACGCGCCGGTTGCCGATCTCGGCGGCGTGCACGTGCTGGCGGTGGACGACGAGCCGGACGCGCTGGCGCTCGTGACTGAAGTGCTCGAAGCCGCGGGCGCCCGCGTGACGACCGCGCGATCGGCGCAAGCGGCCCTGAACGAACTCGATCTGGAAGTGCCCGACGTCGTCGTCGCCGATCTGGGGATGCCGTCACTCGACGGCTTCGCATTCATCGATCGTGTGCGGCGGCATTCGAACCCCCGTGTTCGGGAAGTGCCGGCCGCGGCCTTGACTGCCTACGCGCGTTCTGAAGATCGAGTCAGGGCCTTGAGAGCGGGATTCCACATCCATCTCGCGAAGCCGATCGACCCCACCGAACTCGTCACGACGATTGGCGCGCTGGTGCGTCGTTTTGTGGCGAGGCCCTCTGAAGGGTCGAGTGAATAGTCCGCCTTCGCGGTGATCAAAGCGCTCGACAAAAGAAAGGCCGGCCCAACGGGCCGGCCCGGCCGAAGCTCGCCCGCAGGGCGAGCGACGTCTGGCGGAGAGGGAGGGATTCGAACCCCCGTGCCGGTTACCCGGCAAGACGCTT
>AR_comb_assmDRAFT_10478001_pt1 | contig 12780 bp, 8 predicted proteins | sample ArasoioldDNA_FD_10543 | JGI IMG/M metagenome (IMG submission 10543) | reverse complement strand
TTTACTTTTAACTTGTCACGACTCATGTCCGACCCTGTCATTTCTCTCCTTCGTGACCTCGTCGCAATCGACTCGGTCAACCCGTCGCTCGTGCCAGGCGCGGCGGGAGAGTCGCAGATCGCCGACGCGATTGCCCGGCACATGCGCGCGATCGGACTCGACGTGCAGCAGCAGGAGGTGGCGCCGGGTCGGCCGAACGTCATCGGCGTGCTCGAGGGTTCGGAACGCGGCCGCTCGATCATGTTCTGCGGTCACACCGACACCGTCGGCGTCGCCGGCATGACTGCGCCCTTCGATCCGGTGATTCGCGACGGCCGCTTATACGGCCGAGGCGCGCAGGACATGAAGGCAGGGATTGCCGCGATGATTGATGCCGCGCGACTCGCGCGCGAGCGTGGATTCCGCAAAGGCCGACTCGTCATCGCCGCCGTAGCGGACGAAGAGTACGCGAGCCTCGGGGCCGATGCGCTCGTTCGCGAGTGGACGGCGGACGCCGCGATCGTCACCGAACCAACCGACCTCACGATCGGCGTGTGCCACAAGGGCTTTGCCTGGGCGACGATAGAAACCAGGGGTCGCGCGGCCCATGGCAGCCGTCCGCGCGACGGCCGCGACGCCATCATACGGATGGGACGTGTGCTCTCGCGTCTCGAACGGCTCGATCGCGAACTGCAATCCCGCGCCCCTCATCCCCTCCTCGGAACCGGGTCGTTGCATGCGTCGATCATCGCCGGCGGCAGTGAACTGAGCAGCTACCCGGATCGCTGCCGGCTGCAGCTCGAGCGCAGAACGATCCCCGGTGAGAGTGTTGAAACATTCGCCCGCGAACTGGACGCGCTTCTCAGCTCGCTCACCGACGAGGATCCCGAGCTCGAAGCGTCAGTCGATGTGATGTTCTCGCGTCCGCCGTACGAGGTGTCGACGGATCATGAAGTCCCGCAGGCCCTCGGGCTGGCCGCCGCGGCTGCTGGCGCGCCGACGTCCACGGTGGGGATGAGCTTCTGGACCGACGCAGCAATTCTCGGGAGTGCAGGGATTCCATCCGTCTTGTTCGGCCCAGGTGGGGCGGGGCTGCATAGCCTCGAGGAATACGTCACGCTGGCGGACGTCATCGCCTGTCGCAATACGCTGACCGAATTTGCCCTGACACGTCTTTGACGCTGGAAACATCCACGAAATGTCGTGGGTAGTGCGGATGAGGCGGGTGAAAAGCGCAGGCGGGCAGGGTCTCGAGACCCCGCCCTCTTCTCTCTGAAAACCAATCAGCGTTCGTTCAGGCGGACTTGCGCAGCACCAGATGCTTGGTCGCGAGCAGGTGACGATGGGCATCGCCTTCGTACCGCCGGCGCGGACCTTTTCCGCTGATTTCCCACCCCGGCGTGTCGTGTCCGCACGACGTACACCGCATGTTCACGCGATTGCCCTCGAAGTGGAGCACCGCGTCGTGGCCGCGAAGGCCGCAGACGAACTGCCCGAGACGCCCAAGCGTCTTGGCCGCAAGCCCATCCGTACTCTCCCGGGTGACTTCTGCGGTCGCCGTGAGCTGCTGGGGGTAATTGGTCACCATTGACGATCTCCGTTCCTTCCTCCCGATATGACGCGCCTGGCCGCTCGGCCGTTTCCGTCATTCCTGCCTCAGGAATATCAAGAGATGTGCCACGGAAATCGCTGCGAGCGGATCAGCTAGCCAGCACAGCGACTTACCGCCGAACGGCGGATCGCGCGTACGAGGCAAACACGAGAAAATGTATGGTTAGCGCCATACCGAAGTGAGGCAGATGCCCACGGGAGGGCACAATGGCGCCGCCGCGACGTACTTTTGTCGGTGCTCGCGAGGGCTAGTCAGTGCGCGACTTGGGTACGACCTTCCCGCAGCAAACCGCCAATTACAAATCCGATGTTCGCAGGACGTTCACCAAGCCGTCGCATGAAGTAGGGGAACCATTCGCGGCCGAATGGGACGTATACGCGGACGCCATACCCTCGGTTGCGAAGTTCCGCCTGAAGGTCACGTCGGATGCCGTACAACATCTGGAACTCGTAGCGGGCGGGCGGGATTCCGCGGGCCGCGGCGTGCTTGCGCGTCGCGTCAATCATGTCGGGATCGTGCGTCGCAATCGCCGGCTGCGTGCCGTGGTCGAGCAGCAGTTGCATCACCTCGCGGAACGCGGCGTCGACGTCGGCCTTGCGGTGAAACGCGATGCTCCGCGGTTCGCGGTAGGCGCCTTTCACCAGCCGGACACGGGCGCCGATCGCGTTCATTCGCGCGGCATCGGCGGCGGTTCGCCTCAGGTAGGCCTGCAGGACAATGCCGGCATTGCGATAGCCCTGCTGCCAGATCGTCTCGAATACGTCGAGCGTCACCTGCGTGTACAGCGAGTTCTCCATGTCGATGCGCACGAAGAACTCGCCCCGGCCCGCTTCGTCGAGAATGCGCCTGAGATTGTCCACGCACGTGGCGCGATCGATCGTCAGCCCGAGCTGGGTGAGCTTCAGCGACACATTGCGGCCGATGCCGGCTGCCGCGATCCGGTCGAACATCGCCAGATACGTACGCGTCGCCGCGTCTGCCTCCGACATGGTGGCGACGCTCTCGCCGAGCAGATCGAGCGTTTCCGTCATTCCCGCCGCCTCGATTCCGCGTGCGGCGGCGATCGCCTCGTCGATGGTTTCGCCGGCGATGAAACGCCGCGCGAAACTCTTGGAGCTCCGCATGCCGTAACGTGACGCGAGTTGTTTGAGAGCGCGGCTACCGGCGATCGTGTGGAAGAAGACTCTGGAAACGTACCCGATCATTGCAAGGGACACGCGACAAGCGAGAAGGGATAAGGCGAGAGGAACAAGCGAGAACTCCCGTCTTTTTAGCCCGCCGAACGGTTCATTGCCACTCAGTGCGTGCGAGGTACGCGCTTGGGTCCGGTCAGCAAATGCTGCAGGCCGCGCGCGTAGTACCGCAGGACGGTCCGCTCGCGTACGCGGAATCGTCCACCCCGTTCCACGTGAATGATGTTGCGCGCGGCGAGGGCATCGGCGCCTTCCTCGATCGCCTGGCGACCCGACGTCACTCCCAGGTTGCCGCCTGCCGATCGAACCGCTTCGATGATCGACTCCGCGCGAGCTTCGAGCTCGCGTCGCGTAATCGAGGGCTTCAGCGCCGCGGCCAGTACCGCCGTTGGCAGCACTTTGTGGAGCCGGCCAATCGTTTCGCGAATCTGATGCGCGAGGGCCATCACTTCGCGGCGCGATTCCGGATCCCAGCCATCGAGCGCGATCGGCGTCCCGAAGGTCACGAACGCGCGCGACTGGTAGCCCACGGCGTAGCGCACCATCTCGGCAATCTCGCGTGCAAACGGACGCTGCCGGCGCTTTTCCGCCTGGTGCGCAAGGATGTGATCTTCGAGGACGACATCGTAGGCGACGCCCATCGGCACGATGACCGCGCGCGTGTCGGCCTGCAGCGTCGCATGCAGCAGGCCTGTTTTCGGCGCCTTCATCTCACCGGAGTAACTCCGTCCACCTTCGATGTAGAACAGGAGATCGTGACGCTGCAGGAGCTCGGCGACGTACGCCTTCAGCGTGACGAGGTACGCCGGGTCCTTCGTATTGCGCCTGATTGGAATCGCGCCGGTGACGTGCCGGTGGATGAGGCCGAGGGGACCGCCGAAAAGATTGATGCCCGCCGCAATCACCGGCGGACGTATGTCGTTGTCGTCGAGTACGAGCGGCTCGACCAGGTAATCGAGGTGCGATTTGTGATTGGAGATGTAGATGACGCGCCCGGCTTTCACCGCCTGCTGGGCGATGGCCACGTTCTCGTCGATGCGTTCGATCTTGCGAAGGATCGGGTAAAGCGGGTGCTTGAGCGCACGGTAGATGGGATAGCGCTGCGTGGTGCGCAGCTCATCGAGATACGCGTGAATCCGTTCCCGCGCCTCGAGCTCGGTCTGCCCATGCCCGCCCCGCAGGTATCGCCCGACGTCGTCCCGCGCAAGGACGGCCTGGGTGATGTCATCGAGCATCACGGTTTGGAACTATATCATTAATAAGGGGTTTTGCGGTTCGCGGTTCGCAGCTCGTGTCCGCCTTCGCGCTTTGCGCTGCGACGAGACAGCCTTCGCCTGAGTTTTGAGCGAAGGCTGGCTCTGAGCTGGAAACTGGCGACTGGGAACTGGAAACTGGAAACTACTTCTCAATCTCCCTGCAAATCGCCTCCGTGAACTCCGTCGTTGACGCCGTGCCTCCGAGGTCGCGGGTGCGGACGGTGCCGGCGGCGAGCACGCGATCGAGTGCGGCACGAATCCGGGTCGCGCGTTCGAGGTCGCCGATGTGGTCGAGCAGCATCAGCCCTGACAGGAGCAGCGCGGTCGGGTTTGCGAGATTCTTGTCGGCGATATCGGGGGCGCTGCCGTGAACGGCTTCAAACACCGCCGTCTCCTCGCCGATGTTGGCGCCCGGCACCACGCCGAGACCTCCGACCAGTCCTGCGCACAGATCGGACACGATATCGCCGTACAGGTTCGGCAGCAGAAGCACGTCGAACGTCTCGGGCCGCATCACCAGTTGCATGCAGGCGGCGTCGACAATGCGCTCGTCGTAGGTGATGTCCGTGTATTCACGCGAGACCTTCCTCGTGCTCTCGAGAAAGAGTCCGTCGCTCAACTTCATGATGTTGGCCTTGTGGATGGCGGTCACACGCGTCCGGCGAAACCGCCGCGCGTAATCGAATGCGAACTCCGCGATCCGCGTTGAGGCCTTCTCCGTGATGATCTTCAAACTCTCGACCACACCGGGAATGATCTGGTGCTCGAGTCCCGCGTACAGGTCCTCGGTGTTCTCCCGGACGATCACCAGATCCACATCCGAGAATCTGCTCGAAACGCCAGCGAGGTTCCGGACCGGCCGGAGGTTCGCGTACAAGTCGAGCGCCTTCCGCAGGCCGACGTTCACGCTGGTGAATCCTTCGCCAATCGGCGTGGTGACCGGCCCTTTCAGCGCGACCTTGTTTCGTCGAATCGAATCGAGAAGCTCGCCGGGCAGTGACTGATTGTGCCGCTTGAACGCGGTGACGCCCGCGTCGTGCCGCTCCCAATCGACGTCCACTCCCGCCACTTTGAAGATGCGAACGACCGCTTCGGTCACTTCGGGTCCGATTCCATCGCCCGGAATCAACGTCACTGGCTGAGTCATATCGTCAGGTTCTGCTGGGTTCTACCAGGTTCTACTGGGTTCCACGGGGTTCGTTCTGCCGTCATCGTCAATCTTTCAGCTCACGGAACAGCAGAAGCAGTCCGCCGAGGATCGGCACCAGCTGCAGTCCGGTCGACGTGGCGTGCAAGCGGCCGAACGCCGCGCGCCGCGGATCGCCTTCGGGAAGACTCGAAGGCGACCCGCCGATCTGTGCCTGGACGCGCGCGATCTCCGAAGACACGACCAGGCCCGAATACGCCGTCGCCGCAACCATGAGGCACGCGGTGCCCACTCGCGCGGCAAACCAGATCGGACGTGGACCGAGCACGCCGCGCGTCAGGAGCGTCGCCAGCAGGACGAACCCGCAGAGATAACTCAACAAATGAAATCGGCGAAGAATCTCGCCAAACACGGCGCCCGCGATAACCCGATCGCTGGACACATGATGCGTCGCGAGCACTTCGAAGATCGAGGGCGCGGCGATCCCGCCAAGGACGAGCAGGCCCCCGACCCAGAGCGTGAGCGCGACGACCCCAACAAACCTCAGCGCCAGCATCGCCTCATTATAATCAGGCGATCCGCATGGCTTTGCTCAGGGTGCTTTCGAACGGCGTGCTGTGGCAGCCCTGGGGCAGCGCGGCCTTCGCGCGCGCGCGGCGCGAGCGAAAACCGGTGCTGCTCTCGATTGCGACCACGTGGTGCGGCTCCTGTCTCGAGATGGACCGCACCAGTTATGCCGATCCGGACGTCGTCGCTCTTATCAACGATCGGTTCGTTCCGGTTCGTGTTGACGCCGACGACCGGCCGGACATCAGCGAACGCTACAGCCTCGGCGGTTGGCCGACGACGGCGTTTCTGACGCCCGCTGGTGAGATTCTCACCGGCGGCACCTTCGTGCCGCTCGATCGAATGTCGTCGATTTTGAGGCGTGTAGCCGACGCCTACGCGTCACAGTCGGATCGAATGCCTGAGAGTGCCGCGCCCCTAGCGCAGGTGCCGGGTCCGCTCGGCGATAGCGATCTGACGAAGCAAATTTTTGACGCGTTCGATGACGATGACGGCGGCTTCGGCGACGAACCGCGATTTCCCCTGGCATCGCCAATCCGCCTCGCCCTGGAATTGTTCGTCGATACCCACAACCCGGCGTTCGAGCGGATCGTCATCACGTCGCTCGATCGAATGGGATGGGGCGGCCTCTACGACAGCGTCGACGGCGGATTCTTTCGATATGCCGCGACCCGCGATTGGCAGCAGCCCCACGTCGAGAAGCTCCTGGAGCCGAATGCGGTCTTGACCCGCCTGTATCTGGACGCCAGCGACACGCTGCAGATCGTCCGTTTTTCCGATCGCGCTGCCGACACGCTTCGCTACATTCAGACCTGGCTGGCCGATCCGGTCGACGGCGGATGGTTCGGCTCCCAGCGTGCCGACGACGCCTACTATGCCGCTGACACGCCGGAAGCCCGGCGATTGGTGCCGGCCCCGCCGATCGCACGATCGCTCTACGCTGACTCCAACGGCGCGATGGTGTCCGCCGCCCTTGCCGCCGCGCGAGTGTTCGCCGACGACGGGCTTCGCGACTTCGCGGTGAAATCACTCGAGCGCGTGCTGACGGCGTGTTACCGGCCGGGATTCGGCGTCGCGCACGGCTACGACGGTCAACCCGGCGCCAGGGGTTTGCTCCCCGATCAGTTCGCCATGGCGGATGCATGCCTCGACGTCTTCGACCTCACGGGCAACGTGGTGTACGAGATGATGGCGGAAGAGCTGGGCCACTACGCGATGCGCGTGATGTGGGACGACGAGCGCGGCGGCTTCTTCGATCGCGCGCGTGACGGGGAGGAAACGTCCATTGGCTTGCTGAACCAGACGTTGAAGCCATTCGTGCTCAATTGCGATGCCGCGCGAACGCTCCGGCGCCTGGCGATAACCTCCGGTGAGTCGCAGTTTGACCGCGCAGCCGACCGTACGCTCGAGGCCATGGCGCCGATTGCACCGACTCAGGGGCCTCTTGCCGCACACTACCTCCTGGCGATGCGTGCGATCAGGTCACGGTGATACACTCCAGTTTTTGGCTCCCGCCTTCGCGGTCGAGCCACAAGTGATTGCGCCATGCCTACGATGACGACCTCTCTCGCCACCCTCAAGAATCTCGCGACTCAGCTGCGAATCGATTCGGTACGTTCCACGAGCGAAGCCGGCAGCGGCCACCCGACGTCGTGCCTTTCGGCAGCCGAGATTGTCTCGACGCTTTTTTTTGCCGAGATGCACTACGACCCGAAGCATCCGCAGGACCCCGACAACGATCGCTTCGTGCTGTCGAAAGGGCACGCCGCGCCGATCCTCTACGCGGCCTGGGCTGAAGCCGGGCTGTTTCCTCGCGAAGAGCTCCTGCAACTGCGTCGCATCGACTCGGATCTCGAAGGGCATCCGACTCCGCGGCTGTCGTTCGTGGACGTCGCCACCGGCTCGCTCGGACAAGGCGTCTGCGCCGCGATCGGCACAGCGCTCAACGCGCGACGAATCGGCTCCGAGTATCGAACCTACGTCGTGCTCGGAGATGGCGAGATGGCCGAGGGATCGGTGTGGGAGGCGGCCAACGTCGCGGTCTATCACAAGCTCGACAACCTCTGCGCGGTGATTGACGTCAACGGGCTCGGTCAGAGCCAGGCGACGCAGTTCCGGCACAACATGGACGAGATTGCCGCCCGCTGGAAGGCGTTCGAATGGCACACGATCGTGGTTGATGGCCACGACGTCCAGGCGCTCCTGAACGCGTACGACGAAGCGCGTGCGACGAAGGGCCGTCCGACAATGATTCTTGCCAGCACTCTCAAGGGCAAGGGACTGTCGGCGATCGAAGGAAAGGACGGCTGGCACGGCAAGGCACTCAAGAAAGGCGAGGAAACCGACAAGGCCGTCGCCGAGCTCGAAAAGCAGATGGTCAGCGGGGCGCCAGCGAAGCCGGAGATCCCTGGCCCACGCTCGAAGAGTCGGCCTGAAAATGCGGCGGACTACTCGAAGATTCCGGCGCCCGCGTACAAGAAGGGCGATCAGGTTGCGACGCGTGAAGCCTGGGGTGTCGCACTGGCCGCTGTGGGCGCGGTAGACCCTCGCCTCGTCGGTCTCGACGCCGACGTGAAGAATTCCACGTTCAGCGATAAGTTCGAAAAGGTTGCGCCCGGCCGCTTTTTCGAGAACTTCATTGCCGAACAGGTCATGGTTGGCGCGGCGATGGGCCTCGCCGCGCGCGGCGCCGTTCCATTTCCCTCGACATTCGCCTGCTTCCTGACCCGCGCGTTCGATTTCATCCGGATGGGGGCGATTTCCTTCGCCAACGTGAAGTTCGCGGGCTCGCACGCCGGCGTGTCGATTGGCGAAGATGGTCCCTCACAGATGGCGCTCGAAGATCTCTCGATGATGCGGAGCGTTCACGGCTGTGCGGTGCTGTATCCGAGCGACGGCGTCAGCACCGAGCGTCTCGTCGCCGAAATGGCGAAGCACAAAGGCATGGCCTACATGCGCACGTCGCGGCCGAAGACGCCGGTCATCTACGGTCCCGACGAGCAGTTTCCTATTGGCGGATCGAAGGTCGTGCGGCAGGGAGCGAACGATAAAGCGACGGTCATTGGCGCCGGTGTGACGCTGTTCGAGGCGCTGAAGGCGTACGACACGCTGAAGGCGCAGGGCATCGACATCCGCGTGATCGACGCGTACTCACTGGAACCGATCGACGCGAAGACGATGACGGAAGCCGGGCGCGCCACCGGCGGTGTGCTCATCACGGTGGAGGATCACTACGCCGCCGGGGGTCTCGGCGATGCCGTGTCCGCCGCAGTCGCGCCTGCAGGATTCACCGTCCATCGGCTCGCGGTTCGCGAGATCCCGCGCAGCGGCCAGCCGGACGAACTGCTTGACCGCTATGGGATCTCGGCGAAACACATCGTTGAAGCAGTCACGCAATCACTAATCACTAATCACTGATCCTTGAATCCCTGATCTCCGAATCATTGAATCGCTTGCGTTGATCCGAGGATTCAACGATTCGAGATCAGCGATTCAAGGATCAGCGATTCACGATGAGTGATCAGTGATTGGTGATTGTCAGACGCCTGCGGGCGCCGGAACGCCATCCCTGATCCGGAACATGCCTTCGAAAAACTGACGCAGCAGTTCTGGACGTTCGCCGAGCAAATCAAACAGGTCGTCCCGATCCAACCTCAGCGCGATGCCGCCGCGGACGACGTCGGCCTTCTTTCCGAGTGGCTGTCCTGACAACATGCTCAGCGAGCCGATGATGTCGCCGGCCTTCGCCACCACCTGATCGCCGCCGGATGGCGCGCCGAGCGAGACCTCGCCGGAGAGGATCACCCACAACGCCACCGGAGCGGATTCAGGAAACAGTGAGGTGCCGGTCGTCATGACGACGCTGCGTACGATGGCGGCGAGCGCGCCCATTTCGTCCGCCGCGATCCGGGCAAAAACAGGCACGCGCTGGAGCGCGAGGATCTTGTCCACCAATCGGAGGTGCTCGCTGGCGAGCGCGGTGAACTCCGGGCCGGCGCCGGTGGACTGCAGGTTGTTGATCGTTGCCCCGTCGGCGCGCGCGGCAAGCGTCGCGAACAGTCCGCGGACGAAATCCGTGTTGTCGGCGAGCAGCGTGCGGAACTCGTCGACCGAGAGTGCAAGCGTCACAGCCGTATCGATCGTCCGGATCGTGGAGCGCACGGGAACACCCTGCAACGCATGGACGAACCCGAGCGTCGCCGGCGGATCGATCGTCTGCGGAGCGCCCTGGCCGCTCGCGACGGCGCGGCCGTCGAGGAGCACGTGAATCGTGTCCGGCACGACGCCTTCCTGCATCAGCACCGTTCCCGGCTGATGCCGTACCTGCCTGGAGGTGCTGGCCAGCCGAAACAACTCGTCCACCGTTACCGAGGCAAAGAGCGGCAGCGTGCGCAGCCGTGACGCCATTTCGGCGGCCGGTAACGGCTCGAGCCAGAGCTCACGTCGCCGGTCCGCCGGCATTCGCCGTTCGGCCAGCGCCCAGGATGCGGCTTCGAAGACGTACCAATCACGGGCGTCGCGATGCGCGAGCACGTGCTCGATGTCGTCCCCGAGCGTCCACATCTGATGCTGCCGGACGACGTCGATTGCGACGGCCGCGATCACCTGGTCATCGTCGTTGATGAGATGCAGCAGCGTGTCCTCGAGATCGCGCGGCCGCGTCTTGTTCAGGACGTTGCCGCGACGGACACGCTCCTCCGCCGGCAGATCCTCCAGCATCGGCATGATCCGCTTGCGCAGCTGTCCGGTGAGGATGTTGTCCAGGTACTCGGATGCACTTGCGCGGCTGCGCGCGTCGCCATGTGCGAGCGTCCACTGAGCCGCGCCGACGTCCCGCCAGGGATAGATCAGGGCGAGCAACCGGTAGACCCGGTCACGGGTGCGCTCCATTTTCTCCTCGAGCGTCCTGGATAACAGGCCGCTTTCGAAGTCCTTCCGCCCGAACAGGTTGGCGTGGAGCGACAGGTAATTGAAGAACTGGGATCCCTCGCGAAGCGTCTGCGCCTCGAGCTTTTCGCGAGGGAAGGCGAGCGGTGCATCGCTGCGCCGCAGGCGTTCGAGCCCGGCGATCACCTTGTAACGCAGGAAGCCATCGGGTTCCTCGAACGCGGCGACGAGGACATCGACCGACTTCTGCGAGCGGATCTGAGACAGCGCCGTCGGGATGTGGCGGCGCACCCAGATATCTTCATCAGGGTCGCGCATGAAATGCGCGAGCACATCGACGACCGGCTCGCCGTAGCTGACCAGCACTTCGCGGGCGCGCGCCTTGAGTTGGCGGTTCCGAAGCAGCGCGACCAGTGTGGGAACGAAGACGAAGTCAGACGTGCCAGCGGCCTGCACGCTCTCCATCGCTTCGTTCGCGACTTCCGCGGCTTCATCGTAGAGAAGCGGAATCAACAGGCGGCGGAATCGCGGGTTGTCGATATGGCGAATGGCGGCGGCGACGTCGCGGCGAACCCGGCGCGACGAGCCGCGGGCGTCGGACGCCAGATCGACGAGGGTAGACTCGGCGGCATCCACATCTGCCGGCTTGGTGCTGGCCGCCAGCGCAACCGCCGCGGTGACCCGGATTCGCGCATCAGGATCGCAGAGCAGCGGACGCGACAGCGTCGCCGCATCCTCGTTGTTGATGTTTCCAATCGCGACGATCGCGGCGGCTCGGACGCCGGCGTCTGCGTCGCTCAACATCCGGTGCACCTGCGGCAGCCAGCTCGTCGCGATGTCGCGGCGCACGGCGCCGATGGCACGAAGGGCGCGTCGGCGCACGTCCGGTGACTCGTGGTAGAGCAGGAGCGGCGTCACCAGGCTGCGCTTGTCGAGCGACTCGAGCATGTCGATCGCGTAGACCACGCGCGCAGGATCGGTGTTGGACAGTTCCTGGAGCAGCGTCTCGATGGTCGATAGATCGGCGGCCGGGGCCTTGAGGTCGGTGACCTCCATGACGCGCGTTTCCAGGCTGCGGCGGAAACTCTGGAGGTACTCGCGACGCGCCCGCAGTGCCATGAAAATCCAGAACGCGGCCACGACAATGCTGATCCAGCTCAGTTGCGACCAGGTGAATCCGGCGAAGTTGATCGCGACGATGAGGAGCGCGGCGCCGAGGCCCTTGGCGAAGCGATCGACGGCCACGTCGGCGAACGGCTTCGCCCGATACTTCATCGCCGTGGGCAGCGGCATGAACAGGATCTCTCTGGTCGTCTTGTCGACCGTGTAACGGAGGGAGGTATCGAGGACTCGCGCCGTGCTTGCGGTCCAGAGCGCCGGGATCGCCAGCATCAACGTGCCGGTCCCGCCAAGCGTGAACGGGAGGAGCAGCAGTGCGAACCCGATTCCAAGCAACCGGTGCACTCGCGACGTCAGCGTCATCTGGATGATGAATCCCGCGATCGAGGAATAGAAAATGATGTTGGCAAGGAGGGCGGTGCGGCCGTCCTTGCCGGGGATCGCCTCGGCGACCGCCATATTGACCTGCTGTTCGACGATGCCGGCGCCAATTGCGGCAAAGCTGATGACCAGCGCGATGACCTGAAAGTGCTTCGAGTTGATCAGCAGCGACACCGCCTCGCGCGGGCTCATGCCCTTTTCTTTTTCTTTGGGAGTCGCCGCTTCGGCCGCGCCCGTCGTCTCCCGCTTCGCGATGGTCGAGACGATCACGCCGCAGAGGCCAAGCAGGACGGCCGCGACGAGCAGCAGATTGTTGGTGCCGATCCGCTTCGCGTACTGCCCGGCGATCCCAGAGCCGATGATTCCGCCAAGGCTGGCGCCGCCACCGATGAAGCCAAAAATGCGTTTCGCCTGGCGCGCGTCGTAGATGTCGTTGGCGAGCGACCAGAACTGGCTGATTAGCAGGCTGCCGGCGAGCACGCCCCACATGTAGAAGGCCACCGGCACCCAGCTCTCGCCGGTCTTGAACAGCGTCCAGAACATCAACAGCAGGCCCACCATCACGACCTGGGTTGCCGCGAAGACCCATCGGCGCGGCAGAAACCGCATCAGGCTCGTGTAGCCCTGGATGACGAAGCC
>AR_comb_assmDRAFT_10432086_pt1 | contig 12781 bp, 13 predicted proteins | sample ArasoioldDNA_FD_10543 | JGI IMG/M metagenome (IMG submission 10543) | reverse complement strand
GCTTTGGGCTTTGTACTTTGGGCTTTGAGCTTTGGCTGTTGTTCGAACATTAATAATTCTCAAATATCAAATATCCAATATCCAATGAAGTAAGATTTGATATTGGACAATTGAGAATTATTAAGTCGGAGCTTCGGGCCCACGGTTGCGAACGAGCGGCGTCGAATCACTAAGCACAAAGTCGGAAGTACAAAGTCCGAAGTACAAAGCACAAAGTCCCGGTGTGACCTAAATTAGTAATTCTCAAATGTCAATTATCCAATATCCAATAAAGTAACCCAAACACACTTATCTTCATGAGGATCCTCCTGCTCGGTCTGTCCGCACTGCTGCTCGTTCTCTCACCCTGGAGGAACTATTCTCAAGAGCCCACCGTCAAGCACGACCCCAGGTATCCAGCTCATTGGTGGACACCAATAACTGATCCAGCCAAACCTGATTGGGAGATACTTCCCCAGAAAGGTGGCCCAGGCGAAGTTATTCTGTCGAAGCGGAACGAGCTTGGCCTTCTCTCGAACTTTGCGGCGACTCCCTTTACTTTTCGCGGGAAGCGTTATGCAAGTCTTGAAGGGTTTTGGCAAATGATGTTGTATCCGGAAGGCCCCTCAGATCTCAGGTCTCAGAATGCGACGTGGAAATATACTCGCGAACAAGTGGCCCAGCTGACAGCTTTCGACGCAAAACGAGCCGGCACGCTTGCCGAGGAAAACATGGAAAAACTCGGAATTGATTGGGCCACATTTGAAGGCAAAAGGTTTCCCTATCGCTCCTTGAGGCCGGGGAAGCATTATGAACTGATTGTCGCTGCGACTCGAGAAAAAGTGAGACAGAACGAGAATGTCAGGAAAGTACTTTTGCTCACCGGAGACCTCGTCCTGAAGCCGGATCATTATGGAGAGCCAAACGCTCCTCCTGAATGGCGGTACTACGAAATTCTGATGCAGATTCGCAAAGAACTTCAGACAGAGCGGGCACACCACCCAATGTGATCACCCTTCCGGGTACTCGCGAAATTCTTTAATCCGCTGGCAAATAAGCGTGGGGGGCACTCACGGAGTGACGCCCGCAAAAATCGGAGAACACTTGACGACTAATTACGCGACCTCGCGCACAACCTACGATTATCGTATCTGGCAGGTAATCACAGCTTCCGCAGTCGGCACCATGATCGAATGGTACGACTTCTACATCTTCGGAAGTCTGGCGACAACGATCTCACCTCTCTTTTATCCTGCGGGAAACGATACGCTCGCGCTGATCGCATACCTTTCAACTTTTGCCGTCGGGTTTGTCGTTAGACCTTTCGGAGCGCTCTTCTTTGGCAGAATCGGGGACCTGGTGGGACGCAAATATGCTTTCCTGGTGACGCTTCTAATAATGGGTGGCGCAACGGCTGCGATAGGTTTTCTTCCTACTTACCACACCATCGGAGTCTTCGCCCCAATCGCGCTGTTACTGATTCGCGTGCTCCAGGGTTTAGCCCTGGGCGGTGAATATGGTGGAGCCGCAGTGTACGTTGCCGAACACGTACCAGACGCTCGACGTGGTTTCTACACCAGCTTCATTCAGATTACGGCGACACTCGGACTGTTTATTTCGTTAGTGGTAATCCTGTTGGTCCAAAACTCCATGAGCCCCAACACGTTCTCCTCATGGGGCTGGAGAGTCCCTTTTGTTATCTCGATAGTGCTGGTTGGCGTGTCGCTTTATATTCGAATCAGGATGAAGGAGTCTCCAATCTTCCAGCAAATCAAAAGCGCTGGCATGACTTCGGCCCAGCCGCTGAAGGAGGCGTTTACTCAATGGTCCAACTTGAAGCGAGTCCTGATTTCCCTGTTCGGAGCGACGGCGGGCCAGGGCGTTGTCTGGTACACAGGTCAATTCTACGCCTTGTTTTATTTGCAAACCATCTTGAAGGTTAATGGAAGATCAGCCAACTACATCATTGCGATTGCGTTGCTGCTGGCCATGCCGCTTTTTGTTTTTTTCGGTGCGCTTTCAGATCGTCTCGGCAGGAAGCGAATTATGATGATCGGTTGCTTGCTCGCCGCCCTTTCGTACATTCCTATTTATAAAACGATGCAGCGGGTTGCCGGTTCAGAAGTGGTGACTGCTATCTCGCAAAGGAATTCTATTACCGGTGCGATTAGTTTAACTCCACAGACAATTGTCAATGGCGCTACTCAGCCCGCCAAAGAGGTTTTGCCTTTTCAGAGCTTTGGTACGTTGCTGTCTAACTCGACTGCCTGGAAATTGATTGGTCTGGTTTTTATCCAGGTTTTGTTTGTCACGATGGTTTATGGACCGATTGCCGCTTATCTGGTTGAGGCTTTTCCAGCAAAGATCCGGTATACAGCGTTGTCGTTGCCCTATCACATTGGAAATGGCGTCTTTGGTGGCCTGCTACCCGTCATCGGTCTCTCGGTGATAGCTGAAACGGGAAATATCTACGCGGGCCTTTATTATCCAATCGCGGTAGCTCTAATAACCTTTGTGATCGGTTCGCTATTGCTTAAAGAGACCAGACACACTTTGATCTGGGATGAGTTTGAAAAATGATTGGAGTTAAGGCTTCGTACTTGGACCATGCAGGGTAGGAACAAGTACGAAGCAGCTGTGAGCCTTATAACGCCGCTGTTCCTGCCAGCAGTACAAAGCCCACAATCACGAGGGCACTGAAGATTAAGCTGATTATTCGTCGTGTTAATTTCGATCTCATAATCTTCACCTCCATCCCTGCTGTTATTACACGCCACTACCATGCCGGACATCGGCCATTTTCGCTTGATGGATCATTTTCTATTTGTTGCATATTTGTGATCGCTCGATCTTTGGAGTGCGCCGGCCTGGCGGCGCTTTTAGAACCTAGCTTAAACGGGCTCCGGTAATAAGAAAGCACCGCCGGGCCGGCGCACTCCGAAACTGCGCTATTGCAAAGCATTACGCTGAAACCCTATTGTTGCGCTCCGTGGATCAGGACTTCATCAGATTTGGACTCGCAGCGGTCGTGACTCTGCTCGTAATGGTGGACCCGCCCGGTGTTGTCCCGATTTTTGTTGCTTTAACCAAGGAAGAAACACGGGCTCAGCAAAGAAAGATTCTGTTACGAGCTGTATTAATAGCCTGCGGCGTAGCGTTTTTCTTTCTGCTCGCCGGACGCGCAGTACTGTCTTATCTGGGCGTCACGGTTTATGCATTTTCCATTAGCGGCGGGATCCTTCTATTCGGTGCGGCGATGCCCATGCTGTTCGGTCACCGTGGTGGATTGCAGGCGCCTGAACCAACCGAACAACAATCAGCCGGCGACGATATCTCGGTGTTCCCGCTCGCGATGCCTCTCTTATCTGGGCCAGGCACCATTGCGACGATCTTGTTGCTGACCTCTCAGGCTGGTGGCGACCCTCGCAAACTTGTTGCGGTTGGAGTGGCGATCGCGATTGTGTTTCTAGTTTCCTTTATTGCCTTGATGTTAGGATCGCGACTGATAAAGTTGTTGGGTGAAGGTGGCGTGCATATTGCGACTCGCGTGATGGGGATCGTGCTGGCGGCACTTGCGGTGCAATATGTTTTGAATGGAATCACCGGCTATTACACTTTGCTGGCGGGAAAGTGAGATCCGTTTTAGACGGTTGAAAATTATCAATTGATACTTCTCGATTCTCCGCGAGTCTCTAGCGATGAGTACAGTACGCGAGCGCAGCGACCGGATGTCACCGTATTCTCGGTAAGTATCTTTCGTACCTTTGCATGAAAAATAACTCTCCCCCTTCCCTCAGTTGAATCAATCTTCCCAAATTAATACACTGCATCCGTTGAATCTGGCCTTCGTCATAACAAACTTAAAACATCAAAGATGAACAGCGAAACAAACCTGAAGCCTATTAAAAGAGCTTTAATAAGCGTGTCGAACAAGACCGGCGTAATCGAATTTGTAAAGGCTCTACGATCCTTTGGGATCGAAATTATCAGCACCGGAGGCACCGCAAAGAGTCTAAGAGATGCGGGCGTGGAAGTCCGCGACGTATCAGACGTGACTGGATTTCCTGAAATGATGGATGGTCGCGTGAAGACTCTCCACCCGCGCGTGCACGGGGCACTTCTCGGTCAACGAGAGAACGCGACACATGTATCCGCTATGAACGAACATGGCATAGAGCCTATCGATCTGGTGGCCGTGAATCTGTACCCGTTCGAAGAAACAGTATCGCGATCTGGCGTGACCGAACCTGAGGCTATCGAGCAAATTGACATTGGTGGCCCATCAATGCTCCGGTCAGCCGCAAAAAACTTTAACGATGTCGTAGTTGTTGCCAGCCCGCATTGTTACGATCGCGTACTCGCAGAGTTAAAGACAAACAACGGCTCAACGACTCTCGCCCTCCGTCGCGAACTTGCGGGCGACGTATTCCAACGTACAGCCGCCTACGATCAGACTATTGCCGCATACTTCGCGGCTGAACCAGCCGAAAAGCTTCCGACAAAGACGTCGATTAACCTTAGTAAAGTCTCCGACCTTAGATACGGCGAGAATCCTCATCAAATTGCAGCACTCTATCGCACCAGCTCCAAATTTAGCTCGGAAGGCTGTGTCGACGGACTCGCGAACGCACATCTTTTGTCAGGCAAAGAGATGTCATTCAACAACTATGTCGATGCCGATGCTGCCTGGCAACTTGTCTGTGATTTCGCTGATCCAGCTTGCGCAATCATTAAGCATACCAACCCGGCGGGAGTTGGTTTGGGCCAAAGCCTGGTGGAGAGTTACAAGAAAGCCCTGGCAACTGATCCGGTCTCAGCGTTTGGGGGCATCGTGGCGTTTAATCGACCTGTAGATGAAGAAGCCGCAACCGAAGCATCCAAGATCTTTACGGAAGTGATCATCGCACCAGATTACGACCCGGCCGCTCTAGAAACTCTGCAGAAAAAAAAGAACCTTCGGGTTCTTAAAATGCCTTCGGTAGAATTGCCTGCAGGTCTCGAGTACAGACAGATAAGTGGTGGGGTGCTGGTCCAAAGCCGCGATAGTCATAAGCTCGATAAGTCCCAACTGAAGGTTGTGACCACGCGTCAACCCACCGAAGCCGAAGTGAACGCACTGCTGTTCGCCTGGACGGTTTGCAAACACACCAAGTCAAACGCCATTGTTTACGCAATCGAAGGACAAACTGTTGGAGTTGGTGCGGGCCAGATGTCACGGGTCGATTCGGTCAAAATAGGCGCGATGAGGGCCCAACTCTCAATAGCCGGCTCAGTGCTCGCCTCGGACGCTTTCTTCCCTTTCCGCGATGGTGTGGACGAAGCTGCAAAAAGCGGTATCACAGCAATCATTCAACCGGGTGGTTCAGTGCGAGACGAGGAAGTGATTGCGGCAGCAAACGAGCATGGACTAGCCATGGTGTTTACTGGTATACGTCATTTTCGGCACTGATCCGGGAGTGCGCCGGCCTGGCGGCGCTTTTTCATTTGTCGGGTCTTTAGGGCTCCTCCTTGAAACCGGTGTCCGGAAAGTGGGGTGCGTAAAAGCGCCACCGGGCCGGCGCACTCCAAAGTGAAACCGTTCTGATATTATTGGCGTAACGTTATTGTTTGAAGATCTAACGACGAAAGTAATTAAGCTATGGCTGACGAAAATTTAACCACAGATAACTCCTCATCTTCGATTCGTTGTCGATACTGCGGCCAACGGAATCAAATTCGACCAGACGCGGGCGATGCTCGATGTGGACGCTGCCGCTTACCCTTGTCCGACGCTCCCCACAAAAAATTTGCGAGACTCGACAAAGACGAATATATCCATCCAGCAGACAGGCGCGCTCTCGCCGCCTTGCGCGCCATTCCGGGGATCGACTCGGCGCTCAAAAAACTTCTCGCTGTAACCGGCGAATCAGCGATTCGCGTGATCTTCACGGCAAGCGCCGTAAAAGTTACACCCACTCAATGTCCGGATCTCTACGCCAAACTTCAGATTGCCTGCACTACACTGGGCGTCGACATGCCCGAGTTGTTTGTGCAGCAGAATCCCGTGGTGAACGCCTTTACGGGAGGAGTTGAACGGCCCATCATCGTGCTCTATTCACAATTGATCGAGCGATTAAGCGATGAAGAAGTGTTAGCCGTCGTCGCACACGAGGTAGGCCACATACATTCGGAACATGTGCTCTATTTAACCGCAGCGCGCTTGATCGAGTTTCTGGCCAAGAGTGCCGTGCTCGCTTCTCCACTCACTTTTATTGTGAAGGAGATTTTGACCATGAGCATGCGTGCAGCGTTGCTGTCATGGGCTCGTCGCGCCGAGCTGTCATGCGATCGCGCTGCCCTACTGGTAACTCAGGATCCTCATATTGTGGGTAGGACAATGATGAGGCTGTGTGGAGGAACTTTCGCCTCTCGCGTTGACTACGATCAGTTCCTGGCCCAGGCGCGCGACTTTCAGAAAAACTATGACGAGAAGGCCCTGGATAGATTCTGGGCCGACGCAATTACGTCAGGACTGAGTCATCCCTTTCCGGTGTGGCGCGTATCAGAAATTCTCCAATGGGTGGAAAGTGGCGAATATAAGGCTCTAATGAACGCCCCGGAAGCAGCAGCTGCGTGAGTTACAACTCGCCAATGAAGGTGTTTCTAACCTCCGTTGTGTTGATGCTTTTTGCGGAAGAAACGACGGGAACCTATTATTCTGGTCCAACCCGAATCTCTCTGATAGATCAGGCAAACATCTGATAAACGCACTCAAGGTAACAACAGGTTACGAAGATCCAGAGGACAGCTTTGATCCTCCTATTACCTTGTGTCCAAAAAACGCGAACAATCCAGTCATTGGAAATACGAAATTGATTATAGCGGTCGCGGATAGGCAAACTTGATCGTTGGGAAGTTCAGTACAACGTCGCCCGCGAACTATTTGAAGGTCGCGTAGTGCGGGTCGAGAACGACGACCAATAATGAAGAGACGATTGAAGGTAACAAATGTTGCAAAATAAGACTGGAATTATCTTTGGTGTTGCTAACAAGCGTTCGATTGCCTGGGCCACGGCCGTCGCACTTCATGAAGCAGGCGCCCGCCTCGCTTTTACTTACCAGGGTGACAGGTTGAAAGAGAACGTAGAAGGTTTGACTGCAGAAACTATGAAGTCCGCGTTGCTCTTACCCTGCGATGTTACTCGCCAGGATGAAGTTGACGAGACCTTTCGCAAAGTTGGCCAGGAGTTTGGGAAACTCGATTTCCTCATTCACAGTATTGCGTTCGCCCCGCGCGAAGCGCTTAGTGGCACTTATCTTGACACCAGTCGCGAAGCCTTTTTAACAGCCCTGGAGATTAGCGCTTATTCCCTGCCGCAGCTGGCACGAGCTGCCGCACCACTAATGAAGGACGGCGGTAGTATTGTTTCAATGTCTTACTACGGCGCCGAGAAGGTGGTTGTCGGGTACAACGTGATGGGAGTGGCAAAAGCAGCCCTTGAAGCAAGTACCCGCTATCTGGCGGCCGACCTGGGACCACAAAATATCAGGGTCAATACCATCAGTGCTGGTCCAATTCAAACACTGTCAGCGCGCGGCGTCTCTGACTTCACGACAATGCTCAAACATCATGCTGAACGTGCACCACTGCGAAGAAATGTCGATGCACGCGAGGTCGGAAACACTGCGGTGTTTCTATGCAGCTCGATGTCTTCAGCCATTACCGGCGAAGTGATTTACGTAGATTGCGGCTATAGCATCATGGGCATTTAATGGACGATCAAAACAAAAAGTCGCGACCTCCTGGCAGCACCCAGGACGAACAATTACTCGAGAGCCCACGACCCGATGAGTTTACTCACACCGATACGTGGCGGGTCTTCAGGATCATGGGAGAATTTGTCGAAGGCTTCGATGAACTTGCCACTCTATCTCGCGGAATTTCGATTTTTGGTTCGGCAAGATCAAAACCGGATGATCCAGACTATCAGGCGGCCCAGGAAACCGCGGCGCTCCTCGCCAGGGAAGGTTATGCAGTGATAACCGGAGGTGGCCCAGGCATCATGGAGGCGGCGAATCGTGGAGCTTTTGAGGCAGGCGGCCTGTCGATAGGTTGCAACATCGAGCTGCCTTTCGAACAAAAACCTAACCCTTATCAGACACGCAGCCTGACGTTTAAGTACTTCTTCGTGCGAAAAATGATGTTTGTGAAATACAGCCTGGGCTTTGTAATTTTTCCGGGAGGTTTCGGCACATTCGACGAACTGTTTGAAGCTCTCACCTTGATCCAAACGAAAAAAATTCGCGACTTTCCCGTAGTGCTCTTTGATTCAAAGTACTGGCAGGGCTTGCTTGACTGGATGAGCAACTTCGTCTTACCTGGCGGTAAGATCGCGGAACATGATCTGCGACTCTTCCATCTAACCGACTCGCCTTCCGAGGTAGTCGAGATTGTTAGAAAAAGTCAGAATACGCTTAATCACATAGACCAGAGGATCTCAGACGAAATTCGATTTCCCAGTTAAGAGGTCTGGTGAGGGTGCTAAGGCGCGCTGCGACGCAGTTCAGGATTTATTGTTTGCTCAAGCCACTCAAGATAAGCCTTGGAACCTTCGATGATTGGGACTGCAATAATCTCCGGAGTTTCATAACTGTGAATTGCCCGTACCTCGCGCTCAAGTTCCGCGAATTTTCCCCGAGACGTTTTCGCGAGCAGTAGTACTTCCGACTGCCGTTCGACTTTGCCTTGCCAGCGATAGACTGACTCAATCTCCGGCATGATCTGTACACATGCCGCCAGATTTGCACCGACGAGAAGTTCAGCTAGCCTCGCCGCCTCTTCTCCATTCGCCGCAGTCATAAACACAACGACGGCTTCAACACCTGATTGCACTTCATTCTTCATCATCAGTGGGACCACCAGTTAGTGGTGTTGTATCGCGGCCGAAGAAGGCACTGTAAATCTCTTGCGCTCGATCAAAATCACGCTCGTCCACCAGAATTACAGCGCCCTCGGAGGTTGCGGATAACAACGGTGAAAGCATATCTGATCCACCTGACTTCACCATCGAGCGTATTCCATTGTTCTGCAATATCTCGTTGACCATTTCAGCCTCAGCAGGCATTCCCAGTTTATGAAGCACCAGAAAGCGAGCTTCACTGCTGTCATGAAGAGCATTGTCGGAGGTCAGTTTGTCTACGAGGGGAGTATCGTCGTCGGGACACCGGGCAATCCCTGGCTCATATTCTGATTCGCAAACGGGGCAGATCATAGTATTTTCTCCAGCCTGACTCTGATTTGATGTCTCAACATTAGGTTGTTAATTGGGTCGCCCGTTCAAAAGGAATCTCTTCAAAATGCGTCATCTTTCTAAATGCGAGAAACCTTTCGTTAATTTCTGCATGTGTCAGGCGCCTGACTCTTTCAGTGCCAAACTCTTCGACATTAAAGGATGCCATTACAGATCCAAAAATCATTGCGCGCCTCATCGTTGACTCGTCCAACTTTTCCTGACTGGACAAATAACCCATAAATCCACCAGCAAAAGTATCGCCAGCACCAGTTGGGTCGAACACTGATTCGAGCGGATAAGCGGGGATGGCAAAATAATTGTCCGCCGTAAATAGCGCTGCCCCGTATTCACCACGCTTTACAATCAGCGCCCGTGGACCCCACGACAGAATTTCGCGCGCTGCCTTTATTAAATTGGGAATGGAAGTCAGTTGCCGGGCTTCAGCGTCATTGATGATCACAACGTCGACACCCCGGATGGTCCGTAAAAGAGAATCGCGAGTATTCTCGATCCAAAGATTCATAGTGTCGAGCGCAACCAGATCTGCATTGGGCATCTGCTCGCGCACTTCGCGCTGAAGATCGGGTTGGATGTTACCCAGGAAAAGCAGGCGCGCCGATTTTGACTCGTCCGACAATTTCGGCTTAAAGTCGGCGAAGACATTCAGCTGCGTATCGAGTGTGTGCGCGACGTTGAGATCGTAGTCGTAACGTCCGCTCCAACGGAATGTTTTTCCATCGGGTATTCGTTCGAGATCGTTGGTACCGATATTGTGGTCGATGAATACCTTTCCGTCCTCAGGAGTAAAGTCTCCACCAATTACACCTACTATACTCACATCGGTGAAGAAGCTTGCCGAAATAGAGAAATGTGACGCTGAACCACCGAGCATCTTTTCGCATTTTCCAAAGGGAGTCTCAACCGCATCAAAGGCGACTGAACCAACTACCACGAGAGACATTTGTTTATCAACCTTGCGCTCATGAGATAGTAAAGCATTAGATTTAGGGTTTCGCTGGCGCCGGATTCGCGAGCGCGCTTAATTCGTCCTGAGCCTCTTTCGCAAAAGGACTGTCGGGATAATCGCTGATTAGTTTCGACAAATAACCGCGTCCCATTTCGCGAAACTGTTCGGGAGTCAATGTATGTTTCGTTCCGCCATCGAAAGCTACGTACTGATCGGATTTTTGTTTCCCTTTTCCGTCGGCGAGCCACAGGCTGCTCTGACCGGCCATCAACAATACTTCCTGAATTCTTGAGAAGTTTGGATTGCCGGCGATGATCTCTTCCAGCCGTTTCAACGCTGCGACATACGCCTTCTTGAGCTTGAAGTAGTTGCGTGCTACCTCGAGATTATGCAATGAGTCTTTTTCGAGCTCTGGATCGCGAATAGTTGTCGGATCCGGGCCGGAACGAACCGTTCCCTGTGCCTGCACATTCGAGACGGCGGCGCCAAGTACCAGGACAAATACCAGGCTAATCAAGCATTTAAACCACATATTCACCTCTCCCACTCACTTAGCTGAAGAATCATACTTTTTGATGATTGCTTCGAGCTTTTTTGTTGTCGAAGTGGGCCAAAGAGCCGGGGCCGTAAAGATTGCATTCTTCAAAGCAGAACCACATTTACACGTCCGCTCGGAATTTTTCAGCAACTTGACGGACTCTCGCATGATCAATTGCGCATTTCGAACGTTCTTGTTCAAGTATTCGATGACTGTCTCGACGCTAACAGCATCATGTGCCGGATGCCAACAATCATAATCAGTGACCAACGCCAGCGTCGCATAACAAATCTCGGCCTCACGAGCGAGCTTCGCTTCTTGCAGGTTGGTCATGCCAATAATGTCCATGCCCCATGAGCGATAAACGTTCGACTCTGCGACCGTGGAAAACGCAGGGCCTTCCATGCATAAATAGGTACCGCCACGATGCGTCTTAACTGAAACGGCCTCACACGACTGTTGCAAAACGTCTCCGAGCGCACCACACACCGGATGGGCAAAGGAGACATGGGCCACGATGCCTTCACCAAAGAATGTCGACTCTTTTGCGCGCGCCCGGGTTCTGTCGAAGAATTGATTCGGAATAACCATGTCCAGAGGAGCATATTGCTCTTGCAGGGAACCCACTGCTGAAGCGGATAGGATCCGTTCGACCCCGAGCAATTTCATTGCATAGATATTTGCCCGAAATGGGACTTCAGTTGGTGTAAAGCGGTGCCCGCGCCCGTGTCGAGGCAAGAAGGCAACTCTTTCACCATCGAGGCTACCGACGATAAAAGCATCCGATGGTTCACCAAAGGGCGTTTCGACCCTGATTTCCTCGACGTCCATTAATTCCGACATCTGGTAAAGGCCGCTACCTCCGATGATTCCGATTTTGACTGTTGGAAGAGCCATTATTGGTTGGGTTCTTTGACTGTGATCTTTGAGCTTTGTTCTTTGAAGTGTCGTCTTTTGAGCTTTGGTGTTCGATCTTCGATCCTCACTCGAAGACCAACTAAAGACCAAAACCCTTATCCTACTGGTCGGGTCACCAGCTTTCCGTCGTTCTCCTCAAGCGTGCAAAGTGGCTCATCAGGATCGTGATAGAACAAGCAAAGCCAATTTTCTCGCACAGCCTGAGGTAATAGTTTCCTCTTAGCCTCAAGAGTCTCGACTGGATACAGGTCATAGCCCATTATCCAGGGCAGCCGCACATGAGCTCGCATCGGGACCAGATCGGCAAAACCAAACATAGTCCGTCCAGCCTGTTGCAGACGCCAACATTGCATCGTCCGATTGTGGCCCGTCTGTACTTCCATGATCAGACCAGGTGCAACTTCGTAAACATCGTCTGTGGCTTCCAGTTGCCCAGAATCCTGTAAAGGCTTCCAGTTATCACTCAGATAACTCGCTCTATCGCGCTCTGTGGGACTTTCAGCATGCGCCAGCTCGGAACGAGAAACGAAATACCTAGCATTACTAAAGCTCGCAATCGTCCGTCCATTCTGATCAAGCCTGGTATTACCGCCGGCGTGATCAAAATGGAGGTGAGTATTTACTACGATTGAAATCTCATCAGCGTCGACACCCGTTTTTGCTTTCAACGTTTCGGCCAAAGAATCTTTTCGTTCAATACCGTACATAGCCGAAAGTTTTGGTGTCCATTTCTCACCAATGCCGGTTTCAATCAGAATTTTGTCTGCCCCTGTATCCACAAAAACGCAATTCATATTCATGCGAATGCGATTCTGTTCATCGGGCGGGCAAACTTGCGCCCAAAGGTTTCTGGGGACCACTCCAAACATTGCGCCACCATCCAGATGGAACTCGGTGTCTGGAATGATCTCAACTCGATAATCGCCGAAAAGCATGAAGGTGTCCGTCGTCCGTGGTCCGTGGTCCGTGGTCCGTGGTCCGTGGTCCGTGGTCAACCAATAATTGTTAGGCGTACCCGAATTCCAAACTTATTTGAGCACTAAAACTAAACCCACACTAAAAGCACGAACCACTGACCACTGACCACGAACCACTGACCACTGACCA
>AR_comb_assmDRAFT_10146442_pt1 | contig 12781 bp, 9 predicted proteins | sample ArasoioldDNA_FD_10543 | JGI IMG/M metagenome (IMG submission 10543) | reverse complement strand
TCTTAACACTCCGCCGACCGGTGCATTTGCCTCGCCGCATCCCCCATAGCATCTAGTCTGCAATGTGGAACCGGCATGCGTATCGCTACTTTCAACTTGGAGAGCCTGGATCTGCCACCAAAGGCGATGGTTCCGCTCGAGATACGCCCGTGGCGCTTGACCGGCTGTTGGCAGGCACAAGGTATGCCAACTACGCGCGGGTTGCGAGCACGGCGGATGAGGGCCGCTGCCCGGCCGACGTCCACAACCTGGTGGGGGTGGCGCTTCAATCGCCGCCCTCCCGAGTAGACCTACTGTCTGCACCAAGTCGAGGAAGCGACGCCGCTGGCTGCCACCTTTGGGGCGTCTGCACTGCATAAATTCCATCACCTCAAAACGTTCCCGCGAACTACAAATGGAGGTGATCAGATCGTCCCTTAACGTGAGCAAATCACCGGATTGAGCCTGGCATGAATGGTGTGCGTTCGTCTCCGACGCCGGTCGATGGAAACATCCAAAACCCACGCTCTCTAGCCGGTTTAGGTCCAACCTCCCGGGGGCATGGCCGTTCGCAAAGGATATGAAAGCGGTGGAATGATACTGTGACGCACCTCTGGCTGGTTGCTAATGGAAAAGCGAGAGAGCATCACAAAAGATGCATCAACTCGAATATGACCCCGTTCAATCGTCCGTTGATCTTTTCTGGGAGCGAGCGCGCCGCGCGGTCGCTCGCACCGTTGTGTTTAAGGCGACGGCCGCACGAACCAGTGCCTTCAACGCTTTCTCATTGACCTTGTCACCCTCATGGATATCGATGGCACGCCTGGTGTTGCCCTCGAGGCTGGCGTTGAAGAGGCCTGAGGGGTCCTCCAGCGCGGCACCCTTGGCGAACGTCATCTTCACGACATTCTTGTAGGTCTCACCGGTGCAGATAATCCCGGCGTGCGACCACACCGGAACCCCTCTCCACTTCCATTCCTCGACCACCTCCGGGTCAGCCTGCTTGATGAGAATTCGGACCCGTGCCAGCATCTCGCCCCGCCAATCACTGAGCTCCTTGATGCGTCGATCTATCAGCTGAGAGGGAGACCCCGCTGCCTTTACCGGATCGCTCTTGCTCGTCATCATGCGTCGTGTCTCTTTCTTCATGGTCGTTGCAGCTCAAGCCTCACTTGCCTATCTGCAGTCAGCACTGGGTAGCATCGCATCTCGTTTCCATTAAGGTCTTCGCTGTCGAGCGAGCTCAAATGTGGGGTCTTGTCTCGACCTTGGCTCTATCGCCGCCTGGGCAGTCCCTAGCAAGCGCCCGCGCCGCTTTCGTTCACAAATGTTTTATCGCCGCGACAAAAACCAAGATGAGCGACGCCACGTAGCCGACGCAGGTGCTCCACCTCCGGCGCGGGCACGCCGAGGATCTGGCATCACTGCGGCGGCCATTTTACGCGGCTGGGGTCGGCGCTCGTATTGAAGGAGAGCCCGTTATGCGTTGGTTTTGGCGTCGCTCGGTCACACCGGGCGCGAGCGCAAATGATCTTGCACCCCACGCGGTCGTACATTCCGAAGGCGGCCGTGCCGCGACCATCATCTCGGCCATCGCGCTATTTTTCTCGGCCTACAGCCTCTGGGAGACCTCCCTCAAACAGGCTGAACTGAGTACCTACGTCACGGGCGTAATTACCTATGAGCGCGACACCTCCGACGACGAGTACATTCAGCCGACCGGCGGCTTCGAGGTGCTTGCGGTACCGGTCACGATCGCTAATGGCGGCGCGCGCGACGGCGCTGTCCTAGCGCTGCAACTCAACGTCAGAAATCCGACCACTGGTTTGACCGCAAGCTTCGCGGCGACCTACACCGCAGACGCCGCCTATTTTGCCAATCCCCGCGGCAAGCGGCCGAAGACGCCATTTTCCGCCTTGGTGATCGCTGGCCGTTCGGCCTGGATGGGCACAGTCCTTTTCTACCCGGTGAGCTACAGCAACGAAAAGGCGCTCACACCCGTGCGCAAGGTTGCTGCCTTCAACAACGAGCTGCGCAAAAAGTACGCGAATGAAATGGGTGGTGCCAGCAGCCTGAGCATCCTGCGAGAGAAGCTTCCCAACCTTCCCGAATGGGCCGAGCAGGACGCCTACGACGCTAAGGTGCTCAACCAAAATGACAAGGTCGAGGCAACGCTAAGGCCGATGACGCCGAAGCCTGCCGGTTGGCTCGACCGCATCTTCGGCACTGAGGTGGGGCCTGTCAGGCTTGGACTGGAGATGCCGGATATCCCGGGCGACCGCATAGCGCGCGGCGAGCTCGTTCGATTACAATCGCTCACCACGCAGCCTTGAGCCTTTGCCGCCCTTGTTCGGCGTGTTGAGCGCAGCCCGCCCTGCTGCATCGATCGGCCAGGAGCTCGACAAAACCAGCAACACATCATTCGTCCCCGCCGCCCGGCATAGTACTCCCGGCACTACCACGCGTCGGCCACGATCGCGCCTGACGACTAGGCTTAGCTGGCCCAGAGTTTCGAGGCCTCACGTGGTTCAAAGTGCGGTGCGGCTAGGGGCACAGCTGGCGCGGGCGCTGGAGGGCTCCGCGGGCCCGGCACGCGCAGGTCAACGTCGAGGGCTGGCAATGGGTGGACGGCGCATGATCTGGCTTGTGTTGGCGCTAGCGCTACTTGCTTGGCCCGCGTGGGAGGCGTGGCGCTGGGAACGCGTGCGCCGTGTCTACGCCAGCCCGGAGCCTGCCGCCCCGACCGTGACACCAAAGCACGTGCAAGCCCTTCGCAAGCTCCGATTTGCATGGAATCCGGCCATCGAAGGTGGTGGACCGGTCGTGGATCCTCTGACGCCCTACGGCACCGAGAATTTGGCGGCTGATCTCGGCCCGATCCTAGGCACGCGCGACAAGGTCGCAGTTGCCAGATTTCATCGCGAGGTTTCCTCACTTCTGATCTGGGCACTCAAGCACGGCGACCTCGCAGAAGGCGACTATCGGCTTGCCGATTTGAACAATGCCGCCATGCAGGGACGGCTGCGGCGCGAACTTGCCAGGTATCCCGGATTGCCCCTTGGGCGGGTCGAGGCAATCATGGCCGAGGTCCCGCGCCTGGACCCGGACGGCCAGTTCCGCTTCAGCGACCAGCATCGGCGCCTGTTGCGCGAGCTGCGGCTGGAATGGCCGGATCAGCCAATCATCTGGTTCCTCGCCGGTTCCGGCTATCCGGCACCTGCCGTCCATTTCAAGCGCCCGTTCGGAGATATGACCGCCTTTGAAATCGATATGGCAGCGATCCTGGGCCTTCCGCGTCCGAGGGACGACGCCATCGATCCCTTACTGGATCGTCTTTATTGGGAAATGTGGCCGGCGCTGCAGGCCTTCGTCGAGCACGTGGACATCAAATTTACCGCTCACTCAGTCGGCAACTGACGTCGTTTCGCAGCCGTGCGCTTGATGCTGCCGAGGTACGGCTGACCGTGGAGCCGGGGCACGAAGGATCCCAATCGCCCCGGATCGGCCAGGGTTTGCATTCCCTCCTCGGCACAGACTCTCGCTTCTTTGGAAACGCTCGTGCCGGCAGCAATAAGAGAGTTGCCATAGGGCGACATGGCCCAGCGCAACGCCCCCGCGGCGCTCAACCATATTGCCCAGACTTTAGCGCGCCATTGTCCCGGGCGTGATCTGCCCGTTCCTAGACGCCAAGGTGGCCGTGCAGAGTTTCGGGACGCTCGCGCAGGGCCTGCGCCGTGAAGGCATCGACGATGTGGCCATTGTTCAGAATGTAGACCCGATCGGCCAGCGTCATTGCGGCCGTGATATTCTGCTCCACCAGCACAATGGTTTGGCCCGCTTCGGCGAGCGTGCGGCAGGTCGCCAGGAGATCACGTACGATGATGGGCGCCAGCCCCTCGAAGGGTTCGTCGAGCAAAAGGATCTTCGGCGCGCGTACGAGCGCGCGCGCAATCGCTAACATCTGCTGCTCACCGCCGGAAAGATCCGTGCCACGGCTGCGCCGCCTCTCGCGCAGGCGGGGAAAGGTCTCCCAGATCCGTTCCAGCGGCCAGCGTCCTTTTGCCGACAGGCCCGCGAGAACAATGTTTTCCTCAACGCTCAGGCTGCCAAATATGCGCCGCTCCTCCGGGACCAGCTGCAGCCCAAGCGCGGCGATTGCATGCGGGCGCATGCTTTGCGTGGGCATGCCATCAAGCACGATTTTGCCAGAGCTGGGTCTAACCAAGCCCATCAACGTCTTAAGCGTCGTGCTCTTGCCGGCGCCATTGCGTCCAAGTAAGGCCACGACCTCGTTCTTGGCAACGTGCAGAGAAATGTCGAACAGGATGTGGCTGTCGCCGTAGTAGCTGTTGATGCGGTCGACTTCGAGAAGCGTGCTCATGCTGCCGCCACGCCGCCAAGGTAAGCTTCCTGCACCAGCCGGTTGCGCTGGATCTCTGCGGGCGTCCCCTCGGCCAGCAGGGCACCTTCGTGGAGCACCGTGATCCGCTCCGCCAACTCGAATACCGCGTCCATGTCGTGCTCGACGATCACCAGCGTACGACCTCGCCGCAGGTTCTTGAGAAGCTGCACCGTCTCGCGGCGCTCCCGCGGGCTCATGCCGGCCAGCGGCTCGTCGAGCAACAACAGGGATGGCGACGAAGCCAGGGCTAGCCCGATCTCTAGTCGCCGCTTTTCGCCGTAGGCGAGTTCAGCCACCGGCACGTCCGCGCGTGACGCGAGGCCAACCATCGCCAGGGTGGCCTCGACTTGCATGTCCAGTCCAGGAACGCGGTCGATCCGGCGCAGCAGGTCGAGTGAGAAGCTCCCCCTCCGCTCAGCCAACGCGGCAATGACGATATTCTCGCGCAGGGTCTGTCGCGTGAAGAGCTGGTTGACCTGATAACTTTTGGTAAGCCCTAGCTGGCACACCCTGGCGACGTCCATGCCCGTGATGTCACGGCCATGAAAGAGGATCCTCCCCGCCGTCGGCCGCATCTCGCACGTCAACATCTTGAAAAACGTGCTCTTGCCCGCACCATTGGGACCGATGATGCCCCGCAGCTCGCCCTGGCTGACCGCAAAGTCAATGTCCCTGTTGGCGACGAGACCGCCGAATTTCTTGGTCAGGCCGCGAGCCTGGAGGGCTGGACCGGTAAACGGTTTTTCGTCATGGCGTCGGGAACGCCCCAAACTCGCCAGAGGCTTAACCTCTGGCGCCGGCGTTGCTTCGCGCGGTTCGGCGTGGCGGCGCCGCGTGCACAATGCCACGAGATCACCGAGGCCTCCGATCACGCCGCGACGCAGGAAACACACCAGCAACACGAAGACGATGCCAAGCACCAATTTCCAGGTGGCACCGAGATGCAGCGTCGTTTGGAAGAAGTCGCTCAGATATAGCCAGACGGCCGCACCCAGCAGTGGGCCAAACAGGGTGCCTGCACCGCCTATGGCGGTCTGCATCACCAGCTGGCCTGACGTTTCGAACGTGAAGGCATCCGGCGGCATGAAAGCCTGCAATACTCCCAGGAGCCCACCGGCAAATCCGGCGTAGGCGGCGGCGATGACGAAGGCCGTCAGCTTATAGGCGTGAATGTTGTGACCGACGGCGGCTGCGCGCAGCGGATTGTCTCGGATTGCGCTCAAGATGGCACCGACCGGAGAACGCACAATGCGCAACCCGATCACAATGCCGAGGAAATACCAGAACGCCATGAAGGCATACATGGACCAATCAGTGTCGAACTGAATGGTCGTGAACCCGAGATTGAGGCTTGGGGTGGGAACACCGGGCAAGCCATTCTCGCCGCCGGTGTAGTCTGACAGCGGATTGAACTCAACGAAGTAGAACACCTCGGCAATGGCGACCGTAATCATCGCAAAATAGATGCCGGTACGCCTCAGCGCGATCAAGCCGACAAAAAAGCCGACAATCGTCGCGGCAATTGCGCCGATCGTCAGTGCTCCGATGACGCTCGGGAAATTGAGCCGCGTGAGCAGGTAGGCGGCAACAAAACCGCCCGTGCCGTAGAAGGCCGACTGCCCGAACGACAGCAGTCCAGTGAACCCAAACAGGATGTCGAAGCCAACTCCGAAAAGTCCCCAAACCAGAATGCGGTTGATCGTGGTGGGCGAGAAGCCAAGGTATGGCAGCACGAAAGGGGCAGCGATCAGCCCGACCGCCGTCAGCACCGTGATGGTGTAAAACCGTTGCTTGAACATTATGTGCTTGCGCTCATTCGCGGGCCGCCGTGCCAAGCAGGCCATACGGCCGCAGCACCAACACCAACGTCATGGCCACGAACAACATGACGTAGGAGTAGCCAGGGTTGAACATCGAGGTGATGCTGATGATCTCGCCGGCGATCAGGCCACCGAGCACGGCGCCGGGAAACGAGCCGACACCGCCGATTACCACAACGACGAATGTTTGCACGAGGATCGATTCACCGACATCGGGCGCAATTGACACCACGGGAGCGTTGACAATACCGGCAAACCCAGCCGCCATGGCGCCAATACCAAACACCAGCATGAAGATCTTGTACACGTCGATACCAAGCGCATCGACCATCGCCGAGTCCTCGATGCCAGCGCGCACGACCATGCCGATGCGTGTGCGGTAAAGCACGAGATAGAGCGCAATTAATGCAACGACGACAATGCCAAGTAGTGCCAGTCGGTAGGTTGGATAGAACATGAACCCGAGAGGCGTGATGCCGACCAACCCCGCAGGTGCCGACACTGTCTTCGACAGGCTGCCGAAGAAGAACCGCACGGCTTCCACAAACACGATGCCGAGGCCAAACGTGACAAGCAGCTGGTCCTCGTGCGGTCGGCTATAGAAGTGTCGTATGATCAGCCGCTCCATCACCACGCCGACCAGCATGACAAAAATAGAGCCAGCCAGCACGGCGATGATAAAGGAGTTTGTCTGCGTATAGGCCAGCCAGCCCGCATAGCCACCGAGCATGAACATGGCGCCGTGCGCGAGATTGAGGACACCGAGCGTCCCGTAGATGATCGTCAGTCCGGACGAGATCAGCGCCAGCAGCGCACCGAGCACCAGTCCATTGAACAGCTGCGATACGAAAGTAGGCCAGTTGATCACCGACAACCTCGCGCAAGTAACCTATGCATCTGGGCGCGCGATCAGGTGTATTCCCCCAGGCTGCAGCCGAAGGCATCTGGCTTCTGCATCAACGACTCACCTGGCACGACTTCGACAACCTCCCAATAGTCCTCGTTGTGCTTCATGTCCTTTGGCGCCTTGCCGCGAACGATCACAACCGGGCGGACGAGCTGGTGATCCTGCGGACGGAAATGCACATCGCCGACGGTCGACGCGAAGGTAATGCCTTTTTCGTATTGCTTGATAATGTCGGGCGGATAAAACGAGCTTGCCTCCGACACCATGCGTGCCCAGATGGCAAACGACATGTAGGCATTGTTGGCGCCCCACTCCGGACGGTAGTTGTATTTCTTGTAGAACGCCTCGACGAACATTTTCGCCAGCGGATACTTGTCTTCCAGCGTCCACCAGAAGTCCGTGGCGGCATAGACGCCAGCAGTGAGTTCCGGGCCCGTTTCCTTGGCCAGGAACGGGATCTGATATGGCACGACCAGCGTCATCTTCGGCAAGATGCCGAACTGCTTTGCCTGCTGGATCGACAGCACCGCGTCACGCCCCCAGTTCACGTTGATCAGGAACTCGGCGCCGGAGTTCGCAATGTTGGTCAGGTACTGACTGAAGTCCTGCGTGCCTAAGGGCGACACCTGGTTGGTCACCATTTGCCAACTGGCATTTTTGCTCAGGTACTCGTTGACGGATTTTGTGACGGTGTGTCCGTATGTGTAGTCCGGCGTCATGAAGGCCGCCTTGCGGTTCTTGCCGAACTGCTTGACGAGCACCGGGCCGATCGCATTGGCCGCTGTCTCGCCATAGAAATTCTGCCGGAAACTGTAGCGCACACAGTCCTTGCCGGTGGTATCGTTCGATCCCGAGATACCGGTGACGTAGAGGATCTTCTCGCGCTGGGCGAAATGATTGAGCGCCACGGCGACCGCGCTCGAGGTCGAGCCCGTCATCAGGATGATCTTGTTCTCATTGATGAAGCGCTGTTGCTCCTGCACGGCCTGGTTTGGCTTGGCGGCCGAGTCGGCGGCGAGCAGGTTGACCTTCTTCCCGAGCAGACCCTTCTTGACCTTCGGCGCGATCTTTTGCAGTAGCGGATCGCCATTGTTGATGTGCTCGACGGCGAGTTGCCAGCCCTTGAGCTCATCTTCGCCCTGCACCGCATAGGTGCCGGTGCGCGGCACCGACGCAGCGATGTTGACCGTATCGCCGGACGTGCCCGCCGGAAAGGTTCCCATCGCCGGGTGATCCGCTGCCCAGGCGTGGGGTGTGAAACGCAGCGTCACCCCCAGCCCCGCAGTGAGCGCGGCCGTTTGCTTGAGCATCGCGCGGCGCGAAAGTAATGCGTCAAAAGGCTGCTGGCGACCGACCACATTTTCCTCCTTAGATCCAGGCCTCCTGCCGAAGAGCAGGGTTACTGCGGAAAATGTGTCGCGCTTTGATAAAGTGCGCTTTAACCCGCGTTATTGATCAGGAGCAATCAGGAACACTACTTTCGTAGGGACGCTGGCCCACTGTCGCCGTCACCCTACGCGTTGCGCCAAAGCGCATCGAATAGCTGTCAAAGCGCCGGCCGTTTTTGCCTGGCCGGCGCGGAAAGGTCGTGTATTGCCGTCCAGCTTAGGCGTAGATCTTCACTAGCTCCGCATGCGCCGCCTTGACCGCATCGGCAGGTGGCATGCCCTGGATCGCCTTGGCGTACATATCAACGATGATGTACTTGGTCTGCACCTCGGCAGCTTTCTGGTTAGGCGATCCGGCATACCCTGCCAACCGTCCGGTGACAGGAATCTGTTTGAACGGCGCGAGTACCGGGTCAACGTTCCACACGGGGTGATTTTCCCAGACCTTCGTGGGCCCGGCGGTGTATCCCTGTTGCGAGACGAACCACTTGTCGAAGATCTCCTTCGATGAGATCCAGCGCAAGAATTTTTTCGCCGTTTCCTGGTTCTTCGAGTATTTCATCAGCAGATTAGTGAATGGTCCGGGTAGGTTGAACTGACCGCCTGGACCTGCGGGAATACCGGCATGAAGGATGTCGTCCTTCATCGGATTGCCCTTCTCGGTCTTATAGGCGTCGGGTTTTTTCTTAGCCTCTAAGTAAATCGAGGCACCGTTGTTGGTCGCGCTGATCGTGCCTGATAGAAATGCACGGTTGTTGTTAGTGTCGTCCCAGGCGAGGCCGCCCTCGTCCATCGTCTCTTTCCAAAGCGGAACGGCAAACTTCACCGACTCCAGCGTTTCCTTGCTGGCAAGCACGACGGTCTTGCCGTCGGCCTCGACCTCCTTGCCTCCCCAAGACCACAGATAGGGATACCACCAGCCAGGCGCGTCGCCGAAGGTGTGACCCGCCGTCTGGCCATAAGGCCGACCGGCCTTTTTCAGCTTTTGCCCGGCCGTACGATATTCATCCCAGGTTGCCGGGAACTTGCCGTCAAACCCGACCTCGGCCAGCCAAGACTTGCGATAGGCGACGAGCCCACCACCGACGCACCAAGGCACGCCGATCCATTTGCCACCGACCGTCGCCACGACCTTGCAGACGTCGTAAAAGCCGCCCTGAGCCTTACCCAAATCGTCCGCTACATCCCCGACATCTGACACGCTGTTGGCATAGAGCTGGGGCCAGTTGTTAAGGGTCATGAAAATGTCCGGTCCGGTCCCGGACTGGATCGCCGAGGTAATTCGCGACTGAATGTCGTTGGCATTGATCGTTTCGACCTCAAGCCTCAGCCCCAGGGCCTTCTGGCATTCCTGGGTGATCTCGCCCTTGAGCAGGACGTCGGAGGCGGGCACGAAGTCTGCCCAACGCAACCAGTGGATCGTTTGAGCTTGCGCGTATGCCGGAGCCCGGCCGCTCGCAAGAATGCCGGCGATGCCGGCAACCTTCGTGGCGGCGGCGCTCGCTGTCGTGATCTTCAAGAATTTGCGGCGTGGAATTTTGGTCATGGTTTCCTCCCACAATTTTGTGACGGATGTGAACACATGATCGCCTCACCGGCGTCGGCTCTAAAAGGCTGATCGCCGAACAACTGTCTCGAATATTCCTACTTCCCGTGTTCGCAGAGCCTTTTGATCGCAGAGGCCGAAGCACTTCAGAGCGCACTGACGTGCAGCCGGCCGCTCAGCCTTTCATCTGTCGAGCCACACGTCTTCAAATCGCCAATTGTTGTAGATGCTGTTGTGATGGTGCACGAAGCCTTTGACCTGCGGCTGCCAGCACGTCGCAGTCCGATCGTAGAGGATGATGGGTCGAGCCAAGTCTTCCGCAAGCTTGCGCTCGATGACCCACACCAGCTTTTTTCGCTTCTCCTTATCGATCTCCTCGGATTGCTTGTCGATCAAAGCGTCGACTTCCTTGTTGCAATACTGCGTGTAATTGCGCTCCGAGTTGCAGCTGTAGTTCTCGTAGAGATTGACATCGGGATCGTCGACGCCGACACCCGTGAGGTTAAGGCCGACGGTGTATTCTTTGCGTGCGACCTTGGCGTGCCAGATGCTGGTGTCTATGACGTCGAGCTCACCCTCGATGTGGATGCTCTTCAACTGATCGATCAGGATCACCGCCGGATCGCGGTAAACGGCAATGTTGCGGGTCGCGACCTTCACCTTGAGGGGATTGCTCTGGCTATAGCCCAAACTCTCCATAATTTTGCGTGCCTCGGTCCGGCTGCTCGCCACATCCCCCGAATATCCGGGCAGCGTCTTCAGAATGTCGGGCGGCATGCCCCATACACCTTCCGGCGGCGGCAACATTACCCCGCTGATGTCGGCCTTTCCCCCACTCAGGATGTCCACGAAAGCTTTGCGGTCGATGGCGAGCGACATCGCCATGCGCACCTGTGGGTTATTAAATGGTGCCACCTCCCGATTGACGATCAGATTCGTTGAAACATAGGTGGGCGCGAGGCTGCAGACGGCTTTCGGGGCTTGCGCGGTGACGTCTTTCAGGAGCGGGATCGTGACATCGGTGGGGAACGTCATGTCGAAATCGCCTGCCACAAACGCCAGGATGCGCGTGGAGCGGTTCTCGATCACCTTCCAATCGATACCATCCAGATATGGTCGACCTTTTCTCCAGTAGTCGGAGTTGCGCACCAGCTTCACCGATTGGCCGCGCAGCATTTCCGCGAACTTGAACGGCCCGGTGCCGATCGGGTTGGTGCGCATGTCCTTGGTCGAAACGTGACAGGGGTAGACCGGCGAGTACCCAGAGGCGAACATGGCAAGAAACGAGGGCTGCGGTCGGTTGAGGACGAATGTCGCCGTGTAGTCGTCCTCGACCTTGACCTCCTTGAGGTTGTGCCACCAGATGGCGCGTGGATTCTTGCGGAACTCGTCGGTAGCCTTACCGGTCAACTTATCCCAGGTGCATTGCACGTCCTTGGCCGTAAACGGCTTGCCGTCGTGCCATCTGACGCCTTGGCGCAGCTTGAAGGTCAGTCTGGTGTTCGTGGCATCCCAAGCCCAGGATTCGGCCAAATCGGGAACAATGGTTTCGGCCGTATTGAGGGGCTTGCTCTGATCGAACAGCACCAGGTTGTTGAATACTCCCATGAAGGGCGCCACCGTCGAGATGGTCGCCTCCTCATGGATTGAGGCACTAGGCAAGTTGTCACGATGATAGATGCGCAGGATGCCGCCGTGATTCTGGGCGAGCGCCGGACCGGCAATGGCGCTAAACGCCATAGCCAACGCTACGCTTATGGCGCGCGTCATGGCTTCCTCCCTTTCGGCACGAGGAGGTTCTATGTCCTCTCTCGCTTATGTGTGCCCCCTCTGAGACGGATGTGCGGGGCTGAACTTAGGCTATCGTCTGAGCCCCCCCATTGCACTTCGACTATTGTCGAATCTTTGCCGAGCGCCGCGGCAAGGCGGAGGCACGCCCCCCAGGGCGGTCACCGATAGGTTTCCAACTCATACCAGGCATTTAGATTGGTTGGCGCCAATCTCGACTGCAGTAAGCAGGCTAAAACCCAGTCCCCATCAACATGAGACGTGCTCGTTCGAGCCGAGTAGCCTCTTGCCGAGCAGTCGCCACCGCTCACGCATGCGCTCGATTGCGCCCCAACCGGACCGTAGCGGCAGCGCACCTGCGCAATAATCGCAAGGGCATAAAGCAAAATCCCGGAAGCGAAATCAGCATGGACGATGGCGCGTTCCGGTGCATTAATGCTCGTGCCTCGCGCGAACCAGGCATCGGCGTCGTGACCATTGTCCGCAGGACATTATTCGAAGGCGATGCCTTCCAGATCGGCCGATTCGAGGCGAGCCCGCGGTCCGATGCCTGCGGCGATGTCGAATGGCAAGCCGCCAACGCTATCGTGCTGCCCATAAGTGGCGTGTTCTCCAAGCACGATGCGCCCGGCCGTTACCTGATCGGGACGCCGAGCCATGCCGTCCTCTTCACCGCGGGCGTGCCGTATCGAATTGGCTTTCCCGGCGCCATCGGGGATCGTGCGCTCGTTCTACGATTTGGTGAAGCCTTGGCGCACGATTTGCTCGAACCGAACGCAAGCCGTGAACGCAGAGCGTCGCACGGTTTGCTTCGACCACATGCCATGGTGCTTCGCAATCTCCTTTGGACTCGGTTGCAAAGAGCTGAGGTGGACGCATTAGAGACCGAGGTATTAGGTCTTCAACTCCTAAGCATGGCTGTAGGCTCTATGCGTGCAGGCAGCTTGCCAT
>AR_comb_assmDRAFT_10091346_pt1 | contig 12781 bp, 7 predicted proteins | sample ArasoioldDNA_FD_10543 | JGI IMG/M metagenome (IMG submission 10543) | reverse complement strand
GATGTAAGTTGCTTGGGATATTTCATGTGAAATAGGTTGGCTTTGTGAACCTTTATCACAAGGTCAAACTTCCAGATCCGGTTTTGACTTTCCCAATCCCTTTCTGTAACTTAATTCCTATAAATGCATTTACAATGAACGCAACCGCATCACCCGGTAATAGCCAAGCGAAGAACTCCACCTCAAGAAGAAAAGTAATCAAAACAATTGCTGTCGGGGCGGCAGGTATCCTATTTTCCCCTAATCCGTTGCTAGCTTGCACTCGCAAGAAGAAAGACAAACTTGGTATTGCATTGGTCGGGCTGGGTTATTACAGCACGGATCTCCTTGCTCCCGCGCTTCAGCAAACAAAGAATTGCTACCTCGCAGGAATTGTAACGGGAACGCCCGCGAAAGCCGAGGCCTGGCAAAAGAAGTATAACATACCGGATAAAAATATTTTTAACTACCAATCATTTGAGCAACTCGCCAATAACGATGATATTGATGTTGTATATGTTGTTCTTCCTCCTTCCATGCACAAAGAATATGTGATCCGCGGTACGAACGCAGGCAAGCATGTATTCTGCGAAAAACCGATGGCCATCACCGCCGATGAATGTCAGGCAATGATTGATGCTTGCAAATCCGTGAAGAAAAAATTGGCCATTGGGTATCGACTCCAGCATGAGCCCAACACGCAGGCGTACCGAAAAATCATCAAGGATCAATCACTTGGAAAAGTAAAGGCGCTGAGCTGTGCGGCAGGTTACACGGAGAATAGGACAAATCACTGGAAACAAAAAAAAGAAATGGGTGGAGGTGTAATGTATGATATGGGCGTGTATCCGATCCAGGGGGTACGCATGGGAATCGGAACCGAACCGATTGCAGTCGTGTCAGCGAAAACATCTACTAATCGGCCCGAGATTTACAAAGACGGGCTCGATGAGATTGCTACTGCGACCCTTGAATTTCCCGGTGGAGTGATGGGCGATATTAAAACCAGTTTCGCGGAAAACATCAATTTTCTAAATATTACGTGCGAGCGCGGAGAAATTAACATGGCTCCTTACCAGCAATATGCCGGAGTTAAAGGTGCTAGTCCTTTAGGTCAAATTAATTTTCCGTACGCTGTTCCGTGGCAACAGGCCAAACAAATGGATGATGATTGCTTATCCATAATGAACAATCAACTCATGCTCGTTCCTGGCGAGGAAGGTCAAAGAGATATAAGAATCGTAGAAGCAGTTTACCTGGCTGCAAAGAGCGGCCAGCGAGTCAAACTCTGATTGGTGAATGGATGATACCGTGTCTCACGAAAACTGCTTTCGAGTGCGGAGGTAATCGCCAAATTAAAATCGAAATGATCGCATGCTTTTCGGCGTTTTTTATTCTCTAGGGAGGAACACCTCGCCGCCGTCAAGACAACGCTTATGAATTACAAATGGATTAAGTAATAAACTAATTACATCAGCAATTTCCGGTTGATGATCGTTCGGCAAGTATAGAAGGTAATATGACCCTTTCTTTTGAGAGATCGAAATTCTTTTTTTCTATTCCTTTAAATAATATAGTCGCGGCTGTTTTGCCCATTTCTAAGGCTGGTTGTGTAATGGTAGTCAGTGGTGGATCTAATATCAGTGCTGTTTGCAGATTGGTAAAGCTGATAAGTTTCAGATCATCGGGAATAGTCAGCCCCAGATGTTTGCAGGCGATGTAAACAGGTGCAGTAAGTTTTTCTACGGACGCAATAATGCCGTCAGGTTTGTTTTTTCCCTTCAGCAGATCACTGATGATTTTATAATTTGTCTCTGTATCGCCATGGCAGGGAATAATTTCTGCGTCCGTATTTCTTATCGCATTATCAGCCAGTGCTTTTTTGTATCCTTCCATTCTTTTAATGTTGATAGAAAGGGTGGGGGAGGTGGATAAATAGATAATTTTTTTACAACCCATCCTGATGAGATGTGAGGTAGCTCTATAACTGCTTTCAAAATCGTCCGTAACGACTTTTGCTGTTTCAACATCTTCACATACCCTGTCAAAAAATACAACAGGCATTCCGTCGGCAATTGCTTCTTTAATATGGTTGCTGCTGCAGGTTTCGCCGGATACGGACATGAGTATTCCGTCTACCCGCCCACTTTTAAATTCTTTTAAAATGGCTTCTTCTCTTTCAAAACTTTCATGTGTGAGGTAAATCAGCACGTGATAGCCTTTCTCATGGGCAATGGATTCGATCCCGTTTATGGCCAGTGAAAAAAAACTATCCGCTACTTCGGGCAGTACAACAGCAATTGTCTTGCTGCTCCTTTTGCGCAGACTGCTCGCATACGGGTTCGGGCTATAGTTTAATTTCTTTGCAAGCTCGGAGACCCTTTGTTTTGTTTCCGGACTTATTTCATAGCTATCTGTAAGGGCTTTGGAGATAGTAGCAACAGACAAATTTAATTGTTCTGCGAGGTCTCTGATTGTTACATTCATTGAAAAAGAATTATTTCATTGCCCGGTCATGCGCGAAAACGGTTTCGTAAATAAAAACGTTCTGATTTGTCTCTTTGCGATTTAAAATTGTCACTTTAGTATTCTGGAACACCAACGATTGCTAAAGAATTATGCTTGCGAAACGGACTTTACGTCTTCATGTAGAGCCTTACAAGTTATCTTCGGCACTTTTTTGTGCTCCCAAACGACTTTATTCCTTAAATGGCAGGGTAGTTAATCAAATAGTAATATCCTCTTATTACAGGCATTAGCTCTAATACCGTTCCCTTATCTAATTTACTAAAATCGAACGATATGAATACAAACAGTTTTGAAGCGGTTCCGCTTAAAAATCTTGATGAATGGGAAGAGGATCTTCTCCGTCGGTACCCAGATCCCGATACCATTGCAATGGCAAAAGCAACAGAACAGTACAGAAATTACGATAACCCCGAACGGGATACCGTAAAAGAATTTTACCGGCTGAACCATATGTACCAGACTTACGATTTCGTCATGAAAAAGAGGAATGAATTTCTTTCTTTCTCAAAAAAAGAGATGCCGGTTTGGGATGCTTTCAATTTCTTAAATGAACTCGTGGACGATTCTGATCCTGATACTGATCTTGATCAGTTTCAGCATTTGCTCCAGACTTCCGAGGCTATTCGCAGGGATGGTCATCCCGACTGGATGGTAATCGTAGGATTGATGCATGATATGGGCAAGGTTTTATGTTTGTTTGGTGAACCCCAATGGGCCGTTGTGGGCGATACATTTCCGGTGGGTTGCGCCTATTCAGATAAAATAGTTTACCCGGAATTTTTTAAACTTAATCCAGATTATAATAATGAGAAATATAATTCTAAATATGGAGTGTATACGGAAGGCTGCGGATTAAGAAATGTTTACATGTCGTGGGGGCATGATGAATATGTGTTTCAAATGCTGAAAGATTACTTGCCTGAACCAGGTCTGTATATGCTTCGTTACCATTCATTTTATTCATGGCATCGGGAGGGGGCTTATGATTACCTGTTGGATGATCATGATCGGGAAATGTTAAAATGGGTAAAACTTTTTAATCCCTATGATCTTTACTCCAAAAACCCAGAACAGCCGGATTGGAAAAAGCTTAAACCTTATTATGAGGACTTGTTGGCCAAATATTTACCGGCGACACTGAAGTTTTGATTTTTAAAGGATGCCGGATAAAAATTTTTGTCCGTCCATTTTTTTATAACTCTTTCTCAAACCAAAATCAATTGCTATGACGCGAATGCTAAAACAACGATTGTCTTTTTCCGGGATGATACAGGCAATACTTACACTCCTCTTTTCTTTCATTATACTCGCAACGCAGGCACAACAAAGGCAAATTAGCGGCATTGTAAAAGATGAAAAAGGCAGCGCAGTTGCTTCAGTAACCGTGACAGTGAAAGGAAGTGCGACCTCTGCCGTTACCGGTGAAGACGGCGCTTTTGTAATTTCTGCAAAGGATGGTGATGTGCTTGTTTTCAGTGCAGTTTCTTTTCAACCCACTGAAGTGAATATTACTTCGGCTTCTTCCTACGCAGTTGTGCTCATACCTGCTTCGGTTACGCTGACAGATGTCGTCGTGGTTGGATATGGCACACAGAATAAAAAAGATGTGACGGGAGCAGTAAAGTCATTAAAAAGCAGTGCATTTAACAGAGGAATTATCAACGCTCCGCAGCAATTGCTGCAGGGTAAAGTGGCGGGAGTAAATGTTACTTCTGTAAGCGGGGAACCGGGTGGTATACTTGGCATCACCATTCGTGGACCTGGTGGCGTGAGAACAAGTAACACTCCGCTTTTTGTGGTGGATGGTATTCCTCTCGATAATTCAGCAACCGGGCGCGGAGATCCCTTGAATTTTCTAAACCCGCAGGATATTGAATCCATGGATGTATTGAAAGATGCATCAGCAACGGCTATTTATGGATCCAGGGGTGCGAATGGCGTAGTGATCATTACCACAAAAAAAGGAAAGGTCGGAAGTTCGAATCTTAATTTTTCCACCAGCCTGGGTTTTTCAACTCTGGCCAATCCTTTGCCTCTATTCACCGCGGATGAATTTCGCGTAGAAGTTCCAAAAACTGGCGGTGTACTGGACGACAAAGGTTTTTCCACCGACTGGCAAAAAGAAGTAACAAGAACTGCCCTAACCCAGAATTATAACCTTACGCTGAGTGGTGGAGCCGATAAACTAAGCTATTATGCCTCTTTTGGAATGCAAAAACAGGAAGGTATTATTGAAGCAAACAAATTGGACAGATACAGCGGTCGATTCAATGCCACGCAAAGATTTTTGGATGATAGACTAACGGTAGATGTTACACTCGGAGTCACCTCTACAAAAAATGATCGTCCGCCGTTTACCAGTATTATCGGTGATGCTATTAGCAATAACCCAACTTATCCAGTAAAGGATGTCGATGGAACGCCGTTGGTACTTCAAGGCATAAATAATCCCCTGTTCTATTTTCTTCTTGATAAGGAGATAATCACTATAAATCGGGTAATAGGCAGCATCTCTCCTTCAGTTAAGATTTTAAAAGGATTGGTCTACAAACTTAATTTCGGAGTAGATAATTCTACCGGTACAAATGATATTCAATCGCTGCCGAGTGTAGCTCCATTTCGGGAAGGAAGATTAGAAACTTTTTATAACTACAACCGGAACACCGTGATCGAAAATTATCTTACCTATTCCTGGAGTAAAACTCATCACAACTTATCTGCGTTGGCCGGGCACTCATATCAAAAGATTTTTGTACAGGGAAGAAATAACAGCATCAACAGGTTCCCGGTTTCTTCAGTAGAGCCACGGTATAATCCAGGGTTAGGTCAACTCTTAGACCTCTCCACTAATCGCCCAGGTGGTTATGCTTTTATCAATGAATTGCAATCCTTTTTTGGAAGAGTTACTTACCAATATGACAGCAAATACCTGGCTACTGTTAATTTCAGGGCAGACGGGTCTTCCAAATTTGGTGAGAACAATAAGTATGGATATTTTCCTTCTTTTTCACTCGGATGGAAAATCTCTGAAGAAGATTTCATGAAAAACAGTACCATCGTTGATAATCTAAAACTCAGGGCAGGTTGGGGCATGACCGGCAACCAGGAAATTCCACCAAAGTTGACTCAGCCGTTATTTACTTCATCTACATCGGGTACTTTAAGCTATCCTCTTTATCCAACGGGACCCTATCCTGCCGGTACTATTTATTCAAGACTGGCCAATCCCGACTTACAGTGGGAGTCCTCGGAACAAACTGATCTAGGCGTGGACTTTGCTTTGCTGAAAGGTGCTCTCTCCGGCACAATAGATCTATTTCGAAAAGTGTCGAACAATATCCTGCTGCAGGTGCCTCCTTCAGATCCTATCCAGCCGGCGACTACACTCTGGACAAATGTGGAGGATATGACCATCACCAACAAAGGGGTTGAAGTTGATTTAGAATACAGGCATACTTCAGGCGAGGGGATAAACTATAATATAGGTGGTACTTTGCTTTATCTGAAAAACAAAGTAGAAAACTCACCTTACACTGTTATCTCGTCAGGTTCAGCATCAGGCGGAGCCGGACTGACCTCGGCCACAATCAACGGGTATATCAATGGAGAGCCCATCGGCACATTTTATTTAAATCAATGGACAGGAATTGGTGCTAACGGGTTAAGTACTTATTACGATAAAGACAAAAATGGTGTGACTTATACCGATAATGACAGAATTGTAGCAGGTACAGCTTTGCCCGATCTTGTCTATAGTTTCTTCGGTGGCGTCGCTTACAAAGGGCTTGATCTTAACGTAAATTTCAATGGAGTCTCCGGCAATAAGGTCTATGATCTTACTGCCAACACCAGCTTTACTAAAGGAAGGTTGTCAAAAAATGTAAACACAACTCCTGAGGCAGTTGAAGAACCGAATGAGTCTGTTAGTAATCCAGCTCCGGTAAGTACCCGGTACTTAAAAAATGGCGCTTACCTGCGTTTGAATAATATGACGCTAGGGTACAATTTTAATACAAAGAGTTTGGGCGTAAGCAAATGGATTTCTTCCTTGCGATTGTTTGCAACAGGACAAAACCTTTTACTAATGACTGACTATAATGGTTATGATCCCGAAGTAAATGCTGACAGAAACATCAGCGATGTTACTTCATATGGCATTGACTACTTAAGTTATCCGAAAGCAAGGTCTATCATTTTTGGTTTAAATCTTTCATTTTAAAAATTTGAAGATGACAAAGAAAATATTAGGATTACTACTGCTTTTTGCAAGCATAGCCATCTCAGATAGCTGTACCAAATTAAAAGAGAAGGTTCTTGATGAATCTTCTGTCACCGGGCTTACTGACAAACAAATTGCAGAAGGCAATATCGCTCCGGTATATGCACTTCTGCCGGAACTTTATAAGCACACGAACTATCTTGCTCTGCAGGAAATTTCTACAGATGAGGCTATTTTGCCGTACAGGGGCGGCACTGATTGGGGTGATAATGGCATTTATGTTACACTGCATCGACATGAAACGGCCAGTTCAGATCCGAATGTCACCGCCACATGGAATCAAATCGTACAAAGCATTTCAAGAAGTGTTACTGCCATTAATGCTTTACCGACGAATAGTGATCCCAATGCTAAAACTTTTTTGTTAGAAGCAAGGGGCATGAGGGCTTTTTATAACATGCTTTCCCTGGATCTTTTTGGATTAGCATTTCAAAAAGAGGATCCGGATGAGACATCCACAATCTTGCGGGGGGAGGAAGCGGTGAACTACATTAAATCGGAATTGCTGGCAATAGAGCCTTTATTAGACAATAGTGCCAAACCCGGCAGGTTAACAAAAGCCGCTGTATGGGGTTTATTGGCGAGATTGTATTTGAATGCTGCTGTATATCGCGACAGATATGCAGCTTCATTTAATTTTAAGACGGAAGATATGGATAAGGTGATTGAATACTGTGATAAGATCATTAGTTCCAATCAATTTCAATTGGCGGCTGAGTATTTTTCAATTTTCGACAATAATAATCACGACAATAAAGAGTTGATTTTTGCTATTGACCAACGGCAGGACCTGAACGGGCATAACCGCATGGCCTATTTCTCTTTATCCGGCGACCAGTTTCCTTTGCCGTCTGTACTGATTGCGAATGGGACCGATGGCCCCGCTATTACCCCGGAATTTTACCGAAGCTGGGTGAATGCATACGCCCCGATCGACCCAGCCGCCGCGGACCCGAGATTTTATAAAAAAAACTTGATCATACCACCTGATTCCTGTGTTGACGGGGCGGCCTTTAGAATAGATCGCGGTATTTTAAGAGGGCAACAATACGGCTTGATCGGTGGAAGAAATATTCCATTCACAACTTGCGGCACTGGAAAATATAAGATAGGGAAGCTGTATAATGTCACCAGGGGAAAACCAACCTTGCCGGTTGACTTTACCGAAGCTATTGATTTTACCGTGGCTGGCAGCAATTACAGTACGGGCTACCGGGTAGAAAAATATGAGTTCAGCCGATCTACTACGGACGGAAGAAATCGTGGTGAGCACGATATTGTCATTGTTCGCCTCGCCGATGTATATTTAATGCGAGCTGAAGCCAAACTCAGAAAAAACAATGATGCTGCCGCGGCACTTGCCGATGTGAACTTTGTACGGGTTTCCAGAACAGCAACAACGCCAGCTCCTCCCTTAACTTCTATGTCGCTCGATCTCTTGTTTCGAGAAAGAGGATTTGAATTGTATTGGGAACACCAGCGTCGCACGGATATGATCCGTTTTGGAAAATATGAGGGTACATGGACCGAAAAATCGAGTACCGACAAACAAAAAAGAATATTCCCGATTCCACAGAATGCTATTAGCGGCGCTTCAAATTTGCCGGGTTATTTGGTTCAAAACCCCGGATATTAGGCAATTTTCCTGATAAAGGGTGCAGCCAATGAGCTTGCACCTTTTATCATTCTTAATATGGCATTTTATCAAGCTGAGGAGAATTGTCTGATATATGAAAGTATTTATTGTCAGCCTGTTCATTGCCTCTTTTTTTGCAATTACAAATGCAAAAGGGCAAGTGAAAAGATATACGGCCGCCAATGGCCATTCTCATAACGACTACCTGAATACAACCCCCTTTTTTCTTGCGTATGAAAATGGCTTCGGGTCTATTGAAGCAGATATTTTCCCTGTTGATGAAATGCTATACGTGGCCCATAAAAAAGAGGAGATACATTCAAATAAAACATTGCAGGATTTATATATTGTTCCCTTAATCAGGAAATTTAGTTCGGATAGCGCAAGAAAATTAAACTTGTTAATTGATATAAAGGAAAATTATTCACTGAGCTTGTCGTTACTGATAAAGGAACTAGAACCATTAAAGCCATATTTGTCCACGTTGGACAAAAGCAATTATATTACTATTATTATCAGTGGGGATCGTCCTCCGCCCACAGCATATAAAAACTATCCTGATTTTATTTTTTTTGATTATGACTTGCAATGGCCACACAACAGCGAAGAATTGAAAAGAGTGGCGCTGGTAAGTTTCCCTTTTGACAAAATTTCAAAATGGAAAGGTAAAGGGGTTCTGAATGCTGAAGACGAAAAAAAAATAAAACAGGTTATTGGTACTGCACATGCCATGAAAAAACCTTTTCGCTTTTGGGCAGCACCCGATTCAGAGCAATCATGGAAGCTGCAAATGAAATTTCATGCTGACTTTATTGGAACAGACAAAATCAATGAGCTGGGCCATTTTCTAAGAAAACAAAAAAATACGTAACAGTATTCATGCGGTAACCAATAAAAAATTATTTATTTTCCCTTCTTTAATCAAAACTAACGACTGCTAATGAACGATCTGCGCCTGGCCGACTACATTGTTTTTTTTGTTTACTTTATTTCAGTATCCCTATACGGATACTGGATTTATCATCGGAAAAGAGCCAAGACAATAGATTCAAAAGATTTTTTCTTAGCTGAAGGCTCACTTACCTGGTGGGCAATTGGAGCTTCATTGATTGCATCTAATATTTCTGCGGAACATTTTATTGGCATGTCGGGGTCAGGCTTTGCCATTGGACTGGCCATATCGTCCTATGAATGGATGGCAGCAGGTACGCTACTCGTTGTAGCCATATTTATTATTCCGATGTACCTGAAAAATAAGATCTATACAATGCCACAATTCCTGGCAAGAAGATATAGTGACACCGTGAGTACAATTATGGCTGTGTTCTGGTTGCTGGTTTATGTATTTGTTAACCTTACTTCGATTATTTACCTGGGGGCACTTGCCATATCAGCGATCAGTAATATAAGTTTTGAGTGGAGTATAGTTGGGTTAAGTGTGTTTTCAATTATTGTTACGCTGGGAGGCATGAAAGTAATAGGATATACAGATGTCATACAGGTCCTTGTTTTAATAATCGGCGGTTTAGTTACAACTTATTTAGCTCTTTCCCTACTAGCCGATAAATTTGGATACGACGGAGACATTTTAAAGGCGCTGGGTGTTTTACGAAAGGAGGCACCTGAACATTTTCACATGATTCTTGACAGATCAAGTCCTCATTATAAAGAGCTACCCGGAATATCAGTATTGATCGGTGGCATGCTTGTCAATAATCTCGCTTACTGGGGCTGTAACCAATATATCGTACAAAGGACTCTTGGTGCCGATCTAAAAACTGCGAGAAGCGGAATCCTCTTTGCGGCTTTTCTAAAATTACTGATTCCTGTTATTGCTGTATTGCCCGGTATTACCATGTATGTATTGCATCGAAATGGGATGTTTCAGCAAGAAATGGCGAGTGCAATCGGAACGGTTAAACCTGATCACGCTTACCCCACGCTGATGAATTTATTGCCTCCAGGGCTGAAGGGAGTAGCCTTTGCCGCATTGACGGCTGCAATTGTTGCATCACTGGCAGGGAAATCCAATAGCATATCCACTATTTTTTCATTGGATATCTATAAAAAATATTTCAATAAAGAAGCTTCGGAAAAGAAAGTGGTAAGGGTGGGAAGATGGGCCGTTATTATTTGTATGTTGATTGCAGCTATAGTAACGCCTTCATTAAAGTCGCTCGACCAGGCATATCAATTTATACAGGAGTATGTGGGATTCTTTTCTCCTGGTGTGCTTGCCATTTTTTTATTGGGCATGTTTTGGAAAAGAACTACAGCAGGGGCAGCACTGGCCGGTGCGTTACTGACCATACCGATTTCAATTTTATTGAAATTTTTACCAACCTGGACGAATGGAGCTTTTCCCGATTATCCTTTCTTAGACAGAATGACGATTACTTTTTTTGCAGTGGCGATCATTATGGTATTGATTAGTCTCCTAAAACCCAAAAGTGAGAAAGACAGTCATACTATTGAAATGGATAAATCAATGTTTGGCGTTTCGCCAGGGTTCATCTTTGGTTCTGTTATTATTTGTGGGGTACTGGCGGCACTATATACTGTGTTTTGGTGAAGGATGCTATGAATAACAATCAAAATTGATGAGACGCTGGTTAACGCGATTTCCTGTCGGAGCGTTATTCAATATAAATAATTTCCATTCGTGATGTCCCTTTCTGCTCTTCTAAACCTATGCTAGCTCTATTTAACTACTAAATGCGTAAACGGTGCGATATGTGCTTGTAAAAAAACCAGTATCCCAACCAGCGTCGCTAAAACAACACTGTGAAAAAATACGAAGCGTAATATTTTCCCTTCATGTCCATACCAATTTGTAGCTGTGCTTGCAACAACTATGCTTTGCGCATCTATCATTTTGCCCATTACACCACCGGAACTATTTGCTGCTGCCATCAAACCGGGATCAATATGAGTTTGTTTTGCTGTAATGGTTTGAAGGCTGCCGAACAAAACATTCGAAGCCGTGTCGGACCCGGTAAGTGCCACACCTAGCCAGCCCAGCATCGTTCCGAAAAAAGGATACAGCATACCGGTTTTTGCAAGAGCAAGGCCAAGGGTAGCATCAGAACCTGAATATTTTGTCACATAACCAAGTCCAAGCATGGCTGCAATAGTGATCAATGAAAATCTTACCCGCCATAATGTTTGAGCATATATGCGTAACATTTGGCGAAATGAAAAGCCGATCGCAAATCCGGCAATGATCGCTGCAATAAAAATCCCGCTGCCTGTTGCTGAAAGCCAATTTAATTTAAAGATCGCTTCTTCCGGTTTCGTAGGTTTTTCCAATGTGGGTTCAGGAACGATTGGTGGAGTGCGGCTGACCTGATTATGCAAATAAGCAACTTTATATTCAGGTGCTGAGATTGAGTTCAATGATTTTTTAACAACAGGTAAACCCCAAACCAAAATAAATACTGTAAGCAGGATCCATGGCAACCAGGCAAGCGCCAATTGTTTGTTTTTTAGTTTTTCCGGTTCTGCAAAAACAGGAGTGGCCTCGTGGGAGTCATTCATTTTCCAAATGGTTTTTGGTTTCCAGAATCGCAAGAGTATAATAATTGATATGAGAGAACAAACTGCCGCTACAATATCAACCAACCATGGCCCATGAAAGTTTGAGATCAAAAATTGAGGGATAGCAAAGAATAATCCTGCCACCAATGCTACGGGCCATATGCCTAACATGCCGCGAAAGCCCGCCATTGCCCATACAACCCAGAATGGAATAAGTAAAGAAAAGAACGGTAACTGTCTTCCAACCATTGCTGAAAGATGTTGCACATCAATTCCAGTTACGGCGGAAAGTGCAATGATTGGTGTGCCAAGTGCACCAAAAGCAACCGGCGCTGTATTAGCAATCAATGAAAGACCTGAAGCAGCAAGAGGCTTAAAACCAAGTTGGATCAGGATAGCTGCGGTAATGGCGACTGGTGTACCAAATCCCGCAGCTCCTTCAAAGAATGCACCGAAAGAAAAAGCGATCAAGATAACCTGGACACGAGGATCCGGTGCAATGTTTCCAAGATGCTTTCTTATAATTGCAAATAAACCTTTGTTTACTGTAAGCTGATAAAGGAATATTAAGTTAAGAATAATCCAACCGATTGGAAATAATCCGTAGGCTGCACCATAAACAGTTGTTGCACTGACAGCGCTGACCGGCATGCGGTAAACAAAAAGCGCAACAAGGATTGCAATCAGTAAACCAAGGAGAGCGGCAAAATGAATTTTTATTTTAAACAGCGCAATCGAACCTAACAAAATGATAATTGGAAGCGCCGCCAATACAGTTGATAAAAAGGCGTTGTTTAATGGATCATAATTTTGAAGCCAGG
>AR_comb_assmDRAFT_10702150_pt1 | contig 12783 bp, 13 predicted proteins | sample ArasoioldDNA_FD_10543 | JGI IMG/M metagenome (IMG submission 10543) | reverse complement strand
CGAAGCCGACGACGCTGCCGCGCTCGACCGCATCAAGGGTGAATTCCGCCGCGTGCTGCGCGCCGTGAAACCCGGCATCGCACTGCCGATCTGAGCGCCCACCGATGATCACGCTCGCCGATGTCGAGGCTGCCCGCGACCGGATCGCCGGCGGCGTCTATCTGTCGCCGTGCGTCGAGTCGATCCCGTTGTCGCAACTCACCGGCGCGCACATCTTTTGCAAGCTCGATTACCTGCAGCGCACGGGCAGTTTCAAGGAGCGCGGGGCGCGCAACGCGCTCCTGATGCTGACACCGGAACAGCGCAAGCGGGGCGTGATCGCGGCGTCCGCGGGCAATCACGCGCAGGGCATCGCCTACCACGGCAGCTTGCTCGGCATTCCGATCACGGTGGTGATGCCGAAATTTGCCGCGCTGGTGAAGGTGACGAACTGCCGCCATTTCGGCGCCAACGTGATCCTTCATGGCGTCGACTTGACCGAAGCGCGCGCCCACGCGGGCGAGCTCGCGCAGCGCGAGGGCTTGACGTTCATCCATCCGTTCGACAACGAGAATGTGATCGCGGGCCAGGGAACGATCGCGCTCGAGATCCTCGACCAGACGCCGGCCGTGGAAGCCATCGTCGTGCCGGTGGGCGGCGGCGGGCTGATCGCAGGCATCGGAACGGTGGTGAAGGCGAGGAAACCGCGCATCGAGGTCATCGGCGTCGAGCCCGAAGGTGCGGCATGCCTGACCGCCGCGCTCGCGAAAGGAACTCCCGAGTTCGTCACCCTCGCATCAACACTTGCCGACGGCCTCGCCGTGGCGCAGCTCGGCGCCATGCCGTTCGAGATCGCGCGCCGCGTGGTCGATCGCGTGGTCACCGTGGATGAAGCGTCGATCGCGCTCGCGATCCTTCGCCTTGCGGAGCTGGAAAAAAGCGTGGTCGAAGGCGCGGGCGCGGCGCCGCTCGCGGCGTTCATCGCGGGCCGGCTCGACGCGCTCAAAGGCAGGCGCGTGGTGCTGGTGCTGGCGGGCGGCAACATCGATTCGACGACGCTCGGCCGCGTGATCGAGGTCGGTCTGGTCGCCGACGGACGGCTTGCCCGATTCACGGTGACGATCAGCGATCGGCCGGGCGGACTCGCGGAGCTTGCCGAGCTCATCGCGTCCACCGGCGCGTCGATCCGCGAAATCGTCCACGATCGCGCATTCGCCGGACCGGACCTTTCTGCGGTGCGCGTCGTCTGCGACGTCGAGACGACCGGCCATGCGCACGTTCGTCAGCTGCACGACGCGCTGACGGCGGCGGGTCTTCGCATCGACGGCTGACTTCAGTAGCGGATTCCAACCCCGCGATAAACGAACCGCAGGATCCACGCAGGGCCAATCAGCAGGAATTGCAGATCCTGGAGGAACTTGGGCCGCTTTCCCTCGATCGCGTGCCCAACGAATTGGCCGATCCAGGCGACGACGAAGACCGCGGCGGCGATCCACAGCGCCCTCTCCCCGAGCAGCGGCACCGGAATGATCATCAAGGCGGCCATTGCAAGCATTCCAACCGCCATCGCGAGCGACATCCTCGCGTAGTAGACAAGCGCGAGCGCAACGAAGACGCACGTGGCAATTGGCGACAGTATCCACATCGCCGCGAGCGCGCTCCACATGATGAGCGGAACGCAAACCCAGTGAATCGCCTTGTTGACCGGGTTCTGGTGCGTTTCGCCGTATTGGTTCAGCAATGCGTCGAGCTTGCGCATGTTGGCTCCGTTGCCCTCAGTTGCCCGAAGTGTCGTCACGCCGCGACTCGGCGCCGCCGCATCCATTGCACGGCAGTCACGGTCGCCAAACCGGCGAGCCCGAGTAAATCCGCGGCGGGTGCAGGATAGATGAGGAGCAATCCGCTCACGATCAGTGTAATACGTTCGGGCTGGGAGCAAGCGCTGAACATCCACTTCTGCGTTCCCGCGGCCAGCGCGGCAATGCCGAGACACGCCGTAATCGAAATCCACGCCACGTGCAGCCAGGAGCCATCCAGCGGCGGTTTCAAAAGCAACGCGATGCCCGCCGGATCCAGCACAAAGACGAACGGCACCACGAAGGCGGGGAGCGTGTACTTCCACGACTGCAGCGTGGTCTTGTATGGATCGCCGCCAGTGATCGCTGCCGCAGCGAACGGCGACAACGCGGTCGGCGGCGAGACCTCCGACAGCACCGCGTAATAGAAGATGAACATATGCGCGGCGTAGTCGGGAACGCCGAGCTTGATCAGCGCCGGTGCCGCAATCACGGCGCAGATGATGTAGCTGGCCGTCACCGGCACCGCGAGGCCGATGATCCAGACGATCAGCGCCGTGTAGAGCGCCGTCAGGAACAGGCTGCCGCCGGCGTAGGCGATGACGATGGCGCTGAACTTGAGGCCGAGTCCCGTCTTGGCGACGACGCCGACGATGATCCCGGCCGCTGCGCAAGTCGCGGCGACGGGCAGCATCTGCTGCGAGCCGTCCTTCAACGCGGCGATCAGCTTCGAAATGCCCATCGCCGTATCGCGGCGCAGGAACGACACGGCATAAGTGACCACCGTGGCCCAGAACACCGAGAGCACCGGCGAGAAGCCCGCCACCATGAAAGCGATGATCGCGATCAGCGAAAGGAAGTGGTACCAGTATTTTTTCGTGAGCGCGCCGAGTTTCTCGTGGACGGGCGCGGCGACCTGCCGCAGACCGAACTTCCGCGCATCGAGCTCGACCATCAGGAAGAGCGACAAGTAATAGAGGATCGTCGGCACCGTCGCCATCAGCAGCACATCGAGGTAGCTGATCTTCAGGAACTCGGCGATCAGGAACGCGGCGGCGCCCAGTACCGGTGGCGAGATGATCGCACCGAGCCCGCCCGCGGCGAGCAGCCCGCCCGCGGCGTTCTTCCCATAGCCGGCACGCGCCAGCATTGGATAGGCGACGGAGCCGATCGTGACCGTAGTGGCCACGCCCGATCCCGACGGACCGCCGAGCAGGAACGACGCAAGCACGACGGTGCGGCCAGCACCGGTGCGCTTGCCGCCCATCGCCGCGAAGCTCCAGTCGAGAAAGAATTTGCCCGCGCCCGCCTGCTGCAGGAAGGCGCCGTAAATCGTGAACAGGATGATCAGCGACGAGGACACATCGACGGCGGTGCCGAAGATGCCTTCGAGCGTCTGGTAGAGGAAGCCGCTCATGCTCGACACGTCGTAGCCGCGGTGCGTCCACTGGCCGGGCAACCACGGGCCCGCGAACGCGTAGACGAGGAACAGCGATATCACGACCAGCATGATCGTGCCCGACGTCCGCCGAACCGCTTCCAGCACCAGCAGAACGAACATCGCGCCGAAGAAGATGTCGTAGCGATCCGGCAGCGTATTGCGGTCCCAGAAGTCGTCGCCGCCGGCGAGCAGATAGACGATCGTCGAAACCCCCGCCAGCGCGAGTACTGCATCCCACCACATGAACCGATTGCGAAATCGCCTGGCAATGGGGAACAGCAGGAAAACGAGCAGCAGCGTCCAGCCGACGTGGACCGGGCGGAGAATCTGCGCCGGCACAATGTCGACGGCCGCGTAGAGATGGAACAGCGACATGCCGACGAGCAGCGTCGTCGTCAGCAGGGCGAGCGAGCCGCGGAATCGGCTGGTCGCGCCCTCCTCCTCTTCGACGAACTCGACCGCCTTCGAGATGCGATCCTCGCTGACCACCGTGTCCGGCGACACGGCTGCGGTTCGCTCCTGCTCCTGCGCCATGCGTCCTCCCGACGACAATGGCTGACGGCGCGCTTCGCCCCGGTCAGTTGACCTTGACGCCCTTCTCCGCCAGATACTTCTTCGCGCCCGGATGAAACGGGATCGGCGAGCCGATCGCCTGGTTCTTGAGATCGATGTTCGCCGCCTCCTTGTGCACAGCGACCAGCTCGGGCTTTTTCTCAATCAGCGTCTGCACAATGGTGTAGGCCATCTGGTCGCTCATCTTGTCGGTTGTGACAAGGATGTTCCACACGTCGACTTCCTCGTTCGGCTTGTCCTGTCCTGCGTAGCTGCCGGCGGGAATCGTGCTTTTCACGTACAGCGGACCGTACTTCTTGTTCATCGCGTCGATCACTTCGGCGTGGTCGATCAGCTTGATTTTCGTCCCGGGCGTGGCGGCGAGATCGGTGACGGCCGCCGTCGGAACGCCGCCGACCCAGAAGAACGCGTCGATCTTGCGGTCCTTGATCGCATTGGCCGACTCGGCCGCGCCCAGCCGCTCCTGCTTCAGGTCCTTCTTCGCGTCGAGGCCCGCGGCCTCGAGCACACGCAGCGCCATGATCTCGGTGCCGCTGCCGGCCGAACCGGTCGACACCCGCTTGCCTTTGAGATCGGCGAGCTTGCCGATGCCGGTTCCATCGACCGTCACGAGGTGCATCTTGTTCGGATACAGAACCAGCAACGTGCGAGCGTTGACTTTGTTGTCCTTGAACTTGTCGACGCCGTTAACCGCCTCATAGGCAGTGTCGGCCATCGAAAAGGCGACCTCGGCCTTGCCCGCATTGATCAACTTGAGGTTGTCGACCGAACCGCCGGTCACCTCGGCCGTCGCCGACAATCCCGGCACCGCCTTGGAGAGGACGTTGGCCATGCCGCCACCAAGCGGGTAGTAAACGCCGCCGGTGCCGCCGGTGGTAATCGAAATGCGGTTCTGCTGCTGAGCGATTGCCGGTGCTGCAAGCGTGATTGCGGCACCCATCGCTACAAGCCACGCTTTGGGGGTGCGAGAGGTCTGCATTGTTTCCTCCAAAAGGAAATCCCGGCCGCGACCCTGTCGACGTCTCTTTGTCCGCGCTCGCATCGATGGCCGGATGCCGGTCCGCAAAGTGTACAAGATTTTGGAACGGCGGCACGTTCCCGCTCCGACGTCAGCCGGCTCCCGACAGCTCGGGCCGCAACGGGACGCGGCGGGTGAGCGCGCTCACATGAACTGGGAACGATCCGTATCGGCGATCGAGGAAATAGTTGCGCAACGTGCGCGTGATCGTGCGAAACGCCATTTCTTCCCAGGGGATCTCGTCTTCCGGAAAGAGTCGCACTTCGAGACTCTCGGGGCCGGGTCCGAAATCATCATCCGCGAGTCGCGCACGAAACATCACGTAGATCTGGTTGATCTGCGGAAGACTGATCACCGTGTAGAGGTCGCCGACCTCGACGTGCGCACGGGCTTCCTCCAGAGTCTCCCGTGCGGCGCCGGCGACAAGCGTTTCGCCGTTTTCGAGAAAACCCGCCGGCAACGTCCACAGGCCGCGGCGCGGCTCGATCGCTCTCTTGCAGAGCAGCACTTTTCCTTCCGACTCAGGCAGACATCCCACCACGACCTTGGGATTCTGGTAGTGGATCATGCCGCAGTCGCCGCATACGTACCGTGGAAGGTTGTCGCCTTCGGGCACGCGCTGCGCTATCTTGGACGAGCCGCAGCTGCTGCAGAACGCGATCTTTGGTGGAGTTGGAATCGCCATACGAGATTATCGCAGAACGACTTTCCATCGGCGCCCGGCCCGGTTAGGATCGGTGTCCGGACCCTCGTTGCATCTGGATTCACGGCCATGGCCAATCGTTCGTTTCTTCCCGCTTCCGTCGACGACTATTTGAGCACGGTCGTGGCAAGGGAATCCCCCGTGCAGCAACGCCTGCGCGCCGAGACTGCGCGTCTTCCGCAAGGCGGAATGCAGATCGGTGCGGACCAAGGCGTGCTGCTCGCTTTCCTCGCCCGCCTCGTCGGCGCCCGCAAGGCGATCGAGATCGGAACGTTCACCGGCTACAGCGCATTGTGCATCGCGAGCGCCTTGCCCGCGGACGGTCGCCTTGTCTGTTGCGACGTGAATGAAGAATGGACTGCCATCGCGCGCCGCTACTGGGCGGAGGCCGGACTCGCCGACCGGATCGACTTGAAGCTCCAGCCCGCGCAAAAGACGCTGGCCGAGCTCATCGATGACGGCGGTGCGGATACTTACGACTTCGCGTTCATCGACGCGGACAAGACGGGCTACGACGCGTACTACGAAGCGTGCCTCAAGCTGTTGCGGCGCGGGGGAATGATCGCGATCGACAACGTGCTCTGGGGTGGCGCGGTCGCGGACCCATCGAATACGACCGCGGACACAAAGGCGCTGCGCGCGCTCAACGTGAAGATTCGCGACGATCAGCGCGTCGACGCCTGCCTTTTGAGCGTTGGCGACGGCGTGATGCTTGCACGCAAGCGTTAAGAGCCCTCACCCGCCGCGACCCCGATCAGGCGCATCTGCGACTCCCCGTCACGCCCGAATGAAGGTCTCGCGGTAGTACTTCATTTCCGCGATCGATTCGTAGACATCGGCGAGTGCCTCGTGCTTACCTTCCTTGGGAACGCCCTTCATGAGGTCGGGCTTCCAGCGGCGCGCAAGCTCCTTCAGCGTCGAAACGTCGAGATTGCGGTAGTGGAAATAATCCTCGAGCTCCGGCATCCATCGCGCCAGGAAGCGCCGGTCCTGGCAGATCGAATTTCCGCACATCGGGGATGCCTTAACGGGCACGTGCTCGCGCAGGAACGCGAGCGCCGCCGCCTCGACGTGCGCTTCGGAATGCGCCGACGCCTTCACGCGGTCGATCAGACCCGATTTGCCGTGCGTGCTCTTGTTCCACGAATCCATCGCGTCGAGCGCGGCGTCGTCCTGGTGCACCGCCCACACCGGCGCCTCGGCAACCGTCGCAAGATCGCTGTCGGTGACGACGATCGCAACCTCGATGATGCGGTCTCGTTCAGGCTTGAGGCCTGTCATCTCGAGGTCTATCCAGATGAGGCGGGTGGCGTCGGCGGGCATCGCGGATAGCGTAGAATAGGCCGCGCATTCTCGCATATCGCGCTCTCGCCGGCCGCCGGTTTCCACTCGTTCATCGTGACCGCAGCCCTCTTTACCGCCATTTTCATCGCCGCGCTCGGCGTGTCGCTCGCCGCGAAGTATTGGCTCGCGTATCGACAGACGCGCTTTGTCGCCGCTCACCGCGCGGAAGTGCCGCCCGCGTTCGCCGATCGGGTCGCGCTCGCCGCGCACCAGAAAGCGGCCGACTACACGATCGCTCGCACCCGCTTCGGTGTCGTCGAAACCGGGGTGGAAGCCATGCTCCTGCTTGCGCTCACCTTGGGCGGCGGCCTGGCGGTGCTCGTCGGATGGACCGGATCGCTTCGTCTGGGAGGGTTCGGCGCGGACCTCGCGCTCATCGTAACCGTCGCCATCGTCGCTGGCATCGTCGGTCTGCCGTTTTCCTACGTTCATACGTTCGGTATCGAAGCGAAGTTCGGATTCAATCGAACTACGCGCGCGCTCTGGCTCGCCGACATTGCCAAGGGTGTCGCGGTTGCCGCCGTCCTGGGATTGCCGTTGGCGGCGCTCGTCCTGTGGCTGATGCGCACCAGCGGCGCGTACTGGTGGCTGTGGGCCTGGATTGCCTGGATCGCGTTCCAGTTTCTCGTGCTGGCGCTCTATCCCACGGTGATCGCGCCGCTGTTCAACAAGTTCTCGCCCCTGCCGGAAGGGCCCAAGCGCTCGGCGATCGAGGCGCTGCTCGCGCGCTGCGGCTTCGCGAACAAGGGGCTTTTCGTGATGGACGGCTCGCGCCGCTCGAGCCACGGCAATGCGTTCTTCACCGGTTTCGGACGCGCCAAGCGAATCGTGTTCTTCGACACGCTGCTCTCCCGCCTTGCCCCCGACGAGATCGAGGCGGTGCTCGCGCACGAGCTCGGTCATTTCCGTCTCCATCACGTGATGAAGCGGATGGCATGGTCGGCCGCGCTCGCGCTTTTCTTTCTTGCGCTGCTCGCAGTGCTCGCCTCGGCGCCGTGGTTCTACGAAGGCCTTGGCGTGCCGGCGTCGCCGGAGCGCCCGGGTGTTGCGCTGATCCTCTTCTTTCTCGCGCTGCCGGTGTTCACCTTCGTGCTGGGCCCGCTTTCGTCGCTCTATTCGCGCCGCCACGAGTTCGAGGCGGATGCTTTCGCCGCCAAGAACGCCTCGGCCGCAGCACTCGTGCATGCACTCGTCAAGCTGTACGAAGACAATGCATCGACGCTCACTCCCGATCCTGTTTATTCGGCCGTTTACGACTCGCATCCGCCGGCTGCGCTTCGCATCGCGCGACTGCGGGCTGCCTGACAGCCGTTACGAAAGGAGGCCCGCGATGAGCCGGCTTGCAACGATTCTTGCCCTCATGGCGGCGCTCGCTGCGACGTCGGCGCTGGCGCAAAAACAGCCGGCGCCGTTTGCAGCGGGCGACGCGAAGGCGGGAAAGGCTATCGTCGATCGCGACTGCGTCGGCTGTCATGCAGCCAAGTTCGCCGGCGATCCCGATCGCATGTATACGCGGCCCGATCATCGCGTGAAAACGCCGGCCAAGCTGCTCGCGCAGGTGCAGGCGTGCAATACCAACCTGGCGAAGGGCTATTTTCCCGAGGAGGAAGAGCACATCGCGGCGTACCTCAATCTCCAGTTCTACAAGTTTGCGCAATGACGGCAACAGACCCCGGCGGCGCGGCGGCGCGACGCGCGCTCGCCGAGCAGCATTGCAAGCCTGGCGCGCCGCGGCTACCGGCACCCGAAACCGGCAGGCATCTGCGGGCGCTGCCCGGATGGACGTTGGAGGGTGATGCAATCGAAAAAACCTTTCGCTTTGCCGATTATGCTGCCACGATTGCCTTCGTGAACGCCGTGGCCGCCATTGCGCAGCGCGAGGATCATCATCCCGATCTCTCCGTGCATTACGATCACTGCACGGTCACGTGGTCGACGCACAGCGCGGGCGGCGTCACAATGAACGACATCGTCTGCGCTGCGCAAGTCGACGACTTGCGCGCGTGAGCATCCCCGACGACGCCCCGCGCGAGGGACTCGTCGTCGCGTGCCGCCGTCGCAATTTCGCCGTTGCGCTTCCCGGCGGGGAAAAGATCGATTGTGTGTTGAGGGGCCGCGCCACGATACTCGCCTGCGGAGATCGCGTGCGCATTGCGCGCGCAGCCGACGGCGGCGTGATCGAATCGGTCGCGCCGCGGACATCGCTGTTCTATCGCTCCGACGCGTTCCACGAAAAATTGATCGCGGCGAACGTCACGCAGGTCTGCGGTGTCGCGGCAGCCGGCATCTCGCTGGACGAGGAGCTCATCCACCGGTGGAGCATCGCCGCGGAGGCGCAGGGGTGCCGATTCATCCTCGCCGCGAACAAATCCGATCTCCCCGGATTCGACGCGCTCCTGGAGCGACTTGAGCCGTTCGCGCGGCTGGGCTACCGGGTTGTGGGATTGTCGGCGACGAACGACGTGTCGCCGCTGCTGCCGTGGCTTGCCGGTGAAAGAACCGCATTGATCGGACAGTCGGGCATGGGCAAATCGACGATCCTCAATGCGATTGCACCCGAGGCCCGCGCGAAGACCGCCGAAATCTCTGAAGCGCTCGCGACCGGCAGGCACACGACGTCGAACTCTACGCTGCACTTGCTGCCGCCGGCGCTAGGAAACGGCTGGATTGTCGATACCCCGGGGTTGAAGGCGTTCGGTCTCGCCCATATCGAGCCGCAAGCCATCGCGAGCGCGTTTGTCGAGCTGCGGCCATTTCTCGATCGCTGCCGGTTCCGCGACTGCCATCATCAAAACGAGCCGGGATGCGCCGTGCAGGACGCCGTGGCAAGCGGTCACATGGCGCCGCATCGGCTCGCACTGCTGCACGAACTTGTTGCGGCAAGCGCCGCCTCGCGCGTTCCGGGTCGCCAGCACTAACGGCGGCGCCGAGACCCGCGGGCAGCACCGATGGCGCGCGACGAAGCGCGGGCCATATGCCGTATGAAGGTCGACTTTCGCTGCCACGACTGCGGGGCGGCGCGCCGCATGGTTGACCCGCGCGACCGAACCCCCAATACTCAGGCTCGCGGGTTGAAACAACAGGATTGCCGTGACCGCTGCCATTGAATCTGCGCCGGAGTTCTCGCGCGCCGAAAAGCTCGTGATCGCTGCCTGCGCGATCTCAATGTTGATCGTGCAGATGGACTGGTTTGCTCTCAATCTTGCGATTCCGGCGATTGCGAGGCACTTCGATGTGCCGGCCACCGACCTGCAGTGGGTCGTGAGCGGCTACATGCTGTCGATCGGTGCGCTGATGGTGACTGCCGGCCGCCTGGCCGATATATTCGGCCGCCGGCTGATCATCGTCATCGGGCTCGCGATCTTCGGCGTCGTCTCGCTGATTTGCGGCATCGCGCCGGGCGACCTCTGGTTGATCGTCGCCCGCGTGACCCATGGGATCGGCGCGGCGCTGATCTTCCCGGTGTCGATCGCCGTGGTGTCGAGCACGTTCACGGGCGTCCGGCAGGCGCGCGCGATCGGCGTTGTGCTGGGGTTCGCCGCCATCGGCACGGCGCTGGGGCCGTTCGTGGGCGGGACGTTTTCCGAATACCTGAATTGGCGCGGCGTGTTCTTCATCAACATCCCGTTCTGCGTCGTGGCGATCGTGCTGATGCTGCGTTACGTCAAGGAGACCCGAGACGAGCAAGCCGACCGCCACATCGACGTGCCCGGCATGCTCGCGGTGACCGGTGGACTCGTGTGCATCAGTCTCGCGTTCGACCGGGGCGACGCGTGGGGGTGGACGTCCGTCCACACGGTCGGCATGCTCGCTGCCGGCATCGTGCTGCTCGTGGCATTCGTTGTGATAGAAGCGCGCGTGCGTTCGCCGCTGGTAGACCTCTCGCTCTTTCGCAACCGCGCGTTCGACGCCGTCGTGCTCGCCGGTTCGCTATCGAATGTCGTGTTCTGCTTCGTCGCAGTCTTTTCAGCGCTTTATCTGCAACAGGCGCGCGGGCTGTCGCCGTTTGATTCCGGGCTCGTGTTCCTCGCGCTGTCCGCGGGCGCGGGGTCTGCGAGCTATTTTTCCGGACGGCTCGCCGAGCGCTTTCCGGCCGACCGCCTGATGGCGATCGGGATGCTGATCAGCGCGGCCGGCATCATGGGTCTGACCAGCGTCACGTCGCTGTGGCTCTACACGCCGCTGTTCCTGGTAACGGGTGTCGGCCTCGGTTTAGGCTGGGCGCTCGCGAACGTGGCGACGCAGGCGGTCGTGCCGCCGGCGTCGATCGGCGCGGCGTCCGGTGTCACTCTGACATCGCTCGTGATGCTGGGAGCCGTCGGGGTCGCCATTGCCGCCGCCGTGCTCGAGTTGCTCGCCGGATCGCCTGGTGCTGCCGCGTCGGATGGCGCGGCGATCAACGCAGTGCTGCGGACCGGCGCGGCGCTCGCCTTCGTCGGCGCTTTGTGTCTGCTGGCCTTCGGGCGCCATCCCACACCCGACGCGGCGCCGGCGACATCCATCTAGCGTGAATCGCAACGGGATTGCGGAGCACTACGCTTTCCAATAGCGAGTTCGAAGTCCGCCGGCGCCCGAAGTCGCCCCGCGGCCATTCTGGGATTGCTACCCGCCGCCCGGCGCCCAATAGGCGAAGGTCAGCAGCAGCATCAGCAACAGCCACAGAATGAGCGCTCGCCAGACAAGGCCCACACCGCTCGGCAACAGTTCGGGATCCGCGACGTCGCCCATGCCGAGCTCGGGGCGAAATTCAGTCTCGCCGCCCGGGACCGGCAGCGCGCCACCCAGCGTGACGCCAAGCGCGCCTGCTCCGCTCGCGAGCACGATGCCCGCGTGTTCGCCGCCTTCCTGCTTCGCCCAGGTTGCCGCTTGCGTCCGCCAGCAGTGCACGGCGTCTTCGAAATCACCGACGATTGCGAACGACAACGCGGTCAGGCGTACGGGAACCCAGTCGAGAATCCAGAGCAGACGGCGCGCCGGCGCGCCGAAAGCATTGCGGGAACGCGCGATTGGTGTGACGTCGGCGCCGCTTCCGGTGTCGCCGCGCCATTCGTCGGCGAGCAACGCCACCGCACGATAGAGCACGGCACCGGCCGGTCCCGGGAGGATCGTGAACCAGAACAACGCGGCGAAGACCTGGCGATAGGAATCCATGAGGCCCTGCTCGATCGCCAGTTTGGCGACGTCGGTGGCCGAGAGGTCCGTCGCCACGCTCCCGCGCCACGCCGCCAGCGCGCGTCGCGCGACCGGGACGTCGCCCGCCTTCAACGCGGCGACGACATCCGTATAGGCATGGCTGAACCGCCGAAATCCCATCAGCAGATACAAGAGCACGATGTCCCATGCGAGCGCCAGCAGCGGGTGGACCGCCGCAAGCAGCGCATGCACGACGGCCGCGACGGCAACCGGAGGCAACAGCGCCGCGACGGTCGCGAATATCCCCTGCTGCAGCGTGCCGGCATTGAGCTTCTCGTCGAGCCACCGCGCGTAGCCGATGAACGCGCGCTCGAGCATTGCGCGCCACCGGAACGCGCGCCACTGCTCGAGTCCAAGCGCAGCGAGAACGGCGATGAAGTTCATGGCAACGGCGCGCGGTTGCGGATGGTCATGGCATTCGCCGGAAGCGGTCAGCCCCGGAGCTCGGGACGATCGCGAAATTGCTCGAGCGCCTCGGGGTTGTCGAGCGCTTCGACATTTTTCACGGGCAGTCCGTGCACGACATTGCGTACCGCGAGCTCGACGATCTTGTTGCTCTTCGTGCGCGGAATGTCTGTCACCTGAACGACGCGGGCGGGGACGTGGCGTGGCGTCGTGTTGGCGCGCACGTGGGCGCGAATCCGCTCGATCAGCGCATCGTCGAGCACAAGCCCCTCCTTCAGCTTCACGAACAGCACGACGCGAACGTCGCCGACCTCGCCTGGCGGCCAGTCCT
>AR_comb_assmDRAFT_10288994_pt1 | contig 12784 bp, 15 predicted proteins | sample ArasoioldDNA_FD_10543 | JGI IMG/M metagenome (IMG submission 10543) | reverse complement strand
TCTTTTCAATCTTTCAATGCAGTGGCTCGAGAGCCAAAGCTTATTGGCGCCGCAATTGCCCTGCTGATTTATTTTGCATACATGGTGCTGCGTGATTCCATTTCGGATATGGATAAGCGCGCCAGGATAACTGCCGTGTATAACATATTCGCGTATGCACTTTTGTTTCCCACAATATGGATCATTCCAAGAGTATTACCCAGCCTTCATCCGGGTGGTGAAAATGGAAATCCGGCATTGGATACAAACGATATCGATAATCGAATGCGGCTTGTATTTTACCCTGCTGTCATAGGTTGGACGTTATTGGGTGTGTGGATCACGTCTTTAAAAATTCGATTGAACCTGATAAAAGAAAAAAGCCTGCTGCAATGAGAATAAAAAAAACGTTATTGCTGTTTTTTACCGCTTTGTTCTCGACCGCATTATTGTATGCGCAGGATGACGAAAAGGCTGACATGGCAGATACGATGCGCAGTAATGGAAGAATTTACGTGGTGGTAGCGGTGGTAGTTGTGATTTTACTCGGACTCATACTTTATTTGATACGACTTGATAGAAAGATCAGCAGGATAGAAAGAGAGACAGAAAGCAAATGAAGTGAGGTGTTAGTCATTAATGAAGAAACAATATAAAATGTAACTCATGTCAGAGAAGCACTATAGTTTTTTTGAAAATGTAAACAAAACCTTTGATAAAGCAGCAGCTTTTACAAAGTGGGATCCGGGAGTATTAGAACAAATCAAGGAATGCAATGCTGTGTATCAAATGAAGTTCCCGGTAAAAATGGATGATGGAAGAATCGAAGTAATAGAAGCATACCGTGTACAACATTCGCAACATAAAACGCCATGCAAAGGAGGGATCAGGTTTGCCGCAGAGGTTAACCAGGACGAGGTAATGGCTCTTGCGGCGTTGATGACTTACAAGTGTGCCATTGTGAACGTGCCATTTGGCGGCGGCAAGGGCGGAATTAGGGTTGATCCCAAAAAATACTCCGCGTACGAGTTGGAAAAAATTACGCGACGCTACACTGCAGAGTTGATCAAGAAAAATTTTATTGGACCCGGAACGGATGTGCCAGCTCCTGACTATGGCACCGGGGAGCGAGAAATGTCGTGGATACTGGACACGTATTCGAGTTTGCGCCCTGGCGAAATTGATGCAGCGGGCTGTGTAACGGGTAAGCCCGTGACGCAGGGAGGTGTTCGCGGTCGGCGAGAGGCTACTGGTCTTGGAGTATTTTTTGGCTTGAGAGAGGTTTGTTGCATGCCTGACATGATGAAGAAAGTCGGATTAAGCATGGGGGTTGAAGGCAAACGAGTGGTTGTGCAGGGCCTCGGAAATGTGGGATATCACACCGCGAAATTCTTTCAGGATGCAGGAGCCAGGGTGATTGGTCTTGCGGAATACGAAGGAGCAATTTATAACGAAGAGGGTTTGGATGTAGATGACGTTTTCCAAAATCGTAGAAAGACAGGCACCATTCTCAATTTCCCTGGTGCTAAAAATTTTGCGAAAAACACGGATGTCCTGGAAATGGATTGCGAAATCCTGATTCCCGCCGCACTGGAAAATGTGATTGATGATGAGAATGCTCCGAAGGTGAAAGCAAAAATAATTGGGGAAGCAGCGAATGGCCCCTTAACCCCGGAGGCTGACGAAATTTTTGCTCAGAGAGGAACGCTTATTGTGCCGGACATGTATTTGAACGCCGGGGGCGTTACTGTTTCATATTTTGAATGGTTAAAGAATCTGAGCCATGTTCGTTATGGACGCATGGAAAAAAGGTTTACTGAGAACATGAATGCTCATATAATAGGCCAAATTGAGGCGCTTAGTGGAAAAAAAATAGATTCCGAAGAGAAAGAATTTATCATGCACGGTGCTGATGAGGTGGACCTGGTTTACAGCGGTCTCGAGGAAACCATGATCACCGCGACTCGTGAAATTGTGGAGGTATGGAAAAACAATCCGCAAATTCCCGATATGCGTACCGCTGCGTTTGTGGTAGCCATTAATAAGGTGGGAACCAGCTATGCAGAACTGGGAATTTTCCCTTAATAGCATTCACACAAAATTTAATACAAGCCGTTTATTATCTGGACGCCTTTTTTGCTTTCATAAATCATCCCCATCGTTGATAAAACTTCCTACTTTCGCTTCCTTAAAATTAAATCATGAAAAAGATATTTTTCGGTTTGCTGGCCTCCATTGCGTTGTCTAGCCAGGCTCAAACCGCCGATGATATTATTCAAAAGTATGCGAACGCGATGGGTGGACTTGACAATATCAACAAGATAAAAACGGTTAAAATGAGTGGAACTGTTTCAGCACAAGGCATGGACTTACCATTAACCATTCAAATCATCAACGGAAAAGCAATGAGATCAGATGTGCAGGTAATGGGCCAGGCGGTGGTAAATTCATACAAGGACGGAAAGGGTTGGAAGATTAATCCGTTTGCGGGTGCTGCAACGGCCACAGATGCTACAGAAACGGAACTTGGCGATATGAAAGCGCAAAGTTCTTTAGCCAGCCAATTGATGGATTATAAAGCGCGTGGATATAAAGTAGAACTCCAGGGGCAGGAAGATGTTAACGGTGCGAAGGCCTACAAAATTAGGCTTACGGAACCTGGCAACAAAGAAACTACCTATTACGTTGATGCAACCTCGTTCATGGCCGTCAAAGTAATGGGAAAGAGAAACGTCATGGGACAGGACATGGAAATTGAATCATATATGGCCGACGCGAAGGATTTTGGAGGCGTTAAGTTTAACACTGCCATCGTGCAGAAATCCGGCGGACAGACTTTCCAGGAGATTCATTTCGATAAAATCGAAGTGAATGTTCCAGTGGATGAGAAAATTTTTGACAAGCAGTAAGCCGCTTTCGGAAATAACTCGTAGGCTGGCTACCTGGATAAGAAAGTAATGCTCAATATTCGTCATGTTGAGCATTTTTTATTTCTTTGACCCGCCACAGAAATTGTTGTTTATTGTTTCAAGCGATCCACATGCCGATTTCTCTAACCATTGTCTTATTGTTGTTTAATGTCAGTTTGCTCGCTCAAGTCAAAACAGATAGTTTTTTGTTGGGAATTCTCACCGCGAATCAGAAAGAAATTTTTCAACAAGTGATCCATGATCCTCGTACTTACCGCCTTCAAATTATCTACACGCAAATAAACCGGGATAAGCATAATAAACCATCATTCAGGAATTATTACTTCAACTACGATCCTGATTTGTACTTTAACCCTGCTTCTACTGTTAAATTGCCGTTAGCTTTTTTGTCACTGGAAAAGCTGAATAACATGCATGTTAAGGGTGTGACAAAGTACACTGCAATGCAATTTGACAGCAGCCACGAGAAACAAGTGAAGTTGTACGTGGACAGTACCTCCCAAAACCATTTGCCCTCCATTGGGCATTTTATCAAAAAAGCATTGCTCGTCAGCGACAACGATGCGTACAACCGAATGTATCAGTTTGTAGGTCAACAAACGATCAATCAATCTTTGCATCACAAGGGTTACAAGGACGTACGCATCACGCGACAATTTATGGGATTCACTCCCGAGCAAAACCGCCACACAAATCAGGTACGGTTCATCGACGACGATGGCCGGCTGATTTATCTCCAACCTGCCGCATACAATCCTGACTCGATGTATTTCTCGCATGAAATCAAGATGGGAAAAGCTCACTATGACGCGAACGACAGCCTCGTTAATGAACCAATCGATTTTACTTATGCGAACAATATTTCCATCGAAGATTTGCAGCAGCTACTGCAATCGGTCTTATTTCCGGAATCGGTTTCTAAGACACAGCGATTTCATTTACGCAAAAATGATTACGCTTTCTTGTATCAATACCTTTCCCAGTTTCCCTCTGAAACGAACTATCCTAAATACGACAGCAGCAAATACTACGATACCTACGTAAAATTTTTCTTCAAATATGGGTCTCGCGAAATGCCAGCCGGTGTCCGGATCTTTAACAAGGTCGGTTGGGCATATGGTTTTCTCACCGATGCGTCCTATATATGCGACTTTACCAACAAAGTGGAATTTATGCTCACGGCGACCATTTATGTGAATAGCGATGGCATACTCAATGACAACAAGTATGATTACGACACCATCGGTTACCCCTTCTTTTACCAGCTTGGCGAGACCCTGTATCAATATGAGTTGAGGCGCGACCGGCGGAATAGACCGGAGCTTTCACGGTTCAAAATCGGGTACGAAAAAAGAGACCCGAGCGACCATCGGCCGGTGGTTAGGGAGGTAGATAACTGAGCCATTTTTCATTGGGGAAAAGGGGACATTATTCATAGCAAACGGCTACTTATTAACACCTCCTCGAGAAAGATTTTGACGTATGAGAATTAGTGCTATATTCATCATTAATTTAACAAGACTCCCATTCAAATTCAAAACTTAAAAAACATGGCAACAAAAAAAGCAAAGAAGGCAACGAAGAAGGTTGCTAAAAAAGCCGCTAAACCCAAAAAAGCTGCACCTAAAAAAGCTGCGAAAAAGGCCGCACCGAAAAAGAAACGTGCGCCAAACCCTGCATTCATGAGGCCACTCACACCTAGCGGCGACCTGGCAGCAGTTATCGGAAATAAACCGGTTCCTCGCACGGAAGCCGTCAAAAAAATGTGGGAATATATCCGCAAAAATAATTTGCAAGATGCGAAGAACAGACGCATGATCAATGCCGATGGTAATTTGAAAGCTGTATTCGCGGGAAAAGGCCAGGTGTCTATGTTTGATATGGCAAAACACCTGAACAAACATTTGAAATAAGCAATAACAATTGCAATAAAAAACTTCAGGGCATCATCGATGCCCTTTTTTTATTGATTGAACACTCGCAATAAATTTCCCACTCATCTGTGTTCGCAAAGACTATTTAAATTCGATTTCCTGGCGCATTCGATAGCTTACCGATTTTCCGTTTGCCACAGCAGGAACCCAACGCGACTTCTTGACGATTCTTATTGCTTCGCTATTTAGTTGCGCGTCATCGGACCTGTAGATCGCCACATCGGCTGGCACATGATCATCTTTTTTCACGGTAAATTCTACGATCACCGATCCTGCCTTTCCAGTCTTTCGCATTTCTTTTTTTAAAAACGCGTCCCAGGCTGCCAGGCCTCCGGCCGGCATGGGATGCACCTCTGCTTCTCTAAACGTGATAGAATCCGCGTATCCATATAGCGGCAACTCCGATTGAGAATAGCCTTTCCCGAAGACTAAAAGGAGGAGAAGAATTGTGATCGCTTTCATAAAAACGTTTTACGGAAATTAATAAAAATACTATGTAATAAAAAATGGAGACCATTATGGTGGTTCAAACGTCGTTTCATATCGTGCGCCACAAATCGATTTCTTGATTCCGATTACCTTTACCTTCTATGAATCGCATTGATCGTCTCTCGGCAATTCTAATTCAGCTTCAATCGAGGCGGCTGGTAAAAGCGCAGGAAATCGCGGATAAGTTTTGTATTAGTTTGCGTACCGTGTATCGCGACGTACACGCACTCGAAGAAGCAGGTGTGCCGGTGATTGGCGAGGCGGGTGCAGGCTACCGCCTCATGGACGGATACAAACTACCGCCAGTGATGTTCAACCAGGATGAAGCATCAGCATTGCTAACTGCTGCAAAGCTAGTCCAGTCTAAAACTGACGCTAGCATTTCAAGACACTACACTTCGGCACTTGACAAGATCAAGGCGGTGCTCAGGCACTCTGAAAAAGACCACATCGAAGAAATTGATCAACATATCGCTGTGATGAATCATCCCGCCATCGTTCATGAGCTGCGCGAAGAATTGCACCTTCACCCACTACTCAAAGCCATTGGCAAATCATCGGTAATTGAAATAGACTATACATCTCTTGAAAAGAAAGAGACGACTAAACGCAAGATCGAGCCCGTCGGTATTTATTACCTGGGCAGCCATTGGTATCTTATTGGATTTTGTCGACTGAGGAATGACTATCGGAATTTCCGAACCGACCAAATTGACAAACTGGTATTTACGGAAGAAACATTTTCAAAGACACATCCATCCCTACACAGTTTTATTGGCCAGATGTCTTCCGAACGGGAAGTACACAAGGTGGTACTGGATGTAGAAGCGAACATTGTAAAATACCTGGGGGAGCAGAAATATTACAATGGGTTTGTGAAAGAGGAAAGCCAGGGTGAATGCGTACGTATGACCTTCTTGACGGGGTCGTTAATGGGATTTTCAAGATGGTTCATGTTATTTGGCGATCATGCCAGGATTGTTGAACCTTTGAAACTTAACGAGATTGTAGCAGGCGTGGCGGAAAATATCTTAAAAAAATTGGAACAGACCCAAATGCTGCTGACATAGGGCTGTCACTGGTGTATTGTTGCTTTGTAGTACAAAACAAAAACACTATGACATTCATCGAATTTTTTAAGCACCAGTTTATGGATGAGGCCACCACAACGCGCAAAATGCTAGCCAGGATACCTGAAGACCACTTCGCCTACAAACCCCACCCAAAAAGTATGGATATGAAACGCCTGGCGAAACACATCGCAGATCTGCCCGGCTGGATATCCATGACGTTTACTACGGATGAGATTGATTTTAGCCAACCCTACGAACAACCGGCCATCAACAGCCATGACGACCTCATCTCGTATTTTGAAAAGCGTTACCAGGAAGGATTGGCGACGCTTATCCCCGAGAATGAAGAACAGTTGGCAAAACCATGGACCTTAAGAAATGGGGACACTATTTATGCAACTAATCCAAAGATTGAAGTGCTCCGAATGTCCCTTAGTCAACAAATACATCACCGTGCACAATTAGGAGTATACCTGCGCTTATTGGATATTCCGATTCCGGGAAGTTATGGCCCGAGTGCCGATGAAAATAACTTTAATTAATAACCGTTTGGGCTATGATCCTGCGCAACTTCCTCAAATGGACTTGCTTTATTATTTGCTCCATCTTAATGGAATTTCGGGAGCCAACGAATGTGCAAATTGAACCATTAAGAAATTAAGGAGTTAAGAAACATTAAGCACTTAACTTCCTTAATTGCTTAATTTCTTAATGGTTCAACAAGGTAGTCATATGTAGATTTTCGCTCAATACCGCCTTGTACAAGAATTTTTGTCCACCATTGACGCTCGTGTATCAACCCGCCTAGACTCCATGACGCTATTTATTTTAAGTTTGTGATCCGCTTGGACAAACTCCAACCTAATCGTCCACCTTAATGATCTATTCGACAATTTGCAGCACTTTCTTATTAGCTGGCTCCTTTTTGTTTTCGTCATGAAACAGCACTTCGGCCTTGGTGATCCAGGAGAATCCAAAGGATGCGAGAGCAATTGACTCGAGCCAAAAAACCAGGTGAAGATTTGGACCTATTTCAAATATCTCGGAGATAGCAATACCGGCGATACAAAGAATCATGAGGACGCCACAAAGGAGATACACTTTGTTCCGATTCTTTTTTTGTTTGGTAGGATGTGGGGCGCTTTTTCTAAACAGGTACAAAGAGAAAAAAATAAAAATAGAGAACAGTAAAAATGCAAAGACAAAATGTGCATAGTGCACAAATGTATTCTTGCTCGTGGTTGGAAACAGTGCTACTCCCAGGGCAAACGCACAACCAAGGTTAGCGGCGATGCTGTCAATGGGTGCATATCCCTTGTAGGATACAAGAAAAAAAGCCAATGAGAACAATACTCCAACAAGAATGTCTCCAGCGGTTGAGTTATCGTAATAATCGCTGATAGAGTATTCCAATTGAAATGAATTTTCAGCTATTAGCTTACCAATTACAAGAAGAATGGGGAGAGATATACCAGCCGCACCAATCAGAATTCTCAATGTAAAGTATGGGATGATCTGGTCGTTGGCGTTGCCAGGTCTTTTGGTTTTCGTTAGTTCATTGGGCATAAGAAGAATTCGGTATTAATGGAATGAGGCAACAATTAACATTACTAAGGTACTCCATTATTTTCGCGGCATAGAGGGTCTCAGTTCTATTTTGCTTGGAAGAGTTCGTGGGTTCATGTTCAATAGGTCAAGAACAATCTGGCCCACGTCTTCCGGTTGAATTTTCCATGAATCATCCTCACTTGGGACATGGTGGTTAAAGTAACTAGCAACGGAGCCTGGCATTATGGTACTAACTTTTATGCCGTATTTTCTAAGGTCTAACATAATGGCCTGGCTAAAACCCACGAGTCCAAATTTACTCGCATTGTAAGCGGCGCCGTTTTCAAAAAAATTGGCTCCCGCAAGGCTGGCAATCGTAATGATATACCCTTTTGAATTCTTTAGCGCTTCCACACTTGCTCTTACAGTATTGAAAACGCCTGTGAGGTTCGTATCGACAGTTTCCCTCCATTCTTTTTCTGTCATCGTGTCGATTGGTGCAAAATGTCCCACTCCGGCATTTGCAACGACTACATCAAGTTGGCCAAAGTAATTAATAACGGTGTTTACAGCTTTGATTTCGGAGTCGAGAGAACCTACGTTCGATTCTAAAGGCAGCACCTTTGTATCATCCTTATTTAGCAATTCGGCTGCATCCTTGGCTGCGCCAATGCTTCTGCTTGTAATTGCCACCTTAAGGCCATTATCGATTAAAGTTTTGGCAATGCCAAAACCAATGCCTTTACTACCTCCGGTTACGTAAGCGACTTTATCCTTTAGAGTATTCATACTTTTCTTAACACAGATGAGTTAACAAGAAAATTAAAATTAAGTTGAAAAAGAGATCACGACGGTAGTTTATTTTTTCAACATTTGGAACATCTGCAAAATCTTCTTCGTAATCAAGGGCTTTTCCTGCGACCAATGAAGTGTCTGCGGCCAGGGACAAAATGAACATTGAGGTAAGGCGCGTTAATCAAGTTTTCTCTAGCGAAATCGGCATTGCTCGTGCAGATCATTTTATCTTTTGAGCCCTGGATATACATCACGGGAATTTTTATGTTTGCCCAATAGGGTAACATTTTTTCCAATTCTTGCTTGTTATGAATCTTTCTGTGTTTGACGAACGATGGTGAGGGGGATAACCCAGCGAATAAACGAGTTTTCTATGATTGGAGCCAACCAAAACATTTTTTCTTCTCCGGGTGCCATTGAAGGGCCGTCGATGACAAGGCCGTCAGCGATGCCCTATGGTGATGTATCTTATCTTTCTGCCAAGCCTTTCATGGTACTTGACTTCGCCTGTCAAATTGTTTTCTGAAAAAAATCGCTCTAAATGCTGATCTGTGATTTTCTGCCTCATCTTAAAAAAACGCTTAAACAAAAAGCGATGCTCAGCATCGCTTTTGTTTTTTCCATAGGCTATTAATAACGTCCATTCTTTTTGTCCCGGTGTCTGCCATACAAGTATCCACCCGCGGCCCCGGCTGCGCCACCAATCACTGCTCCTTTCGCGCGATTATGATCTTTACTCAACACAGCGCCCAACACGGCACCTGAAGCCGCGCCAATTGCAGTCCCCTTAGCCGCGCTGCTCCAACCTTTCTTCCGTACCACTGTTTTTTGTGATGGACTGCTCGATGTGCTTACGTATGTGTGGTGATGATACACACGTGTCCTGTTTGTGTTGTATGGAGAGGAATATCTCACTGTACCCTGGGCATCATAATTATTAGAAGGGTAATTATTGTTGTAAACCGCACTATCATTTGGATAATCGTTTGAATTAGTTTGCGCCACTTTCTGTTTGCACGAAGCAACTAATACCAAAGATGAGATTACTATTAATGTGTGTTTCATATCTGTATTTTTTGAGCAATACTATACTGTTTCAATGACCATGCCATCACCGCCAGGAGAGAGTATAAAAATCACTTGGCCTTGATAACCTTACCATTTTATATCAGTCACAGAAGTAAACTGTTGGGTTACCCATTAGCGAAATATTTCAAATGTGTAATGGGAAGAAAAAATCACAGCGATCATTTTTTTGTGGGCTGATGCATCATGATCGTATTGATAAGATTCTCGACAACCTTGGGAGATTCTGCTTCCACAAGATGGTTGTGCACAGCGGGATCATTCATCCAGGAATTACTGCCGTCCTCGGCTACTTCCATTTTTCCCCTTTCTATTTTATACCAGGGTTTATATCCTTTTATGGCAACTAATACGGCGGTTTCGTCCCAGCTCATGCGGCCTGCGCTATCTTCCGCGGCCATTGGAATGCAAATTCGGAACACATCTTTTGCAGGGCTATTTTTGATGGATGCATTGCGAACAAGGGGCAGGCCGGTTTTTATTCTCATTCCGATTTCAAACCCGCTCAGCAATACTGGTGTCGGCCAATTGTTGAACACAAATTGTGATGCCAAGGCATCACGATTAACGTTAAATTCACTGCCGGACGGGAATCTACCGGCCATGCATACCAGCTGTTTCACTTTTTGCTTAACCAGTTCCTTGCCATTTAATTTCGAATATTTATCAGAACGTGAATTCATCAAATGATAGAGGTTCGTCAGGAACCCAGTGGTTACAATAGTTACGCTTTTGTTTGCTTGCGCCGAGAGAATTTTCCTGTAAACTTCAGTGGCACCTGGCACGTCATCATTCGTTTTCACTTTGTGCGGATATTTTGAAATCAATGTATCGGTCCAGTGCTGCCAATCTCTTAGTTCGAGCGCTTTTTCCCTCGGTACACCTATGGGCAAATCGGGCCGCCCAAAGTAAGTATTGAACACGCTGAATACTGCTGCTACGCCTTGGTATTTGGTACTTGCGACTGTAGCCAGGATTCTCGCATACCCGCTATCTGCAAAGGCATGCAACAAAGTGATGGCACCTACATCATCATAATCCGGGCCCATGTCGCTATCAAAAATGATTGGAACAGATTTATTCTTTTGAGCAGTTAGAAAATTGAAGGTTATCAGCAGGAACACGCAAAGGGCTATTTTGTAAAATCTCATACTATAAGCTTAACAAATTGTTCCCGAAAGAATCTTTATTAACTTTTCCGCATCAATATTTCCTCCGGAGATTATGCAAACGATTTTTCCGTTGCCAGCTTTTCCAGTTAGGGCAGCGGCAAGTGAAGAGCCGCCGGCGCCTTCCGCGATAATGCGGTTCCTTTCCATTAGTAATTTGATAGCTTCTGCGATTTGCCTCAAGCTCAAAACAATCGAATTGTCAACGAGCTTGCTTACCAGCGGCCACATTTCCGGAAGCACATTACTACTGCCCATGCCATCAACAAAGCTCGCAGTGTATTCGACTTTAACCGGCCGACCCGCTTTCAATGAAGGCGCAAGTGGCGCGGCTGTCTCAACTTCCGATGCATATATTTTTACGCCGGGTTTGATAGATTTTATTGCCGATGCAATTCCACTTATTAGCCCTCCGCCACCATAAGGTACAATCACTGCATCCACTTCGGGCAGATCCTCTAAGATTTCCAACCCAATCGTCCCATTGCCGGCAATTACATTTGGATCGGCGACGGGATGAACGAATAAACCGTTTATGCCTGCGAATTTTCTTGTCATAATAACTTCCCACCAATCGCTAAATGGGATCTTTATGAATTTTGCACCGAGCCTTGTGACGGCATCGAGCTTGGTCTGTGGGGCGTGATCAGGAACAATTACGGTGCAAGGGATATTCAGCGCTCTTGCATTCCAGGCAACGCCCTGCGCCATATTTCCGGCGCTTGCAGTATACACTCCTTCCTGCAAAAGCGCCCTGTCCGCTACTGCCATTGCGTTGCATGCCCCTCGTAACTTGAATGAGCCGATTGGTTGAAGATTTTCCGGCTTCAAATAGATTTCTCCGGGAAAATCATCGTAATAAAAACGAAGAAGGGGAGTGCGGTTTACCTTGCCAGTAATTCGGCTTTGAGCGTTTTGAATATCTTCCAGAGATACTGTGATATGTTTTTGTTCAGTGATCATCTACCCTGTTGAGCGTCGTTTATTTTTTGAAAAATATGCCACGCAGAAAAAATGTCTTCGAGCGCGAGGCCGAGCGATTTAAAAATAGTGATTTGTTCATCGCTTTCCCTTCCTTTTTTAGTTCCGTTCAATACTTCGCTCAGTTCGCCCTTTACATGCTCATCTGTGATCACACCCTCTTCCTTTGGAATGAGAAAGTCTCCCGCCTCTTTATAAATAGATTCATAACGGTCAGTAAAAAGTGTGCCTCGCAAAATGGCTGAGGTGTCTAATTCGCGTGAAAAGGGCGTGCTTGAACCAACCGCATTGATGTGGCAACCATTGGAAATCCATTTGCCCATCACGAGCGGCTGCCGCGAAGCTGTAACGGTGCAAATTATATCGGCATCCTCAACCGCTTGTTGCGCCGTTTTTGTTACTTGACTAATGACACTGTGTTGAGCAGATATTTTTTTGTGGAGGGCCTGGGCATTGGCTTCATTTCTGTTCCAAATGCTGATCTGTTTGATTTTTCTCACAAGCAAGATAGACTCAATATGTCTTTTGGCCTGTTCGCCCGCACCAATAACGGCAAGCCGTTCAGAATTTTTCCTTGACAGCACACGAGTAGCCAATGCGCTAACTGCAGCCGTTCGAATGGCAGTGATCTCAGTGGCATCGAGCATCATAAGCGGTTGACCATGTTTCGCATCAAACAGCGCGACGATTCCTTGGTGAGAGGGATACCCGGAATCTTTATTCGCATGAAAGACCGTAATTAATTTAATTCCCATCACGTCCGGGCCCGCAGCGTAACCTGGCATCATGCCCAGTAATCC
>AR_comb_assmDRAFT_10042632_pt1 | contig 12787 bp, 11 predicted proteins | sample ArasoioldDNA_FD_10543 | JGI IMG/M metagenome (IMG submission 10543) | reverse complement strand
CGAATTCAGTTTCTTATGGAACTGAGGGGATGCCTCAGGACAGACACCGCTCGCAAGGCGCTCGTGGCGGTCATAGGGGCGGATGGCCAGGGGCTGCTCCAGGCCATTGACGCGGCCAGCGCACAGCCCTGGTTGCGGGAGATTCCGGCGGTCCAGATCCTCCGACGCGTATGGGCCGAGCAATACATTGAGGTCAATGGTACGCTCAGCTGGCGCGAGGTCAAAGCCATGCCATCCCCGGCGGAACTCATCGCTTCCCCCTATGATCCAGAGGCCCGGTATAGTACGAAGCATGCGGTGGAGTGGATCGGCTACAAGGTGCATCTCACAGAGACCTGTGACCCAGCGACCCCGCATTTGATTGTCAATGGCGAGACTACCCCCGCCACGACGCCCGACGATCAGATGATAGCAACCGTGCATGCCTCCCTGGAGCCGCGTGGGTTGCTCCCCGCCGAACACTTGGTTGATAAGGGCTATACAGACTCTCAGGTCTTGGTGGACAGCCAGCGCACCTATGGCGTTACGCTCATCGGCCCCGTAGCGGACGCCCCGAGTTGGCAGGCCCGGGCGGGCACGGGGTTCGACAAAGCCCAGTTTCTCGTCGACTGGGACCGTCGCGTGGTGACGTGCCCGATGGGGAAGCAGAGTATCTCCTGGCTCCCCAATACCTATCCCCAAAATGGCATGACATGGGAGGCGCGCTTTGCCCGCAAGGATTGCGCGCCCTGTCCGCAGCGAGCCCAATGTACGCGGGCGAAGAAGGAGCCCCGTATCGTGGGACTGCAGGCGCAGGAGCAGTATGAGGCGCTGCACACCGCACGACAACGCCAGACGACAGAAGCATTCGCGCAGCAATATGCACCACGGGCAGGCATTGAGGGCACCCACGCGCAGGGCATCCGCCGGTGTGGGCTCCGGCAATCACGGTATATTGGGCTTGCCAGGACCCATTTACAGCATATAGCAACCGCTGCGGCTCTCAATATGGTACGGATGGGGGAATGGTTGGGCGGGGACGCTGCTTGCGAAGACACGGTGCTCCCCCTTTGCTGCCCTTAAGGCGGCGTAGGAATTCGCCACCAGTATCTGTGATCCGATCACCAGGCAGATATCAGGCAGGGTAACGAGATGCTGTAATAGGGTAGCAACGCTAGCAGAGGTGCTCATGATGCAGTCTCCGGTTCTGGGGACTAAGCGGTAAGGCCCAGCGCAGGCGGACCAACAGGGGCAGGTGGTCTGACACGGGCTCGTCCGGCATCACGACCTGGGTTTCCACCGTCTGCAGTCCGGGACCAACCAGGGCATGTTCCTGACGATAGTGCAGTGGCGCAGGGGGAGAGGGAAGGTACAGCTCTGTCACCAGCCGCAGACGGTCGCGCAGGCCGCTGGTGATAATGTCCAGAGTACGATCCTGGCTGATGGCAGGACCATCGGGCCTGGCCGTAACCTCAGAAGCAACGCTGTTCAAAGCCCCCATGAGGACGCAGTTCGGCGTTGCGACATGGCGTACAAAGGTGACCAGTTCCTGCGCTTGTCGCTGCCGCGTGACCGTATCGTAGGGTTCCAGGTATACGTTGAGCAAGCGTACGGTTCTGTCGCCGCACTGCATATCGACCATTTGCACGGTGCGATACGGGGAAAACAGCGGGGAGAGCAGGGGCTGGGTGAGGGGCTGTGAGAGACGCTGGCGCGTATTCTGCACCAATGGGTACCGACTAATGACGCCCTGACCAGCCCGCAGCCGCCCGGCGTGGCGCTGCGGCGCCCAGAGCGGCGCGGGGAGATAGCGACACTCCCAGGTGATCACGCGTGCTACAAAGCCCCATCCCAGCGCCGCGGCAAGGTACTGTAATTGATCGATATCATACGTGCGACGACTCGCAAAATCAACCTCCTGGAGCAGCACTACATCCGCCCCGCTGGCCGCAATAGTGTCGATGACAGCATCCAGACGGTCATAGACGGTGGCAGGAGCCACCCCATGCTGGCGCATGTTGCCCAGGCCGTAGGCCATGCTGTACGACAGCACCACGAGTTCTGCCGCCGGCAGGGGTAATGCCTCCAGAGCCCCAGGTATTGTTTCGATAATGCCTGAGCCCTGGGCTTCGTGCAGAGTCTTCCCCCCCCCGGCCCAGAGGACAGCCCCGAGCACGAGGAGCACGGCGAGTATCACGACGACTTCGAGCATGGATCTCACATTCTCTCATATCGAGGTTTAGCGTGCCTCAGAGGCAGTGGTGCACGTGAGCGCGGCCAATACAGCCTGGCGTATGGTGGTCCGCTGGTCTGGTAGCTGGTGCTCCTGCACAAAGAGATGATTGATCGCTGCCAGGGTTTGATTCACCAGATCAAGATTATAGATAGCCTGCGGCACAATGTCCTGCAAGGGCATGTCAGTGAAATTGAGCGGACAGCAATCGCGCTGCCCGCCATCAGGACGCTCGATCATCGTGCTCGCGACCGGAAAGCCATGGATGCGGCAGATGAGCGGTCGATGCTCATAGAGGCTACAGCAGCCGTGCTCCAGGAGCACACAGGGCGTGGGTGTATCGATGATGCGCCATGGATCATCCTGTTGGAGACGGGCCAACAGGCGCTGCCGCGCCTCTGGTGCCAGCGCAGTGACTGCCTGCGCGAGGTGATGCGCCTCGACGGGAAATACCGTGAACTGTTGATAACAGCACCCGTCACAGCCAGCATGGCAGGTAATCTGCGTTGGGTAACGTTGCCCAACGGTCTGCCCAAAGGCGTCAACGCGCGCCTTCAAGCGCTGGTATTGCTCGTAGGCGTTGGCCATAGATCATGGTTCCTCTCAAAATGAGTCATAGGGATCATGCACCCTCTCATTTTATAAGACTTTGCCGCCGCCTCACCTGCCTGAACATGAGACGAACGGCTTATTTTAGAAAGGCTTGAGATTTCCAGTAACTATAGCATGGAATTTGCAGTGCTGTTATTGCATGCCGTTTATCAGAGCTCTCGTCGCTTGCTGATCGTGAGCCAGGCATCAAAGATTTCCCAGGGAGACATTTCGTGGCACGCATTCTGGTGGTTGATGACGACAATGCTGTACGGCTGCTTCTACGCGCGGTGCTGGAGCGTCGGGGACACTCTGTGGTCGAAGCCAAAAACGGCGCTGAGGGATTACAGCATTATCGGGCTGCGCCAACGGATCTGGTGATTACTGATATACAGATGCCGGTGATGGATGGTCTGCAGATGATCAAAGAACTGCGACGCGCTTTTCCCACAGCTAAGATCATTGCCATCTCTGGAGAAAAGGGCAAGCTTGCCGCGGTCCAGCCCCTCAGCCAGTACACGTTTGAGAAGCCACTGTACATGGAGGAATTCCTGGACGCCGTGCAGAAGTTCGCCTCTGCACCCGGAGCCTCGATCTATATGATGCAGCCTGGTAATCTGGTTGCGGTCTACAGCCTCCCAGAGGATGCGTGAGCCATCGCGTATGGCCCAGATCTTCCATCCCAGCACGAATACCATTGCGCGCGTCAGCATTTTGGGAGCGGTGTTTATCTTGGCAGGCTTGTTGTGGCTTATAGCGGCGCTGAACCGATCCAGCTATGCCACTGAAGAGGGTATCGTGCGTCAACAGCCCATACAGTTCAGCCACGAGCATCATGTAGGTGGACTGGGTATTGACTGCCGCTATTGTCATACTTCGGTAGAAGTGAGTGCTTTTGCCGGGCTTCCACCCACGGAAACGTGTATGAACTGTCACGCGTATATCTGGACCGAGAGCCCCTTTCTTGCGCCTGTACGGGAGAGTTTCCGCACAGGGCAACCGCTTGTCTGGACCAGAGTGCACGACCTGCCCGATTTTGTTTACTTTAACCACAGTATTCACCTGCACAAAGGCATTGGCTGCGTCACCTGTCATGGGCGGCTAGATCGCATGCCTTTGATGTGGAAAACTCAGTCCTTACAGATGCACTGGTGTCTAGAGTGCCACCGCGCCCCGGAACGGTTCGTCCGACCGCGTGAGTTCGTCTTTAGTATGACCTGGCAGCCACAGGAAGACCAGCAAACGCTGGGGCAGCGGCTGGTCCGAGAGTACAACATTGCGAAGCTAACCTCATGTTCGACTTGCCACCGATGAAGCACCACAATCAGCACCCCTTAAGACTTGACTTGGCAGCTCTACGCGCGCATCTCCAGACAGCGCAGGGGCCGGAATACTGGCGTAGCCTCGAGGAGTTGGCGGACAATCAGGCCTTGCAAGAATTTGTGCAGCGCGAATTTCCCCAGCAGGCCTCGGAGTGGCACGATCCCGTCAGCCGCCGCCACTTCTTACAGCTCATGGGTGCCTCACTGGCCCTAGCAGGGCTGAGCGCCTGTAGTCGGCAGCCGGAGGAGAAAATCGTTCCCTATGTCCGTGCCCCCAGAGAGGCTATCGTCCCGGGCCAGCCGCTGTATTTTGCCACCACGTTGACCTTAGGCGGGATGGCTCTCGGCGTGCTAGCCAAAAGCGCCATGGGACGTCCCATCAAGATTGAGGGGAATCCCCAGCACCCTGCCAGTCTCGGAGCCACGGACACCTTTGCGCAGGCTGCAGTGCTGACGCTGTACGATCCTGACCGGGCGCAGGCAGTGATGCAACGTGGGCAGATCAGTACCTGGAACACCTTCCTGACGGCCCTGTACACGGCTCTGGAGAGCCAGCGCTTCAAGCATGGCGCTGGCGTGCGCGTGCTCACCGAAACCGTCACCTCGCCCACGCTTGCCCAGCAATTACGCACCCTCCTGGCGCAATTTCCCGCTGCTGTGTGGCATCAATATGAACCGGTGAACGACAATACCGTGCAGGCCGGGACGCGGCTGGCCTTTGGCCAGGACGTCACGCCTGTCTATCATTTTGAGAAGGCCAGCGTGATCCTGGCGCTCGAGGCAGATTTTTTAGCATGCGAGCCTGGGACCCTGCGCTATGCCCATGACTTTGCGCAGCAACGGCGTGTACACGGCGCGCCGGCCGCCATGAACCGCCTGTATGTAGTCGAAAGCACTTTGTCGCTGACCGGTGCCATGGCGGATCACCGACTGCCCGTGCGGCCCAGTGTAGTGGCCGACAGTGCGCGGGTGCTAGCCCGAGCGCTTGGGGCCATGGCACAGAGCAGTGCCACGACAGAGCAGCGTACCGTGCCCCTTGCGGAGGTGGCGCCTCCTCCCGCCGAGACCCATACTAACTGGCTGCAGACTGTGGCTGAGGATCTGTGGCAACACCGCGGGTCCAGCCTGGTTGTGGCCGGGCGACAGCAGCCACCGCTGGTGCATGCCCTGACGCATGCCATGAATGTAGTGCTGGGCAACGTGGGTAACACAGTCGTCTACACGGCACCAGTGGCCGCTCAGCCTGTGGATTATCTGGCGTCACTGCGGGCCCTGGTGGAGGATATGGCGGCTGGTCGGGTGGAGGTGCTGGTGATCCTGGGGGGGAATCCAGTCTATACGGCGCCGGCGGATATGGATGTGGCCATGCACCTGGCCAAGGTGCCGTTCAGTGTCCATGTAGGTCTCTATGCCGATGAAACCTCAGCGCACTGTCACTGGCACATTCCGGAGGCCCATGAACTGGAGTCCTGGGGAGATGCGCGCGCCTATGACGGCACTGTTAGTCTACGTCAGCCGCTTATCGCACCTCTGTACGACGGCAAATCGGCCTATGAACTGCTCACCGTCCTGCTCGGGAAGCCCGAGCAGGCGGGTCGTGACATTGTCCAGGAGTACTGGCGCAGCCAATATCAGGGTACGGATTTTGACCAGTTCTGGCGTACGGCACTGCACGACGGGCTGATGAGTAACACGGCCTTTGCGCCTCAGGAAGTCTCTCTGCATTCAGACTGGCTCACACAAGCGGCAGCACTGCCGCCAGCCGTACCGGGCCTGGAACTGCTATTCCGGCCTGACCCCACGGTGTGGGATGGCCGCTTTGCGAACAATGGCTGGTTGCAAGAACTCCCCAAGCCCATTACCAAGCTCACCTGGGACAACGCCGCCCTGCTCAGTCCAGCGACCGCGCAACGCCTCGGGCTACAGAATGAAGCTGTGGTAGAACTGCGCTTGCAGGACCGGTCCGTACGCGCGCCGGTGTGGATTGTCCCAGGCCACGCTGATGAGGTGGTGACTGTGCACCTCGGTTACGGTCGCTGGCGCACCGGCCGCGTCGGCAGCGGCACCGGCTTTAATGCGTATGCGCTGCGCACCTCTGACGCGTTCTGGCTTGGGCGTGGACTGGAACTCCGCCCCACGGGTGAGCGCTATGCCTTGGCCACGACGCAGCAGCACCACAGTATGGAAGGGCGTCATTTGGTGCGCGCCGGTACCCTCCAGCAGTACGTGGAGCAGCCCTATTTTGCGCAGATGATGGAGCCAGCGCCGCAACCACAGGAGACGCTCTATCCGTCCTATCCATACGAGAGCTATGCCTGGGGTATGGCCATTGACCTGAGCACGTGCCTGGGGTGTAACGCCTGTGTGCTGGCCTGTCAGGCGGAAAACAATATTCCGATTGTGGGTAAAACCGAGGTGCACCGCGGCCGGGAAATGCACTGGTTACGCCTTGATCGCTACTACAAGGGAGCGCCGTCCAACCCTGAAGTGTATAACCAGCCCGTCCTGTGTATGCACTGTGAACACGCCCCGTGCGAGGTCGTCTGCCCAACATACGCTACCGTGCACGATCAGGAAGGGCTCAACGACATGGTCTACAACCGTTGCATTGGCACGCGCTACTGCTCCAACAACTGTCCGTATAAGGTGCGGCGCTTTAACTTTTTGCAGTATGCCGATTATCACACGCGGAGCCTGCAGTTGTTGCACAATCCCGAGGTTACGGTGCGCACCCGCGGCGTTATGGAAAAATGCACATACTGTGTGCAGCGTATCAGTGCTGCACGCATTCAGGCTAAGCTCGAAGACCGGTCCATCCGTGATGGTGAGGTCGTCACCGCTTGCCAGGCTGCCTGTCCAACCGGGTCTATTATCTTCGGTAATATCAATGACCCCACTAGCCGGGTGGCACACCTCAAAGCGACCCCGCTCAATTACGGGATGTTGGCGGAACTGAACACCCGGCCGCGCACGACGTACTTGGCGCACCTGCGCAACCCCAACCCGAAGTTGCGTGAGGCGCAAGGTTAGGGAGGAGCCGTATGTATTTTGTGTTCCCTCTCTCACCGGCAGAGGGGTGCAGAGGACATAGCCATGAGCGAGGAAACGGCAAGACCACCTGGGCAGCATGAGCCGGGACAGCGCCCACGCACCCCCGTCCTCGAACCCGGCTACACCTATGGCTCGGTCACCGACAAAATCAGCGCCATTACCCTGAGCCGCCGCACGCCGCTCGGCTGGTGGATTGGCTTTGGACTGGCCTTTCTCCTGGTCATGATGTTGTTCTTTGCCATTGCCTACTTGCTGGCCGTTGGTATTGGCGTCTGGGGGGTTAACATCCCGGTGGCCTGGGGGTTTGCCATTGTCAACTTTGTCTGGTGGATTGGTATTGGGCATGCCGGCACCCTGATTTCGGCCATTCTGTTGCTCATGCGTCAGCAGTGGCGCACTTCGATTAACCGCTTTGCCGAGGCCATGACGCTGTTTGCCGTGGCGTGTGCTGGTCTGTTTCCCGTCCTCCACCTCGGACGCCCGTGGTTTTTTTACTGGCTGATTCCCTATCCCAACACGATGGGCATCTGGCCACAGTTTCGCAGTCCACTGGTCTGGGACTTCTTTGCGGTCTCTACGTATGGCACCGTCTCGCTCCTCTTCTGGTACATTGGTCTGATTCCCGACCTGGCGACACTGCGTGACCGCTCGCAGAGTCGGGTGGGGCGCGCTATTTACGGCATCCTGGCCATGGGCTGGCGCGGCGCGGCGCGCCACTGGCACCGCTACGAGATGGCGTATCTGCTCCTGGCCGGGCTGGCCACGCCGCTGGTGGTGTCGGTGCACAGCATTGTGAGCTTCGACTTTGCCGTGGCGCAGCTTCCCGGGTGGCATTCCACGATCTTCCCGCCGTACTTTGTGGCCGGCGCCATCTTTTCTGGCTTTGCCATGGTCCTGACCATCGCCATTCCCGTCCGCGCCGCCTACCATCTGGAAGACTTCATTACGCTGCGGCATCTGCGCAATATGGCCCTGATCTTGCTGGCCACTGGGCTGATTGTGGGCTACGGCTATGGCATGGAGACGTTCATGGCTTGGTACAGCGGCAATGGCTACGAAACCTTCATGCAGCGCAACCGTATGCTGGGTCCGTACGCTCCCATGTACTGGCTCATGCTGGCCTGTAATGTGCTGGTGCCACAGGTGTTGTGGTTCCGCCGGGTGCGGTCCAGTGTGCCGCTGCTGTTTGTCATCGCCCTGATCGTCAACGCCGGCATGTGGATGGAGCGCTTTGTCATTGTAGTGACCAGCCTACACCGGGATTTCTTGCCATCATCGTGGGGTATGTACTATCCAACCATCTGGGACTGGGCGACGTTTATCGGTACCATCGGGCTGTTTGTGGCTCTGCTCTTTTTGTTTCTGCGCTTCCTGCCGATGATTTCGATTTTCGAAATGCGCGAGCTGGTGTCTGAAACGGAGGGTGGGGAGGCCGCCAGTCAAGCGCCGAGGACGACGGCATGAGTACACCGAGCGCACCTATACCAAGGCCGTTGTATGGGCTCGTCGCCGAATTTGCCACGCCGGAGGAGTTACTTGAAGCCACGCGCCGTGCCCGCAGCGCCGGCTATCGGCGCCTGGAAGCCTATACGCCCTTTCCAGTGCATGGCTTGGCAGAGGCGCTGGACTTCCACCAGACGCACATACCGCTGGTGGTGCTGCTGGGTGGTATTGCTGGCGGCGTGGGAGGCTATTTTCTGCAGTATTGGATCAATGTCCTTGACTACCCACTGAACGTTGGCGGACGCCCTTTGCACAGCTGGCCGGCCTTCATTCCGGTGACGTTTGAACTGACGATCTTGATCGCTGCCCTCGCGGCTGTCTTCGGCATGCTGGCGCTCAACGGCTTGCCTATGCCTTACCACCCGCTGTTCAATGTGCCGCGTTTTGCCCTGGTCACCCGTGATCGCTTTTTCCTGTGTATTGAGGCGCGCGATCCCAAATTCGACCGTATTGAGACGAGGCACTTTCTCGAGAGTGTCGCAGCGTATGATATTACGGAGGTCGAGCCTTGAAATCCTAAAGGAGTGCAATGTGTGGAGGCTTACCTGGGGAGCTCTGGCCTTGTGCCTCATCTTCCTGGCCGGGTGTCAGCAGGAGATGGCCAATGAGCCACGCTACAAGCCGCTGGCAGCCAGTACATTCTTTGCGGACGGTCGCGCCTCACGCGATCTAGTCCCGGGAACTGTGGCACGCGGCCATGCACCACGTGAGGGGCCCCTGTATACCGGTCGCGTTGGTGCAGAAGAGGCCACAGACCTGCCATTACCCTTGACCCCGGAGCTGCTGGCACGTGGGCGTGAGCGCTATAACATCTACTGTACGCCGTGCCACGACCATGTGGGCACCGGGCATGGCATGATTGTGCAGCGTGGCTATCCGCACCCGCCGTCGTTCCATATCCCGCGCTTACGCCAGGCCCCTATCGGCCATTTTTTCGTCGCCATGACGGATGGCTTCGGGGCGATGCCAGCATACGCGCAGCTGGTGCCATTGCAGGATCGCTGGGCCATCGCAGTATACATCCGCGCTCTGCAACTCAGCCAGTATGCGTCCGAGACAGCGCTCCCAGCGGAGGCGCGGCAACAGTTAGAGGCCATGCAGTAACAAGGACACACTGTGACCCAGAGAGAAACACCACCGCCTCATTGGCAGCGCATACAACGTCGGGCCTTACTCGTTGGTGTAGTGGCAGCAGGGCTCTGCGTTGTTGGTTACGTCGTGAACCCAGCGCAGTTTTTCCGCTCGTATCTCATGGCCTATATGTTCTGGCTGGGTGTGGTGCTGGGCTGCCTGGCAATCCTGATGATGCACTACCTGGTGGACGGTCGATGGAGCCTGGTGATTCGGCGGGTGCTGGAGGCAGGGACACGTCTGCTGCCGCTCATGCTGATGCTCTTTATTCCGATCATTTTTGGTGTACCGGAGCTGTACGTCTGGGCCCGTCCCGCCGGTGAGGTGCAGCACGAGCTGTCCGCCTTGCAGCAGATGTATCTGCAGGTGCCCTTCTTTCTGGGGCGTGCTGGCTTGTACTTCGCCGTCTGGCTGGTGCTGGTATTTTTTCTGAACCGCTGGTCCCGCCAGCAAGAGCAGGAGCCCGACCCGCTGGTCATACGCACCCGGCAACGGCGCCTGGGGTTGCTGAGCGGTGGTGGGCTGGTGCTGTATGGCCTCACCATGACGTTTGCAGCTGTAGATTGGCTGATGTCACTGGAGCCGCAGTGGTTTTCGACCGCCTATGGACTCGTCGTGATGACCGGGCAGTTACTGGCAGCCATGGCGTTTGCCATTCTCACCACGGCCTGGCTGGCCAGGGATGAACCCTATGCTTCAGTCGCCTCCGCAGAGCTGTTTCACGACTTAGGCAATCTGTTACTGGCCTTTGTGATGCTCTGGGCTTACATTGCTTTTTCGCAATTTCTCATCATCTGGTCTGGTGACCTCCCTGAGGAGAACCGCTGGTATCTCCACCGTGCCCATGGCGGGTGGAACTGGGTAGCCGTGGTGCTCGTGGTGGTGCACTTCGCCCTGCCATTTGTCTTGCTCCTGTCGCGTCAGCTCACGCGTCGAGCGCAGCCGCTCGCCATGGTTGCCGCCGTGCTCTTCGGCATCCATCTGGTGGATGCCTTCTGGCTCGTGATGCCGGCCTTCTTTCCCGGGCAACTGCATGTGCACTGGCTCGATATTGTGGCTCCCATTGCCGTGGGAGGCCTCTGGTTGGCAGCGTTTCTCTGGCAACTGCAACGTCGCTCGCTCCTGCCCTGGTATGAGCCGCGCCTACAAGAGGTGATGCCGCATGGCTGAGATACACGCTGACAGTACGTCGCCGCGCCTCGGACACGAGACGCGGGATTTTAATATGCGTGTGATTGTTCTGTTCGGGGCCAGTCTCGTCGTCCTGCTGGCAGGCAGCCTGACACTCATGGCCTGGCTCTTCGCTCTCTTGAACGTGACGCCCAAGGGGTATGGAGTCCGGGGGGCACCGATGGCTGCGACGCCACCGAGTCCGCCAGGGCCGCGCCTGCAAGCCTCACCCACCCAGGATATGCAGGACATGCTCCAGGCCGAAAACGCGCGGCTGCACAGCTATGGGTGGGTCGATCGCTCCGCCGGCATGGTCAGGATGCCGATTGACCGAGCTATGGAATTCGTCGTGCGGCAGGGACTACCGTCCTGGCACGAGATACCGACACTCCCAGCGGACCAGGGTGGTGCAGCGCAGGAGAAGAAGCCATGACTGCCATACGCCGCGCGCTGGTGTGCCTCCTCACCTTGCTCCTGTGGCTCTGCCCTAGGCTACCCGTCCAGGCCCACCATGTGGCGCAGCATGCGCCCGACTGGCTGCAGCAGGTTGGCCTGGAGCAACGCTTACACGAGTTTATCCCGCTTGATCTGACGTTTGTGGATGAGACTGGCACGCCAGTGCACCTGCGGGACTATTTTGGCGGCAAGCCGGTCATTCTCACCCTGGCGTATTATGATTGCCCGAATCTCTGTACGCTGGTGCTCAACGGCCTGCTCAAGGCTCTACGGGCGCTCTCCCTGACCGTTGGGACGCATTTCAACGTGCTTACCGTGAGTATCAATCCAGCCGATACGCCTGCCCTGGCAGCGGCCAAGAAGATGCAATACACGCGGGGCTATGGCCGTGCCAATGCGGCCAACGCTGATGCCACGCACGGGTGGCACTTTCTCACTGGCGAGCCTGCGGCCATCCAGCGCCTGACCCAGGCCGTAGGCTTCCGTTATACCTACGACGCGACCCAGGGGGAGTTTGCGCATGCCACTGGCATGATGGTGCTCACCCCACAGGGACAACTCTCGCGCTATTTCTACGGAGTCGAGTATGCACCACGCGACGTCCAGTTCGGCTTGATGGAAGCTGCGGCGTACAAGATTGGCTCGCCCATCGACCGGCTCTTGCTGCTGTGCTATCACTATGATCCCCAAAGCGGTACGTACAGTCTGGCCATCCTGCGAGCGCTGCGTATCGCCGGGGTAGCTACGGTTGTGGCCCTCGGCACCTGTATGGGCGTGATGCTGCGTCGCGAGCGACGCAAGAGAGCCGAGACGCGGCAGGGAGGCTAACAGGCGTTATGGGGTCGTTTTTTCGTATTTTCCCTGAGCAGGCCTCGACTATTGCGGCACGCGTGGATGGACTGTATACGTTCTTGCTTGGCATAGCGATCTTTTTCAGTGGTCTGATCTTCCTCTTGATCTTGTACTTTGCGATCAAATACCGCCGTCGTCCGGGGCATATGCGCGCGCAGCAGGTTGGCACACATAACCTGCTTGAAGCCGCCTGGATCCTCATCCCCCTGGCCATCACCATGGTGGTCTTTGTGTGGGGCGCCAGACTCTATGCTATGGTGATGCTCTCGCCGCCGGCGGACGCCCTGGAGGTATATGCCATCGGCAAGCAGTGGATGTGGAAGTTCCAGCATCCGGGCGGGCAACGGGAGATCGACGCGTTGCACGTACCGGTCGGGCACCCGGTGAAGATGACCATGACCTCGCAAGATGCCATCCACAGCTTCTATGTACCGGCGTTCCGTATCAAGATGGACGTGGTGCCAGGACGGTATACGACGATATGGTTCGAGGCGAGTAA
>AR_comb_assmDRAFT_10213829_pt1 | contig 12788 bp, 23 predicted proteins | sample ArasoioldDNA_FD_10543 | JGI IMG/M metagenome (IMG submission 10543) | reverse complement strand
TTGAGGCTACGCAGCGCCCGCGAGACGGACGCTTCCATATTGGGGGCAACCATGATCAGCTGATAGGCCAATGCCTAGCACCCCACTCAATTTTGCTGAGCAAATTGCTCTACGCCGAAAATGCCCAGAAGGCAAGCGCGAGCAGAGGGGCACAGGTGTGAAAGTGAGTGAGTGCCACAATGCACTAGGGGTCGAGACACTCACAGACAGGGGGAGTAGGGGGTACTCCTCTTACTACTTTTCTTCCACTAAAGAAGGAGTAGGAGAGGAGACACACCTTCGGACGTGTGTTTCTCACGCAGGTGCAGTCCAAGTGCAGTCCAAAGTGCATGTTTCCTCACACTCATGTTTCTGCACTACCAGCTCAAATTCCAGGGTCTTTGTGCTCATCTGCAAGTCCGCCTGTCACAGAAATCATGACCTGTCCACTATCACGATCCCGATAGGCAGTGATTAGGGGTAGGTTACGGGGAGCCCCTTCGCCTACGAGCCAGCCCGTAACGGAACGACCTTCGTAGAGGAACTGCCCGTTGCTACCCGGTCGCCGCCATCCGAGTGTTTCCATCGCCTTGCCTAGTCGCCCGTTCTGGTCCTGAGTCCAGTTTGCAGGGCTGCCGCCGATAATTGTCACCACATCGTTGCGGGTGATCTTGCCCTGAGCAAAGCCTGAGAGATGATGACGCAGGGTATCTGTAAACGGATCGTTGATCACGCGCTCAAGCTGCTCCTCAGCCGCAGCCTCCCATAGACCCGGCTCCATCTGGATCGAGGCACCCTCACCTTCACGCAGAATCGCCTCAGCCCATAGCTGGTCACGATCACGCTTCAACGTCACGAGATCAAAGCGCTGGACCCGCACCGGCCAGAAGCGCCGGTTGCCGCCAGTATCCTTGAGATATTTGCTATCATTCGTCGTGCCTACGATTATGCATTGTCGGGGAATATTTGTAACCTTGCGGTCGTAGGCCATGCGGCCACGGTCTACAGTACGCGACAGGAACGCCTTCATATGCTCAACCTCAGCCCTGCGCATACCGCTAAGCTCAGCCGCCTCGACAATCAGCCGCCCACGCAGTATTTCAATCACCTGTTTGCTATCAAGATTGAAAGGCAGATTGTCAGCGAACCATTCGGTGCCGGCCAGTACCTCTAGTGTACTCGACTTGTTGGTGCCCTGAACAGGCGATTCAAGCACCACCATTTCATCGAACTTAGTCCCAGGATATTTCACGCGCCGCACAGCCGCCACGAGCATCAGCGCACCAACTGTATTTGTGTAGGCATTATCGGTCGCGCCGCCATAGATTGTAAGCCAGTGATCAAGCCGCTTCACTCCATCCCACTTCAGGCTAGCGAAATAATCCTCGACCGGATGATACGTATTGCGCTGGGCAATCAGGTCAAGCGTCTCGAAGGTCATCTCTTTTGCTGGGTTGAACTTGTACACATCATGACAGAGTGCGCGCAGCGCCAATACAGCGGCATCGTTGTAGGTGTCGTAGCCATCCAGCCCGGTTATGCGCGCGGTATCGGTGAATTCATCGAGGCGCACTTCAATGCCCAGCTTGATCAGGGCGACAATCAGGTTGTAGGCAACACTCAGCGGTCGCTTATTTGGGTCTTTCTCGTTGAGTACAAACTTCAGTTTGGTACGTGCACTCTCGATTTGGGCATTGAGATAGTTCGCTGGGCTCTTCTGGTCATAGATATGGGCTGTGATCCTGTTGGCTTTGTTGAGCATTATCAATTTGATCTTATTCAGGCCATAGCCACGGCGCAGCAGTTCATTGATGCACCACCAGACACCCTCGCTACGCTCGCCAACCGTCTTGTAGTTTCCACCGGTCATAATCGTCCACCAGAGTGGGTCGTGGTCGAGGGCATTGATGTTGATCCCATCATCTGGAGCTTCCACCCCCACCTTGGGCAATAGTTCCGCGAAGTCATCGAGCGTGTAGCTGCACAATTCGTTATAGCTGAGGCAGTCCGACATTATGGGTACTAAACCGCGGTCGCGTTTGACTTTGTTTGGCCAGTTGATGAAACCCGGTATGCGCAATATTCGGTCTGCGTTTTGAGTGCCTGCCTTTGATCCGAGTTCAAGCATGATTGCTTGCGATATAATTTCTACATGTTTGTAACGGTCTTCCTCGCTCACTGAAGTATTTGGCCCGACTGGCTCAATGCGCCAAAGCGCCTGGATACCGTTACCGCTGTCGATGATAAATGTCGGCTTGTATTTGAACGCCGCAAGCTTGGCGAGGTAGCGTGCCTTGGCTGCCTTCGGTTGCTCACTTTCATCCGGGTCGAGATCAGCATGGACCCAGCGTATTTCAGTGATGTCTCTTTTTGGTGGTTTGCTTGTGGCTCCTGGGATTGCGATATTGAGTGTGTAGTAGATGTTCTTGTCTGGGTTGTGGGCAGATGCAAATGATACCGCATCATCGACCCGATTGAAGCAGCGAGTTAAGGTCTTTCCATCTGGTATGATTGCGGTGATCGTCCAGTTATCGTAGCCAAGCCGAGTAAGGAACTCACGCGCAACCTCCAGATTTGGTGTCATGATCCTCTCCATTGTACCAGGTTTCCAGCGGTCTTCCAGAGTTCATCTACATTGTTGTCACGCACCCCACATATATCTCCAAAATGATAGACCCCTCCTGCGCTATTGCCGCCACACGACATTGAAAACATAGAAATTATGCCTGGGTTCAAACCGAGCATTATAAAGCCAAATGCATCAAATGGATCAGGCATACCAATTTGCTTCATTTTATCAAGTTCATCTAGGCTCATTGCGGGCTTGACTTCTGCCCAGGCTGATTTGGTAAACTCACAATGCTTGCTAGAACATGGCGGAAATTCCAAGAAAAAATCCGGCACCCAGCCACGCAGGTCTACAGGCTCATATTGCCACTTCACCTTTGTGAAATCGAAAAGCGCCGCCCATCTCGCCTCTAGACGAGAGCGGAACATCACTCCATTGTAAAGCGTGGGATGCGCTCTATACTCAATCATACCATCTCCAGGTCTGGCGACATGGATTGCTCTCCTCAGATCAATGTTGCGGAAAAAACCGGCGCACGTTAACCTTAAGGCCGAATCTCATTCAATGTCAACCCCCTACCGGCAGCAATTTTTGGTGGTGGATAACACTTGCGCTAGTGTTAACAACAAAAATCAGACGCTACCTCTAGACTTTGGGAACTTTTTCACTTATCTCTAGAGCACCGGTAACATTATCAAGGTATAGTCAGATGAACAAGACCAAACGCCCGCGCGGTGGTGCCTCGATTCCGTGCCCTCGCTGCAAAGGACCAACCCGTGTATTGCAAACTCGACGCAACATTGACAAGAGCGTGTGGCGTGAGCGCAACTGCCCAAAATGTGAGCATGTATTTGATACACTAGAGCGGCCTGAGCGCAGGCTAGCGGCGTGACCAAATTTTTTCCTCGACTCTGCCGGTAGATTCGATTAGCCTGGCGAATGAGGCGCGTTGTAACAACCCAAGGCTGATTCGCTCAGCCGCTTGTAGGGCAAGCATGTAAGACGCCTCATTATCGTGGAGTGCGTATCCATGACATCCTCGCCAGAGGAAGTTCTAGCCACTCTTACACCAGCCCCCAAGAACATCGCCGGAAAAGATAGCCAGGTTGTAGACCTGCTCGTTACGACCTGGATATCAGAGTGCGCCGGTAAATGTTCAGTTGCCGGCTTGACTCAGCTAGAGATCAATGCCGTGTTCTGGAGTTGGCTAAAGAAAGCCAAATACACTGACCTGATCTTGAACCATATGGTCAAGAGACTACTCAAGCGCCCGCGCACCAAGCAGACCCAGGAAGTCACTCAGGAAATGCTTGTGCGCCGGACTATCCTCGCAGCTGCCAAGCTCCATGGCAAGGCGGCAGTTATCACCGGCAATAAGATTGTAGAGAAGGGTTCTGAGGCTGGTGACACACAGGTTAGCCTGGCTGAGACCTGGAAGCAAAGCGGTGCCAAGCCGCGCAACGTCATCAACGATATGATGGATGACATCCAGCGCCAGATGCTGATCGAGAGCAAGGACGATGACGATACCGCCGCTGATGCAGCTTGAGCGTCTGAGGCGATTCCAAAAGTGCCTGCGGCGTGCTTCTGACGCCTCGTCTCTTGGTGAGGCGCAGGCGGCAGAGGCCGCCGCAAGGCGACTTATGGAAGTTTACAAGATTGATCCATTGGTGTTGACCAATAAGTCACTTTATGACCACACCTCATTTGCCGATAACTGGCTGCTGCTCAAGTTGCGCGAGGAGCGCAAACTGGCAAAGCAACACGGACGCGGAGCTAAGAAACACAAGAAGGTCAAGCCCGTAAAGCGGGGACCATTCAAGCTGAGGAACGTTAAATTCAAGCGCAAGCGCAAGCCCAGCGCACTCAAGCCATCTGCCCCATTAGCTTTGCCCTCGCCGCTAGCCCAGCTATAATGGAGGCATGATTGATGGCGCATTATCCATTCATTTCCAGAAACATCTGCCCCACTGGCACTGGATGCGGGTGGAGAATAGCGGCATCGGTCGCGGTGTGCCCGACCTCAATGGTTGTTACAGGGCTACTGAAGTCTGGCTAGAGCTCAAAGCCACAGAAGGCTGGGCCGTCGCCATCGAGCCATGGCAGGCCGCATGGGCAGAGCGCCGCGCACGCGCTGGTGGCCGAGTTTTCTTCGCTGTGCGCAGACATTGCCTCGCCGGTCCACGTCGCCAGCGTGCCGATGATTTGTACATCTATGGTGCACATCAGGCGCGCGAGTTGCGCGCGAAAGGGCTCAAAGTGGTCCAGCCTCTTGGGCATTGGCCGGGCACCCAGCCGGCACAGTGGATTTGGACAGAAGTTGAAGAAATTCTTCTTGCCTCCAGCAACTACTCGTAGTAGACTGCAATTCATTCTGCTCACTGGGGAAAGTGCCCAGCACTCAAGGGACGCACCTGGATGAGCAAGGGCGGGGAAGGCTGGTTCATACCCAAACCTTCCCCGCCGACCTTGGGGAGCCTCATGTCATTAAGCCCGGACAAGCTTGAGCAGCTACAGTCGGCAGTGCGCGTGTTGCGCGATAAAGAACGCGAGATTGCCGACCTAGAGGAGCGCCTGAAGCAGCTGAAGTCTGAAGCCAGCGCCATGCGTCATCGTGCTCTGCCCGAGCTTTTCTACACCGCACATGTGGACCGGGTTGGCCTGCCCGCACAGGGTAATTTTCCAGCCGTTGATGCGGTGATGAGCACAGATTACAAAGCCAGCATCCCAGCTAGCTGGCCAGCAGAGAAGCGCAGCAATGCTTTCAAGACCCTCGACGAACTCGACCTGCGCGACCTACAGAAGATCATTTACAATATTACATTTGAAGCCGGTCGCCGCAAACATGCTGAGGCATTTGGCGCATATCTAACCGACAACAATTATCATTTCAGTGTGACGCGTAGCGTGCATCATGCCTCGCTCAGCGCTGCATTGAAGGAGATTTGCGAGCAGGGCCACGTACCGTCGCTAAATCAGCTGGAATCGATTGGTGGCTTTATTGGAGACAGCGTTAACCTGAAGGTGAGAAAGACGTGACTGAAAGAGTGCCCGTGCATCATTTGATTGCCAAACTGGAGAAGGAGCTGCTTGCGATTTATCAACAAATGTTAGCTGATCTTCATACACAACGGAGGACACAAAATGGCAAAGGCAGACAAGACCGAACTCACAAAAGCAGACAGCACAGACCTTAGTGAGATTGACCGGCTTTCTCAGCAGTACGCTGGTGCAGGACAGAGCGAGCGCGAGGAAGATCGCATACAGGCATTTGTGAAGGTGCTCCACCAGCTGAGTCCTGAGATGAACCCGGCAGAGCCCACTTATGTCGAGGGCGCCAAGCCTGGAGATATTCTGATTACGGCTCAGAATATTCTGATTCCTGGGCAAGAAGGGTTTTTCTTTCAGCCTTGTGAGTACATTTACGCTTGGGCAGAGTGGTCTGGACCGCCCGGTACTAGTAGTCGCCGCGTTAATAGTTACCCCGAAAGACCAGTTCACCTAGGAGGCGAATCGACGGCTCCTGGAAAGATTGTATTGCCCAATGGGCATGAGATCGTTGAAACTCGATATCATTTGGGTCTAGTCTATATCGACGGACTAGAACCATTTCCGGCAACCATTTCATATTCATCTACTGGTACCAATGTATCCAAGAATTGGATCCATAAGATGAGAGCAAAGCGCAATTCAGACGGCTCTTTAACTCCCATCTTCAAGTATCTCTGGAGATTGATCACTGTTCCTCAAAGCAATGATCGTGGACAGCGCTGGCATCTGCTTACACCCAAAGACAAAGCAGAGCAACCTGCCACTCCAGAGCAATTCAAAGCCGGTGCTGAGATTTACGATAAGCTCAAGGAGCACAAGCTGAAGATGGCTGAGGAAGATGCCGTCAATGCCCAAATCGACCAGATACCATTTTAAGGAGAGGTTATGATGAGTAGCGACCGGCTGAGCAATCGTCGTGGAGCGGAATTGAGTGGGGAGGTACGGGATTGGAGACCATATTCTGAACCAGAAACACAAAAGCGCGGATGGTACCCCAATCGAGCTTATTATAAAGGCAAGGAGGCATTCATAGAATGTCGCCGTCGTGGGCCTGAACGCCAGTGGTCATTAAGTGCGACCGCTACGAGGGATTTTCTACAAGCTGAAAGAAATCAGCTTCTCATTCAAGGTTATGTGAGGCTGGTGGATGAGAAAGGGCACTATGTAGCACATGCCACCATTCAAAATGTGATGCGCAAGATTGGATCTAAGGAACCAAATCAAGGACGCCACGGTGACTATTGGTGGATCAACGAAAATTTTGAACCTGTCGAGCCGATCAGCCCTCATGATGCAGGCATTCCGTTCTGATCATGCTCTACATGTGGACAATTTATGATCACCCGCGCGACTATCCTATCTGCTTCGTCGCGCGGAAATGGGAGATAGGCCCCCACGGCGCAACGATGCCGACCGACCATATTTGTTTTGGTGCCACGCTAGAGGAGGTCAGAAGCCTGTTGCCCAAAGGGCTGATATGTATCCGCCGCGACCCTGTGAAAGATGACCCCAACATCGTTGAAACCTGGCTATGATCGACGCTTTCTTTGCCTTTGTCCGCGAACGCTACCGCATTCGCCAGCAGCGCAATGCCGGGTTGCCCTGGCCGTGGACCGATGATCCATTGCTGCGAAAATATAGCTTCACAGAGGTTTTCCGCGAGGATGATCGCACCACAGCCTGGTTGCGCAAATATGTGCGTGAGCCATTGCGTGATCACCCCCAGGTGTTGCCTGCTGTTCTGATCTTTCGCTGGTTCAATCGTATCTCGACCGGTGAGGCTATCTTCTGTCAGCCTGATCTTTTTCAGACAGATACAAGACTAGGAATGGCACACGACAATTCAGCCTTCGGTCGATTCATGCTCAGCGGTGAGACAAATGATCTCAAGGTTGCTATTCGCCAGTATTGTGGCGATGGTCCCTATGTTACAGGCGCATACACAATTCCCACGCCCAAACCAAATGGTGCCATAAGGCTGAACAAACTCGATGGTGTGTTGCGTGTTATTGAAATATGGTTTGATAAGCATGATTGGCGCAAGCCAGATACCTCTAGTCTGCAAGCGTTCTGTAGTTGGTGTGGGTCAGATTTTCTGGGGCCATTCATGACCGACCAGATTGCTACCGACCTGCGCTGGACCTACCTATTGGAGAACGCCCCGGACATTATGACCTGGGCAAATCCTGGCCCTGGCTGTGCGCGGGGTCTCAATCGGGTGTTTGGGCGTCCAGTCGAGCAGAGGATGAAACCAGATCAGCAGATTCTAGAGATGCAGGCATTGCTCGCACTTAGCCAACAGGACAGATTCTGGCCGCGTGCCTGGCCTCGCTGGGAGCTTCACGAGGTTGAGAACTGTTGTTGTGAGTTCGATAAGTATCAACGCGGCCACAGCCGGAGAAAATACAGTGGCGCATGAATGTGATGAGTTGCGCGCCGAGAACGAGCGCCTGAGAACTGAAGTCAGGTTGCTAACGAAAATCATCCAGCTAGAGTTTGCCCGACGATTGCCGAACCGGAACGAACAGATGCGCACAGTGCACGAAATAATCAACAGCCTTCGAGAGGGGTTCCACAGGAAATGAAAGTCTGGCATGATTGGGATAGTGGTCCCTATGAAACACTATCCGAAAAAGAACCCACTTATGGTAGTCACATCTGCTCTGAAATAACAGAGGCGGAATGGGAAGAATGGACTGAGGTGCTAACGCGGTACGATACATGGCAAACGCGCCTGAAAAATATGCGGGAGGCTCGAATCGCGGTATGGAGGAAGGGTTGATACTCGGTGACAAACAGCGTGTTCCTGCTGCCCACTGTGCCTATTGCGGGCAACTCAATGATGCTGCTTCAGGGGTTGAGCATAATGCAAAGCCTCAGCCTGGTGACGCCATGGTCTGTTTGGGCTGTAGCGGTTTGAACGTCTATGCGGAGGGGGGAAAGTTGCGCCGACCGACGCCAGAGGAAGTCAAGAGAGCTTCTAAAGATTTGAAGCTACAGATGGTGCGACTGGCGGCATTCAAACTGGCGTTGGAGCGCAAAAAGCTGTGAGCTTCATCCCTGGAGCGAAATTCTATGTGCTCGATGACGATCATCACGTGGTCGAATGCGATGTCATAACCTGGGGGATATTCTTTGATCGGATCGAAAACCGGCTTGTTGCTTACACCGAGATTACCAGCGAGACGCAGGTCAGTACAATCTTTCTGGGAGTTAACCATCGCCTTTATGGCAAAGGTCCGCCAATTTTGTTTGAGACCATGATCTTTGGTGGCCCACTTAATGAACATCAGTGGCGCTACAGCTCATGGGATGATGCCCAAGAGGGGCACAAGGCTGCAGTGCGCAAGGCGCGTGAGGCTATCGGACAGAAGGTCAAATGTCGATGATAAAGAAGCGCAAATATATAACCGTGCACATTTCGCACTTAGACGAGCCAATATCGCTACTGACAGCAGCGATTTCTTCACTCGAAAGGCATGACGACATTTCTAGCAAAATCATTCAAGCGCAGGTTACTCACACGCTGAACTTTTTGTGTAAGCTAAAGGCAATTGCACATGACTAAAATTGAACGCCTGCGCGCCGAGTTGAAACAGGCACGAACTGCAGCGTATTTGTTTGAAGCTTTGTGGCATGCCTCGGAGAGGGAAGGCGATGAATTACGTACGCAGTTGAAACGATTACAAGTGATCATGCGACTTGAAGAGGAGACAATCCCTGAATGATGTGCGTTGATAACACTCCAATCACATTCCACGAGGAGCTTGGCCTACATGTCAAGCATGAGGAGCTATGCTGCCCTGGTGGACCCGACTTCAGCAAGACGCGAGGGGTATTTGCCCATATCCAGAAACGCACTGAGTCTGTAATCGGTGTCTTGGATACCTCTCATAGTCAAGGCGGCTGGGCCGTCGCTAAAGCTTGTCGGCTATTGGGCAAGCAATGTGTACTCTTCTATCCTGTGTTCAAGAATGCTCAGGATGCACCGGCACCTTACCAGCAGGCGATGGCCCAGCAGCTGGGAGCAGAGCTTATAAAGCTGCCCGCTGGTCGCTCTGCTATTCTCTACCACCGCGCGCGCAAGATGCTCCATGACGGTTACATGATGCCCAACGCGCTGAAGCTGCCTGAGAGCGTCGATGAGACTGCGGCAGAGGTTGCGCGCACCACAATACCCAAGGACATCAATGCGGTGTTGGTATCAGTATCGTCGGGCACAATTGCAGCTGGTGTGATTCGTGGCCTGGATGATGCCGCGCTCGCGGTCATTGTGCATCTGGGCTATTCTCGTTCGGAAGCTGAGGTACGCAGGTATCTATCGAAGATGTCAGAATCGTCCACAGCGGGAGAGGGTGTTACGATCATCGATGAAGGCTATGCCTACAAGGATACTGCCCGTGGGCAGGTTGACAAGCCACCGTTCAACTGCGATAGATATTACGACTTGAAGGCATACAACTGGTGGGTTCTGCAAGGCCAGAAGCGGTACGGTAAAGCACTCCTTTGGAATATTGGCTAGATGACTTACAACTATCATATTCCCAAAAATCATTGGCAACGTCGGTTGCCTATGGTAGATTTATTTGAAGCAAGATTTATTCCAGAACCCAATTCTGGTTGTTGGCTTTGGATTGGAGCTATCTGGCCTGATGGTCGAGCGTGGTTTCGTTATGAGAAGAAAGAAGATTGCGCCGCTCGTTTTGCTTGGCGTATCTATCGAGGTCAAATACCTTTTGGTAAATTTGTTCTTCATTGTTGTGACAATGTCGCCTGCGTTAATCCTGATCATCTATATTTAGGCACGCAAACCGATAATATGAAAGACGCCTTTAATCGTGGTAATTTGAAAAATAGTGCGGTGAACGGTAGATTTGAGAGTAAGAGAGGATGGTAAGCAAGCGCCGGTTGAGATTGATGCGTGCGGCACTCACTACCGCCACCACCGAATATAGCACCGGGGGTCGAGTTAAAACGCAGCAGCAACGCAAGCCTGTCACACTATCAAAAGGAGGACAAGATGCCGGCAGTAGCAAAACAGATGAGTCAGACCGATACAGTGCGCATGTACATCGAGTTGATTCAAGAGGAAAAGAAAAAAATTGAAGATGCATTAGAGGCCATCCGCGAATATGCCGAGAAGCTAGCGTCAGTGTCGGGTGAGGCCCAACAGAGGCTGATTGGGAGATAATGGAACCTTGGGTATGGGTACTGCTGGTGGTTGTCTCGCTGATTCTGATATTGCTAGCTCTTATGATGGGAAGCAAAAATAATGGACATTAAGCTGATCCTGGAAAACCAGCTGGCTATGATGCGCTGGATGTTGTTAACCGGCATGTCTGCACCCGACGTTAGCCCTAGTCTACGCGAGCAAATAAAGAAGACCGATGTGAGGATTGCAAGCTGGGAAGACGAGCCCGATGGAGTAGGATGATGCCAATAACAATCTGGTCATTTCATGATTTACGCGATGGTGATGACATAGCTCGCTGCTGTCTGGGTGCGCTCTGGTTCTGGTATGATGGGGGTCCGTATAACTACGTCACATGATGGAGTGGGATGATGCAAAGCGAGCAAGACTGGCTGAGCCAGGAAGACAGTGCCGAACGCAACTATGCGTTCTACATGCGCATGGACCCAGAGCAGCGCGAGTTTCTGGGGCCGATTGAAACTGCTTTTGATCCGATCTTCGGTCGTGAGGTTCGCCAGCGCAGTGCTCGCGCCGGTGTCGTACGCGGACAAAAGCCTGAGAACATGAAGGAATATCGTGTGTTCTTAGAGCCTCTGCCGCACGCTAGGATGGATCACGCTCGCGACCTGCAGGGTTGGTATTCTGGCAAAACCGATGGCAATGATTGGAAGCAGCGCGACCGGCCTTGTATGACCGACGCCATCCTTACTCAGCCCTACACCGGCACATGTCCAGTGATGTGTCCGTTCTGTTATATCAATGCCAGCCATCGCGGCTATCGCGCGACCGGCCTGACTATGGTACCTATGGACTATGGCGCACACGTACGCAAGCAACTTGGCCAGATGAAGATGGCCCAGGCCGGTTACTTCAGTTCGTTCACAGACCCGTTTATGTCTCTAGAGAACATCTATCATAACACCCAGGCTGGAGCTACCGCCTTCGTTGAGGCTGGTCTGCCAATCTTCTTTTTGTCGCGCCTGGCCTACCCCGACTGGGCATACGACTTGTTGCGCCGCAACTCTTACTCATATATGCAAAAGTCAATCAACACTCCGCATGAGGATGATTGGCGCAAGCTGTCGCCCCGCGCTCTACCCCTAGATGCGCATTTCGAGGAGATTCGGCGTGCACGGGAGGAGGGCATCTATGTATCAATCCAATGCAATCCGGTCGTGCCTGGTATCACTAGCCATGATGATATCGAGCAGCTGATTGAGCGCCTGGCCCAGGCCGGTGCCCATCACGTTATCGTCAAGTTTGTCGAGGCCAACCACCCCTGGGTGCCGGGCATGGTCGCCCGCTTCAATGAGAAATTTGGTGACAACCGCACAGCAGCCTTCAAGGAGCTATTCATTGAGAAGCAGGCTGGCGCCCAGACTACAATTGCTGAGGAATATCGTCGCGAGGGGCACACGCGGTATCGCGCCAAGGCCACCGAGTGCGGCATGACCTACTCGCTGTGCTATGAATATACAAAGAAGGATGGACGCTGGCGCTCTATGGGTCCGGAGTTCCTCACGTCTGAACAATGTCATGGGCATCGCGTGCCCTGGCACACGCGACGCAGCAATGGCTTCGAGCCGCTAGAGGTTTGCCCGCCATCTGGTTGCTTGTCTTGTAGCGACGCCAATGAAGGCAAGCCGCGCTGCGGCTCTGAGTTGCTAGGTTCCGCACTCGCTCTCAAGATGTCCGACCTGAAGAAGGATCCAAGGGTGACCGTGGGATAAATTTTAGTTGCGTAACTCGATTTTGGCCATTGCCTTTGCTATTGTTCTACGCCTAGACTTAAGGTTAAGTCCGTAGCGGCGTTCATCCAACAGACCTGTACAAGAGTAACCAGACTGGTTCGTCTGGCAGCGTAAGCTATACCGGCACTGCCAAATTTTGGTTCGGCAATAACGCTTAAGTCAGCGAACGGGGGAGGCGCGTGTGGACATCCGCGACTTCGGCAATGCTCTGATTCGCACTGGTGATCTTGACCCCGTCTATATCGGT
>AR_comb_assmDRAFT_10213545_pt1 | contig 12789 bp, 10 predicted proteins | sample ArasoioldDNA_FD_10543 | JGI IMG/M metagenome (IMG submission 10543) | reverse complement strand
GTTTGGGGTGACCGCTGGCCGTCTCTCAGGCCGTTGTTCTTCAGCGCTACTCCTGGAAGAAGGAGTTTGATCTTCGCGCTCCATTCGCGGCGTGCGAACTGGTCGAGTAACGGCTCCGGTCGGTCCTGATTCGAGATCACGTCCAACTGAATTCCCGGTCAAGGTTGAAGGTATTGAAGGTCGTGCTTCGCGACCGTTGAGGACACGTGAACGGCGCAACTCATCATCGAGAGAAACTCCTGGCGTTCTGGTTAAAGCACCGGTCGCTGGTGGTAGTACCGCATTAGTCCGCGCCGGCCTACTGTTTTCACCGGCGTTGGAAGATTCGGCCCGTGGTGACCTCGCTGGTAGACCCGATAACAAGGGCTCGGCTGTCATGGCACGTCTGGCTACAGCGTCACTAGCCCTCGTCGGTCGCGAATCTTCACTGCCAAGCTGTTTCGCATTAACCGAACTGACCGCTCGCAGTTGAACCGGATTAACCCGACGCAGACCCGCTAGCTCTTCAGCACGAAGCGCAGTCAAACGCTCTGGGTGACTTTGGTAGTAATGAGAATGCGGGTCGTGATGGTGATAGCCGAGTGGATACCAGCAATAGTTATTGCCGACGAATACAAAAGCAACGAGAGCCGGACGCCACCAACTATGATCATGGTAAAAAGCACTTCGTGGACACCAGGCCCAATAACCGCCATGGAAAACCCATCGTCCGTAATGGTACGGAGCCCAGCCCCATGGCTCATATCCTACCCAGGTCCAGCCATAAGGCGGACACCATACCCAATGACCATAGCGATATGGTGACCAATCGTCATAAATGTTAATGGCGGTTGCGTGGGGTCTCCAGATCCATCCGTAGTCGTTTGTGTAATTCCAATCGCCATACGCATCGAGGTCCTCAGCGCCCCACACGTATTCGTCATAGTATTGCGTGTCGTATCGCAGACGTTGGGCGAGGTATTTTTCGCGATCGTTTACCCAATCATCAAACGCATCTCGACTACTCGCTACGAATTCCCAATCACCCGAGTTGTCGCCCTCAACAACTAGTTCGGCCGTGCGTCCATCTCGTAAAGCAAAACCGGAAGTATCTGAATAGATTCGCGCGCTTCCGCCATCATGGACGGATAATCTCACGCGGCCATCGTTTGGGACATCGATACGGTACAGTCCCTTCTTCTCAGCAGCCATTGTCGTTCGCGGGGCATCAACTTCGAAGTACTCATGTTGTCGATCAAACTTTACGAGTCGCACTGTTGCAGTGCCGCGTATAACGCTGAGCGCAATACCTTCGTCACGAAGCGTCACGATTTGAAGTTTTGTCTCTGGTGCCAGGCGTACAAAGTTACGAGCGTCGATTTGAATTTCGAGACGTGACTCACGGTCAGTGGCAACCGTATCACCTTCAACTAAGGGGAAGTTGAGTCGAGCTCGTTCCCAATCGGAATTATTTTTTCTTTGTAGAGTAACCTCGCCGGAGACCAAACTGATGCGCATTACGCGGGCATTCACATCGTATTCATCGGTTTCATCTTCAGAGGCGCGTACAGTTACCTTAAAAAAGAGGACAGTAAGGAGAAGAAAGAAAACGCTGGCGACGAGTCGGGAAGACCACATGGTAATCTCCTTTATTCTGTTTTGGACCTCTGTGCATTGGCGGCGCGCTGTTTGAGCAACAAAGAACTGCGCGCTCGTTCTGAACCAAGCCAGGTGTGAGCAGGTGCCTGTTACGAGCCAGGCTTAGTTAAGTTGTTGAGGAAGGGAGCAAAGCCTATGCCCTTAGACCAACGATCTGGTGTGTTTGGGTTGAATTGAGATTTCTCAAACGATAATCGATCCTAACTCAGCGAAGGTTCGAGTCTGTTTATCGAATCAAATTGGAAGAGCCGAAGAGAAACCGCCACAACTCGTTGAAGTTTGACCGCCGATAAAACTCCACGGCCTGTGGAAAACGGTTGTGCTAATCAGTTCCAACCGGTTCGAAGGCAGTTTGAGAAATCTCAAGCGAATTAGAAACAGACTTTCTCTACTCCTCGAATCGACGCGCGAGACTCCGATGCCTCAGACCGTGCACTCCCAATACCATTTGGTGCGGACTCTTTTGTGACAAGACCAAACGTGATTACCTTCGCAGCTCTTCCGCTGGACTCAGTCTGAACAATGACCCGGCGCACTCACTTCGATCTCATCGTTATCGGTGCCGGCATCAACGGCGCGGGGATCGCGCGTGACGCCGCGCTGCGCGGCTTGAGTGTGCTGGTTCTGGAGAAGGGAGACATCGCGAATGGAACTAGTAGCTGGTCAACCCGACTGATCCATGGTGGGTTGCGTTATCTAGAGCACTTCGAATTTGGACTTGTTCGCGAATCTTTGCATGAACGGGAAAATCTACTGAGGATTGCTCCTCACCTGGTCAAACCGATTCCAATATTGATGCCGATTTACAAAAACGCGATCCGCGGAAGTTTAACGTTGCGCATTGGTATGCTTGCTTATGACTTTTTGTCTTTGGGCAAAACGCTTCCCAGCCATCAAATTCTTTCGCGTGCGCAGACCCTGGCCAAGTTCCCTTCACTAAATGCTTCTGGTCTAGTCAGTGGCGCAATTTATTACGACTGCCAGGTCGAGTTTGCAGAGCGTCTCGTAGTCGAAAATATTCTCGCCGCAAAGCAAGACGGCGCCGAAGTTGAAACTTACTCCCGCGTGACAAAGTTGTCAGAAGGAGAGGTTCAGTTCGTCAGACGCCGCAGTGAGTCAATAGTTATCGCGACGGCAAAACTGATCATCAACGCAGCAGGACCGTGGGTTGACCAATTGCTTGCAACTTCGACTGAGTTCTCCGGAAAGCGATTGATTGGAGGCACAAAAGGTAGCCATATCGTAGTGAAGTCTTTTCCAGGAGCATCATCAACAGCAATTTACGTTGAGGCAGAAAGTGATGGTCGACCGTTCTTTGTGATTCCGTGGAATGATAACTACTTAATTGGAACTACTGACATTCGGTTCGACGGTAACTTGGATGAAGTTCGTAGCGATGAATGGGAAATTCGTTACCTTCTGAACGAGACCAACCGAGTGCTGCCCGAAGCCAACCTGGGTATCGACGATGTTTGTTATTGCTATTCCGGAGTACGTCCGTTGCCATTCACCACGAATGCTGACGCGAAAAGCATCACGCGTCGTCACTTCATTCATGAGCACGAAAAAATCAAAAACCTATTTTCAATTGTCGGCGGTAAACTGAGTACGTATCGGAGTCTCGCGGAGGAGTGTGTTGATTTGGTGTTCACCAGGTTGGGTCGGCAATCGCCGCACTGTAGCACCAATGAGCTTCCACTGCCCGGCGCCATGCCGATGCTCGATCCGGCCAACGAACACTCAGATAAAATTTTGATGCGGTTGACAAGGATTTATGGTTCGAACCGCGGTGAATTGGCGAAGTTGTGTGTGCAAACTCCTGAGCTATCCAGAACTTTTAATCAGGATCGAAATGCGATCGGAGCAGAGATCGTATATGCGTTTCAGTCTGAGTCGGCCACAACCTTAGCCGATTGCCTGTTGCGACGAACTATGCTTGGTCTCAATAGCGACCTCGCTATCGGTGACGATTTTGCTGCTGCTGAAATCGGCAGAGAGTTCCTTGGCTGGAGTGAACAACGAGCGAACGATGAGGTTGCCCAGTATCGACGCGAGATTGATCGCATGTTGATTAAGTGAAAGGTTCGCTCCAGATTTGCCCACGATGCTCTCGCGAGCAATTTTGCGAAGAACTGTTTCTCTTATCCAACTTCTCGCCTCATCCGCTGTAGCGACTCTTGAGCGAAACGTTTCTGAAGGACACGCGCCAGCGGAAAAGTCATTCGCACCAGCCATTGTTGTGGCCTTGAAAACGCGAGAATGTCGTACCAGACAGAATCATCTTCCTTGTTCCACTCGATCATGAACCGCTCTTCGCCGCACTCAACATGATCGGGCAGCGTTCCGTATGCAAACCCAAATCGACTCGTTTCAGAGTCTTCGTCAATGACGTAAACGATTCTCGCGGCATTTAGCGACCACCAGCCAAACGCGCGAGCTTTTGCAGCGACGATCGAGCCAACCTCAACGGATGTTCCCTCCGGCACAATCGATACCCAACCAATATCGAACTGTCTCCATGCCTTCAATGCACCAACAGCTCGATTGTAAGAAGTCTCGCCTCGCCCGAGTTGAATCCGGTTGTGATCGAGCGTGAATTTGTCTGGAGGGTTATGACGTGTTGCGCCAACCGCCGAATAGGTGAACGGCAACTCTGTTTGAGTAGCAATGAACCGGGCGACCGTTTGAGGTGATGGCTCAGTTAGGAAAAACATCGCATACATCATCGAAACAGTCGCGACCGAGTCCACCCGTCATGACTTGTTTTTAGTCTGATCTTTAGCTTGTTCAGTAGTAGCTGCTTTGGAAATGCGAGCGCGCGGATGGTGTCGATTGTAGGCTGAACGCAAATGACCGTCAGTGATATGTGTATAGATTTGTGTAGTCGAAATATCGCTATGGCCCAGCAACGCCTGGACTGAACGCGAGTCTGCTCCGTGTTGCAGAAGGTGAGTTGCAAAACTATGCCGCAATGTATGAGGCGACACATTCTTAATGCCAACTTGCTCGGCGCGACTCTTAATCATTGACCATGCGAACTGTCGCGTGAACGGCTTGCCCCGATTCAGAAAAACGAACGGCGAAGATTGTCGTCCATATCCGGCCTTCATAGCCGCATATTGTTCCAACCAATGAATAGCACTCTTCCCGATCGGTACTCTTCGCTCCTTGCTTCCTTTGCCATGACAAATAATTAGACCAGAGAGCACATCGACGTCTACTTGCTTCAACCCGACGAGCTCGGACACACGCAATCCTGTGGCGTACATGATTTCCAAAATTGCGCGATCGCGAATGCCCTCTTCAGTCGAAACGTCCGGCGCCGAAAGTAAGCTATTGATCTCGTCTTCAGTCAGAAATTTCGGCAGATAGTTGAAGCGTTGTGGCGTGTCGAGATCTTCCGCGGGGTGATGGGTGATGTGCCCGTCGATCATTAAGAACTTATAAAAACCACGCGCGGCACTAACAGCACGAGCAACGGAAGTTGGCGCCAGACCGTCGCGCGAGAGACTGGCAATCCATTTCCGCAAGTCTGCCCTGTTGAGATCAGAAATTGGCTTGCCGTTTTTTGTAGCCCAGGCATTCAGACGCGCAAGGTCGCGTGTGTAGCTTTCAAGTGTAAGACGTGCGAGTCCCTTCTCAACTTGAATGAAAGTAATGAATTCTCGAACGAAGTCGCGATCAGACACGGGTGTTTTGATTTGAGAGCGTTGGGTTAATGCTTGTGCTTGTTACTTCGTATTTCGTGCTTGCGTCGTAAAACTGCGGAAGATTAGCACAACGAGAACTCGATGAGGTCACGCTGGCGGCTCCTGATGAGGGTTAGCCTGGCCCTGGTTTGCCTCAAAAATCATGAGGCCTCGGTGTTTCGGCTAAGCCGCCTGTTGTGAGATACCAGGCGGCGAAGCCAAACTAAACAGCTTCAAAGACTTTTAGAATAAAGCGAGTACAGCACTCTGTAGGGGGTTACGAACGGATGAGTTTGCCGTCAGTCACATCACTGCGAGTTAGAGATCGTGGGTACTGGTTCTCTACTCATATCTAAGACACTCAATCGGATCCAATCGTGAGGCTTTCCTTGCAGGCCAAACTCCAAAAATTAAACCAACGCCAATCGATACCGACAGCCCGGAAACTACTGCCCATGTGGGAATCGAAGCTGGCATATCAGGAATCAACAACATTAGCAGTTTACTAATTCCGACTGACAGCAATACGCCGAGTACTCCACCAAGAAACGTGAGCATCATTGCCTCAAACAGAAACTGACGAACGATGTCGCGGCGACGAGCGCCAATTGCTTTGCGAACACCAATCTCCTTCGTTCGCTCCGTAACACTCACCAACATGATGTTCATCACTCCGATACCACCGACCAGTAGCCCAAGACTTGAGATGGCAATCGCGATTAAGCCAACCATTGCAGTAATGCTGTCGAACTGCTCAATAAATTTATCGGCAGTTTTGATATCGAAATTATTTGGGTCGCCAAACTTTACATGACGTCGGCGTCGCAGAACTTCTTCGGCCTGGGTCAGCGCCTCAGAGACCTGACCTGATTTAGCCTGGATTACAAACTGCATGTAACCGCGGGCGGGCGCGACCTTTTGCGCGGTTCGAAACGGAATCATCACCGCATTGTCTTCCTCGTTCTCACCGAAGAAACCGTTCTTGCGTTTCTCCAGCACACCGATGATCTCAAAGTTGTATCCACCCATCCGTACTTGCGTGCCGGCTATATTAGTCTGACCAGGAAACAGTGCGTCAGCGGCATTCACACCGATCACCATAACGTTTGCTCGCTGCTGATCATCCCAATCACTAATGAACCTGCCATCTCGCAAACTAATATTCACCATGCCCGCATAGTTTGCAGTAACACCTTGTGTATTCCCCCAGCGGTAGTTATGTCCCTGGTAGGTAATGTTGTCGTCAAAAGGACCGCCACCATAGCCAATATTTGGGGCAGTAATCGCCACATCTTCTACTGCACTCGCTCCAGTTTTAATAGCTTCAGCATCGGCAACTACGAATGGTTTTCGCATTCGTTCCGCCCGGTCTTCATTCGTATTCGGACCAGTTGACAGGTGAAAAGCATAAATGTTGTTAGTGCCGTATTCCTCAATCATGGAGACGATGCTTTGACGCATCCCGGTCAACAAAGAGGCGATCACGATCGCGGTGAGAATACCGATGACGATACCCAAGACGGTGAGAAAGCTGCGAAACTTGTGGCCGCGAATACTGTCGAGCGCCATGCCGAGCGTCTCGCGCATTTTGCTTCTCGGAGTTTTATTGAGAGCTTTGAATACCTTCATAACAACCAAACTGTCTTACATCGCATGCGTAAGGGCGACGATCGGATCTAGACGCGCGCCTTTAAATGCCGGATAGATCCCAGCCAACATTCCGATTGCGGTCGAGACGATCAATGCGAGCAGGATATAACCAATGGTGATCGTCATGGTGATACCCGCCAGGGTGGTAATCAAAAGACACACCCCCCATGACATCAACAATCCCAAAACGCCGCCCAAAGCGCACAACAAACCCGACTCAATCAAAAACTGCATCATGATCTGACGCTTCGTCGCGCCTACTGCTTTGCGTAAACCAACTTCAAAAGTTCGCTCAGTCACACTGACCAACATGATGTTCATGACCACTATGCCACCGACGAGCAAAGTAATCAGGGTGATCGGCACAACCACTTTGGCGATGCTGCTAGTGAATTCGTCGATCTGATTATTGATCTCTTCTACATTCACCAAACCGAAGTCGTCTTCATCTCCACCGTTCAGACGGTGCTTAATACGCATTTGAACACGCGCATCTTCTATGGTTTGCTGGAGTCCTTCACGATTACGACTTTTACCGTGAATCTGTAGTCCATTGCGACCGAAGATCTGGAGATGAGTTGTAACGGGAATGTAGACGTGTCGATCTACTGAATCACCAAAAAAGGATCCGCGTTTTTCTTCTACACCGACGACGCGCATTGGTAGACCACGAACCTTCAGTGTCTTACCAATCGCATCCTGGTTGGGAAAGAACTTGTCTTTGATATCGCCACCAAGCACGACGACGAACGCGGAACGCTGAACCTCATCAGCGGAAAGAAAACGTCCGTCGACGATTGTCTTGTCTTCGATGTCGACCATGTTTGCGGTCGCACCGAAGATAAGTGCTCCTGGAAATTCAATGCCATCCTGCTTGAGATCGGCACCTGTGCCTGTGGCCGCACCTACTTCTGCACACGACGCACAGTGATCACGAATCCACTCGTAGTCGTCCCAATTGATCCTTTTGTTTCGCCGATTGCGTCGCTCAAACTCTTCGTCAGACATGTGGCCGGAAAAAGCCATGCGCGCGATCATGAAGTGGTTACTCCCAAGAATCTTGGCGACCTTATCGACCACATAAGTATTCAGGCCGCTGATGGAAGCTCCAACGGTGGTAACGGAAGCGACGCCAATAATGATTCCGATGAGAGTGAGAAATGCTCGGAGTTTGTGAGCGAAGATCGATTGGAGTGCAATCCTTAGAGCATCTGAATAAAACGATAGTAGTGCTTTCATAAACCTGAACCGGCTGGCGTATTCCCGTGGCTATACGCGCTCAATCGGCGTCAGGTTCACGAAGAATAATTCAGTCGTTGATAATTCGCAGTCTTAATTCAATATCCTCACCAGTCAGTCCTTTGTAATACTGGCCGAGGATGTTCTTTCGTTCGATGTTCGATTCGACAGCGTACGCACTGACAATCTTATTGCGCTCAACTTCGGGCACTAGCGGCAACCACTGCAACCGGCTAGCGGCGCTCGTCGCCTTTTGAACATCTCCGTAAACGAGGTCCTGGATGTTGGCGGACACTACTGTCGAATACTGAAAGCTCACGGCAGCTGGTACCGCTACCGCAATGACTGTGGCCACCGTCGCTAACAAAAAGCGATACTGGAACGTGGCATTCTTTTCCTGTGATCGCAGGGCCCGGATTCCAGATCGCAAATAAACGAAGCCAGTAAGAAACGGGATGAACCCGGCTGCTCCGACGAGCAAAATCAACCCGATTAACGAGTAGGGCAAGATTACGATTCCGACGATCACCGAAAAGATACCGCCGCCGATTAGTGCCCCACCTATTACGGACGACAACCCTTTCACGTAACGATTCAAAGTGAGCCAAACCAGCAAGATCGCCATCTCAATTCCGCTGATGAGATAAGCAAAAATCTGGTACTTACCGAGCAACGGTCGCTCACCGATTAATCCACCCTGAAAAACCACGGGATCGACGATCAGAACCAAAACGGGCAAAATCACGCCAAATAGCGTATCGAACGTGTTCTGCGCCTTTGTCCCATCTACGGCAAATTGCCTTGACCAAAATGGAACTCGAGTTTGAGTTGCTCCGCTGGACAATGTCGATGACATGGTCAGACCTTTCCGGTGGAGTCTCATCTCCACCAATAAGACGCTGTGAATCCTGACTCTATTAACAACTAACTTACTTCGCTTGCCGGTTCCGGCGATGCGGATGCCGCAAACTTTTCTGTCCAGCGAATTCGGCCGGTCACCTGCATCACTACAAACAGCGTTAGAACCGTTCCGATAGTGATCGCCAGACCGGTGAATCCCTTCAGGAAGAATGCATACGAAAACATGACGAGGTAAATGAACTGCGCGAGCGCTGCCTCACGACTCGCAAAACGAATTCCTACCACGAGTCGCAAATAGCTAACAACGAGGAATACTGACACCGCCGCGGAAATTGCAAAACTCGCATGGATCGAAATGTGATCGACAAGATATGCCAACAACAGATGAAATGAAAAGAACGCAGCAGCGAGGAAGAAATAGTTCATCGGGTGAAGATCGATGCCGCGCATCGTGGTGATGATTAGCATGAGGAAAAAGAAGAAGAAGAGTGACACGGGGGCGAAGAAACTGATTTTGCCGGCGAGTGGACCAGGCTGAAGTTTTTCCGGCATGGCCATCGCGATTTGATATCCCGATAACAGACTTGAGTAGTTCCAGTTGAGATCCCAACCATTAGCAGTCTCTGTTTTGTCAGTCGGCGAGAGAGTGTTGTCAGGAAAGTCAATGTCATGAAAGTTGGTGGTCATGTGTAGTGAGAAACTTCGTACCTGGGCCACCTCAGCACTTCCAAAACTGTACCGCCATTCATTCAAACCTTGCGATCGATAGCCAATAGCAAGTTGCGCCGTTTTGCCTGCGCCGATTTTCACAGTGCTCATCGCAGCACTCTTTTCGCTCGACAACGGGACAGGCACACCATCAACGGAGAATGTCAGGTTGTCGTAAATTGCCTGCGCGGTTGGGAATTGAAGTTTGAAATTAACCAACTGCTCCTTGTCACTCGGATTTTGAAAGGTGTAGATGCCAGTGAAAGCAACTTTGTATGTGCTGTACCAAAGCAAACCCTTTTGACGATGAGCGAGATTTAGATCGACTTTGATATTGCTGGCCTCGAGCGGAAGCAACGTCGTGTACTGATTCTGAATAGTCTTAACGGTCTTTTTACCGTTCTCGATCGTTTCTTCTTTCGTTGAAGTCGTAGTTTCGAAGGATGCAGTCGGTGGTCCCTGGTTTTGTGGCGTGCCCCATGTTGACTCCACGCGACTCGATGATGAAGCACCTGAATCGTAAGTACGTGAAAAGATCGTCCCGCCCAGGATCGCCCAGGCAATTGTTGCGCATATAAAGATGAACGCGACGGCGATGATTCGCTTGGTCATTTGTTTGGCTCCTTAACGAGTCGGTTTATGAGCGACAATTGTCGATGCTCCAGCCGTGCTCAACAATGTGGCAATCCACAGAAATGACACGTGCTGATCTACATTCCTGTTCCGAAATCACGCGAGTCACAACAGTTGGGCCTCTGGCGTTAACTTCGTCTCGACATCTGGAAACGATCCACGTCCGAAGAAAACCTTCGCCGCAAGGCGTTTGCCCAAAGGAAGTCGCAGCAACGCACAGGCAAGTTCCGATAGAACCGGAGATTGCAGGTGCGAAGCAAAACGCCTGGCCCAAAGTCGCGACGTGAACTTTGAGCGAAAAAGCTGACCTGAGTACTGCGTCAGAGTCTCGGGATCACGAGTATCGAGAAACTCAGCAGTCACTTTTGCGCCCAAAGTCGACAGCCTCATGCACGGATCGAGACCGCCTGCGGTCAACGGAGACACTGCCCCAGCAGCATCGCCAATAAGCAGACCATGTTTGTTTGCTATTTTTCTCAGAACGCCGCCGACGGGGATTCGGCCACCACGCCGTTCGACTCTTTTCGCTTTTCGGAGATCGACAATATCGCGAACACTTACTTCGAATTGTTCGAGCGCGGCCAAAGGATCAAACTTCTGCGCATAACCACCAACCCCAACGTGAGCGTGCTCGCCATCGTAAGCAATCCAACCTATGTAGCCGGGCGCAAACGTGGGATCTAAAAAACAGAGCAACTCCGGCGGGCCGGAGAAATCGATGTCTTCATAAACATCTTCGACACCGACTATCCAGTGAGTATTGAGGTCAAGGCTCAGATCGCGCGCAACGCGCGAACAAACACCATCGCCACCGATTAGGAAGCGCGTCTTGAAGGATCGAAACTTCGAACCAACTTGCAGGGTGACGGTCGAACTCTCTTCGTCTTGAGACGAACCTACATAACTAGCGGACGGTAACCACTGCACTCCAGTTCGGAGACATTGATTCAGATATCGCTCATATAGCTGGCCCATTCGCCCGATGCGGAATTCATCATGTTTACTTTCAAGGTGCAGAACTCGATGCGATGGCGAGTACAAACTGACATGGCGAACTACTGGACCAAGGCAGTCTTCAGGAATGTCGAAGTCTTCCAGGGTTCGCCGCACGAAGATGCCGGTAGTGTGAATTTTCTGATCGAGAGACTCTTTGCGGTCGACGAGCAATACTTGCATACCTTGTTTTCCGAGGAGTCGCGCACACTGCAGACCCGCTAAGCCAGCACCGATGATTGTCACGTCAAACCCGTCCATGTGTTTTCCTCGAGCACTTCAAAGCTCTTTACACCGCAAAGCCAGCAGGCAAAAAAAGAGAGAGCGTTAGCTCGATTTCATCTGCTTAATCAGCGACTCCATATGATTGATATAACTCTCGAGGGCGCGCCGTCCTTCAGCCGTTAACTTATATTCAGTTTTCGGCAGCCGGCCATCAAAGTATTTAGTACAAGCAATGTAGCCAGCCTCTTCGAGTTTGCGCGCGTGGACGCTGAGATTGCCGTCCGTCGTATTCATCAACGTCTTTAGATCACTGAATGTGAGCGACTCATTCGCCGCCAACGCGCTGATAATACCAAGACGCAATCTTTCATGAATCAAGCGATCGAGATTTGGAGCAACACTCTTTTGAGCGACCGCTGTAGCGCGTGGTCCACTCGTCGTCGCCGATTTCGTTGGAACTTCTTTCTTAGCTGTTGATTGTTTAGCCACCGTATTTCCTCGCAATAATTACTCCGAACACAATATGCAACCCACCAAAGCCGAAAGCTAAAAACCAATTCGCAAAACCAGGAGGCGCAAACAGAGCACCAGCGCCGAGCGCCATAAAACAAAGACCCATGATGGGAACGATGCCAACCGAAAACATTCCACCGGTGATAACGCCCGTACCGTAGAGCAGCAACCACACACCTGGAATTGCATTAGTTAGGCCAGCTCGAAACAGCACGATTGTTAATAGCCCTCCTGCAATCATGGGAGGCGACAAGCTGAAAACAGCCTTGCGTCCCGGGCCAGAAACGAGCGGCATCTGTGCAGCTCGCGCTTTTCGATCCATGGACCAACCAGCGATAAGCAGCGAGATAGTTCCTTCAACCAACCACACAGCCAGCCACATCGTGTTCGTCGCCTGGTGCGCCGCGACCAGGCTCGCGACAACTGCGGTAAGTCCAATAGCAACCTCACCCCAACCTGATATGCCGGTGAAAGCTGTCGCACGCTCCATCGTTTCGCGTATGTAGCGAAGATTGTCCATAGCTCGTTCATGAAGCGCCGGCGGATCTGGTTGTGCGGGCTGAACGAGTCGGATTGGTTCCATAGAATGGATCTTAAACGCGTGGCGGGAGCGACGTCAAGTACTTTGCGATGCAAAGAC
>AR_comb_assmDRAFT_10204760_pt1 | contig 12789 bp, 12 predicted proteins | sample ArasoioldDNA_FD_10543 | JGI IMG/M metagenome (IMG submission 10543) | reverse complement strand
CATTCAAGAGGTCACCGGTTCGATCCCGGTTAGCTCCACAGAGAGTCGGATGAGAGCGGGCGCCTGAACGGCGCCCTTCGCTTTTCTGGCTACGCCGGTGGTTGCGCCCAGGAGGGATGGGCGATGACTCCCGAAGAGTTCCCTGCGGATTTCGCAGTGCCTCGCGGCCGCGGCTGGGTGGCGCGCACGACGCGTGGCCGAAGCGGGCGTCCTCAGCGCGCCCACGCGTAGGACAGCTTCACCTGGAACGTGTCCGCCACGAGCCCTTGGCCGAGCCGGGCCCAGTCGACTCTCGGTCGGCCCTCCACCGGGTCCAGCGCCAGCCCCCCTTGCTGGGAGCGGGTGTACACGACGAACAGCGCTGAGCCTGGGAGATACTCCCAGCGCAGGACCACGTTCACGTTCAGGACGGCGTCGGCCGTGTCGTAGCTCGTGTTCAAGTGGCCCGGAGAGGCGAGGTCGCTCAGGTGGACCACCGGGGTCGCGCCGCTGACGGGAACCTCCCACAGCGTGCGGTAGAGGACCGATGCGAAGAAGAGCTGTCCGTAGACCTGGAGGGTCAGCTTGGGGTGGAAGGTGAATGTCGACCTCAGGGTGACGCCGGGGGCCGAGGCATCTTGCAGCCCGATGCGGTAGGTCCGATCGCCGGGCGTCGTGCCCAGGGTATCCACCCAGCGCGGATCCCCGGTGACGCGGCTCCACGTCGGTAGCAGCGCCAGCTCGAGCCGCGAGGCAGGCCGGACGGTGATCGACGCCGAGGAGTCCAGGAGAATTCCCTTCCACGAGGAGCGGAGCAACCCGTTCAGCCCGAAGATCCAGGTCGAGGACGGATTCGTGGTGAGCGAGAACTCGACGCCCCACTGGGAAGGGCGCTCCATCCGGCCTCCGTCCCGGAGCTCTCGGTTGTCGTACGTGGTCGGGTACCGCTGAAGCTCGAGCCAGGTGGTCCAGTTGTTGCGCCAGACGGTCCGGTTGTTGACCTGGACGCCGCGGGCGATTCGCACTCCGTCCCAGGACTGGCGTCCGAACAGCTCGAGCCCCCACTCGGTGCTCAGCGCTGGTCCGCCATTGTGGAAGGTCCGCCAGGCGACCCGGGTGAAGAGTCGATGGAGGTTCTGTGAGAGGAGGAATCCCGCGTCATTGAGGTCCAGCCCCGGGCTGTAGGTCTCGAAGACCGCGTCCAGCAGGAGGTTGCCGCCGGCCTTGGCCACCTCCGCGATGCCTCCGATGCCCGAGCTACCGGGGCCGAGCATCGTTCCGTCCGGAAGCAGGCGTGATGGCCCGTGGCTGAGAAAGCTCCCGAGGACGGTACCGGTCAACGACCAGGTCCCGGCCGAGCTCTGCCACCTGAGATCTAGCGCGCCGGTGAGCGCATCATGAAAACAACGACCGTCCTCGCCCCGGGGGTAGCCGTCTGGGCAGAAGCCCTGGACGTCGATGCTGTTCGGCTTCTCGGCGCGGAGCACGCTGGTCGCCATGAAGCCGATCCGGGCCCCGGGAGCGAAGGGAATGCGCGCGAGCCCCACGGCGAAGTTGCTCAGCGGGACGAGGCGGGAAGGGACACTCGGGCCTCCAGGGTTCGCGATGCCGATTGTCTCGGAGTCCGTGAGTCCGTCGAGGAGTGCCAGCTCAACGGGACCGGCTCGTCCAGTCAGCTTTGCGGCTCCGAGGACTCCCGCCGGCTCGGGGAGCTGAGTCAGGCGGGAACCGTCGACCACGACCGGGCTGTCCACCGCGGCTCCGATTCGCCGCGAGTAGAACGGCTGCGTGGAGATGGGTTCGCCGTAGGCGTCCAGCAGGAAGAACGAATCCGCGCCCTCGAGGAAGAAGGGCCGCTTCTCGGGGTAGAACAGCTCGAAGGTCGTGAGATTGAGGATGACCTGATCGGCGTCCACCTGACCGAAGTCGGGCAGGACCGTCGCGTCGAGGGTGAGTCCCGGGGTCAGGGCATAGCGGAGGTCGAAGCCGGCGCCGGCCGAGAAGTCCCATCCGACAGGGAGGCCGAGGTTGTCCGGCGCGCTCGTGTGCCGGAGCCGCCCGGTGACATAGGGGACCACCAGGAGTCCTCCGGAAGGTTTCAGACCCTCGATGCCCTCGAGCTTCCCGTAGCGAAGCAGCTCCCCGTGCTCCTCCCGCGGGACGAAGGACCACAGGTCCGTCTCGTTCCGGCGTGCGATGTACCGACGGATCTGCATGCGGAAGTCCTGTACTGGCGCCTCCGGGAACCGCAGCGCGCTGAAGGGAATCTCGATCCATGCCGTCCAGCCCCGTTCGTCCCGGCGGACCGTGGCGTTCCAGAGCGCGTCCCAGTCGAAGTTGAGAGAGTCGTCTCCGGTCCGGAGCGCGTCGCGCTGAACTCCCGCGGCGCTGACCTCGAAGTGGAAAGCGCCGGTGTGAGAACCTCGGGTGTCCAGGTCGATGATGATCGCGTCCGACCCCGTGTCCCGGTCCCGCCGGGTCAGGTTGGCGACGATGCCTGCAGGGACGGAGTGGTCCTCGGCCCGGACCAGGAAGTAGAGCGCGCGATCGTCGTACGCGATTCGAACGGTGGTGGGCTCGCTCGGACGGGCTCCCTCATCGGGAGCTTGCTGGGTGAAGATCGAGAGCGGCGGGATGTCGTCCCAGATCTGGTCGGGGGTGCCGTCCAGCTTTGGCCGCTGGGTCATCCGGACGGCGCGGGCCGAGGGGACGCCAGGCTCGGGCCCACCGGCCGCGACGACGAGGAGCAGCATGCCGACCAGGGGCATCTCAGACCTTTGAGACGGGACCGAGGTCTGGACGAGCCGGCTCGGGCATCACGGGAGGTCCTCCATGACGCGTCGGACGAATGCCGTTACCGGTGCCGCGCGAAGCGCGTCGAGCGAACCCTCCTGGACGATGCGCCCGGCCTCGAGGACCGCGAGCCGGTCACCGAGGGCGGCAGCCTCGCGAACGTCGTGCGTCACGTAGAGGCTTGGAACGCGCCGCTCCACGAGGAGTTCGGAGAGCAGCAAGATCAGATCACGCTTCAGGGGAGCGTCCAGATTCGAGAGAGGCTCGTCGAGCAGGAGCGCCTTCGGCTCGAGGACGAGCGCGCGAGCGATGGCCACGCGCTGCCGCTCCCCGCCAGAGAGCTCACCCGGGTACGCCCGGGCACGCTCGGCAAGACCGACCAGAGAAAGCATTTCACCGATTCGCTCGAGCCGGGCCGGCCGAGACACGCCTCGAGCGGCAAGACCGAAATCGAGGTTGCCCGTCACGGTCAGGTGCGGCCAGAGCGCGAGGTCCTGGAAGACCATCGCCACCCCCCGATCCTCCGGAGGTCGTAGGATCCGCCCTTGGGCGCTGACCGGCTCGCCATCGATCCGCACGACGCCCGTCTCCGGGGCCTGAAAGCCCAGCACCGCTCGGAGAAGGCTCGTCTTGCCCGAGCCGGAAGGGCCGAGAAGCACGACGAGCTCGCCGGGCAAGATCCTGAGCGAAACGTCCTCGAGGAGGTGGTTCGCCCCCAGGGTGACGCTTACGTTCTCGAGCTCGATCGCAGGCGTCATCGCCATGCCCTCCGCCACGCGAAGGCCGCGGCGCCCAGCGCGAGCACCGCGGCTGTCAGCGCGACCTGCGCCACCGCGAGACCTGCAACCACTGCCGGGGGGCCGTTTGCCTCGAGCGTGAAGAGCCGCACCGTGAGCGGCTCCCGGCCTGCCGGATAGAAGAGCACCGCCGTCTCGAGGTCTCGCACGCAGAAGAGGAAGGCAAACAGCCATCCCGCGACCACCCCGCGCGCGCTCATCGGCAACACGATGCGCGCGAGACGCCGCCAGGCGCCAGCTCCGGTCGTCGCCGCAGCCTCCTCGAGGGCACGTGGGCTCTGGAGGATGACGGAGGAGACGGTGCGCAGCCCCACGACCGCGTAGCGCGCCACGAATCCGACGACGAGGATGGCCAGGGTGCCGTAGACGGGCTGGGTCCAGCCCCGGTTCCAGACCGCGATCAACCCGACCCCGAGAACCGGCGCCGGGGTGATGAAGGCGAGCATCGACAGCGCGTCCAGGCTGCTCGCCCCCCGGATCCTCCGGGCAGCGGCGTGGCCGAGGACGAACCCCAGCACGGCGATGACCGTCGCCGCGATCGCCCCGGAGAGGAGGCTGTTCGAGGGGGCCTGGCCCAGCCAGCGGGGGACCTGCATCAGGCCGCCCCCACGCGATGCCCGGGAGAGCAGGACCCACAGCGGCACCGTCGCAATGAGGACGAGGAGCCACGCAGCGAGTGTCACGAGCGGCCGCCAGGTCCCGAGCGGGATCGGCTCCCGGGCCATTCCGCGCAACCCGGCGACGGCGAACACGCGGGGACCGACGAAGCGGCGCTCCACGGCGAGCAGCAGAAGGGCCAGCGGGAGGAGTGGGAGCGCGAGCGCAAAGGCCTCGCCAGGTGCGTAGTCAATCCCGCCGAGGCGGGCGAACACCGCGGCCGGGAAGACCTGCACCCGCAAGAACATCGGAACCGCCAGCTCGGAGATCGTCAGCGCAAAGACGAGGAGAGTCGCGAGCACGATGGCCGGACGCGCCGCGGGGATCAGGATCCGCGTGGCCACACGCACCGGCGAGGCGACCAGGCGGGCGGCTTCCTCGAGCCCAGCGTCCACTCCCAGAAGGGCGATGGCGACCAGGGATGTGCAGACCGGAGTGAAGGTCAGCCAGAGCACCCAGATCGCGCCGCCGCCGCTGAAAAGCAATCGGGAGGTGGACTCGGTTCCCACGAGCCCTGTCCTCCCCAGGACGTGGAACCATCCAAGCGCGAGCACGAATGGGGGAAGGAAGAACGGGAAGAGGTGGAGCCCCCAGAGCAGCCGCCGGAAGGGGAGATCCGTGCGCGCGATGAGCAGACCGAGCGGGACGCCCGCCGCGAGCGAGGCAACCGTGACGAGTGCCGCGAGTGCCATGGAGCGGAGGAGGAGCTCCCACGGTCGCGCCGTCCCCAGCACGGCGATGGCCGTCCGCGCAGTCGCCGGCAGCTCCGCCACGAGCGAGAGGATCGGCAGTAGCGCGGCGACGAGGAGCACTGCTCCGGCGACGGCCAGCACGACCTCCTGCTCCCGCCGACGGACGAGGGCCCCGAGGCTCAGAGGCCCACCCAGCCCTTCAGCAAGGGCTGCATCCGTTCCATCTCTTCGGCGACCTGGTTGTAGTCCACCTGCATCGCCTTGAACTCTCCCGCGCGCTTCACACCCTGCGGTGTCTGGACACCGGCGCGCAGCGGAACATGGGCTGCTGCCTCGGCCAGGCGCTGTTCCACCTCGGGACGGAGCAGGTAGTCGATCAGCCTCTTGCCGGCGTCCGGGTGCGGGCTCCCGCGCATCAGCGAGACCGTGGTGGGCATCACCAGGGTCCCGATCCCATCCTGGTCCGGGAAGACCACCTCGATCGGAGCATGGTCGGCGAGCGCCTCCTGCGCGTCGTCCGTGTCAGCCACGCCGAAGGCAACCTCGCCCGTTGCGACGAGCCGCTTGACCTCCCCGTTCGAGCTGGCGATGCGCGCCTGGTTGTCCTTCAGTGCCTGGAGGAATGCTCGTCCCTGCTCGTCGCCCCAGATCGAGAACAGGGCGGCCACGTGCATGGTGGTCGTTCCGAACAGCGGGTTGGCGATGGCCGTCGCCCCCTTCCAGCGAGGGTCGGCGAGGTCGCGGATCGAGCGGGGCGTCGCCGAGGCGAGGACCCGGTTCTTGTTGACCAGCAGCACACGGACGCGGGCGGCGAACCCCGTCCAGGATCCATCGCTTGCGCGAAACGTGGGCGGGATACGGGCAGCATTCGGAGACTCGTAAGGCGCGACCAGCCCCCGCTTGATGAGCACGAACGGCCGGACCGGATCCCCGGACCAGAAGACGTCGGCTTGAGGATGGGCCGCCTCGGCCACGAGCCGGTTGAGGACGCCGGTGCTCTTCGTCTCCTCGGTGTCGAACACCCCCCGGACGGTGAGGCCCGACTGCTTCTCGAAGTCTCGGAGGATGGGCTCGGAGACCACCTGATCCACCGACGTGTAGACCACGACCTCTCGGCTCCGGCTCGAGCAGCCCCCGAGCACGAGGATCGCGATGGCGAGGAAGACTGGCCAGAGTCGGGCGTTCATGCGGAGACGCGGCGCCGCTTCAGGGAGGCGTAGAGCGCATCGTACAGGAAGGCCGTCTTCTCCATCGTCTCGTGATCGTCTCGGGCGACGAGGGGGAAGCCTCGCGAGATCGTGAGGAGGCCGCGGCACTCCGGAGCCGCGTCGAGGTCCTTCAGGTCCGCCCCGTGGATGATTCGGGCGAGATCCTGCAGCGCTGCATCCTCCGCGCAGCGTTCGTCGACCAGTGCCTCGAACGAGCAGCGTCCTCGGTCATCCTGATGCGGGTATCGGGCGCCCGGTGCGTCGAAGCCGATCGCTCCTTCCCCAGCCTGGACGTCGCCGACCTGGTCTGGTTCGACGAAGAGGAACTCGGCTTGGGGATCGATGAACCGCCGGATGAGCCAGGCGGTTGCGGCGCGGTTGACCTGGATTCGCTTGCGGGTCACCCACTTCATGGCACGCTCCAGGCCCCCGCTACTTGGCGGTGGCGGTCAGATCGTCGAACTGGATGACCGAATCGGCCTTGGTCCAGACCCCGAACTTGCCCGGGTCGGTGAACGTCTTGTCGTGGGCGTCGATGACCTTCTTCCCGTCGTAGAAGACCTGGAAGTGATCGCCCTGGGCCTCGATCGCGAGGTCGTGCCACTTTCCGGAAGCAACCTTCCCATTCCAGCCGGCGAACTGGCGCCGATCGCCCTTGACCACGTGGTAGAGGCGCACGTTGTCCTCGAGCGCGTTGGCCCGGGCGACGTAGTAGTTGTCGACGTCCTTCAACCGGAAGATCAGGCCACAGCCCTGATCGACCTTGCCGGAGACCGGCTTGCACTTCACGGAGAGCCGGAGGTCCTTCATCTCCGGGCCGGTGTAGGCGATCGGGAAGCGGTAGTCGGTCGAATCGGCGTCGGTCTGCGCGAGGACGTTCTTGCCGCTAGGCGCGTCGTCGACGGCCTTGACCACCCACTTTCCAGGAAGGCCCTTCCCGGTCCGGCCGAAGGAGTAGCCCTGGGGCGGCTCACCCGGCTTGTCCGATTCAAAATCGAACCGGGTTGCCGAGCCCTCCTGCGCGAGGGCGGCCATCGCCAGACCAAGTGGAAGGACTAGAGACAGCAGCTTGAATCGTGGCTCCATGTGTTCCGACCTCCAGAGATCAGCATTCAGCGAATGAGCCCGCCCTTCAGCAGCACCCCGATGACCCCCGTGGCCAAGATCACGAGCGGCTCGGGAACCTTCTTGACCCTGGTGAGCACGAGGAGCGTTCCCGCGAAGATGGCGATCGTGGGGATGTCGAAGACTGCCCGGCGGCCAAGCACGATTGCGGCGCCCGCGATCGCTCCCGTCGCCGCCGACGTCACGCCCGTCACGAAGGCCTTGATCTGCCGGTTCTGAGCGAAGCGGCGGTAGTAGGGCGCAGGGACGATGACCATGAGGTAGCACGGCAGGAACACACCGACGGCGGCTGCGGCGGCCCCGAGGAAACCCGCCACGAGGAACCCCACGAAGGCGACGGTGATGACGACCGGCCCGGGCGTGATCATCGCCACCGCGACCGCATCCACGAATTGGCGCTCCGTGAGCCAGTGGTACTGGTCGACGACCCCGCCGTGCAGGAAGGGGATGATGGCGAGACCGCTCCCGAAGACGAATGCGCCCGCCGCGGCGAAGTAGAGGAACACCTTCCCGACGGTGCCGAGAGATGCGGCACCGTGGATTCCAGTCAGGAGCCAGGCTGGGGCGAGAATTCCGATCGAGCCGTTCGCACGCAGTCGCGGTGGAGCCCTCGCGACGACTGTCAGGACTCCACAGAGGAGGAACAGCCATACGATCTCTGACGCGGTGATGGCTGTGACCGCCATCATCACCGCGAAGATGGCCCAGAGGAGCTTGTCCTTCTGCAGGGTCATCCTCACGAGCTTCACGGCGCTCCTGGCGATGATGGCGATGACCGCGGCGCCGATGCCGTAAAACGCGCCCTGCATCCAGGCGAGCCCCCCGTAGCGCACGTACAGGAGCGAGAGCGCCAGCACCATGAGCCACGACGGGAAGACGAAGGAGAATGCGACCAGGGATGCGCCGAGGACGCGCGCCCTGACCCAGCCGAGATACATGGCGAGCTGGGCGGCGAGCGGACCCGGCATCAGCTGAGCGAGCGCCAGGCCCTCCAGGTAGTCCTGCTTCGAGATCCATCGACGCTGCTCGACCAGGTCCCTCTGCATGTAACCGGCGAGCGCGATTGGCCCACCGAAGCCGAAGGTGCCAAGCCGGAGGAAGTAGAGAAGGAACTCCCCGAGAGTGCAGGGCACGAGCTGCGGCTCCGGCGGCTTGGCCGTCGCTGGCAGGGGGCTCCCCGAGCTCGCCATCGTGCCGTCCTAAAGGGGCTCGTCCACGGACTTCGACGTCGTGCCCTTGAGCAGCATCACATCCGCCTGGGGCTTCCCGTTCTCAATCTCGGCGACGACGCTCACCGCGTGATACCCGGGATTGGCTTTCTCCGCCTTGGCGATCACGTCACGCAGCGAGCTCTTGGTCTTGCCCATCGCCTGGGCTTGCTTGCCGGCGGCGGTGAAGTCGTCACCTCCCGTGATTGGCTCGCTCTTTGCGACCCTTCCGGTCTTGTGATCCACGATGACCTCGGAAAGCTTGTCCCCCTTCATCGTGTACACCGAGAGCTGGAGCTTGCCGTCCTCGAGCTCGAACTTCCCCGAGATCGGCCGTCCTTCCTGTTCTGCTGCCTTCAAGCCGCTGGCCAGCGAGACCTTCGCCTCCGTGAGCGCGGTCGCCAGCGCTGGCGTCGGCTTCACCGCCTCACTCTCCTCGGACTTCTCGTGCGCCTCTCGTTCCTGGGCGATGGAGGTGGCGGCGAGAAGCGTCAACACCGATGAGATCAGTCCATGTCGCATGTTGCTCCTCCGGTTCTGGGTCTCGTCGCTCCGGCTATGCCCTGAGCGCCCCGCTGGCCTTCTGCGCGCGCTCGAGGCGCCGCTGTACCTCTTCCCACTGGATGTTCTGGAAGAAGGCGTCGATGTACTTCGCCGCCGCGGCTCCGTAGTCGATCGCGTACGCGTGCTCGTACATGTCCATCACCAGCAGTGGAGCGCTGTAGGCGCCGTTCTGGGTGTGGTTCCCACTCCAGTGGATGCCGAGCTGTCCGCTCTGGAAGTTGTGGTCGAGCACCGTCCAGCCGCTCCCTCCAGCGAGCGACGTCCCGACTGCCCGGAAGAGTTCCTCGAAGCGCCCGAAGCTCCCGAAGGAGTGGCCGAGGGCTGTCTGGACCGCGTTGCCCGCCTTCCCGTCTCCACCCAGGTTCCCGAAGTACAGCTCGTGGAGAACCATCGAGTTGTTGAACGTCAGTTCGCGTTCCTTGAGCCCGCCGACCAAGAATCCCGGCGTGTCCTTGTTGACGCGGGCGAGCTCCTCCTCGACCTTGTTCAGATTCTTGACCGCTCCGCCGTAGTTGTTCTCGTGGTGTGAGCGAAGGAGTCGCTCCGAGAGCCCCTTGAGCTTCGCCGGGTCGAAGGGCAGGGGCAGGATCGGGTGCTTCCCCGCTGCCACTCCGCCCTGGATGATCCCGGCGTCCGCGCTTCCACCTGCTGTCGTTGCCATCGCCTTGCCTCCTGCTCCGGAGAACGCCACCGCTCCCAGCGCGATCCCGGAAACGACCTCTCGTCTGCTCACCGGCTTCACTTGCGCCTCCTTCGTCGTGGACCGGACCGGCGCGGCGTTCCCGAACTTTGTGGCGGTCCGTCCGCCCGGCGCCTCTGGCGCTCGAACGCGGTGTGGAGGTCGTCCAGCAACGCGCTTGCCCGGGCGAGGCGGTCCTCGTCCTGGGTGTGTCCCAGCGCGATGCCTGCGATCGTTCGTTCGAAGCCCGAGGTCTCCGGGCGGGCGAACTTCGCGTCCTTGAGGTCGACGTCGTGGACCATCTCCGCGATGGCACGGAGCGCAGGAGCGCCCAGCCCGAAGCGAGAGAGCAGGACCTCGAAGGTGCACAGATCGCCCTCGTGCGTGAACTCGGCCTCGAACATGTCGAAGCGCAGCTCCCCCACTTCCTTCCGGTAGCTCCGTGGATCGACGAACCGAAAGTTCGCCGCCGGGTCGATGAAGCGCCGGATCAGCCACGCGCTGGCCATGCGGTCGACGTGAATCCCGCGCCGGGTGACCCATACCGCTCCTTGCGGAGCCACCCCCTCGGCCGATGGGAGGACCGCGGTCGCTGCCGTGGAGCGCTCTGCCAGAAGCTGTTCGAGGCGAACGACCAGGGCTTCCGCAGACATCCGTCCGGGAGCACCGAGGAAGTCGATGGCGGCGATCTCCTCCAGTCGCTTCCGGAGCTTGCTGACCTCGAGTGGCCAGGACTCATCGCTCCTTCGCCGCTCGCCAGTGGAGGCGAGCTGGCGGGCCTCCTTGGTCAACTCGGCGTACTGCCCGTCTCGCGCCGCGTTGAACAGTGCCTGGACCTGAGCGTCTGTCAGGCCCTCGACGAGCTCCGCGGCGCAGACGGTCGCCTCACCACCGCTCTCGGTTATCTCCCGGGCCAGCCACTGGAAGTCCTCGCGCGCTGCGTCGCTCAGTGGCAGCGCGTACACCGAGTTCTTGATCGCGATCGCGCCTTGCTGTTGCAGACGTCTCCAGACCTTGACCCGGAGACCGACGGGCTTGGGTGGGAGCTGGTGCATCAGGAGGAGCCACCTGGGCCCAGAGGTCGGCACGGAGGCGCTATGAAACAACTGCTACAGGCTGTCCAGCGAGAAGAAACAGCTGTATCCAGCTTGCATCACCGAAATGAGCGGCCGGCTCACGGCCTGGTCTCAGGCCCGAGCGCGGCAGTGAGGATGCCCCCCGCTTCGGTTGCCGGATAGTCGGAGACGAGGAGGTACTCGATCCCGGCAACAGTTCGTCGGCAGACGGTGAAGCCGTGCACCTGCTCTTCACAGGTGATCCGACGGCTCGTCCGGCCGGTCAGTTCCACGAACATCGAAACCCGGCGCGCCCCCAACTCGTACGAGGCGAGCGGGATGTGTCGCCCACCGATGTCGCAGAGCCGTGCGCCCACGAGTTTCGCCGCAGGCAGGGAAGGGATGTGCAGGGAGAAGTCGATCCTCCCGGCGAACCAGCGCTCCAGCGCTCTCGGGTCTCCACCGGCAATGTCGAACGCCTCCTCCCGGGTCACGGTGATGCCGACGTGGTCTCCGATGAGCTCGGCCATCGCGCGACGCTCCCGGACGAACGGCGGAACGGCGAGCAGCGCCGCGAGCACGACGGCCAGTCCGGCGGCGAGGGTGCCCAGGCGAAGCCTTCGCCGGCGCCGACGACTTCGGGCGGCGCCCGCGGCCAGCCGCGTCCTGAACTCGTCGCTCGCCTCGGCCGGAAGGGCCGTCGACCTCACCGCGTCCTTCACCCACCGAAGCTCGTCGAGACGCGCGCGACAGCTGGGGCACGACCGAAGGTGGCCGACCACGTTCGCGGAATCGAGCTCCGGGAGGGAATTGTCGGCGTAGGCGCTGAGCGCGTCGAATGGAGTGCAGCTCATGTGGCCACTCCTGGTCCGACGTGTCCCGCGACGGCCTCTCTCCGCAGGGCAGTGAGCAGCTGAGCGCGGGCTCGGGCGATGCGGGAGCGAACCGTCCCCACGGGGCAAGCCAGCGCCTCCGAGATCTCCTGGTACGAGAATCCCTCCACGTCGCAGAGGAGGATCGACGTGCGCCACTCCTCCGGCAGCTCCGAGAGCGCCTTCGAGACCTCGTCACTGAAACCGCGCTCCAGGATTTCCGCCTCCAGATTTCCGGTAGGTCGCTCGGCCGGGCTCAGCTTTGCCTCGACGATCCGCGTTCGATGTTCCGTTCGTCTGTGGTGATCGAGGAAGGTTCGACGGACGATGCTGAAGAGCCAGGGGAGGACCAACCCCGGATCCCGCAGGTCCTTGCGTGACGTCAGGGCCCGAAGCAGCCCGTCCTGGACGAGGTCCTCGGCCGTGTCGACATCCCCGGACAGGTGGAGGGCAAAACGTCGGAGACGGCCGGCACCGGCGAGCGCCGCGGCGATGAGTTCGTCCTCGGTCAAGCCGTCCCCTTGGTGGAATCGCGGTGGTCAGTCCTCGGACACTCTAGGCTGTGCGGTCGCCGCGGTTTCCAGGAGTGTCGCCTCCTGTGCACGGTCCTCCCCCGACTCCCGGAGAGCGCGCTCCACGACGGTGGCATCTCCTCCGAAGAAGGCGACGTTGTCGAACGCGTCTCTGGCTATCCCTTCGGCCAGGGCCTGCGCCTGCGCGGCACTGGACCCCACCACGATGATCCGCGTGTGATGGTCGTCCATCGGCAGGCGTCCGTCGTCCTTCGCCTTGCGGACATCGGAGAGTGGGAGGGGGCGAGCTCCGGGGAGGCTGGTCTCGCCCCGGGAATCGAGTAGCACGGCCGTGCCGTCCTTCCGGAGAACCTGCTCGAGGGCCGCCAGCTCCATCTGCTGGACGCCACCAAGGGCGCGCCAGACGGGCATGCCCAGCTGGTAGCGACGGACGTTGGTGAAGCCCGCCGCCAGGAGGTCGTCGGCCAGCCGTCGGCTTCGACCGCAGTAGAGGCCGTTGCAGTAGAGGATGATGGGTCTGGCCCGGTCCCCTTTCACCAGCTTCTGGATTGGCGCCAGGTCGGAGGTGTACTGGGAGGGTGGCAGTCCGGGTTTTCCTGCGACGTTCAGGGCCCCCGGGAGGTGCCC
>AR_comb_assmDRAFT_10322195_pt1 | contig 12790 bp, 9 predicted proteins | sample ArasoioldDNA_FD_10543 | JGI IMG/M metagenome (IMG submission 10543) | reverse complement strand
AGCTGTTGCGCGATGCGGGTGGCCCACTCGGAGCGCAGGATGCTGTTGGGAATTCTTTGCACATAGGGGAGAAGAAAATTCACGGCGCGGCGTTTCCCCTCCCCGGTGGTGAGGTCCATCTGGCGGGCGCGGGTGATGAGGTAGTCCACGTAAGGCGGAGAATCCTTGATCTGCTGGCGATAGGCGTCGGCCCCTTTTTCGCGGATGTAAAGATCAGGGTCGGCTTTCTTGTCGCCGATGGCGGGCAGATTGAGAACACGAACTTCGAAATCCTGTTCCAGGAGAGCGGTGAGGGAGCGTTCGGTGGCGGCCTGACCCGCGGTATCCGGATCGTAGTTGACGATGACGCGCTTGGTGAAGCGGCCGAGGAGTTTGATCTGCGTTTCGGCGAGAGCGGTGCCGCAACTGGCGACGACATTGCTGATGCCGGCGTGGGCGACGGCGATAGCGTCCATGTAGCCTTCGACGAGGACGGCGAAATCCTGGCGGCGGAGCGCGTCTTTGGCGCGATCAAGATGATAGAGAATGTTGCTCTTGGAGTAGATAGGCGTTTCGGGTGAGTTGAGGTACTTCGGTTGTTCGTCGCCGAGCGCGCGTGCGCCGAAGGCGACGACTTTTGAGGATTCATTGGCGATGGGAAATGTGATGCGGCGGCGGAAGCGGTCGAAGAGCCGGCCGCTCTGATCGCGGGAGACCAGCCCGGATTCGACGAGAGTTTTCTCCGGATATTTTGGCTTGAGATGGCGAAGGAGCAGGTCGCCGCCGCTGGGCGCATAGCCGATGCCGAAGCGCGTGATGGTGTCGCGCTCGAGGCCGCGGTCTTCCAGATAAGCGCGGGCGGCTTTGCCTTCCAGCGTGCCTTCGAGCTGCTTGACGAAGTACGTCTGGGCTTCGCGATGGATTTCGACGAGCACGCCGCGCTGCTGATTTTCGCGGCGCTCTTCGGGCGAGCGCTCCTTGGGGTGCGGAAGCGCGATGCCGCATTTTTCGGCGACGATGCGCATGGCTTCAGGAAACGGGCACTTTTCCATTTCCATGACGAATTGGAAGACGTCGCCGCCCTGGCCGCACCCGAAGCAGTGATAAATCTGCTTGGTGGGGTGGACGTTGAAGGAAGGAGTTTTTTCTGAATGAAACGGGCACAAGCCGCGGAAATTCTGACCGGCTTTTTTGAGCGGAACGTATTCCCCGATGACCCGGACGATATCCGCCTGCTGCTTGACCTTCTCCGCGAGTGATCCAGCTTCCGCCATTTTCTATTGCCGCAATTCTACGACAGTGATGGCTTTGCCGCCGCGCTGTTCGGCTTCGGGAGCGTGTGCGGCTACCAGCGGATGGGAGCGGAGAAACTCTGAAAGGCCTTTGCGGAGAGCGCCGGTACCGTGACCATGGATGATCCGCACGCTCGGCAAATGCGCCAGTGCGGCGTCATCCAGGAACTTGTCAACTTGCTCGGTCGCCTGCTCGACGGTTTGACCGATCACATTGATTTCAGCGGAGGCGGAAACGCGCGCGGAAGGGGCCGTGGGCGCTCCGCTGGTTCGGGCAGCCGGTGCCGGAGCTTCGACGCCGACGATTTCGTCAGTGGCGATTTTCATGCGCAGCGGACCGGCTTCGATGTCCGCGTTGCGGCCTTCGATGCGGCGCAGGATTACCGGCTTGGAGAACCCGCGCACTCGGATCTTTGCGCCAACCTGCAGCGATTCCGGAATGACGGCGCCGACCGAGTCCGGCGACCGACCCAGGTCGGCTTGCGACCCGGAAATGGTTTGCACTACGGCAGCGTTAAGTTCTTCGCGGGCGTCGCTGCGCGCTTCGCCCAGTTTGCGGCGCGTGGTCTTTTCCAGTTGCGCGCGGAGTTCGCGTTCTTTCACCGCCTCCACGAGGCGAGCAACATTTCCTTCAAAGCGTTTCTGCATTTCGGCGAACTGCGTTTCCAGTTCCCGAATGCGCCTCTCCTGGCGACCCGCCCACTCGGTTCGTAGTTTGGCACGCTCCGCTTCCATTTCGCTGCGCTCGGCCGCCATTTGCTGCTGCATGCGGTCCAGCTCTTCGCGGCTGCCGTGAAGATAGGCAATCAAGTCGGCCGCTTCACGCGATTCCGGCGAGAGCAACTGGCGGGCGCGATCGATAATCTGTTTTGCCAGGCCCAGCCGCTGGGCGATTGCGATACCGCTGGACCCCCCAGGGACGCCGACAATCAGCCGGTACGTGGGACGAAGATTCACATCGTCGAATTCCACGGCCGCATTGACCACGCCGGAAGCCGTGGCGGCGTAGGACTTCAGGCGATCGTGGTGGGTGGTCGAGAGAACGATGCACTCTTTCGCGCGAAATTCGTCGAGCAGCGCGACCGCCAAGGCCGCGCCTTCCTCGGGGGCAGTGCCCGTCCCCATCTCGTCCACCAGAACCAGCGATTGAGGCGTGGCGGTTTCCAGAATGGATTTCAGGTTGAGCATGTGCGCGGAAAAGGTGGAAAGGTCGGCCGCGATCGATTGCTCGTCGCCAATATCAACGAGGACGTAATCGAACAAGGGCAAGACGGCGCGTTGTGCAGCTACGGGAATCGCACACTGCGCTGCGAGAGCGGCAAGTCCCGTGGTTTTCAGCGCCACGGTCTTGCCTCCGGTATTCGGCCCGCTAATGACGAGCAGCCGCTCTTCGCGGTTCAACGAAAGGGTCATGGGTACGATCGCGCGCTGTTCGCGTTTCAATTTATCTTCCAAAACGGGGTGCCGCGCGGATTCGAGCCGTAATTCGCCGCTAGCGGAAAACTCCGGCAAGGCGGCGTCAAACTCGCGGGCAAAGCGGCCGCGCGCAAAGATGCCGTCCAACAAGCGAATCGTTTCCGTTGCGGAAAGAAGCGCTGGCAAATCACGCTGCAACCGCGCTGTCAATTCGCGGAGAATGCGCAGAATTTCCGCGGACTCGTCCTCGGCAAGCTGGACCAGCTGATTGTTGGCTTCCACCGTTTCGAATGGCTCAAGAAAAACGGTTTGACCGGTGGAGCTGGCGCCATGCACCACGCCGGGCACGCTTCGGCGATTTTCCGCGCGCACCGGAATGACAAAGCGGTCATTGCGCAATGTGACGTAGTCTTCGCCGGCTTCGGCATTGCGCGAACGCAGAATCTGCTTAAGTGATCGCTGAATGCCTTCGCGCGTTTGCACCATGCTGACGCGAATCCTGCGAAGGGTCGGCGACGCGTCATCACTGATTTCTCCGTTTGGCAGGACACAGCGTCGGATGGCCGCCAGCGAATCGCGAAAATCCGCCACACTCATGGCGCGTTCGGCCAGCAAGGGAAACTGCACAGCATCTTCGCGAAGCTGGACGCGCAGCCACGAAGCTGTTTCGAGCAGCGAAGAAGCTTCGAGAAATTCCGCCGGCTCGAGCGCCGCGCCGGGTCCTTCGATCCTGGCGAGCCAGGTTTCCGGATCGGACAAAGCGCCGAAGCCGAGGTCGCGGCCGGAGCGCAGCCATTCGCGGGCTTCGCGAATCAACGCAAACTGCTGCTGCAGCAAGGCAACGTTTTGCGAAAACGCAAGCGCGTCAATCGCGCGGCGTCCGAGCACACAGGTCGTGCGCTGCCGCAGCAATTCACGCAGCTTGTCAAATTCGAGAACGTCTGCTGAGCTTCGACTCATGCCAGTTTCTTGTGCAAAAACTCAGCCGCATCGGCAGGGGTGGCAGCGGTGTGTACCAGTTTGCCATTCGCTTCGCCCCACGGACCGGGATGCCCGACTTCCACTTCGCGAACCCGATCGAGAATGGGCGCCCAGAATTCTCCGAGTACCACCATAGGTTTGCCGCTAATCACCGATTTGTTGAGCATTTCCCAAACCACCGCAAGCTCCACCAGCGTGCCGGTTCCGCCTTTGCAGGTAACAAAACCGTCCGCGACGCGCACCAACTCGAACAACCGTTCCTGCCAGGTGGTCACGCGAATTTCGGTATCGATCCAGGCATTGGCCTTGGGCTTGAAGAATTCCGCCGTGACGCCGTAAGTTTTTCCGCCGGCTTCTCTTGCGCCGCGCGAGACGGCTTCCATTACGCCGCCATATCCGCCACTGCACACGGCAAAGCCCGCTTCCGCCAGCACCCTGCCGAGTGAACGCGCTTCTGCATAGTCCGCATGATCTTCGCGCGGGCGCGAACTGCCGAACACGGTAATGATCCGTTCCCTTGCCCTCATCGCGAGTCTTGTTACTGGACTTTCTTGCAGCAGGCCGAACCCCGCGCGTCGAACTCTTCGATCATCGCGATGCTTAACGCGTCTAAGGTATCGGTAGCTTCGTGTCCCTTCGAACCCATGTTGTTGCTCATAAATGAGAAAACGATGCGGCGCCCGCTGGGCAGATCGGCATATCCGGAACGCGTGCGCACATGTTCGACGGAACCTGTTTTCGCGTGCAACCGGCCCGCCGCGATGCTGTTTTTCATGCGGTCCTCCAGCGTTCCGTCAATGCCCGCCACCGGTAACGAGCTGAAGTAATCGCCAAACCATGGTTGCTTCTGCGAGTAAAGCAACAGCGCCACTACCGCGCGCGGGGTCACCAGATCGTGCCGCGACAAGCCCGAACCGTCCGTCTGCACCACGTCGCCCGGCGGAATTCCGGCCACCGCGTAAAAATCTGACGGAAAATTTGCCAGCTCGTCCGGCGTGGTCCACAAACCCTTCTGGCGCGCCGCAGTGCGCAGCAGCATTTCCGTGTGCAGGTTCTGGCTGATTTTGTTCACCAGCTTGATCGAATCGCCCAGCGGAATCGAAAGGTGCTCGGCCAGGACGACGCGCTCGTCCGGCGGCGTTGCGGGAGAGACGGAAAGCTCACGCGGCAAGCCATCCACTTGGATGCCGCGCTCTTCCAGCAGTCTTTTCAACATGGCAGCCGCATGCAGCGCCGGCTCCTGGATTGCCAGTGTCAGCTTGCGAGAATTGCCCTTCGCGGGCAACGTGCCCAGCACGGTCACCAGATTCGATCCCGGTTCGCGTTTCAAGGTCAGATCGGGCTTCACTCCCGCGGCCGAAGTCACCACCTGGTTGTCCACCACAAACTCCGGCGTTATGGGATTCACCACGGCTTCCACGTGATCGCCGGCCTTTTCTCCGGGTGTCAGTGCGAGTTGCACCGTGTTGTCGTCCACCACGATTGCGGAAATCGCCGCGCCGTACTCCCACACCATGTCGTCAATTTCCCAGCCGTTTGGATAGCGGTCGCGCGGGAAATAGCTGTCGTCGCCGACGATGTCGCCGTCAATTTGTTTGATGCCTTTGCGAACCAGCGCATCCGCGAGTTCGGCGATGGCGCGCTCCGGCGGGCCGTCAAATTCCTCCTTCTGGGCGAAAGGCAACTTGCGGTTGGAAAGGTTGGGGTCGCCACGGCCCACGAGAAACAGCGGCCCCTGCAATTTTCCGTCACGCGAAGGTGATGCTAGGGCTTCAAGGGTAGTCCGGAAGCGGAACTCCGGCCCTAACGTCGCCAAGGCCAGCGCCGTGGTGAACAACTTCATGTTGGAAGCCGGCACGAAATAGCGGTCGGCATTTTGTTCAAAGAGAACTTCGCCGGTCTTCGCATCGGCGACCAATAAGCCCCACTCGCCCTTGGAAGGTTGTCCGCTACCGAGAACAAGTTGCGCCCGCGCGGCAAACAGTTCCGCCGGCAGCATCGCGTGGTCTTCGTGCGCGGCGGAGCCTTTTTTTTCGGCGGCCGGCGTGCCCGCCGGATGATTCGCCTGCTGCGCCCAGCCACCTGGAACGCACCACACAAACAGCGCTACCGTGAAGCAAATCGCAGCTTTTGTACCTGCAATCATTGCATGCCGAGTCCCTCGCTGGAAAATTCCCGCCCGGCCAAGTATAGTCCATACGCCACGGACACTTCCTCCAGAGGGCGCCCGCCGCCGCCTTCCCGCCCGAATCTGGACCCGGAGTTTCCGCCGCCAGCACTCGCAGTCAAACCAGCGTGGCCCAGCCGTGGAATCACAACGTTGCAAGGAGAGATGAAATGAAGAAGCATTTGGCCCTGTTTGTAGCTGTGGCCTTGATGGCATTGCCGCTCAGCGCGAACGACCAGTCCGACAAGAAGGAAAACAAGCGGCTTGAGAACTGCGGCACGGTGATCAAGGAAATCATGGATATTCCGGACGACATTCCCCAGGACCTGATCGACAAAGCCGAATGCATCATCATCTATCCGTCCGTGGTAAAGGGAGCTTTCATCGTAGGCGGAAGCTATGGACGCGGCGCGATGGTGTGCCGCACCGGTGAGCATTTCACCGGGCCCTGGAGCGCACCGACGATGATGGCATTGGAAGGCGCCAGCATTGGCTTCCAACTGGGCGGACAGGCGACGGACTTCGTCTTGCTGGTAATGAATCCGCGCGGCGCTCGCTCTATTCTGTCCAGCAAGGTGAAACTCGGCGGCGATGCTTCAGCGGCGGCGGGGCCGAAGGGGCGCAACGCGGAAGCTTCGACAGACGTAACTTTGCGAGCCGAAGTTTTGACCTACTCGCGCGCGCGGGGCTTGTTTGCCGGCATCTCGCTGGCAGGCTCCACCGTGCGGCCCGACAACAGCGCCAATGAGGCGCTTTATGGAAAGAAAGTGGAAGCTCAGGGCATTGTCTTCAAAGGCACGGTGCCGGTACCGGTTTCGGCGCAAAATATGGTCGCGTACTTGAACAAGAAGACGCCGAAAAACCTGTCTGACCCGGGTTCGCTCAAGTAGTACCGACCATTTCTGAAAGCTTTGCGGCTTCTTCCGCGCTGGTTGCGGAAGAAGCTTTTTCATTGAAATCCTCATCCTGGTGACCTATAGTCATTTATGAGCATAGGTCATGTCGCGTGCTGACTCATTTTCGCTTCCACCGCAGCAAGGCGTTTTAAATCCAGCTGCCGTTTCCCGGCGCGAACGTCGCAGCGCAGAGCTTCGCGAACGGCTGTTTCGCTCCGCACTGGCCTTGTTCGCCAGCAAAGGCTACGCCGAAACTACCGTCGAGGACATCACCGAGGCCGCCGACGTCGGCAAGGGCACATTCTTCAATTATTTCCCCAGCAAAGAGCACATCCTGATGGCGTTCGGCGAAATGCAGCTCTCCAAGCTCGAATCCGTCGTCAATGAAGCGCAGAAATCCGATCGGCCCATGCCGGAAGTGCTTCGCACCCTGGTGCTGCGCATGACCGAGGAGCCGATTCGCAATCCCGCTATCGTGCGCGCCCTGCTGCAGGCAAATCTGTCATCGGTGCCGGTTCGCGGCGCGATGTTGCAAATTCACGACCGGAATCGCGCGCTGATTGGCCGGCTGATCCGGCACGGTCAGGAACGGGGTGAAATTCGGACCGACTTGCCCGCGGAAGAAATTGCGCAGGCGTGGCGCCAGATGGTTTTTGGAACGCTGATGTTTTGGTCGCTCTTGGGCGATGGGACGCTGCCGGAGCGCATTGGGACCGCAGTACATCTGCTGTGGGACGGTATCGGCAAAAAACCGCAGAGCAACCCCGCGAAAAAGACAGGCACGGTGAAAAGGACATGAAGGCGAAACGTATTTTGATTGTGGCGGTGATTGTCGCCGCAGTCTTCTCGGTAGGCGTGCTCTACGGCGGCTGGTTTCACAAAGAGACGGGCATGCAAGGCTCCGGAACCGTTGAAGCGCGCAACATTCGCGTAGGCTCCAAGGTGGGCGGCCGCATTGATAAGGTGCTGGTCCGCGAAGGCGATCATGTGGAAGCCGGCCAGCTCCTGATTACATTTGACGACCACGAGCTGCTGGCTTCGCTGCAGCAATCGCGCGCCAGTGCGGAGAAAGCCAAGCGCGGCTATCGTCCGGAAGAAATTGCCCAGGCTCGCGCCGCCGCCGAGCAAGCACAAGCCGATTTCGATATGAGAAAAAATGGCTACCGCAAGGAAGATATCGCCGCCGCGCAAGCCGATTTCGATCGCGCCACGGCTGACGAAACTCGCGCGCAGCTGGACTTCCAGCGCTACCAGGCCCTGGCGGAAAAGGATCTGGTCTCAAAACAGCAACGCGACACCGCCGAAGCTAACTGGAAAATGGCCGTCGCGCAGAGAGCCAGCCTCCAGCACAAGCTGGACGAATTGAAGCGCGGCTATCGCCCGGAGGAAATCGCGAGTGCGCAGGCGCACTATGCACAAGCGAAGGCTACGCTGGAAATGATGCAGCGCGGCAATCGCCGCGAAGACATCGACGCGGCCAAGGCGGCTTTGGCATTCGATGAAGCACGTTTTCGCGAACGCCAGGTGGTCGCTCCCACCGCCGCCACCGTTGAGGTGCTGGACGTTCGACCCGGCGACTTGATCGGCCCAAACATGCCAGTGGCTACGCTGCTCGAAAGCGATGAGATTTACGTTCGCGTCTACATTCCGGAAACCGAGATTAACCGCGTAAAAGTTGGCGACAAAGCGGAAGTCACCGTGGATTCGGCGGGCAAGCAGACTTTCGACGGGCTGGTTGAACAGATCAACCAGCAGGCTGAGTTCTTGCCGCGCAACGTGCAAACCCGCGAAGAACGTGTGCACCAGGTGTTCGGCGTAAAGGTTCGCATCAATGACTCCACGCGTCACGTGCTGCCCGGCATGGCGGCCGACGTGAAACTCAAGAGCGGAATATCAGGCCAGTGACCGCGCAAACAGCAAACACGAACGCAGGCGCGCCGGCAACCGATCCGGCGATCTCTGCGCGCGAGCTAGTGCGCAGCTTCGGGAAATTTACCGCGGTGAAAGGCGTGAGCTTTGAAGTCGCCAAGGGCGAAATCTTCGGCTTTCTCGGCCCCAACGGCAGCGGAAAAACCACCGTCATCAAAATGCTGACCGGCCTGCTCCCGCTGAGTGGCGGCGAAGCCACCGTGGAGGGGCTAAACGTGCGCACCGACTCGGAACAGGTGCGCGAACGGATCGGCTACATGTCGCAGAATTTCAGCCTGTACCCGGATCTTACGGTCACGGAAAATCTCACATTTTATGGACGCATCTACAGTCTTTCCGCCCAGCGCCTGAAAACTCGCATCCAGGAAGTCGTCGAGCTGAACGGTCTGGGCCCGTACCTGAACCGCCTCGCGGCCCAACTTTCCGGCGGCTGGAAGCAGCGCCTCGCCCTCGGTTGTGCCATGCTGCATGAACCCAAGCTGCTTTTTCTTGATGAACCGACCGCGGGCATCGACCCCGTTGCGCGCCGCCAGTTGTGGGATCTGCTTTTTGAACTTTCCGGCCACGGCATCACTTTTTTCGTAACCACGCACTATATGGACGAAGCCGAACGCTGCAGCCACGTAGCCTACATTTACTACGGCAAGCTCATCGCCGACGGCACTCCCAATTCACTCCGCGAACTGCCCGACGTCCAACCAGCCGGTACCATTCGAGTTGAAATCACCACCCCTGAGGTCACACGCGCCCTCGCACATGCGCGGCAAATCAAGGGAGTACGCAGCGCCACGATTTTTGGGCAGTCCATTCACGCCCTGATCGACGACCATCTCGATCTCGACGAGCTCCTGCAGCAACTCTCCAAACAGGGCGCTGCGGTTGGCGAGATTCGCCCCCTCGCGGCCAGCCTCGAAGACGTATTCGTCGAGCTGACCTACAAGAACCAAGCTAACGGAAATCATCAGGAAGGCTCCGCGGAGCAGACCGAGGCGAAACGTGCGTGATATTTTTCGCGGATTCGGCGCCGTCTTTTACAAAGAAACACTCCACGTCCGGCGCGATTTCGGAACGCTCTTTTTCTCGCTGATTATTCCTCTGCTGCAGATGCTCCTGCTCGGCTACGGCATCGATACCAACATCCGCCAGATCAACACCGTCGTCTTCAACGCCGATGGCCGCAAGGAAAGCCGCGAACTCCTTGACCGCATGAAAAACTCCGATACGTTTCACGTCGTCCGCTACGTCAACAGCGACGCCGAGATGAATAACATGATCGTCGGAGGTAAGGCGCGCGTCGGAATCAAAATTCCCGTGGATTATTCCGACCGGCTGCTGCACCAGATGAGCGCGCAAGTGCTGGTGCTGATTGATGGCTCTGACTCTTCTGTAGCCGGCCAGGCCATTAACGTGACGACGGCCATCGGCCTCGATGAATCCTTGCGTCGCGTTTTGGTGAATAGCACTTCCTTGGCCGTGGAGATGCGCCCCAAGTTGCTCTTCAATCCCGATTCACGCTCGCCAAATTTCTTTCTTCCCGGCCTCACCGCAATCCTTTTGCTGAACGTCACTACGTTTCTCACCGCGTTCTCCATCGTCCGCGAAAAAGAGCGCGGCACACTCGAGCAACTTTTCGTCACGCCGGTTCGGCCCATGGGCCTGCTACTGGGCAAACTGCTTCCCTACCTCGGCATCGGCTTTTTGGAACTGCTGCTGATCCTCACCTTCATGCGCTTTGCCTTTCACGTTCCCATTCACGGCAGTGTGATTCTGTTGGCCTTTTTGTCGCTGCCGTACATCTTTGTTTCGCTTTCGCTGGGCATTTTAATTTCCAGTAGGGCCAACACCCAATCGGAAGCCATGCAGTTGGCCTTTCTGACCATCCTGCCCAGCATCTTCTTCTCCGGCTACATTTTCCCGCGCGAAACCATGCCCAAAGTCTTCTACGTCATCAGCTACTTCGTCCCGGCGAGCTACTTCATCAACATCACTCGCGGCGTGATCCTCCGCGGCGCTGGCATTCGACATCTTTGGCTTGACGGCCTCGCTCTTTTTGCTATCGGCGCCTTTCTCCTGATCATTGCCGCACGCCGCTTCCACAACAAGGTCATCATGGCGTGAACGTTCGCCCATTCCGGCCGGAGCGTGCATTTTGTTTTTCGCTCCAGCCCGTCGTATTCTGCCGCTTTGCGATCAAGTTTCCTGTTTCGCTGCAGTCCCGGGGGGAACCGATTGAACTGTCCTATCTGCGAGAAGCGCAAAAGCGCGCGCTTCTGCCCCGCCAAGGGCGAAAAAATCTGCGCGGTCTGCTGCGGCACCGAGCGCGAAGTCACCATCAGCTGTCCGCCAGATTGCGCTTATCTCGTCGTTGCACATCGTTACGAAGACCAACACCAACGTACCCTGCCCGAAGATACGCCGTTCCTCGAAGAGCGCATCCCGCAAGATATTCTCCACACCCATCAACAATTGATGGCGGCGCTGGCATTCCAAACCGCCAAATTTGCCAGCATCCAATCGACTACCGCGGACCCGGACGTCGCCGCTTCTCTCGCCGCCCTGGCTGCGACCTACAAAACGCTTCAAAGCGGCCTGCTCTATGAAAAGATTCCCGATATCCCCGTACAACGCGATCTCTATCTCGCACTTTCCCAGTTTCTCACCGAGATCAAGCAAAAAGCCGCAGAAAGCGGCAACTCCGCTGCGCTAAAAGACGCTGCGATCTTTCAGGTGATCGTTTTTCTCTACCGCATGGGACTGCTGCGTTCGAACGGCCGCCCCCGTTCCCGCCGCTTTATCGAATTTCTGCGCCGCCAATTCCCGCAAGCCGAAGAACTAAAACGCGAAGAACCGCGCATCATCGTTCCCTAGCCGCGTGGTTCCGGTGCCCTCGAAGCCGCGATCATCCCGCCAGCGACAACGAAAGCTGCGCTTGCGGCGTCACAGGCCGCTGCATCTCCTGCCACGGCCTCGCCGTCATACCCAGGTGCGCTTTGATCCGCGCCACCCGCCCCGCAATTTTCAGCCGGTACGGTTCCGGAGCATAGGCGTTCCGCACATACCAGTTTTCATACTGCCGCACCAGTCGCGGGAACTTCTCCCGCAGAAACGGCAAAAACTGTTTCGCTGACGACGGCATCAGAAACAACACTCCAGAAACGAACCACTGCGCTCCGGCTTGTTTAGCAGCCTCCGCAACAGCCTCCAATTCTCCTTCGCGATCGGTAATCCCCGGCAGCAGCGGCGAAGCCATCGCTCCAACCGCAATGCCCGCCTCGCGCAATTTCTGGATTGCCGCCAAGCGCAAATCCGGACGCGGCGCGCGCGGTTCCAGCACTCGCGCCAAGCGCGGCCGCAAAGTCGTCACCGTCATGTCCACCCAGAGCCGCGAACGCTCCGCGATCTCCTGCAGCAAGTCAATATCGCGGGTTATCAGGTTCGACTTGGTCGTAATCGAAACGCTCAGCCCTTCGTGCCTCGCCAGCTCTTCGAGGCACGCCCGCGTCACACCGTACTCCCGCTCCGCCGGCTGATACGGATCCGTCGCCGTTCCAATCCCAATATGTTCCGGCGCTCCGCCTCTGCCAACTTCAAATTTGTATTTCTTCGCGATATCCCGCGCCAGCAGCACCGCCGCGTCCTTCTTCACATAGATCTTCTTCTCAAACGCAGCTCCGTCCATCTCCATAAACTCGTGCGTATACCGCGCGTAGCAGTATTTGCACGCAAACTCGCATCCGCGGTAGGGATTAATCGTCCAGTCAAACGGCACGCGATTCGACTCGCACCGGTTCAAAAGCGACTTCACCGGCAAGAAGAAATATTCCGGCCGTTCCTCCGACTTGCGCCGCGTTGGCGCCATCGGTGAAATCGAAGCGAGGCGGGCAATGCCAACCAGCGGCGCCGGAGCGCCTTCTACCGCATCTGGTACAGCAACAGCAGTCTTCTGGAAATCCGGAGCATCACAACTTGCTTCGTCGCGATCCAGCGGCGCAGGCGGAGGGCAATCCGCCTTGCGGGTTTCAGGGTTTGCATTTACAAACCCTGAACGAACACTGTCCAGAGCGCTGCTGCCCAGGCCTGAGAGAGGGGCAAGCTCCTCGGCCCGTGGGTTCGGGCTACGTTCAGGGCTA
>AR_comb_assmDRAFT_10046897_pt1 | contig 12793 bp, 15 predicted proteins | sample ArasoioldDNA_FD_10543 | JGI IMG/M metagenome (IMG submission 10543) | reverse complement strand
CGATCGGAGATGACGCCGGATGAGATGCGAAATGGCTCCTTGAGCGGGAGGCGAATTTCGCGCAGACGGATGCGACTGACGTTGATCATTTGGGTGCGGAAGGCGAACGCGTGAGCTCGTAGGCAGGCAGCTCCCGCTCGGTGGCGCGGTGGAATGCGGTGACCTGATAGCCGAGTGCGAAGTAGTGCATGATCGCCTCGCGCGTCGCGAGGCGCCATGCGAGCGCGGCTTCCTGACTCGCGACGAGAGCGGCTTCGATGTCGTGAGGAATCGGCACGAGGATGCGTGCCGAATCGGGGAGCGGCTCGACGACGCGAACGCGTCCGTTCTCGACCACGGCCGTTCGTGCGACGTCCGGCGAGGGTCGCTCGGGTCGCGACGAGGTCGCATCCCGGCGACCGCTTCCGGATGGCGCGATTGTCCATTCGGCGACGAAACGGTCTGTCGGCAGCGCGCCGTGCAGGATGCTCCCCGTGTTCGACCCGTAGAAGTTTGGGATGTACTCGGCGATCCGTGCGCCGAGCCGGTTCAGATTGAAGTGCGCGTTGCGCGCGACGAGGGGGTCGAATGTCCAGAACATCGTCTCGACGCCGATCGCGTGCACGAGGTCGCGCTGATAGAGCTTGAGCTTCTCGCCGAGCTGTTTGCCGCGCGCGCCCTCGCGGACGGCGAGCATGTCGGACCAGTGGACGAGGCGCCCGTCGCGGACGCCGGTCAGGCCGAAGACGAAGCCGAGCATCCGGCCGTTCGAGTCGAATGCCGCGGCGGTGACGCCGCCGACCTTCTGGCCGACGCGGAGGATGGAGGCGGGGACGCGGTCCGTGAACCCGGCACCCCAGATCTCATCCTGGAGAGCCACGGCTTCGTCGTATTCGGCGTTCGTGGCGAGCGGGCGGAGGACGATCCCGTCCGGTTCGAAGCGGGGTCGTGGGTCGAGCGACGACTCTTGCACTGCGGGCAACCAGTTGATAAATAGGGCCAAGTTTGTATACAAATTCCGATGCAATTATGCGTACCACAGTCAGCCAGCGCAAGCGCCCCCGGCCACAGGAAGTCTACGAGCAGCTCCGCGCCCTGATTATCGACGGGCGGCTTGCCCCGGGCACGCGCATCGTCGAAACGGATGTCGCGACGCGGCTCGGCGTCAGCCGAACGCCGGTTCGTGGCGCTCTCCAGCGCCTGCAGCAGGAAGGCTATGTAGTCGATTCGCCGACCCTGCAGCAGACGCGACCGACGGTCGCCCCGCTCACGAGCGAGGACGCACACGAGCTCTTCCTTCTCGTCGGCGCGCTGGAGGGGCTGGCCGCGTTTCGGGCCGCGTTAGGTGCCGCGGCCGAGCGTGCCGCGCTCGCCACCGACCTGACCGCGATCAACGATGCGTTCCGCGCGGCGGCCGCGGCCCCGCGTCCGGACCACGCTCGTATCTTCGAGCTCGACGAGCGCTTCCACCGCCGCTACATGAAGGCCGCCGGCCCGCGCGTCCGCGGGCTGCACGACACCGTGAAGCCGCAGGCCGAGCGCTACGAGCGCCTGTACGTGAGCATGCTGACGTCCGAGCTGCACACGTCCGTGGTGGAGCACCGCGCGATCGTGAAGGCGATCCGCTCGGGGAACGCACCGGCGGCGCAGGCAGCGGTGGAGACCAATTGGCGCAATGCGGCTGAACGTCTCGCAGCCGTAGTCAGTGCCGCGGGAGAACGCGGGCGCTGGTAAACCGATGACCGAAAACCAATAACTCACGACCCAAAACTCATGACTCGCCACGACATCACGAGATGTCATGGCGAGTTTTCGGTCATGGGTGATGGGTCATTGGTTTTCGGTCATCGGTATTACGAGTCTCGTTAGGCGAACAGGCCTACCTGCCCGCCCGTATGCCAGAACAACACGGTCGCGTCGGCGGGAATCCGGCCATCGCGCACGTACTGAATGAGCGCCGCGAGCGCCTTCGCCGTGTAGGTGTGATCCACGAATAGAGCTTCAGTGCGCGCGGCGAGCTGCTGTGCCTCCGTGGAGGCCGGCGTCGCCACGCCGTAGCCGCCACCGACAAACGTGTCGTCCACCTCGATCCGCGCGTCCCGCGCCACGTCCTCGAGCACCGGCCCAAGCGGGATCTTCATCCCATCGATGATCGAGCGGACCTGATTCTCGACGTCGGCGGCCGGATCGTCCGCGCTCACTCCGATCACGCGCGTCGACAACCCGTGCAGTGCGCACCCGGCGACCAGGCCGGCCTGCGTTCCACCCGACGACGTGGCGTGTACGATGACGTCCGGGCGGATACCCTGCTCGAGCATCTCGCCGATCGCACGCACGAAACCGATCGCGCCCGTGGGGGTCGACGCACCCAACGGCACCTCCACCGGATGACCGCCCGCGCCGCGGATGCGCTCTGCCATGCGACGCATCGCGGGCACGCGGTCCGTTCGAGACGCGACATACTCGACCTCCGCGCCAAGCAGCGAGTCGAGCAGCGCGTTTCCCGTCAGCTTCTCCGGGCGAGCGCCATTCGCGATGAGATGACACCGCAACCCGAGCTTCGCGGCCGTTGCTGCGGTTGCCCTCGCGTGATTGGACTGCACGCCGCCAACGGTGATCAGCGTGTCTGCGCCGTCGGCGATGGCCTGCGCCACGACCACCGACAGCTTTCGAACCTTGTTCCCGCCGAACCCGAAGGGGATCGCGTCGTCGCGCTTCACGAAAATCCGGGCGCCCCCGCCGAGCGCCGCGCGGAGACGATGTGCTTCCTCTACTGGCGACGGGAACTCGCCGAGTGCGAGGGAAGGGAATTCGTTTGCGCGGCGAACCGCGGCCGATGCGTCGATGGTCGTGTTCATGTGCGCTAATGATGCGGTCCAGGCCGGGCCGCGAGAAGGCAATGGCGGTCTGGCCGTTCGGCGGTCGATATTACGCGAGCCATGGCACCGAGCAGAAGGTGAAGGGGAAGCCGGGCGGGACCCCGGCGACACCGCCCCGTCGCTGGCGACCGGGGACGGGCATTTTCGTCGTCGCTCCGCTCCAGGCGTCGCTCACAGCGCTGGTAGGGGCCATCCAGGCTCGCTTCGACCCGAAGCTCGCGCGGCTCATGCCGCCGCACGTGACGATCATCGGATCGTCCGGCGCGGGCCCGATCGCCCCGGCGACCCCGGTGTCCGAGCTTCGGTCGCGCCTCGAGCCGATCGCGAGCTCGGTCCCGCCGCTAACGCTCCAGGTCGGGCGTCCCGTTAGGTTCATGCAAACCGAGATCATCGTGCTGCCGCTGAACCCGCACGGGCCGCTTCGCGAGCTGCACGAGCGCATCAAGCAGAGTGGTCTCACGTACGCACGACCGCGCTTCGCGTTCACGCCGCACATCACGCTCAGCTTCTACCGTGAGCTCGACGTCGCCGAGCGTCGCGAGCTCCTCTCGTTTCGCGTCGATGAACCGGTTCATATCGCAGAGATCGAATGCTCGCTCAGCAATGACCCACAGCCAGCGCGTCATCTCCTGACGCTGCCGCTCGTGGGAACTCTGTCGGGACGAAACAATGATGGATGATGCTGCCCAGGTCCTTGCGACGCTCGAGCGCGATGGCGCTCCGGACGTCGCGGCGCAGGTGATCGCGCTCGCGACGAGGTACTTCGAGACGACACGCCGCGCCGAGGGCCCGGTGTCCGCGGGCCGGTCGCCTAACGAGGTGTCGGCCCGCTTCGACGAACCGATGCCGGAGGACGGAACCGATCTGACGACCATCGTCGGAAGGATCGAGCGCGACATCCTCGCGGATGCGAACCGGCTCGCCCACCCCATGTACATGGGCCATCAGGTGTCGTTCCCGCTCTCGACCGCCGTGTGGACCGACGCCGTCATCTCCGCACTCAATCAATCCCTGGCCGTGGAAGAGATGTCGCCGACGCTCACGCCGCTCGAGCACCGGGTGATCCGCTGGATGTGCGACGCGGTCGGGTTTCCGGCGGGGAGCGGAGGAACGCTCACGTCAGGCGGCACCGAAGCGACGTTTACCGCGCTGCTGTCGGCTCGCGCTGCCGCGCTGCCCGACTCGTGGATGAACGGGGTCACCGAGCCGCGGCCGGTCGTGCTCTGCGGCGAGCATGCGCACTACGCCGTCACGCGCGCGGTCGCGGAGCTCGGCCTCGGAATGCGGAGCGCGATCGTGATCCCATCGGCGAGCTACCGCATGGACGTCGGTGCGCTCGAGCGAGAGGTTCGCAGGCTTCGTGAGCGTGAGATTGCGATCATGGCGGTGGTCGCGACTGCGGGCCACACGGCGACGGGCTCGTTCGATGACCTCGACGCGATCGGGCAACTGTGCGAGAGCTTTGGCATCTGGCTGCATATCGATGGCGCGCACGGAGCGACCGCGGTGCTCTCCGAGCGCCATCGCCATCGCGTTCGCGGCATCGAGCGCGCGCGATCGATCGCGTGGGATCCGCACAAGATGATGCTGCTCCCGCTGCCGGCGGGCATGCTGCTGGTGCGCTCCGAGCGGGATCTGCAGTCGGCGTTCGCACAGCGAGCACCCTATCTCTTTCACGGGGACGCGGAGGCGACGCGCGTTCGCGACCAGGGCGTGCGCAGCTTCCAGTGCTCGCGCCGAGCCGACGTGCTCAAGCTGTGGGTGGTGCTGCAGCGCCTGGGGCGTCGGGGCGTTGCGGCTCTTCATGATCACCTCTGCGACCTCGCGGTTCAGGTTCGCGAGGAGCTCGAGAAGCATTCCGAGTTCGAGGTCCTTCATGTGCCGGACTCGAACATCCTCTGCTTCCGCTACGTGGGTCACTCGCGGGCCGACGATGAGACGCTCGACGCGATCAATCGTGAGATTCGCGAGCGGTACAACCGTTCGGGCGCGGGCTGGATCACGGCAACGCTGCTCGATGGGCGTCGCGTGCTGCGCGTGACGATGATGAACCCGCGCTCGACGCGCGCTCACATTCGTGCGCTCGTCGATGGGCTCCTCTCCGTTGGTGCCGACGTCATGGACGAGCGGTCGGGACCGTCTGGCAAAGCGTCATCGCGGACGCACGCGGGTGGCTGACGCCGCGGACCAACGCGGGCTGGCTTCCGTGTTCGGCAAGCCTTTTTCGGAACAACAACGACGCGGATGTTGCGGAAACGACTGGATACTGCCTAACGGGCAAGACTCGTCACGTGACGGGCCACGATTGAGCGAGAGCCCTGGGTCTTCTGCTGTTGATCCGGGCTCGTGGCGCGAGCCAGCGTCGATGCAAAGCCGCACGCGGCGGTTTCCGCAAGATCCGCAAGATCGCCGTCCCCCGTAAAGGTGTTGCGTCGCATCGAAGCCCTGCCTACTGCGCGGGGCGATCCTCTCGTGTCCGCAAGCGGGCCATATCTGCGTGTGTCCTTGCTGACGCGTTGGAGAATCCTCGCCCGGAAATCCGATCGCGCGCCGCCGGCGTACTTGGATCGAGCACGCCAACGATCCCGACGAGGAGGAGGTGCGATGGGACGAAAGGTATGGGTCGCGATCGGCTCGGTCGCGATCGTCGCAGCAGGGATCGCCCTCTGGCGCCCGCATCGGGTGACGGCAGCGCCGACACCCCCGCTCAAGGCCGAGTCGGAGATCCGGTCGCTCGACATCGAGTTCTACGAGCGCCGCATTGCCGAAGACTCCCTCGGCGCCTCAGACCGGTCGCGACTGGCCTCCCTCTATCTCCAGCGCGCCCGCGAGACCGGCAGCTATCCCGATTACGAGCGGGCTGCCCAGCTCGCGCGGCGGTCGCTGGACCTACGAGAATCGCACAACGCCGAGACGTACGCGCTGCTCACGTCGGCGCTCCTCGCCAAGCACGAGTTCACCGAGGCGCTGCGCGCGGCCCGATCGCTCTACGCCGACGACACCACTGATGCCAGCCATACCGCACTCCTGGCGGAGGTCGAGCTCGAGGTCGGCGATTACGCGAGCGCCGCCACGCATTTCCGTGCCGTCTCGTTCGACGCCGACAAACCGTCCATCGCCGCTCGGCTCGCGCGATGGTACGAGGTCACTGGCCAACTATGGAAAGCGCAGTCGATCCTGCGCCTCTCGGCCGCTCGGCTGGCCAGGTCGAGCGACGTCCCCCGCGAACAGCTCGCGTGGTTTCACTACCGGCTCGGTGAGCTCTACCTCCGCGGCGGACAGCGTGACGCGGCGGATTCCTCGTTCCATCGCGCCCTCGTCGCGCTCCCAACCGACTACCGCGCACTCGGCGGGCTGACTCGGCTCTCCGCCGCGAAGGGCGACTGGAAGGCAGCGCTCGACTTCGGTGCCCGCGCGATCGCCGTTCAGCTCGACCCGGCAACGTTAGGCACGATGAGCGATGCCTACGCCGCGCTTGGCGACACCACGCAGGCCCGATCCTTCGCCGACGCCATGGCCGTTGCGGCGCTCAGTCAGCCGGGGGCGATCCACCGGGCGTGGGGACTCTTCCTCCTCGATCACAACCGGGACGTGGCGCGAGTTCTTCGCGAGGCGCGCGCCGACACCGTGCATCGTCGCGACGTGTTCGGGTACGACCTGCTGGCGTGGGCGTCGTACAAGGCGGGTCGCATTGCCGACGCCCGCAAAGCCTCTGCGCTCGCGCTGTCGCAAGCCACCGAGGATGCGACGCTCTTCTATCACGCGGGAACGATCGCGATTGCTGCGGGAGACTCGACGGCCGGCCGATCGCTGCTGGCACGCGCATTCGCGCTCAACCCGTCGCTTGCCTCACGAGGTGCTCCACGTGTCTGAGCTGCTCGCCTTCGGGACGCTGGGCTTCCGCCACATCACGGACCCGCGTGGAGCCGATCACATTCTCTTTCTCCTCGCGCTCGCCGCCATCTATCGCTTCAAGGACTGGCGCGAGTGCACCTGGGTCGTCACCGCCTTCACCGTGGGCCATTCGGTGACACTCGCGCTCGCGGTGACCGGCGCGCTCGTGCTGCCGTCGCGCGTCATCGAATTCCTGATTCCGGTGACGATCGTCGCGACGACCCTCGAGAATCTCATCGTTCGCGATCGATCCGCCGCGTTGTGGGGCCGGCGATATCGTCCCGTGTTTGCTGGCGTCTTCGGACTGGTGCACGGCGCCGGTTTCGCGAACTACCTGCGAAGCCTGTTCGTTGACCGGATTGCGATTCCCCTGTTCGGGTTCAACCTCGGGCTCGAGGCCGGCCAGTTGATCGTGATCGCGCTGGCGTTCATCTCGTTTGCCGCTCTCGATCGAATCATCTCCGTGGTAATCGCGGCGTCGCGCCGACAGGAGGTTGCCGGTCCCCTCCGGATCCGCACGCTGGCGGTGTCGGTCCTGGTGATGTCCGTGGCCGCGCGGTGGATGCTGGAGCGCTACCCGTGGTAGCCCTTCGCCGACGTCTGATCGTTTCGGCCACGGTGATCGTCTGTGGCATCGCCGCGAGCGCGACGGTGGCATTTTCCCACCCGCTTCACACGACGCTCACGGAGATCACGACTCTGCCCGACGGCAGTGTCCAGATCGTGCTTCGGGCGTTCATCGACGACTTCTCCGCTGCCGTGACGCGCCGCGCAGCGCTCCAGGGCACGCCGATTCCAACGCCCGCCGACTCGGCGGCTGCTCGATACCTTGGCGAGACCGTGGTGCTGACCGACGCGGGCGGCCGGCGAGTGCCCTTGCAGGTCGGTGGTATGCGCCGGACGGATGATCTCGTCTGGATCACGCTTCGCGCACCAACGCTGCGCTCGGCTGCCGGGGCCCGCCTAACGAATCGCGTCCTGTTCGAGCGCTGGGACGATCAGGTGAACATCGTCCAGACCGCCATCGGTGGCCGTCGTCAGACGCTGCTGTTCACGAAGCGAGACGGCGATGCTGCGAAAGCGATCTAGGTGCCTAACGCCTTCTTGATCGCGGCTTCGAGATTCTGGGCCCCGCCGAGGCCGGTGTAGACGACCGTGCCCGTCTTGTCCACGACGACGACGTACGATGTCGCCGCGGCGTCGTACGCGTCGGTGGCGGTGCCCTTGCGATCGAAGTACACGTCGAGCGGCAGCCCGTGCTTCTCGGCGTAGAGCCTCACGCGCTCGGGCGTCTGGTTCACCGACACCGCGACGCCGATGAACTTCACCTTGTTCCCGTACTTTTTCGCGACGTCGACCATCGTGGGCTCGAGCTGCTTGCACAGCGGACACCACGTTGCCCAGAACTCGATGAGCATCGGCGTCTTGCCAACGTACTGCCCGATGTCGAAGGACTTTCCGTCCAGCGTTTCGACGACGGTGGATGTCGGCGCCTTGGCGCCTACGGGGAGTCCTGTTTCCTGCGCCCGAAGGGCAGAAACCGGGAACGGGGAACCGGCAACCGAAAGCACTGGCGCGATTGCGATCGCGCCGAACGCAGCGAGTGCCAGCCATGCACGCCGTTTGAGCTGATGGCTGATGGCTGATGGCCGATGGCTAGTCATATGATCAGTTGACCCATCTTGATCAGGTAGTATTCCGCCACACCGAGCATCACGAACGCGAACACCGTCTTGATTCGAACCATCCAGATTCCCGCGCGAGGCATGCGACTCAGCGCGCCGCTGGACACCCCCACCGCGACGAGCAACGCGCACATTCCGAGCGAGAAGGCGAAGAGGTACGCGAAACCCAGCCACGCGCTCTTGGTCGTGGTTACCCATGTCAGCACTGCCGCCATCACTGGCGCAGAGCACGGAGCCGCAACGAGGCCCGACATCGCGCCCATGACGAAGGCTCCGGAAAATCGTCCCCCGGTTCCCGCACTCGACGCGCGCTGAACCAGCGACGCCGGGACTCGTATCGGCATGACGTCCAGCATGGCGAGCGCCGTAATCACCAGCAGGTTCGCCATGGCGAAATACAACCACGGGTTGGTACTTATCGTACCAAACAACGTACCCGTGAGCCCGGCGAAAAGTCCCAAGGATGAATAGACCGCTGCGAGCCCAACCACGTACGTGAGCGAGAGCAGCAGCGGACGCCACCGATTGGTCCGCACCCCGCCGGCCGTCTGTCCTCCGACGATCGCCGCCGTGATCGGGATCATCGGGTAGATGCATGGCGTGAGGCTCGTCAGCACCCCCGCGACGAACAAAAGGGGCACCGCCACGAGTGGCCGCCCCGAAAGCGTTTGTGCGATGTTCGAAAAGTCCATTGAGCGCTTAAAGCTATTCAGCGGCAAGGCGGTGCGGAACGAACGGGTGGCCCAGAAGGGCCGCACGCCTCAGTCCGCCCGATTCTTGCTGGGATTCTGCCGTACCGGGTAATACCAGTAACAAAACGATGCTGGAGCAACCGATGGGTCTCATACGTTCTGTGGCACTCATAGCACTCGCATGTCCCGCGTTGGCTGCCTGTAACGAAGACAACACGTTGGGTCTCGCAGACAGCACCCGAGACAGATTCACCGCGTCGCTGTCCGGCGCAAACGTTCGACCGGTGCCGGTCGCCACGACCGCATCGGCTACCGCCCAAATGAGCGTTCGTGATCCGGGAGTGGGCCAGACGCAGCGGCAGCTGACGTACGCGATCGTCGCCACCAACCTCACGTCCGCGACATCCGCTCACATTCATCTCGGCGGAGCGGCGATTGGCGTTGGGCCAATCCTCGCCACGCTGTACACGAATCCGACCGACTCCGCCATCACGTCCGCGACGCTCGTGGAGGGAGCGATTCCCGAAAGCGCGTTCTCCGGCATCACCCTCGATTCGCTCGTGACGCTCATGAGCGTCGGCGCGGCCTATCTGGATATCCATGCGACGGGCAACCCGCTCGGACTCATTCGCGGGCAGCTGACCAAGAAGGGTGAAGAGCCTCCGAGTGACCTGTTCGCGGCTCCGTCCCTCGCTGGGGCAAAAGAGCGGCCGACACCGGTGGTCTCGAACGCCATCGGCTCGGCGACCTTCGAGCTGCTGACCAACGGGACGGTCCGATTCAAGATCGACGTCTCGGGCATCACCGGGGCGACGATGGCGCACATTCACACGGGAGTTGCGGATTCGGCGGGTCCCATTGCCGTGACGCTGTTTACGGCGGCAGTTCCCACAGGGCCACTGACCGGCACGCTCGCGAGCGGCGCCTTCGCCCCGTCGAACATTCAGCTCTCGGGTGTCTCGTTCGACTCGCTGCTCACGCTCATGCGCCTTGGGCGCACGTACGTGAACGTGCACACGCAGCTCAATCCGGGCGGCGAGATCCGCGATCAGATTCAGCCGGTGTCGGTGTTGCCTAAGTAACCGTGAGACGGGAAGCGGGAAGCGGGGTTAACGGCGCTGTTCTCCCCTTTCCGCTTCCCGTTTCCCGCTTCCCGGCAGTTTTGTCCGAAACCACGCTGCGCTCGAGGGGGTAAGGATTCCACGCACCTTCTCCGGAGCGATCCCGATGGCCGGCACGATTGGCCGCGCACTGGATAGAACAGCTGTTACGATTCTCGCACTCGCCATCGTCGCGAGTACTGCGTCCGCTCAAATCGGTGGGACAGCCCACCGCCACGACGCGACTTCGGCGGCCAAGGGCGCATCCCACGCGAAGCACGACACGGAGGCCGAGGCGGACCCGGCTCATGCCGTGCACGACGCGATGGGCGGCGCAATGAGCGCGAACCCGCACATGCGCATGTCACCCATGCGTGTCGCGTCGGCGGCCGACTCCGCGCGCGCGGAGAGCATCGTGGAGCGCGCTCGTACGGCGCTCGTGAAGTACAAGGACGTTCGTGTTGCCGAGCGCGAGGGCTACCGGATGTTCGCTCCGAACATCAAGAACCAGCCCGTCTATCACTTTACGAACCTGCGTCTCGCGATCCGTGAGCGATTCGAGTTCGACCCCGCGCGGCCGTCGTCGCTGCTGTACAAGCGAAATCCTGACGGATCGCTTCGACTCGTGGGGGCGATGTACACGGCGCCGAAGAACGCGACCCCGGAACAGCTCGATGCCCGCGTGCCGCTTGGCATCGCGCAGTGGCATCTGCACACGAACATGTGCGTGCCGAGACTGACGCAGACCGCTCGATGGAAGGAGGCGAGCAACGGCCTGCCGGTCTTCGGTCCGGCAAGCCCGATCTCGACCGCCGACGCGTGCGACAAGGTGAACGGAAAGTTTCTGCCAGTCGTCTTCAATTGGATGGTGCACGCGAATCTGTATGAGCCCGACGTATGGGCAGATCATCACTAGCGCCGTACTCCTCACACCCGGAGCAATCCGCGATGGAACTACGCGTCATCGGTCTGAACTTCCTCTATGCGGGTCTGGGCGTCGTGCTGATGTTCGTCTCCTATCGGCTGATCGACATCCTCACGCCGTCGGTCGACTTTCAGGCCGAGCTGAAGAACGGCAACGTGGCGGTCGCGATCTTCATCGCCGCGCTGTTCCTCGCCATCGCGATCATCATAGGCGGAGCACTGAATTGACGAGACGCGCTGCTGCCGCTCTCGGAATTCTGCTCGTCGTCGGCGCGCCGCGTCTCGTTGTGTCCCAGGGACAGCGCGACGCCGATCGCTACGATCAGACCTTTCGCAAGTACAGCAAGCGCTACTTCGGCGTGGGCTTCGACTGGCGCGTGTTCAAGGCTCAGGCGATGGCCGAAAGTCAGATGAACCCTAACGCGCGAAGCTGGGTGGGCGCGCGGGGGCTCATGCAGCTCATGCCGTCGACGTACAACGACATCCAGTCGCGCGCGTCTGGGTTCGGGTCGATCGACGATCCCGAGTGGAACATCGCCGCCGGCATCATGCACGACCGATCGCTCTGGCGGCGCTGGGAGCGCGACTCCATCGACGTCGACCGTCGCGAGTTCATGTTCGCGAGCTACAACGCGGGCGAGGGCACGATCATGAATGCGCAGCGAGCGTGCGTGCAGCGCGCGCTCGATCGCCGGGCGTGGCGCAGCGTCGAGACGGTCGCCCCCGACGTTCCACGCTGGCGCTATCGGGAGACGTTAGGCTACGTGCGCAAGATCCGAGGCGGCCTGGAGACGCTCGACGACAAGGGGCGCGTCAGGAAAGCCGGGAAACGGTAGCCGTTTGTCATCCCTCGCTGCGCTCGGGATGACACCATCATTTCCGGGCCTCGAACCGCGCGAGAACGACTCCCGCAGAATCGCTCAACTCGAGCTGCTGGCCGGTGACCTTCCACCGCTTCACCCGCAGGAGCACGGGCAGGAATGCGGCTTCGGTATCCATGCCGTCCCGACACGCCATCTTGGTGGAACCGACGCCGCTGAAGCGCAGGCCATCGCCATTCAGCTCGTAGACGCCGAACAGGCGGTTGCAGCCGCCCGAACCGCTGACCGTCTTCGCATCCTGTTGAAGAACGATGTGGGCTGCCCGTTGCGTATCCGCCGGTGGCGTCACTGCCTTGTCCCCGAGCGCGACGAGCTTCCAGTCGGTGCCACGAAGGTTGGCTGAAGCGACTACCGAGTCGGTGACCTTCGGAGTCGCCACTGCCGGTATCGTGTCCGGGCGAGTACCTGTCTCGCTGGCGGGTTGCTTCGAGCAGCCGAAACCAGCAGCGATCGGACAAACGAGGGTGGCGGCGAGACGACGTGGGGCGGAGAACATTCGGCCTCCGGCAGGGAGTAGGTCCAGGGCAATCAGAACATAGCGTGCTCCCGGGAGAGCCGGGGCGCCGCTGGCTCGAGCCCCTTACATTTCCGGACGCATTACGACGGGCGCGCGCGTCGCCCGGGGCGACCGTGATGCCGAACCCGCCGTGCCGAGTCCGGTCACGCCCGATTCCCGACTTGTCCTGAGCGTTAGCGAAGGATCTTCCCTATTCCCGATTCCCGACGAATGGCGCCGCAGTTCATCTACGTCATGAAAGG
>AR_comb_assmDRAFT_10188832_pt1 | contig 12800 bp, 8 predicted proteins | sample ArasoioldDNA_FD_10543 | JGI IMG/M metagenome (IMG submission 10543) | reverse complement strand
CGCGCTAGCGCTGGGTCATAGGAACTTGCGCCTGTTGCCGCCTCCAGCCTCATGGGCGCAATCGAGGTTTTCGAGGGCTCGTGGAATGGCGAGTGGCGAGCGCTATCGGAGATTCAGGTCAGAGTAGTGGGCGAAGTTGGACAGCGCGACCTGATCGCTGCCGGGTATATAGAAGCCAAACTTGCCCGCGCCGAGATTGACTCCTGGCTGAGACCATCGATCGACGACAGTCCAACTGTCCCCGTGCTTGATCTGATGGACGATCTCGGTGGAAGTGATGCGAACGTTGATCGTGCGGAAACTCTTCTTGTCGCCCTTATCCGACACTCTGATGTCGGTCGTCTTCTGCCCGTTACGAATAACGGTGCGATAGAAGTAATTTTCGTCAAGTTGGAACAGAACGTAGTTCTTGGGGTCGGTGTAGTTGAATACCCATTGCAGAACATGCCCCTTGGCTGGCATCGCGGAAAACATAAAGGTTCCCGCCGGAGGGGCAGCGTAAAGGACGAAGTCTCCGCCCTTGCGGATGAAAGTATCTCCCTCATGCTTCCATGCTCCCGGGTCGTCCCACTTGGACATCCCGTTCGGGGCGAGAGGCAGATCCAGGGTTTTCGATTGACCAGCCGCGAGCTCAATTGTGAACGATCGGGTGAACCTGTCGGCGGTTCGCGCCGTAAGAGTGTAGGTGCCAGGGGCAAGATTGAGCGGGACACCGCTGCTCACCATTTTCAGCAAGTCACCTTTCACCAACGCAACGTTGGCGTCGGCGGGCGTGAAAGTAACTTTCAATTGGCTAGGTGCGGTCTCCAAAGCGGCATCGGCAGCAGCCAGAGATATAGCTGAGCCCGCGACGAAGTGTTTCTTGAACTGTCTCGACTTGAATCGATCTTTCCGCAGCTCGACCGTATGGTCTCCTGGATTGATCGTTGAGACTGAGAGTGTCCCGTCAGACTGAATGGTCCCAATGAGCGCTTGATCGATAAACACCGTGGTTCCCGGAGAGCCACCCTGGATGGCTAACGAAGCCAGACTCGGCTGCGGTTGGAGATTGAAGGTCAACCGGGCCTCTTCGTCCTTGCGAATGCGAACCTTTTGTGGCGGAGGATCCTGAAAACCGCTCTTGGAAATTTGTATTACGTAGTCCTTGAGCGCAAGATTTGGTATGTGCAACTGGCCGGATTGAGTGAGTTGTGGTTGAAGTTTGCCGTTGAGAAGAACTCTTGCGTCGTCTTGACCGGCAATGACAACGAGAGAGCCAACGTTGTGATTTGGCTCGGCGGGCGGCTGATTCGAGGAGGGGACTTTTCCAGCGCTCTCATCGATCGCTTGAGGCGAAGCGGGCTGAGATGGTTCGGGAGTCGTTTCTGGCGTATCGGAAACAGCGGGGTTAGATGCGGATGGCTCCTCCGCTGCCGGAGCAGAAACGTTGGGTGTTGAAACCGTAGCAGCCGGTGCCGGGCTCTGCTCTGGTTGAGGAGAGTAGTGTTTTCGCGTGAAGAAAAAGGTTCCCGCAATCAGGAGCATCGCAGCTGCGGAAATGAGAATCAGTGTTGTGGAACTCGACTTCTCCGCGCCTCTTGATTTTGATGGTGGCGTTTTGACTTTGGCCACTTGCGCCGGTTCGACGATTTGAGCTGTCTCGGGCTCTGGCTTGGGCTGTGGTTTCCTCGGAGTGGTTCGGAGCCTGCCTCGCGTCGGGATCTTGCGCAACGCTTCGCTCGGTGTAGCGTTTTCGGTCGTGGGCTTTGCCGATGGAACCTCGGGGGGGGCAGTCTGGGTTGGCGCATCCGAATTCGCCGGAACCGGACTTGTCGAAGCCTGGTTTGCCGAAGGCTGGCTTGGAAGCACGGGACTTGCCAAGATCGGACTTGCGACAACGTGGCTTGGCACATCGGGATCCGGCTCGACCGCGCTCGGGACAGCCGGGCTCGGCAGCGGGTTGCTATCCTCGTGCGAAGGCTCTGGAGTGCTCGGTGGTGGGACATGAAAAATGACGGTCGCGCCCTTACGGCGCGCAGACGCAGCTGCACTCTCCTGTGGAAGTAGTCCCAACCGCAGAAGAAGGGTATTGGCGATCGACAAGATTTCGCCATCGGTCCAATGCTTGGCGGCTATCGTCTGTATGCGTTCGACGAGTGCTTGTTTTGCCGCCGCGTCCGCGGCACCAGCGATTTCGTGCTGCAGACGCCGCAAGTCATCCAAGTCGCGGCGGCGGTCCTGACGGCGCCGGGCTTCCTGATCGCGCTGGACTGCCTCCTGAATCTGGAGCAACTTGGAATCGTGGGGATGTACCGCCAATCCTTCGGCAACCCATGCCAAAGCTCCGAAAAGATCTCCCGAGGACTGCAGCTTGCGAGCTTGCGAAACCCAGTCGTCCACCGAACTTGATGTCTTCCGCTCTACGATACGGTTGAGGATGGTTTTGGCGGTCGGATGGGTGCGGTTCAAGCTGAGCGCCTGATTGGTGAGCTTCTCAGCTTCCAGCCAATCCGTTTCTACGATCGAAGAAGCGTGCTCTACCAAAGCATTGGCAAGAATGGCGCGCGCGAGAGAATTGTTCTTGTCGAGATCATAAGCTTTGCGCAACAACTGAATGGCCTCGACAGACTTTCGCTGCGCGAACAACTCCTGACTTTCCGTGATAAGACGGTTCGCTTCGGCCTTTCGTTGTGCGCCATCCTGGGCGCTTTTTTCGAGTTCGGAGAACTGCGCGTCATTGGGGAAATCAGCTGTCGAGCCACGCAGCAAATCCAACGCGCGAGAGTAGTCGCCCGAGCGCAGACAGGCTTTGATCTGCTCGACGTGCCGCGTTCTGGATCCCGTGCCGGGTTCTGTTTGCTCTTGGTTAGGAATCATCCCAACATGCTCATGACGGCCCACAATACTTCATTATTAGCGAGAACTCAGGCGAGAGTAGGTGACTGTCGTAATCATCGGCGGGAGGGTAAGCGTCTGTATGTCATTGAAACGATTGGGAATCCTCGAAGGTTCCGCTATGTTGAGTCTTAGTGGATACCGATGTCGGGCAGGCTCGTGCGGTCTTCTATTATTGCGTCGTTGGACACACTGCTTATGGCAATCTTAGAAAGGTACGCACTGAGAGTCTTGCCAGATGTGCCATCGAAAAAGCGAGGGTAGTCTCGAACATCAAGAACCCTAGGGAAGCACGCGTCGTTTTGGGGCTGGAGGGTTGTCGAGTGGGAAAAGGAGCAGTATATGCAGTCCTACTGTCCGCCTTTCTATGCGCGTCGGGACACGGGCAAGTGACAGGAATGTTCAAAGGAGTCCTTTTCGAGGATTGGCGGCCCCGATGTGAGGCCACTGCCCGAAACTCAGCGTCGACGGATGGCTTTCTGGCTGCTTGTATTCGTGCGGTCGAAGCTAGAGTTACGGAAAGACAACCCAGCACTTGTGTTATTGGAAGATCGATTGTGTCGGATCTGTTCGAACGGAGGCGTGAAGGGCCATCTTTCCATGAAATGCCAGTCTGGCAACTGCTTGACAGCCGTGCATTCTACTTCATCTCGCGTATGACCATTGATGCGGATGGTGCGCCTAATGCGTACCATCCCGACGATGCAGGGCTCGACGATTTGGCGAACGCGGGTGCGCCCGGACATTGGGACGGAATTGTCACTGATCGCGACGGACATCCCATGATTCAGCAGGAGAGTGATCCATCCCCTGGCTACTACATCTCGTGCACATCGCTCTTCGATAAGACTAAGAATTTCGCCGACCCGAGAGGATACGTAGACGCATCGTCGATTCCATATATAGCTCTGCCAAGAGAACTGGCGATCCGCGAAGGCGTGCGGCTGGGGGACTTCGCGTTTGTCATCAACCTGCGGAATGGAAAATCGTCATACGCCATTTATGCGGATGTCGGAGCTTTCGGGGAAGGATCCATCGCGCTGGCGGACGCACTCGGAGTCTCATCCAATGCCCGTCATGGCGGGCAGTCCGGTGGAATCCTGTATCTGTTGTTTCCCGGTTCCGGCAATCAGCGTCCACGGACGATCGCTGAGATCCGGGATGAAGGCGAAAAGCTGCTTTCACATTCGGTCAGTTTGAAAGCATCCTCGTCCTGTTCCGGCACGGATGATTCTTCAGTCGACAGCGGAGATTTCTGAACACCTCGTCAGAAGACCAATTTGACGACTCGCATGAGCAACTCTTCCGGGGACAAAATGATCAGTCCCAGTGGCAGAAGCGGCGCCGCGGTTGCTGCGGCGAGACGACCCACATCCTGCAGGTTGAACGGTATGGCCCGCATGTCGCGAACCATCGAATAACTATTTCCCAGGTCGGCTAGCGATTGAATGTCGGCGCTGCCCAGCAGTTCATTCTCGTGATGTGGGTTCTCCAGAACCCATTTCTGTTCAAATCCCTCCACGTAGCGATTGGCCAGAAGGCCGTACTCTGCCAAGCCCTTGCGCTTCGCACTCGCGAGTTGTGGACTGAACACAAGCAATGGTCCGAGAATGGCAATCAGAAAGAAAACGACCAAGCTTGCGGCTTCTCGCTTGAAAGAGAGGAGATCTGCTCCTCCGTACAACACTCGTGTGGCGATCATTCCCGAAAGCAATACCCCTTGTGCAAACAAAACTGGACCGAACGCGAACGCACTCTTACCAAGAAATGCCAGACCAGCCGCGCGATCCGGATGCGTAGGGATGAGGTGCAGATCCAGGCGTGAAACCTGCCATAGCAACCGGGTCCAGATGAAAAAGCGCACATACCATCGCAGCAGGATGAACTGAAAAATTGGGATGCTGACAAAGGCATTCCAATATCCTGGGATCGTCAGGTCGAGTCGGCCGTCGTGAGGCGTTGCATACCATGTTGGGGCACCCAAAACGACCTGGTTCCTCCACAGCCACTGTCCGACGGTGAACACGAACAGCAATAACCCGAGTTCGAGAGGAACTGAGTTGCGAAGACGAGTCGCGGAATCTACTGCAGCGATAAATCTGGGAACATCTTTCTCAACAACGATCCGACGAGTCAGGAAAGCCTTAACGACAAGCCTGATGCGTGAATGAACCACCAACTCGGCGGCAATCAGAACCGGCAGCGCGACCAGCAATCGCGCGTGGGCTTCGATATCGTGGAGGAATGATAGTCCTGTTGTCGTCCCTGCACCCGACGCGAGAATCGATAACACGAATAGCGGAGCCCATGCCACGACGGTGATCACGGCTATTCGGCGATAGAGTAGTTCCAGGGTATCCCCAGAAAGACGAGACCGCCGCATGAGTTGGAAGATCGGCCCACCCAGGACCAGCGAAAAATCTGGGGCCTCTTGCGTAACCGATGGCATGAGGGTTGGGCCCTTTGGTTCTTCCCGGATTTCCTGCACAGTTGGCGTCATGGCAGTCGCTCCATAGTTGTCATGCTCGTGTCCCGATCCAATATCCTTCGACGTGTCGCTGGGCTCGACGCGTAGTAATCCCATGCTGCTATCCGGCCTTGCCCGCGACTTGCTCGCGAGTCATCTTGGCTGCCAGATCGGACTTCGAAATATGCAGAAAGTCCGAAGCATTGCCACGAGCAAATAGATCCAGGACGCGAGCGATAAGCCCTGTCCAACCAGTCTGGTGGCTCGCCCCAAGACCGGCGCCGTTGTCTCCATGGAAGTACTCGTAGAACAGGATGTAGTCCTTCCAATGTGGATCATCCTGGAACTTTTTCGTGCCGCCGTAAACTGGACGCTCGCCTTTACCATCTCGCAGGAAGATGCTCGACAGCCTTCGGGAGAGTTCATTTGCGACTTCGTACAGGTTCATCAGCTTTCCTGAACCCGTAGGGCATTCGACTTTGAAATCATCGCCGTAGAACTGATACAGATTCAGTAACGCCCGGAGGAGCAGACCGTTAACGGGCATCCACACGGGACCACGCCAGTTGGAATTACCGCCGAACATTCCGTTGTTTGATTCGGCAGGAAGATATTGAACCTTGAACTCCTGCCCGCTGAGATGGAACACAAACGGATGGTCCTCATGGAATTTGGAAAGTGATCGGATGCCGTAGGGTCCAAAGAACTCGTTTTCGTCGAGCATGTAGCGCAGGATCTGCTCGATCTTCTTTTTGTTACAGACGGACAACAATCGGCGTCCCCCGTACCCGACGAACTTGTCATCTGCGGGAGCAACATGATTCAAGAGATCGGGGTGGCGCTTCCTGAAAGTTTCGACTAATTCCTTCAGGTGGGGATTCCTTGCAAGGACACCTGTCGGCTCCAGAACCGTCGACGCACACAGAGGCAGTAGTCCGACCATTGACCGGACTTTCAGCCGGATGGAATCGCCATTGGGAAGGTGGAGCAAATCATAGAAGAAGCCGTCCTGGTCGTCCCACATCTCGTCGTGATTGTCCCCGATCCGATCCATAGCGTAGGTGATCCAGAGGAAATGTTCGAGGAAACGAAATGCGATCTCCTCGTACATCGAATCGTAGTCAGTGAGGATGAGGGCGATCTCCAGCATGCACTGGCAGTAGAAAGCCATCCATGCGGTGCCATCGGCTTGATCCAGGTACCCGCCCGTTGGCAACGGCGCACTGCGGTCGAAAACGCCGATATTGTCGAGACCAAGAAACCCCCCGGCGAAAACGTTTTTGCCCGAGGGATCCTTCCGGTTGACCCACCAATTGAAATTCTGCATGAGCCCTTGGAACGATCGCTCGAGGAATCGGAGATCCGCCCGTCCGAGTTCTGTCTCGATGTTGTACAGGAATAAAGTGGCCCAGGCGTGTACCGGCGGATTCACATCACTAAAATTCCATTCGTAGGCTGGAATCTGTCCGTTTGGATGCGCATACATATTGCGCAACATCAGCAAAAGCTGATCCTTGGCGAAGTCGAAGTCTACCAGTGATAGAGCAATCGTGTGAAAGGCCAGATCCCAAGCGGCATACCATGGATACTCCCACTTGTCGGGCATCGAGATGATGTCGCGGTTCAACATGTGGAACCACTCCATATTTCGAGCGTTCCCGGTGCGGGCTCCGATCAGGGGATGGGAGCCATGTTCAGCGAGCCACGTGTCGAGATCGAAGTAGTAGTACTGCTTGGTCCAGAGCATGCCGGCAAGAGCCTGGCGGTGTACACGCTTTGCATCCTCATCGAGAGAAGTGGGTGTGATGCGATTGTAGAACTCGTCGGCGTCAGCGAGGCGTGCTGCAATGGTTTTGTCGAACGCACTGAATGCATCAGCGACCGGTGTGACGCTCAAGCGCAGGCGAACGACGGTGCTGCCCCCCGCAGGTACTTCCAGTCGATAATGCGCAGCCGCCTTGGTGCCTGTTCTATCTGAATTGACTGCATCTTCCCGACTGGAGATCAGGTACTCGTGAAAAGCATCCTTTACATAAGGCGAAGGATTGGGCTGTCCCCACAGCTTTGTGTTGTTGGACTCGTTTTCCGTAAACAGCAGTTCTGGATTGCCTTCGCAATCCAGTGTCATCTCGCCCAGTTGATCATGCGATGCTCTGACCGATGACTCTCCTACCTGACGTATCGATGGTTTGGCAGCATCTTTCTCCCAGGACCATGTGTTCCGGAACCATATTGTAGGGAGCAGATGCAGTTGCGCCGTCTCGGGGCCACGATTGTGAACGGAAATCCTGATCAGCACGTCCTCGGGGTCGCCCTTGGCGTACTCGACAAAAACATCGAAATAGCGATCAGCGTCAAACACTCCAGTGTCGAGCAGCTCGTATTCAAAGTCATCGCGGCTTCGCCGGCGGCTCGTCTCCACTAAGTCTCGATAGGGAAATTCCTGTTGCGGATATTTATAGAGGTACTTCATGTAGGAGTGCGTGGGCGTGCTATCGAGGTAGAAGTAGTATTCCTTTACGTCTTCGCCGTGATTGCCCTCGCTGTTCGTCAGGCCGAACAAGCGTTCTTTGAGGATTGGGTCACGTCCGTTCCAAAGAGCGATAGAGAAACACAGTTGCTGCTTGTCGTCGGAGATCCCGGCCAACCCATCCTCTCCCCAACGATAGGCGCGAGAGCGCGACTGGTCATGACTGAAATAGTCCCACGCATTTCCGTTATTACTGTAATCTTCGCGAACCGTGCCCCACTGTCGTTCACTGAGGTAGGGCCCCCATTTCTTCCACGGAATTCCTTTCTCACGCGCATCATTCAACCGATGCTGCTCGGTCGTTTCCATATATGCGATTCCAGGTTTCTGAGTCTTTGTCATGGGATATTCCCTCTCTTGACCTCGATCTGTTGGTCAGCGGACGCTTCGTCTTCAAGGTGCCGACTACGTCTTCCTGGTTCGGAGACAATGAAATGTGTGATAGCCACAAAGACTGACTATGCGTACTGGCCCTGAATGGAGGAGGCATGGCATGAGCAGGTCCGAGGGCCGTTGGCTGGGTCGCCGTCCGCACGGGCTACGCTTCCACCAATACAGTTAGACCTTCCGCTCAGGTTTTGAACTGTTAGAAATACCAGATTGTCGCGCGCGCAATTCCCGATAGCATGAGCTCCAATCGTTTGGTCCGGGGCGGCATAGTTTGGCCGCGACGACGTAGGAAAATCCTCAGCTACACAGTAGTAACAGCGATGTTTAGTTGAAGATCGGAATCATTGCGTTGGATCCCTCTCATCTTCCGCGGGGGTGTGTAGTCGGCGTCGCAATCCTCATTAGGAACTCATACGATGCTGCTCACGGCGAGTCATTGAGCTTTAGAGCTGGAAATTTGTTTGTCGGGGGCCGACGCTCGCATGAAGAAGGAAATCTGCTTTAGCGGCAAGACGCCCGGGCGATCTTCTCAGCTGAGTCCAGTACGGTTCGGGAAGCTCTCCGAACCGAACCACCATTCTTCATGAGGGCCGCTCGAAAGATGTGATTGCTGTTTTAAACAGAGAGAACTGATGATGAACACTCGACGACTCCTTCTGGCTTTTGTGCTTCTTTTCGCGAATTCGCTTCTTGCGCGCGACAAGACCGATGTCATGGTGATGACAAACGGAGACCGACTGACTTGCGAGGTCAAGGGGCTGGATGCCGGAGTGCTGTTTGTTAGCTTCGACTATATCGATGGCACAGCCTCAGTGAACTGGTCCAAGGTCGTCCGATTGGAAAGCCAACAGTTATTTGTCGTGAAAACAGAAGGGGGCGCCGTTTACACAGGCATACTGCGGACTCCCGAGACTGCAGCGGACCGGCCGGTGCAGATACATGTGTTAGCGGCAGAGAAAGAAGATGTTCTTGATCGGTCGCAGATCGTCGAAATGGTCGCCACGTCAGACAGGTTTTGGCAGCGATTCAACGGTGCGGTTGGATTGGGTGTGATTTATTCTAAGGGCAACCAATCCACTCAATACAGTTTGTCATCGGAAACAGCTTATGTTCGCGAGCGCTGGACCGCCTTCGGCAGCTTCGATTCCAATCTATCCTCCAGTTCAGGCTCAAACGCCTCCACACGAAATTCGATCGCTTTTGGTGGACGTCACCTTTTGCCGTGGAACAACTGGTTCTATTCCGGGCTCGGATCCTTTTTGCAAAGCTCAGAACAAGGAATTGCGCTGCAGAGTACGATCGGCGGTGGCATGGGGCGCTATTTCAAGAACACGAATCGCGCGAGTATCTCGCTAGTGTTCGGGCCCGCTTGGCAAAGCACTCGATACGAGCAATCCACGACAAATCCTGTACACGATCAGAATCTGCTGGCGGCGTTGTTTTACGGCAACGTGCAGTTCTTCCGGTTCAGCAAGACAAGCTTCGACATGACAGCCGGGTTGCTGCCAGCACTGTCGGATCCGGGACGCCTCCGCTTTAACGCGAATGCGTCTTATTACATCAAGATCATTAGCGATTTGAAGTGGAACGTTTCTTTTTATGGAAACTGGGACAACCGGCCTCCGCCCGGCTTTTCCGGCAGCGACTATGGAACCAGTTCGGGTCTGACGTGGACATTTGGTCTGAAGTAGAGGGGGCGACGCCCATCTGCGCAAGGGCTATCTCACGAAATTCTGATGAATAGCGGATGCTCCCGAACATGAAGGGCCGAGATTGTCGGCTGAAACCGAACTGCTTCGGAGCAGGCCGAGCAAGATGGAAGAATCTCACCCGAAAGAACGGTTACCGTGTGACTCTCCTGACAGTCCTCCGAGTGGATCACGACGTAAAGGCCTGAGACAGGAGCGGTATCCCCAGGGCGAAGCGTGCTTTTCGAGACGCTTATCATTTCTTTCCGCGCTGAGAACGAAACCATAGGCTAGCTGTGACTTTCCGGAGACTCATTGTGGGCGAGCGTAGCGGTTCGTTGTGGTGGGTGTGTCGCGTCGACTGGAGCAGAATGTCTTTCCTTGCAAAGCCGCCGCAATTGCCGATGGCAAGTCAATGTGACACTTGGTTTTGAAAACGTAGCTGTGCGGTCCAAGGTTCAAAGCTACGGAAACGTGATCTGCATCTTCGAGTCCGGTCAAGAACACAATCTTGGTGGCCGATTCCGCCACCTGCAAACGCCTCGCTGCCTGGATCCCGTCCATTTCCGGCATTTCGATGTCCATTACGAGAATATCCGGATGTAGTTGCAGAACTGCATCGACGGCTTGTCTTCCATTGAGGGCCCGGCCCACAATGCTGTATCGACCGCTGAGTAGCTCGGTGATCAGGGACAAGATTTCACTGCTGTCGTCTGCGATGACGATTGTGGGGCGTTCCAATAAAGTGCGCTCCGTGAGTGGCAGTGACGCGGCTGCATGTCTTCTCTCACAGATTACGCGATAGAAAGTTGGGGATCGTTGCTCTAGAGCATGCTCAAGTTTCGAGGGTGTATCTCTACAAGAAGGCTATGCTTTCGTCAGGCTTTCGGGCGAGTGCAGGAGGATTCTCCCACGTGATTTAGAAAGTGCACCCAAGCGTTCCCATGAACTGAGCAAACGGCTGGTCGTGAAGCGACTGATATCAGAGAGACTGCCCAATTGTTCATTGGTAACGTCGATCTCGACGCCCTCCGGCCTCACATGTCCCGTTCGGCGAGCAAGATCAAGTAAAGTCACGCCAAGGCGTCTTTTTGCAGTCCCACTCACCAATCGGGCGTGCCGGTCCACATATTCTTTCAGATAGCGCAACGAGATCTGGATCGCATTTTCTGAAATCTGCGGGTGGGCTTTGGCTAGATCGCGGATGCTCTCGTGCCTCCATGTCAGCAATTCGCAGTCTGAGAGCGCGTCCGTATTTGCCATATAGGTCATCGACCGATCCAGCAATGCGACCAGTCCGAACGCATCTCCCGGGGCAAGGATATAGAGGCTGATCTCCTGGCCTGATTCCGTCGTGCTGAAATAGCGGACGCGACCTTTTCGCAACAGGAACAGGTGTGTTCCAGGCTCGCCCGCGGTCTGAAGGATCTGGCCGGTCTTCGCTTGCCGGACCTGTCCTTCAGCCAGAATCGATAGAACCGTCTGCTGATCAAGTCCTGCCAGCAACGCTGGTTGCTCTAGGGCCACTGCTCGAACGGAATTCATAGGATCTGCCCCCCAGGACATACGAAGGAACGCGTGATCCGATCGACGTTAGGGTACATACGACACCCTCCGCCAAGGACCTGTCAGCTTTGCCAGTGCTGGGCGTAACCTGGGCCAGACAGTTTGTCTTGTTTGTCTCGAGTACATTCGCAGGATCCGAGATTGCCGCAGAATGCCAGGGCCGCCCCTTTCCGGGTAGAATCCAGAGTTCGATTAGCGGCGCATTTCTGAGGGCCTTCATCATGATTTCGAGACGCAAGTTCGTTGCGGCAATGTCAGCTCTGCCTTTGGTCCACTTCTCGGAGAAAGGCGCGAAATCCTTGACGGTCGCATTCGCCGAAACTGCTGCTCAATCTGCTGGATCCGAGGATTTCACCAGGTTTGTGAAAGTAGCGATCGGCACCGGCGGGCACGGCCACACTTATCCCGGAGCCACCGTTCCGTTTGGCATGGCCCAGTTAAGTCCTGACACGCATAACGACGGCTGGGACTGGTGTTCGGGATATCACTATTCCGACAGTTCCATCATGGGATTCAGCCATACACATTTGAGTGGAACGGGCGCGTCGGACATGCTCGATTTCCTGCTGATGCCAGGCACCGGCCCTACGAAACTAGTTCCCGGCTCGCGGCAGAATCCAGGAGAAGGCTACCGCTCACGATTCAGTCATGAAGACGAGATTGCGGTGCCGGGATATTACTCAGTACTGTTGCGCGATTACGAAATCCGGGCGGAGTTGAGCGCTACCGAGCGCGCTGGAATTCATCGCTATACATTTCCGAAAAGCGACAGCAGTCATTTCATTCTCGACCTGGTCCATTCCTTCTCGAACACACCCGTGATCTGGGTGTACCTGAAGATTGTGGGCAACGACACGATCGTCGGAGGACGAAGCCTGAAAGGTTGGGCTCCGGAGCGGGAAATCTATTTTTCCATGCAGTTCTCCAAACCTTTTGCGTCGGCGCAGATTATCTCAGGTGACAAGCCGCTCGATGCCACAGTGCGTGAGGCAAAGGGCACGGCCTTGAAATGCCTGCTGCACTTCAAGACGACCGATCGGGAAGTAATCTCCGTCAAGACAGGAATTTCAGCGGTGAGCGACGAGGGTGCTCACAAGAACGTCGCGGCTGAGATTCCTGATTGGGATTTCGAGAAAGTTCGCCGCGCGGCTCATGCGGCGTGGAATGCGAACTTGTCAAGGATCCGGGTCGACACGGCGACGCCTCGCCACAAGACCATCTTTTACACAGCGCTATACCACATGCTGGTAGCGCCAACGCTCTTTGATGATGTCGATGGCCAGTA
>AR_comb_assmDRAFT_10081731_pt1 | contig 12808 bp, 12 predicted proteins | sample ArasoioldDNA_FD_10543 | JGI IMG/M metagenome (IMG submission 10543) | reverse complement strand
GTGCAGCCCCGCCATACCTGCCAGGGCCGTGGTCTCCGTACCAGCGGCTAGCACCACGGCATCACAGACAATCTCCCCCTGTCCCGTCTGCACTGCCTGCACCCGCCGTACTGTGCTGCCATTGGTTGCCAGCCGCAGGCCAGACACCGGGGTATCAACGTGCACAACAGTCCCGTGGGTGCGTGCCTGCTGGAGACAGGCAGCAATAACTTTGAGGGGTTCTACATGGCCGTCAATAGGGCCGACGGAAGCTGCACTGACTGTCCCAGGCACGAGGCCCGGCTCCAATTGCTGGAGTTCTGCAGCGGTGATCAGCCGATTGGGATAGCCCCACGCCTGCAAGTGTTGAATGCGCTGCTGCAGTGCCTCCGCGTCTGCAGCCATGTGCATCCAGCGCATTTCCCCACCCCAGTGCAACCCCACGTCTGCCTGCAAGCCCTGGGCAAAACGGTGCCACACCTCCAGAGAACGCCGATTGAGATCGTGATAGGGGTAGGGATCCTTGCCGAACGCATTGATCCAGGCAAACGAATGGCTCGACGCCCCTGCGCCTGGCCAGTGCCGTTCGAGTACCGTGACTGCGACCTGACGGCGTGCTAAATGATAGGCAATAGACGCCCCAACAATGCCGGCGCCCACGACCACAACGTGTAACGACTTGCCGTTCTGCATTGCTGCTGTCTCCCTGCGGTGGTCAAGGATAGCCACGCGTCGAGGCAGGGTCCTAGATGCCTAAAATATGATAGCCGGCATCGACAAACTGCACCGTACCAGTGACTCCACTGGCGAGATCACTGCACAAATACAACGCTGTCTTCCCAACTTCTTCGACAGTAATATTGCGGCGGAGCGGGGCACGTTCAGCATGCTGCTTGAGCATATCAGTAAAACCGGTGATGGCCCGGGCCGAAGCGGTTTTGACAGGCCCAGCAGAAATGGCGTTGACACGAATGCCGAGGGGGCCAAGGTCGTTGGCGAGATAGCGCACACTGTTCTCCAGTGCAGCTTTGGCCAAGGCCATGACGTTGTAGTTGGGGACGACACGTTCACTGGCCATATACGTCAGGGTGAGCACGCTGCTCTGGTCTGCGGGCATGAGCGGGGCAGCACGCTGGGCCACGGCGACCAGGGAGTAAGCACTGATGTCCATGGCAGTGTGGAACCCACTGCGTGAGATCTTGCGGAATTCGCCTTGTAACTCAGCGCGGTCAGCAAAGGCAATACAGTGGATGAGGTGATTGAGCGGCCCTAATTCTGCCTTGATCTGGGCAAAGACAGCATCAATCTGGGCATCATCCGTGAGCTCGCAGGGGAGATAGAGAACATTGGACCAGTCACTGGTGAGCTTACGCACCTCTACCCCAATGCGTTCGTTCTGGTACGTGACCACCAGGCGCACACCGTGTTCCTGTAGTAGATCCGCAATGGCATAGGCAATGGACCAGCGATTCGCAATGCCTAGTACCAGGGCGGTTTTTCCATGCAGATTGAAGGAGTCCATAGTCGTTCGTATCCTCGCGTTCTAGGAAGGCCGATGGTGTCGCCACTATAGAAGCGATTAGCCTGCAGGTCAACTCCTGCATGATTCCGGTGTTGTGTTATGCAGCATGACACGATGCATCCGTCAGGACTCGCCGGGTTGATCTTTCTCATCTGTAAGCATCTCGGTATCGACCTGCCGAAGGATCATCCCAGCGTCATTGCCGCCTACGAGTGGGTGACAGAGCAATTTGAGCAGGGGCGACAGACGAGGATTGAATGGGAAGAACTGCAACCGCATGTGTACGATGTATACGCGTTGGTGTGAAGTCAATCCGGGCTTGGATTAACTCCCTATGCAAAGGGCACCCGCTCCCACATTGGGGCTCTACAGATTAGCCCCAATGTGGGAGCGGGCGGAGTGCTGACATGTTCCAGCCCCTCTTCAGTTCTGCTCTGGTCCGCGGCGTTGCTCGCGTAGGAAGCGCTCGAACTGCTCTGCTAGTTCTTCCCCGCTAACGGGTCTTTCGCTCCTAGCTGCAGGCCGTTGGGGTTGTTGGGAGGCACGGCCAGCCTGACGCTCTAAGTTTTTGACGTGGGCCGCAATCTTGGGGTCTTCGGCAATGGCCTCAGCCACCCGGGTGTCAAAATCCCGTGCCTCTTCCTCCATCTCTGGCAAAAACGCCGGCAAGCCGACAATCTCCAAACCACGGCGCACCACAGCAAGAATGCCCTTGGGGTTAGGCCGCGCCGAAATATAGTATGGCATATTCGCCCAGATGCTGGCCGAACCCAACTGTTGGCGGCGGAGGGCATCGTGCAGCACACCTACCATGCCGGTCGGCCCTTCATAGCGCGAGCCACTATTTCTCAAACCCAGACGCGACGCGACTTGCGGATCAGTGGATGAACCGGAAAAGTGCACAGGCGCGGAATAGAGGACATCCGCCCAGAGCGCCCCCAGAGTATAGGTCTGGTACACGTCACAGCGTTTGATAAACTCCATAACCAGGCCGGTAAACGTGCGCCACTTGAGATGGGGCTCGATCCCTACACCGATGATAATATCGTGGTCGAGGGTAGGTTGCCGGCTGGCAAAGAACTCGTTGCTCGGCCAGGTGATCTCACGCTCTCCGAGCTCGTTGTAGTGCGACTGCGGCCGCTGCTCGGTAAAGCTAAAAAACTCCTCGGGATCGATCCAGGCAAAACGCTCCGCCTGCAGGTGTTGCACTAAAAAACGTCCTGCGGCGGTCGCCACATCTGCTGCATCGCTCCATCCGCCAAAGGTCAGTAGGAGATATGGTTGACGGAGAGTTGGCATATCCTCAAAGTGTAGCGCATCCATATAATCCCCTTCTGTGCATTATGCTTCTAAGCGGTCAGCTCTGCGCCGTCACCTTGCAGCACATACATATGTTAGTCTGTTTCCTGCAAGAACGCTCGCACAATTCGTAGAAACTCCTCCAATTGGTCGTGATGCACCCAATGACCAGCACGGGGAACATTCACACAACGCACATTGCGAAAGGCGCTCGCACGTCCATCCAGGAGCGGATCCGTCGCCCAACTCTCGGTCCCACGCAGTAGCAGTGTAGGACAGGTAATTCGTTGCCAGAAACTGCGCGCTTCTTCGACGTTAAACTCATAAGGTGATTGTGAACGCACGTAGTTATCGAATTTCCAGGTATAGGTCCCATCCTCATTGCGGTAGATGCCGTGCACGGTCAGGTGGTACGCCTGCGCCGCCGTCAGATGCTTGTTCGCCTCCTGCATGCGCTGCACTGCCTCCTCGAGGCTGGCGTAGCGGCGCACGTGCCGGCCAGCAAAGGCACGCATCTGGGCAATCCACTCGCGCATACGCGTGTGCGCCGGACCGTGTCTGGTGTGGCCCGGTGGTGGCCCCAGCCCTTCAATGGCCACCAGCTGCTTGACACGCTCAGGATAGACCCCACTGTACTGACAGGCAATAGCTCCACCCAGGGAGTGGCCGATGATGGTAATGGGAAACATCTGCAACTGTTCGAGGAGCTGCGTCATATCCAACACATAATCGATCATGGCATACTGCCCACCCCGCGCCCACTCAGAGTCACCGTGCCCACGGAGATCAGGGGCAATGATGTGATAGGCATTGCGGAGGGCCAGGGCTGCCCAATCCCAGTTGCGGGCATGATCGCGGCCACCGTGAATGAGGAGTAATGGCGGGGCAGCGGTATTACCCCAGTCCACATAGTGGAGTTTCAAGCGCTGGGAATAGTAGTAGTGCGACGTTGGCCCTACTACGTGCTCTGTCATGCCGGCAGTCCTTCTATACTCCGCTACCTTACGCCAGGGATATGAGATGCCCAATATCGTTGAGCGTGACGATTTCCCACTTCTCATCCTGGTAGCGAAAAATGTTGATGGAGGCGTTTGCGATGCGATACGGTGGGGCTTGCCGTACATCCAGCCCCAAAATGTGCCGAATAAGTAAATCAATCGCCATGCCGTGGCTCACCCCAAGGATGGTTGCCTCGGAGTGCTGGCCTGCCCAGTCCTGCATCTGGGCCACCATGCGCGCTTGCGTCTGCACTTGCGACTCCCCTCCCTCCGGCACATGGGTTGCCGGATGAGCCCCGATGGCAGCGAGATGGGCGTAGAATTCCTCAGCCATGCGATCGATCCAGTTGCCAATGTTCCATTCGCGCAGCCCAGGACACAGCTGCACTGGAAGTTCCACGTACTCACTCAGAATCGCGGCAGTCTCGTGGGCGCGCTGAATATCACTGCTAAAGAGCACGGTTGGACGTAACGGCTGGACACATGACCCTACCAGCATGGCCTGCTGACGTCCACGCATACTCAGTGGTACAGGAGAATAGCCCTGCAACCTCCCCTGGGCATTATACTCAGTCTCACCATGCCTTACCAGAATCACCTGCATCACGCCGTGTCCTCCTGGGCTCTTGAGGAGTCAGCTTTGACAGTCCGGGCGAGCAGCCCTACGACTTCCTGCCAGATATGCTCCTGCATGGTCAGCGGATCTGCAGTGGCATCTATGCGCCTGAGGTAAGGAAAGTCCATAGCACCAAAGATCGCGGCTACACGCTCGAGGTAGTCTAAGCGCTCGAAGTGACTAAGCATGCCTCGTTGTCGGACACGCTGCCATCCCTGCGCTGCCGGAAGATGCAGAAGAAATAAAAGATCTGGAGGCGGCGCAAAGGCTTCGTTACGCGCCCGGATCTCCTCAGGGTCGAGTTGCAGGGCTCCCTGATAAGCCATGGTCGAAAAATAATAGCGATCTAACACTACGATCTGACGACGTGCTAGCGCCGGTTGGATGTTGTGCTCAACATCTTCATGGCGGTCCTGAAGAAACCACTCCAACTCTGTGGCTGGTGATATTTCTTGTCTACCAAGCTGAGCCAATTGCCGCAGTTTTTGTCCCCATGGCCCTTCAGTGGGCTCTTTCAGGCATACCACATCATAGCCGGCCTGCCGCAGGTGCTCGTCCAGGAGGCGCACCTGGGTAGTTTTACCAGCCCCATCTATACCTTCAAACACAATGAAAAGTCCGCGGCAGATGCGGTGGTGTGGGAGGATCATACGGCAGAGAACCGAGAGCGCATGGCCACAGGAACAGAATACATAACCCTTGTAGGTTCACGCGGTGGTATGGGATACTGCTGTGTCTCCCTCTGCATCTGGGAGAGAGTCGGGGTGAGGGAAGCAAAGACTTTATACCAAGGAGAAAAGTTCGTGTCTACCCCCACACGCAGTATCTGTCTCGGTGCTTGGTTTGTCTGTACTTTGCTCGTGTGCATCACCTCTACCACCGTCTGGAGCGACTCTGATAAAACCATTGTGGATCTGGAACGCGGCCGGCCTGAGGCGCCTTCACGCTATCACCGTCCACGCGCTGCTCATCTCTATCAGTATGACAAAACTGCAATAGACCTGGCTGTCCCCCTCTCACAGCAGCCTGCTGAAGCACAGCGTGGTTCGCAACATCCTGCCACGCTCCCAGCACCAATGCCGGCACCAACCACGCCGCCATCCCAGGAGCCACTGCCTGGGGGAGGACGCTGAAGGGCAGTTACTGTGACAGATCCAGTTCCTCACCGGCAGCAGCACGTTGATAGCGCTCAAGGTCCCGTTGAAAAACCCGTATAACCTCACTATCGCCGTTCTCAATTGCGAAAGCTAATCCTTCCCGCAGAGCGGCAACAGCCTTCTGAAGATCGCCCTTACCCCAGGCAAGCCCAGCGCGGCGCACGATCGTACTGTACTGCTTGCCCTTAGTCGTCATGCCTGTCCCATCCGCTCACGACTGCGATGTAGCGTCACGATGCCTGGGCCTTTTTCAGCGTCTCATTCATACTACCCGAACGAAAACCGGCGAGATCGAGCGTCACATAGGTATAGCCGAATGCCTTAAAACGCTCCACCAGCTCACTGCGGAGAGGTTCTGTCAGTAAGCGTGACATATCCTCGGGCAATACCTCAATACGCGCAATCGTCTCATGATGCCGTACTCGAAAGACGCGAAAGCCCCGGTTGCGTAAAAACTGCTCCGCCCGCTCGATGGTGCTTAGCTTCTCCAGCGTTACTAATTGCCCATATGGAATGCGTGATGATAGACATGCAAAAGACGGTTTGCTCCAGGTCGGCAGGTCCCAACGTCGTGACAACTCGCGAATCTCGTCTTTGCTGAGATCGGCCTCATCCAGGGGGGCCCGTACCTGATACTCTCGCGCTGCCTGGGCACCAGGCCGGTGGTCACCACGATCATCAAGCATAGCGCCGTATACCACATGCTTGAAGCCCAATTCTGCAGCGAGAGGATATAATTTTTCAAAGAGTTCGACTTTGCAGAAATAGCAGCGGTTGTTGGGATTGGCTACATAGTTCGGATTATCCATCTCGTCCGTGTGCACCAGTCTGTGGGGAATACCGATGCGCTGCGCCACTTCTTGCGCCTCCGCCAACTCTGCCTCTGGCAACGATGGCGACACCGCAGTCACTGCAATAGCCTTATCCTGTAAGGCCTCATAGGCAGCCTTCGCCAGCAGGGAACTGTCGACTCCACCCGAAAAGGCCACTATTACGCTCTCCATAGAGCGCAAAGTATCGAGGAGTTTCGCAAGTTTCTCTTCAAGAGTGACCGTCGTTGTCATAGGGATACCTCTTTAGATAAGCCAAGCAAAGGCAACGACATGTGCATGACGCCTATCCTATCTGTACTTGCCGGGCCGCTGCTGCCTGCTGGGTCGCCGCATGATAGGAACTGCGCACGAGAGGCCCCGCTTCCACATGCACAAAGCCCAGCACTTCGCCCTGGCGTTTCAATTCGGCAAATTCGTCAGGATGATAATAGCGCACCACTGGTAGGTGCTGCGCCGAGGGACGCAGGTACTGCCCGATCGTTAGCAGGTCACACTGCGAGGAGCGCAGATCACGCATGGTCGCAACGATCTCCTCTGGCTCTTCGCCCAGCCCCACCATCAGCCCGGACTTCGTGCGCATCGTCGCGTCCAGTTCCTTAACACGTTGGAGCAACTCTAGCGAACGCTCGTACTTTGCCTGCGGACGTACTTTGTAGTAGAGGCGAGCAATGCTTTCCAAGTTGTGGTTCAACACATGCGGCTGCGCCTCGACCACCTCTGCCAGGGCCTCCCAGTTGCCTTTGAAATCGGGAATGAGTACCTCCACCCGGCATTCCGGTACATACCGCCTTACAGCCCGAATAGTCGCAGCGAAGATATGACTCCCTCCGTCCAGCACATCATCGCGGTTCACCGAAGTAATCACCGCATAACGCAGGCCAAGCGTAGCTATCGCTTCAGCGACCCGCTCGGGCTCCTGCTCGTCAATCACCCCAGGGCGCCCTGTTCTCACGGCACAGAAGCCACAGCTGCGTGTGCACGTATCCCCCAACAACATGAACGTGGCACTGCGCTGGTTCCAGCACTCGCCGATATTGGGGCACATCGCCTCCTCACACACCGTATGCAGGCGATGCTCATGCACCAGACGCTTTAAGGCAAAGTACGTCTCCCCTGCGGGGAGTTTCACACGCAACCATGGCGGCTTGCGCTGCGGGGGGGAGTCGAGTTGCACCAGAGTCACAGGATGCTCCTCATGCCTTGGACATCGCAACTGCCTCGCGACGCCTGTCATGGCTACGCTTGCGCTGCGTATACTGAACTTTACCTAAACGCCGCTCACGGATGATTTCGGCCATGATGCTGATGCAGATCTCTTCAGGTGAATCAGCGCCAATATTGAGGCCGATCGGTGCATGCACGCGGTCCAGGTATGATTGTGCAATGCTCTTCGCTTCGAGGCGTTGCCACATTTTGGAAATTTTGCTCTTGCTGCCGATCATACCAATGTAGCGTGCCTGGCAGTCATAGATCTGTTCTAGGATGCGCTGATCGTGCTGATGCCCACGCGTGACCAGGACGACGTAATCATCTTGACCGAAATCAAACGCTCCCCTGAGGTTGTCAAAATCCATCACGATGGTTGCGTCCGCCTCGGGAAAACGTTCTGGATTGGCAAAGGCCGGCCGGTCATCAATCACTTTCGCTTTAAAGCCAGCGAGCTTCGCAGCCCGTACCAGGAAAAAGGAGACGTGCCCACCCCCAAAGACATAGACAGTAGGCGTGGGCAGTATGGGCTCCAGAAAGACCTGCAGCTCGGCACCGTCCGCCGTCTGGTAGGTCTCAATCGCAAACTTTTCACCTTGCAGGATCTCTTGCCCCCGGCGCTGCATGAACGCTTCGAGCACGGCATCACCCAGCGAGCCTACCGTCGTGCCATCGTCACACACTAAAAATTTGCGTTGGCCTTCAGGATAGCGCGGATGTTCGGTCAGAATCGTCGCCAGCGCCCCGCGATGCCCGGTGTCCTTCAACATCAGCAGCGTGCGAAACAGCTCCTGCCCATGCTCTGGCAGGGGTTCTGTGAGAATCTCGACGACGCCCCCGCAGTTTAGGCCGCTTTCGCCAGCGTATTTCTCGGTGAGAATGAACTGCTGGATACTGCTTTTCCCTTCCTCCATGACACGGCGGGCCTCGGTCCAGACATCGGCCTCCAGGCACCCACCACCCACGGTGCCGATAATTTTGCCTTCCGGGGTGACCAGCATCTTACTTTTTTCGCTCATGGGCAGTGAGCCCTTCGACGAGATAATCGTCGACAGCGCCGCTTGTTCCTGTTTATCGAGCAGATCAATAGCAGCCTTAAAGACGTCCTCAATCACGGCTCCACCCTCCTTTCTTCCATCCGTCAATCTTCTCGTACATACTACCGCAGCCTCACAGACCAATGCAAATGTGCTCAGGACACTGCCAAACCCGGCAAAGCCAGCGCACGATCGTGTTCACGGTGTAAACGCTGTATCTGGCGCTCACTGGCCAAAAAATCCCAAGACAGGCCAGCCTGTTGGGAGAGCTCCGTGCACACAAACGCCTCAACATCGAAGCCTAATCGTCGCGCCGCTCGCGGCCAATCACCGTACTGGCGATGCGTTTCCAGTAAAAAATCCCGCAGACGCCGGTCCCCGCGCGCCAAAATAGCCTCCAGGTAATCATGTTTAATACTTTCATGTTTCAAGCAGATGTGCGATTCGTGGCGGATCGCCTGCCGCAAGGTGTGCAATTTGGCTTTGATAAGACGCGGCGGAGCCATGGCGCACCACTGCAGCGGCGTAGCCGGTTTGGGCACAAATGGATTAACACTCAGCGTTAGAGTTCCCAACGTACCGCGGGCGCGCCCATATTTTTTCATCAGGCCCCAGATTTTCCAGACAAGGGCCAGCAACTCCTGGAGATCCTCATCGGTTTCCGTGGGCAGACCGATCATGGAATAGAGTTTGAGGTCGCGCATACCCTTGGCCAGCAGCATCTCGGCCCCCGCCAGGATCACGTCCTCTGTCATCTCTTTGCGAATGAGTTGTCTGAGCCGTTCTGAACCAGCCTCAGGGGCCACAGTGCACGATCGCACGCCACTCCGTACCATACAGTCAACTAACACTTCTGGCATGCGGTCCATACGTAACGAGGAGATGCCAATAGCCACGCCCAGCTCCACCAAGCCCTGCGCCACCAGTGCTAGATCACGATAGTCCCCAGTGGCCGAACTGATCAGGCCCACCTTCCCCACCAGCTGGTGCCCAACTGCACGATCACGCTGCTGCTGCACCGCCACCAATTCCAGGACATGCTCCCCTGGCAGTTGCCGAAATTTGGGATAAACATACCCCACCGTACAAAAACGACACTTGAACGGACACCCCCTGGTGATTTCGACCAACAGTGTACCACTAAACTCCGTGTCGTCGGTGAGTACCGAGGAATAGGCTGGCCACTGCGCCAAATCCGTGATTTTACGCGGTGCTATGGGTGTGGTAGCGGTATGCTGGTTATGCAGACTAGGGACATACATCCCAGGGAGCTCAGCAGCCAGGCGCAAGTGCTCCTGCCGTGGTTGACCGAGAGTATCGTGGAGCAAATCGAGATAGCCATGGATAGTTTCCTCACCATCACCAATGACCATCAAGTCGACAAAGTCGGCCAAAGGCTCCGGATTGATATATGTCACAGCTCCCCCCACCAGAATGAGGGGATAGCGCTCATCGCGCTCTGACGCCAGGAGGGGGATGCGTGCCAGTGCGAGCATCTGCAAGAGGTGCACATAGTCATTCTCATAGGAGACGGAAAAACCGATTACGTCAAAATCGCTTAGGGGACGCTGCGATTCGAGGCACAACAGCGGGGTTTTCCCCGCCCCGTACCAACGTCCTTCCGCGGTCGTCGGCAAAAAGACCCGCTCGCACACTGTATCTGGCCGCTGGTTGATCACACGGTACATGGTTTGCAAACCCAGGTTGGACATGCCTACGAAATAGGTATTAGGGTAGGCCAGAGCGCAGCGCATACGGACCTGGCCGGCCTCTTTATGTATGGTCCCGCGCTCAGCTTGCAAACGCTGGTAGAGAATCTGGCGTGCTTCCTGACTCATAATAGTTATGTGGCGTCTAAATAAAATTGGGAATCAGAGTATCAACATATAAAGTAACGTGGGGAAATTATACGGTATTTACCCTATCAGGTCACCTTCTTCCCCGCAAAGGCCTTGAGCGGTAGGTTGCAGACAGGCAATCCAAGACATCTCTGCCCCCGCAGCTCGGGCGCGCATCTCGCAGAGTCCTAGAACACTGATCAAGTCGGTGGGACCTCAGGAGGCAAGTCGATGTTCCTCCTCATACTGGGCTGCGACCTGGAGGTTGCTGACCGCCGCATGACGACGACCATCACACTGGTTCTTACGCAAGCCGTTGTATCGGGCTCGACGGCCTTGATGTGCCAATGGATGCGCTATCGTGTGCTCCACCGCCGTCCGTTTCCGGAGCGAGGCCCGTCCACGCGGCGTCTTCATCTTGGTGCGCAGCTTCTGCTGGAACGCCTCGTCCTCGCGGATACGCAGGCTTCTGCCGTGCCCGCGTGTGGCTTTCGTACACTGGGCGCGCAAGGCACATGCGTCACACGCCGCCGCTGGAACCTGGCCATCCTTGCCTGGAGGCATGGGGACGGTGTGTCCATGTGGACAGGTCACCCGCATAGCCGCAAAGTCCAAGGGAAACTCTTGCTTGGTGAAAAGCGGACCAACGTGCGGCCAGGGGCGGGCGATCATGTCCACGCCCGGCGCTGCCCATTGGGCCAGCCGGGGGCTAGCCATGTCCCCCAGGGCGATATCGAGCTGCAGCAGGCCTGGAGCGTGCTCCAACGTCTCGGCCAGCAGTGCCACCGCTTCATGCTCTGGCGCATTCGCCGGGCGGACCACCACCTCCCGCGGGACTTTGCTCTCCAGATCCCGCGCACAGTGCTCCTGGAAGCCATGGAAGGTTTGGGCGCGGCTTTTACGGCCGTGGCGCCGGTCTGTATCCTCCATAGAGAGGCGTCGGTCAGGTGTGCCATGCTTCTTGATACGCCTCCCCCCAGGCCCGCCCTCCGGCTCTGGGTCGGTCTCCTGCGTGAGACTCTGGGTGATGGTCTCCATGACCTCCTTCAGAGGCGGTGGCTCGGAGGCCAGGGTCTGCGGCGGCGCCAGCCAGCGTTGCCCCCGTGCCCCCTCGGCCAGTACCAAGGCCAGGGCCCGTTCCCGGGCCCTGGGCTCCCCCCCATCCCGACCCAGGGCGGCTTTGCGACTGCGGTGTCCCACCAGCGTCGCCCCGGCGTCCTCCATGACCGCCTCTGTGGATGTGCCCAGTGCCTTGGCCGCCAGGCCCACCGCCGTGCGCAGGGCCTGGCCGAGCAGGGGCAACGTGTCCTCCACCCGGCCGGCGCCGCACAGGGGAGTGGAGGCCAGGACCGCACGCAGTTGCCTGGCCCCGAAGCCCCCCGTGGTCTCCGCCAAGGCGACGCTCCGATCCAGCCGAGCCTTGTCCAAGTTGTGGACGATAAGCCGCATCCGGAAGTTCACCAGGGGGCCCTGACTGCAGGGCGGTTGCTCGGCGCCGAGGCAGGCCAGCACCAGCTGCCACCGCTTGTCCATCACGGTCAGCTCGACCGCGTCCCGGTCGCCGCCGTGACCATAGGCCGGCAACAGCGTAGCCAGAGCCAACAGCCCCGCGTCCACCGGAGCCTGGCCTCCAGGCTCCGAGCGCTAGCTGTGGGCCAGTATGGGCTGCAAGTCGGCGTCGAGGAGTGCATGGCGGGGCGCGCGCAGAAACACAAAAAACTTCCGCGTCTTGCGTGTGCGTGCGACTATTTTCTGCTCTTCCAAGGTCAGCGCGATGGGGGGGGGGCCACCTCATGGGCTCCTCAAGGTGGCAGGGTCATGGGGCTCTCCTCCACCTAGCAGAGCACAGCCCGCCTGCTCGTGTCGAGCCTCTACGAGCCACTACCCAAGCCCTTGATCAGTGTTCTAGCACCCCCTCCAGGTCAACCGCAGCCCCTGTGCAAGGGTCCTCCCGAGACAATCCCCAAAAACGTTACGTGGTGTATACAACCGCTGGCTGGCACGCGCTGTGTAATAACGCTTCAGATACACAGGAGGGTGGCTCAATAAACGTCTCCTGAGATGATCGTCAGGTGTAAACAGGAGGATAGCACCGCCCTCGCTTCTTGCGAGGCTGCTGGTAATACGAGCCTATAGGTCATAGGCGGCGGGCAAGCACCGCGCCTGGTGGTGGGCAGGCGACAGGCACCGTACGCGGTGGCAGGGCGCTGGCTGCGAGGGGACTACGCCTCAGGGCCCTTGCAGCGTCGCGCCGATCACCCGCGGGGAGGTCGGCCCGGGGCTGCCGCCCGCCGGTTCTTCCGTAATCCCCACCCGCTGGTAG